>Ga0209689_1000467_pt1 | contig 27696 bp, 29 predicted proteins | sample GraSoiAngelo_149_FD_187119 | JGI IMG/M metagenome (GOLD analysis project Ga0209689, IMG submission 187119) | Grasslands soil microbial communities from the Angelo Coastal Reserve, California, USA - 14_1009_09_30cm (SPAdes) (version 2) | ecosystem: Environmental > Terrestrial > Soil > Grasslands ... | reverse complement strand
TGCGCACCCCGCGAGGCTCGCGCGACGACGTCCGGCGAGCCGACACGGGCGGGCTTCGGCGTGATCGCCTGCTCGACGAACGGGCGCTCCTTGCGATAGGTGCGGACCACCCACACCGCGGCGAGGGCGAGGATCCCGGCCTCGATCGCCCAGATCGCCGCAGGCGGCAGAGGCGCGCCCAGCCGCCCGTTGAGCAGCGGCACGTTGAAGAGATAGAACAGGGTGAGCGCGGCCACCGCATACAGCGCGGTGATCTTGTTCGCGGTCACGCGGAAGAGGACCTCGAGCACGTAGAAGGAGCCGACGCTCAGGAGCATCGCGCCGGCGAACGCGAGATACGTGGGTGCGATGGGAAGATCGCGCGAGCCCTCCATCGTGTAGAAGGCGACCATCAAACCGGGGAACGCCCCCGCGAAGAGCTTCCGGTACCCGCTGCGGTGCGGGTCGGGATCGTACAGATCCGCCATGTACGCGACCGCCGGGTTGAAGTCGTAGCAGTTCTTCACGCACCCGACGCACGGGCGGCAATGCGCGTTGCGCACCGTGACGAACGGCGTCTGACCGTAGAGGCGCTGGACGGGTAGCAGCGGACACATCGTGCTGCACCAGCCGGCCTTCCCGCGCACGAAGACGCCGCCAAGGAAGGCCGCGGCGAGCGTGGCGAGGAGGAGCACGGCGAGCGCCGTTCCGTCGTGGTCGAACAGCAGCTTGCGCGCCGGAATGATCACGAAGAACAGGGCGATCGCGACGAGATAGCCATGCTCGCGCAGCCACTTGGGGAGCGTGAGCGCGCGCGTGAAGCGGAGGAACCGCGGGGTCTGATTCAGTGTCGCGAGCGGGCAGGCGTTCCGCCACGCGCCCGGCGCGACGAAGAACAGGAGCGGGAGCGCTGGGATGAGCACGCCCCAGAAGGCGAGCAGGCCGATCTCCGGCGCGACGAAGAGCGCGACGAGAAGCGCGGCCGTCGCGAGCAGACCGACGACACGGAGAGCCGCCCACGCCCAGAGCGGCACCCGCGCTCGCATCTGCAGGTATGTGGGGAAGGGGCTCCGTGCGGCCACGCTCAGCCCAGCCAGCCGCGGATGAACTCGTTCGTCTGCCGGAGCCGCACCGCGACGATGCGCCCGAGCTCGAAGAGCAGCGTCCGGGCGAGCGCCGGATCGCTGCGCGCGAGCGCCTCGTAGCCTTCGTGGTCGAGTCTGCGCACCTCGCCGTCCGTGACCGCGCGCACGGTCGCCGAGCGCGGGCGGGCGTCGAAGAATCCGATCTCGCCGATGACCGAACCGGTGGGTACCGGTATGACGCGCGCGCCGGACGCGCCCCCTTCCACCGAGACCACCTCGAGCGCGCCCGCGATGACGATGTAGATCGCGCGCTCCACCTCACCGCGGCGGATGAGGACGTCCCCGGCGCGGACGCGCTGTGGCTGCGCGTGCGCGAAGATCGCCCGCCAGTGCGCTTCGCTCTGGCCAGACAGGAACAGCAGCTCGTCGGGCGGCTGCTCTTCGTCGGGCGCCGGATATTCGAAGAAGGAGGATGTCCCCATGCATCACCCCCGCGCGGACGTGGCGCGGAGTGTATGCAGGCGAGTCGGCTAGCCTAAGCGCCGCCCGCCGTCAGCCGGCGTCTCGGCGGGATCTCGACCGAGCTCCGGTCGCGAGATGTAGATCTCGGGTTCGACGCGCGGACGCTCGACGAACTCGAAGGCCTTGGGCTCTTCCGGGTCGCCTTCAGGCACGGCCCAGACAGCAGGCTCGTCGAGACCGCTGTCGGCCGGCGACTGGGCGGGATCTCGACCGAGGTGCGGTCGCGAGATGTAGACCTCAGGTTCGACGCGCGGACGCTCGACGAACTCGAAGGGCGTGCGCTCCTCCGGTTCGCCGTTGTCCGGGGCGTCGGGCGTGCCGATCATGTCGCGCCGCTCAGGGTCGGGTCTGAGGAGACTGCCCATGGTCGCTCCCTACTGCGCGGCCACCCACTGTGAGACCGGCGTCTCTTATGTGTACACCCTTTTCTGCCGGCTGCCTCATGAAACCGGGGGATTTCGCGCCTCGAGGACCCGCGCGAGCTTGCCCAGCTCGCTCTCCCGGCCCATCACCGCCATCCATTGGGTCCTGGCCGCGTCTCGCGCAGCGACTTGTAGCCCGTAGCGGATTCGAACCGCTGGTCTCTGCCTTGAGAGGGCAGTGTCCTGGGCCGCTAGACGAACGGGCCGGAGAATCACCATTGTAGCGGTGATGACGCGCGCGAACGACCGCCGCTGAGCACGAACGTCGTCGCGCCCGGCGTCCGGCGCATCGAGCTTCCGCTCCCGCTCGCGCTCCGCAGCGTGAACGCCTACCTCGTCGAAGGCGCGCGCGGCTACGCGCTCGTCGACGCCGGGCTGCACACCGCGGAGGCGGAGGCCGTCCTGCGCGCCGGGCTCGCGGACGCGGGGATCGACCTTGCCGACGTCCGCCGTGTGTTCGTCACGCATCTCCATCCCGACCATCTCGGGATGGCCGGCACGCTCGAGCGCGCTGGCGCGGAGGTCGTCATGCACCGCCCGGAGATCGCGGCCGCGCGACGCGTCTGGGCGGCCGACCGCGACGAGGTCGACGCGACATATGCGCACTTCGAGCGGCACGGCATGCCCCGCTCGGTGAACGAAGGCATGCGCGAGGCCTGGGTCGAGATGGGCCGCCGGGTCGACAAGGTCGCGCCGAGACCGATCGACGACGGCGACGAGCTCGACCTCGGCGGCCGCGCGACGCGCGTCGCGTGGACGCCGGGCCACACCGACTATCACGCGGTGCTCGTCGACGCGCGCGAGGCCGTCCTCTTCGCTGGCGATCACGTGCTCCCGCGCATCACGTCCAACGTCGGCCTCTACCCGCGCTCGCGCGACGATCCGCTCGGAGACTTCCTCGCCTCCCTGCGGAAAGTGCGCGACCTCCCGGTCCGCCGCGTCCTGCCCGCGCACGGCGAGCCGTTCGACGACCTCCCGGGCCGCGTGGATCAGATCCTCGCCCATCACGACGCGCGCCTCGCGGCGACGGTCGACGCGCTCGGCGACGCGGAGCGCGACGCCTACACCGTCGCTCGAACGCTCTTCCCGGTGCTCCGCTCGGCGCACGAGGAGCGCTTCGCGCTCGCGGAGACGCTCGCGCACCTTCGACACCTCGAGCGCGCGGGCCGCGTCGTCGAGATCGACGGGGCGCCCGCGCGCTGGCGAGTCGTCCGGAGCTAGGACCCGGCGGCGAGCCGCTGGCGCACGATGCGCTCGAGCTCCCCGCGGCTGATCTCGGACTGCGTCATGAGCGCACCGAACGTCTCGCGGTCGAGGGACATCGCGGTCACGTCGGTCGACGCACGGACGGTCGCCGTGCGCTGTCCTCCCTGGAGCAGTCCGATCTCCCCGAAGTACTGACCCGGTCCGATCTTCGAGAGCACCTTCTCCTCGCCGTCGACCGACACGTGGATGACGTCGGCCTCGCCGTGGGTGAGGATGTAGAAGCGGTCCGCGGGATCGCCCTGCCGCGTGATCGTCGCGCCGCGCGGGAACGTGAGCTCGCGGAGCTTGCTGGTCGTGGCGACGAGCTGCTCCTCGGTGAGGCTCGGCAGGACCTTCGCCAGGTACTCGTCGTACGCGTGGCGGACCTGCATGAGGAACGCGATCGTCGTGGGGATCACGACGAGCGAGTTGTAGCCGAAGTGGAGGAACGGCCTGAGCAGGAAGTGGCCCGTCGAGCCGATGAGCTGCTCCACCAGACCGCTCTGGCCCATGATCCCCTGCTTCCCGCCGGCCTCGTAGAAGGTCGTCGCGACCTGTTCGACGCCGAGCGGGTGCGCGGTGACGATGTTCCCCGCGACCGTCGTCCCCCAGAGCACCGCGAGGTGGTCGAAGACGGGCGTGCGCTCGAAGAAGTAGATCGAGCCGAGGAACAGGTGCTCCATCTCGTGGAGGCTCGCGGCGGTGATCGCGACCCAGAGCCAGAGGTTCGTGGAGAAGCGCATGAGCAGCGCGAGCGCGGTGATCCACACGAGCGTATCCCACACGAGGTGCACGGTCTCGAAGTCGAGCTGCCCGAACACACCGCAGGCTGGCGGGCCGCCGACCTCGCGGCCGTCGGCCGACCGCACGGCGGCGCCGGCGTCGTCGGGCTTCACGATGACCTGCGACGAGATGAACGTTGGCGTGTCGGTCGGCGACCGCAGGCCGGCCTGCGCCGCGCGCCGGGCGTTCGCGACGTCGTCGACGGGCGGCGGGCACGCCAGCGTGCCGTTGAGGAAGACGTATTCGGTGACCTGGAAGGCGTGCTCCCCGAGGTGGCCGAGCTGGAGCGCCGTCACGATCGCGAAGATCGCGATCCAGTTGTAGTGCTCGTACTTCCAGAGCCCCTCGAAGACGAGCAGCGGGATCCACGGAAGCAGCGTGTAGAAGGCGATGACGTAGAGCGGCTGGCCCTGGAGGATCGCGCCGATCTGCAGGAGATACGACGCGAGCGCGGTGACCGCGACGATCTTGAGCGGGATCCGCTTGAAGGCGAGGAAGCGCTCGAGCGGGTTGAACTGCGCGAACAGCTTCATCTTCCGGCCCGCCGCCGCGCGCGGATGATGCGCGAAAAGACGATCGCGTCGACCACGACGACGAAGCTCACGACCGCGAGCGCGAGCGGAAGATGCGCCAGCCAGTCCGAGCGCTCGAGGGTGCGCGCATCGGTCGCGCCCGCGGCAGCCGCGCCGGTCTGTGTCGCCAGGATCGCCGCGTAGACGAGCGCGCGCGCCGTACTCCGGAGCCTTCCCATCGTCCCTCCCCCACGCCGCTTGAGCGGCGGCGTGAGTCTACTTGCCTGCCCGGTTGCTCCTGGTTGGGACGGGCGTTAGTGGACAGTCGCTGAAGGCGAGCGTGTCGGTCCGACCCTTCGTCCGATCGAAAAATGTCCTGTTGACACGGATAGAACGCTTGTTCACAGTGTCTCCGTGGGACGACCACGCGACCAGAGGCCGTACAACGTCGCCTATTACGCGCGGAACCGACAAGTGGAGATCGATCGCGTCATGCGACGCCAGCGCGCGACGCTCCAGTGGCTCCGAGAACTACGCCGACTGCCGTGCGCTGACTGCAACGGTGCCTTCCCGGCGCACGTCATGGACTTCGACCACCGCGACCCGTCTCTGAAGACATTTTCTCTCTGCAGTGACAAGGTCCTGCTCAAGCCGCGCGCGGTCCTCTTGGCCGAAATCGAAAAGTGCGACGTTGTTTGCGCGAACTGCCACGCCGCACGGACGTTCGCGCAGCTGCTCGAGCGTCGGGCGAGATCTACGTTCGAGGAATGGAACCCCGGGAAGTCGCCGCGGGTCGCCAAGCGCCGAGCGAAGCGCCGAGCTCAGGCCGCGATCCTGCGGCGGCTACGAGACACTCCCTGCAAGGACTGCGGCCGTCGCTTTGGTCCGTATTCGATGCAATTCGATCATCTCGATCCGACGAAAAAGACGGGCCCGATCACGCAGATGGTCGGTCGCGCCGGTGACGCGAAGATCCTCGCCGAGATCGCGACGTGCGATATCGTTTGTGCGAACTGTCACCGCGACCGGACTTATCGCCGACGAGCGAGTGCGGGCGTAGTTCAGTGGCAAGAACGCAAGGTTTCCAACCTTGATGTCAGGGGTTCGAGTCCCCTCGCCCGCTCCGAAGGCGATCTCCAGTTGCGCCTGATCCGCGAGCCTAAACCTCGCTACGTCGCGTCAGCTCCGCGCTAATCCCGCTCGGCCGGCAGAGTTTCGATCCTGCCACCGCTCGCTCCCTCAAGAACGCGCCCAGCCCGCCCTCCTCCCACAAGTCACAGGGTTCGTGGCTGCATACGCTGCTAGATCACGTGGGCAGCCGATCGGACGTCGATGCTGCGGCGCCAATTTGGATCTGACTTGGCGTCACGTCCCTCTATCAAAAGCCGCCCCTCGCTCGTAAAGTCACGGAATGCATCACGTCCGGTCGGGGCCACGGTGGGTCGTCGCCCTGACCGCCACCATCCTCCTGGTCACCGGCTGCGCGCCCACCAGCACATCGGATGTCCCCCTCGCCCTCGGCACCGCGGCCCCCGAGTCGACCGCGGCGGCCCGCTCCGCGCCCGTCGCGACCTCCGTCCCGACCCCCGAGCCCACGATCGACCCCGCCGCTCCGTGCACCAAAGACTGCTGGCCGCTGAGCGGCAAGCCCGCGAAGGTCGGCGCGACGGACCGCCGGCCGCTCATCGTGAAGATCGACAACGCCCCCGCGGCGCGGCCGCACTACGGGCTCGCGCAGGCCGACATGGTGTTCGAGATCCTCGTCGAAGGGTTCGTGACGCGGCTCGCGGCGGTCTTCCAGTCACAGGATCCGCAGACGATCGGCGCCGTCCGCAGCGCGCGGCTCGCGGATCGCTCGCTCACGCCGATGTTCGACGGCGCCCTCGTGTACTCGGGGACGTCGGCCTACGCATGGAAGCTCATCAGCAGGGACGCGGCCGACGGCAAGTACGTCGAGCTGTCCGCCGACCACGCCGGCGGCTACTACCGCGTGAGCTTCCGCGCCGCGCCGTACAACCTGTTCACGAGCGCCCAGAACATGCGCCAGCAGCTGGCCGCGATCGGCGCGCAGGGCTCCGCGAAGGTCCCGGCGTGGGGCTTCCTCGCGACCACGGAGCACCCCGCGACGGTCGCTGGGATGGCCGGCGGCACCGAGGCGACGGAGGTCACGATCCCCTATCGCAAGGACAGCTCGCTCGTCACGTACAAGTACGACGCGAGCACGCGCACCTACCAGCGCTTCCAGAACAACGACGGCAAAGCGGTCCGCGAGGTCGATGCGCTCACGAGCACGCCGGTGAACGCGTCCACGGTCGTCGTCATCCACACCGAGATCTGGGAGGTCGACGAGATCGTCGATGCCGCGGGCTCCCACGCGCACGACATGCGGCTGCTCGGAAAAGGCGCGGCGACGGTCTTCCGCGACGGCTTGCGTCAGGAAGCGACATGGTCGCGTCAGCACGACAGCGACCCCTTCACGTTCGCGAGCGCCGCCGGCGAGAAGATCCTCCTCGACGCGGGCCAGACCTGGGTCCACGTGATCCCGAACGAGTGGGAAGTACCGAGCAAGTAGCCACGGACGTCGCGTTCGTCGCGCCCTTCTTCCACGCGGCCGCGTCGGGCACGGACGTCGATTTGCCCGTCGTCTCCGCGATCGCGTGGTCGACGGCCTCCGCACTCGCGATCCTCGGTCTCTCGCGCGTCGTGTCGGAACGGCTTCCCGCGTGATCGTCAAGCACACCGGCGACGTCGCGCTCGCTCGCGCCGAGTTCGACCGCCGGCGCGGCGCGAACCTCCGCTACGCCCTGCGCAAGCGTTTCTCGTGGATGCAGCGCTACCTCGGCGCCGAGACGTACGCGGTCGAGGTCGGCTGCGGCGCGGGGTTCAGCGAGCGCTTCCTGCGCGCGGGACGGCTCGAGCTCACCGACGCCGAGCCGCGGCCCTGGGTCGCGCGCGTCGTCGACGCGCACGACCTCCCCTACGCCGACCGCAGCGTCGACGCGGTCATCGCGAACAACGTCGTCCACCACCTCGCCTACCCGGCGCGCTTCCTCGACGAGGCGGCGCGCGTGCTGCGGCCGGGCGGCCACCTCCTCGTGCAGGAGTGCAACTGCGGGAAGACCACCGAGTGGGCGCTCCGCCTCACCGGGCACGAGGGATTCGACTGGTCCGCCGACGCGTTCGACACCTCGCGACCCTGCAACGACCCGAAGGATCCGTGGAGCGCGAACTGCGCGATCCCGAACCTGCTCTTCGACGACCTCGACCGTTTTCGCGCGCGCTTCCCCGCGTTCGAGGTGGTCGAGAGCGGCCTTTCCGAATTCTTCGTCCACTTCAACACCGGCGGTGTGAGCGCGCGAACCCCCTACCTCCCGCTGCCCGAGGCCGCGCTTCGCGTGGTCGACGCCATCGACGGCGTCCTGGTGGCCGTCGCGCCGCGCCTGTTCGCGAGCCAGCGCCGGATCGCGCTCCGCCGCCGCTAAGGCGCGCGGCGCCGCCACACCGGCCAGCCGCCGCCGAGCGTGGCCACCCGGTCGTAGCCGGACTCGAGCCAGGCGACCACGCGCGCCGTCTCCCGCGGCCAGCGGTACTGCGGCTCGGGCGACGACCACGTCGCGAGTGCCGCACGGTCGAGCGGCGGCGTGACGAAGCTGTCGCGCGAAGCGTCAACGACGAGGACGGGGCGCGAGCGCTCGAGATCGTCGAGCAGCGCCGCGACCTCCTCCGCCGTCGCGTACCCGCGCGTCGCGAGGGCTGCGTACTGGTACACGAACCGCGTCGCCGAGCGGCGCTCCGCGAGAACGAGCACCTCCGACCGCGACCCCCACACGAGCACGGTCTCGCCGGGTCGGGTGTTGGCACCGACGTACGCCGCGGCCTCGCGCGCGATCCCGTCGTCCCGTTCGAGCGCGAGCCGCGCGACCACGACGCCCGGGAGTATCGCCATGACCACGCCCGCCGCGATCAGCACGCGTGGCGCCGCGGCGGGGTCGAGACGGCGCTCGAGCCGGCTCGCGGCGTACGCGGCCAGCGCGCCGAGCGCGGGCAGCCATGCGATGAAGTAGTAGTGGTAGCCGCGTCCCGCCGAGGCGAGCGCGAGCTCGAGCGGCAGCGCGACGACGGCGATGGTGACGAGCGGCGGCCGCGGCGCGCGTAGCGCGAGGAGCCACCCGGCGAGTGCGACGAGCGCGAGCCCGGAGGGCAGCAGGAGGCGGAGGCCCTGGGCGATCGCGTCGAGGCGATCCGTCGCCGTGGCGAATGCGGTGTACGCGGCGTTGTAGCGGACGACCTGGTCGGCCGCCGCGGCGATCGCGCCGCCCGCAGCGAGCCAGCCGGCCACGAGCGCGACCGGGATCGCGGCCGGCACCGCGAGGAAGACCACGCGCCATCCGAGATCCACGTAGCGGCGCGCTCGCACGCGGGTCACGACAAGCGTGAGCGCGATCGCGATCCAGATGGCTCCCACGGTCGGCTTGAGGAGCAGCGCCGATCCGCCGAGCGTGCCGATGGCGGCGGTCCGCCACGTCGGTCGAGGTCGCGCCTCCTCTCGCGCGAAAAGGTCGAGCGCTGCCAGCTGCAGTGGCAGCGCGAAGAGCTCGCTGAAGTTGGTCTGCACGCCGTCCTCGAGGAAGAGGCGCGGCAGCGCCACGAGCCAGGCGAACGTCCCGGCGAGCGCGGCTGCGCCACCGAGGCCCGTGTTCGCGAGCGCGCGGTACGAGAGGATCGCCGCGAGAGCGAGCGCGACGACCTCCGCGGCCCAGAGGCCCCAGAGCCCGGCGACGGCGAGGGCGACCGCGTCGATGAGGTACACCCCGGGCGGCTTGTGATCCCACGCGTCGCGATACGGCAGACCGCCGTCCCCGATGAGCCGTGCGACGTACGTGAAGACACCGGTGTCCTCGCTGGGCACGCGACCGGCGGGCGCGTTCGGCACGAGGACGATGAGAGCGAGCAGCGCGAGCCCTCCGTAGACGAGCGCCTCGCGCCGCCCGGACGACATCTCGCGCATCCTACGGACGATGCCGCGGCGCGTCGCCATCGTGGGAGCCGGCGTCACCGGTCTCGTCGCCGGGCGGGAGCTCGCGCGCCGCGGGTTCTCCGTGGAGCTCTACGAGCGTTGGCCCGACGTCGCGGGGCAGGCGAGCGCGTTCGAGGTCGCGCCGGGCGTGTGGCTCGAGCGCTACTACCACCATCTCTTCCCGAGCGACCGCGAGATGATCGCGCTCCACGACGAGCTCCTGCCGGGATCGCTCGAATGGCACCGTTCGTCCGTCGGCATCTACGCGCGACGGCGGATCTGGCCGTTCGTGAGCCCGCGGGACCTCCTCGCGTACGGACCACTCGCGCCGCTCGACCGCCTCCGTCTGGGGCTCGCGATCCTCCGCCTCGTCGGGCGGACCGACTGGGAACGGATGGACGACATCGCGGCCCTCGACTGGCTGCGCGGAAGCTGCGGGCCGCGCGCCGTCGAGACCGTGTGGCTCCCGCTCCTCCTCGGCAAGTTCGGCGACGACGCGGCCGACGTCCCGCTCGCCTGGCTCTGGTCGAAGTTCGTCCTGCGGCGGCGCCTGCGCGGAACCGGTTCGACCAGCGAGCGGCTCGGCTATCCACGCGGATCCTTCCGCGCGATCTGCGCGGCGCTGTCGGACGACATCGCGCGTCGCGGCGGGCGCGTCCACGTCGACCGCGAGGTCGTGCGGATCGAGGAGCGCGACGGCGGCTTCGTCATCCGCTGCGCCGATCCCGGCGCGTACCGGCGTCCCCTCGCGACCGCGCCCGACGCCGGCGACGGACGCGAGGGACGCGCGGACCTCGTCCTGCTCACGACGCCGACCTTCGTGACGAGACGCCTGGCAGAGCTCCCCTACGCGTTCACCAACGCGCTCGACGCGTGGACGTATCGCGCGGCCGTCGTGCTCCTGCTCGAGCTCCGCCGGCCGTACAGCGCCGTCTACTGGCTGAACGTGGCGGACGACGCGGTCCCGTTCCTGGGCGTCGTCGAGCACACGAACCTCGTTCCGGCCGAGCGCTATCCCGCGCGGTACGCCTACCTTTCGAACTACGTCGCGCCCGACGATCCCCTCATACGGCTCGACACGGAGGGGCTCGTCGCCCACTACGTCGCCGCGCTCCGCGCGATGAACCCGGCGTTCCGCGAGGACGACATCATGCGCCGCTGGTCGTTCCGCGAGGATGCGGCGCAGCCCGTCCCGCGCCTGGGCACGCGGCACCGCATCCTCCCGCGGCGGACGCCGCGACGCGGCGTGTGGCTCGCGAACACGACGCAGATCTATCCCGAGGACCGCGGGACCAACTACAGCGTCCGCCTCGGTCGCGAGGTCGCCGCGGAGATCGCGGCCGACGGCTAGCATCGCGGGCGTTGCGCATCGGCATCATCCTCTCCCCGGCCGCCGGCTTCAGCTACGACGAGATCCGGGAGAGCGCGCTCGCCGCCGAGCGCTCGGGCTTCGCGTCATTTTGGGTGAGCGACCATTTCTTCGGCGGCCAGACGGCCAGCCCCGATCGCGACTGCCTCGAGGCGTGGACGGTCATGGCCGCGCTCGCGCGTGACACGAGCACCATCCGTCTCGGGACTCTCGTTACCGCAGCGCAGTACCGGAACCCCGCTCTCCTCGCGAAGATCGCGGCGGGCGTCGACCACATGTCGGGCGGGCGCGTCGAGTTCGGCGTCGGCGCGGGCTGGAAAGAGGCGGAGTATCGCGCGTACGGGTACGACTTCCTCCCACCCGGCGAGCGCGTTGCCCAGCTCAAGGACGCGCTCGAGATCGTCACACGCCTCTGGAGCGAGGAGCGCGCGACCTATCACGGCCGCCACTACCGGATCGAGGACGCGGTCTGCTCGCCGAAGCCGCTGCAGCGCCCGCGACCGCCGATCTGGGTCGGCGGGGACAAGGAGCGCGTGATGCGGCTGGCGGCGCGATATGCCGACGGGTTCGACATCGGCCGTCACGGCGCGGAAGGTGCAGACCTGACGCCGGCGGAGATGACCGCCGCGATCGGCGAGCTCCGCGCGATCGAGGGCAAAGCGAAACGCCGGACGCCGCTGCGGACCTCCCACTGGGGCACTGTCAAGCCCGAACAACCGGAGCCGCTGCTCGAGCGCCTGCGTGGATTCGAGCGGGCGGGCCTCGATCAGTTCCTCTGCGGGATGATCCCGCGGGAGCGTTCGCCCGAGGCCGTCCAGGACCTTGCCTCCGTGCTACGGCCGCTTATGAAGTCGTCGCCTAGCCCCGCAGCCTCCGCCTGAACTCGCGGCCGGCGACGAGGGCGCGCTCGCGCCAGCGCTCGAACGGGACGCTCGCCTCATGGGGAACCTGGATCACGTAGTCGCAGTCCTCCGGGTCCCCCAGGCTCGTCGCACGCAACAGGGCGTACACGCCCTCCAGGGAATCGGCGTGCGCGACGATCTCTCCCTCGCGGACCGCGACCCACTCGCCCGCGTATTCGCGCCAGGTCGACTCGCTGAGCGCCGCCACGACGCGCACTGTACGACGCTGCTGCTCCGCTGAAACGGTCTCTCCGTACACTGGTCAGGACTTGGCAACCCCCCAGACCGTCACCCAGCCCGACTATGAGCGAAGCGCCGAACCGCCCGAGGAGGCCCCCTTCTCATGGCGCGCGGTCCTCGAGATCGTGCAGGCGCTCGCTCTCGCCGTGGTCATCTCGGTCGTCCTCAACCTCTTCGTCGTGCAGGTCACCGAGGTCCGGCAACGGAGCATGGAGACAACGCTTCTGCAGAACGACCGCGTGATCGTCAGCAAGATCGACTACCGCTTCGGCACGCCGATGGGCGGCGACATCATCGTGTTCAACCCGCCGATCGACTCGTCGATCCCGTACGTGAAACGCGTCATCGCGACGGCCGGGCAGACCATCGACCTGCGCGACGGCCGCGTCTACGTCGACGGCCAGCTCGTCGAGATTCTGCAGGCGCACGGCCTCACGCAGCCGCAGGCGCCGCGCATCACGTATCCCTTCCGCGTCCCCGCGGGCGAGATCTTCGTCCTCGGCGACAACCGCCAGGCGTCGTCGGACTCGCGGACCTTCGGCTCCGTGCCGATCCAGAACATCATCGGCAAGGTCGTCCTGCGGTTCTGGCCGGCGGACCGGCTGACGTTCTTCGAGTGGTGACGGTCGCGGCTTAGGCGATCGGGCTCCCAAGCTCCGCGTCGCCGTCCGGCTGGAGCAGCACGACCCTTCCGTCGTCCTGGACGGCCCCGAGCGTGAGCACCTCCGAGTCGAAGGTGGCGATCCGGCGCGGCGGGAAGTTCGTGACGCAGACCACCAGCCGGCCGACGAGCGCCTCCTTCTCGTACCACCGCCGCACCGCCGCGGAGGATCGCCGCGTGCCGTGCGGACCGAGGTCGATCGTCAGCTTGAACGAAGGATTGCGGGCCTCGGGGAAATCGTCGACCGCGACGATCCGGCCGACGCGCAGCTCGATCTTGCGGAAGTCGTCCAGCGTCGCCGTCACGTTCGTATCATCGAGCGAGTGGCGGACGTCTTCCACCGACCCGCGAGCTGGGAGATCGTCCCCGACCGGAAGATCTTCCAGATCACGTGGGACGACGGCGCGGTGGCCGAGTACCCTTGGGAACCCCTTCGGCGCGCCTGCCCGTGCGCGTACTGCTCGGGCGAGGGGACGTTCGCGGGGAATGTCACGGCGACGACGAAATTCAGCGACACCCAGACGACGTTGAAAGAGGTGTATGCGGTCGGGCGCTACGGCGTCACGCCGGAGTGGGCCGACGGCCACGACACCGGCATCTACACCTTCAAGATGCTCCGGAAAGCAGCGGGACTGGACCAAGGATGAAGCTCTTCACGAAGAAAGCGGACCTCCCGGAGGAGAAGGCGGCGCGCGTCCCGCCGGGGCAGTACCTCACGGAGAAGTGGCCCGTCCTCCACTACGGACCGGTGCCGCGCTTCGACCCGCGGACCTGGGAGTTCCGCGTGTTCGGCAAGGTCCTGAACGAGATCAAGCTGAGCTGGGAGGAGTTCCAGAAGCTGCCGCAGGTCACGGTCACGGCGGACATGCACTGCGTGACGACGTGGTCGCGGCTCGATCAGAGGTGGGAGGGCGTGCCGTTCTCCAAGATCGTCGAGCTCGCCACGCCCCTGCCCGAGGCGAAGTTCGTGATCGCGCACAGCGAGCACGGCTTCACCGCGAACACGCCGATCGAGTTCACGCAGCGCGACGACTGCCTCATTGCGCTCCGAGCGAATGGCGAGCCGCTGTCAGCGGAGCACGGCGCGCCCGCACGATTGGTCGTGCCGCGCCTGTATGCGTGGAAGAGCGCGAAGTGGCTGCGCGGCATCGAGTTCAGGACCACGGACGCGCCAGGTTTTTGGGAGAAGAACGGATATCACAATCGAGGCGACCCGTGGAAAGAGGAACGCTATTGGGGCGACGGCTGAGACCCCGTGAGCGCTAGTAAGGAAATCGGGCCGCGGAGGGTGCCGGCCTAGGGGATGTTCGCCTCGGGCGCGTAGTTCGGATCCGCGTAGTGCTTCTGCACGAACTGCGTGAGCTTCGTCTGATCGATGCCCGGCAGCTTGAGGAGCCACCGCCACGAGGTGATCGCGACCTTCGCGTCGGTGAGAGGCGGGAAAGGCTCGAGGATGATCTTGTTGTATTGCCGCCGTAGCTGCGTCACGACCGACTTCAGCTGATCGACCTCCTGCGGCGAGAGACCGTTGTAGACGATGACGATCCCGCCGTGCTCGAGGTTGTGCGTGGTGATCTCGCGCGGAAGCATCGCGTCCTTGACGCCCCACGGCGCCGGCGCGGGCGGCGTCGACGAGGACCAGTGCTCGCCTGAGGTCGGCGGCTCGGTGTTGTAGTGCGCGATCTGCCCGACCGGGATGTGGGCGGTCCCTTCGTCGGCCTGGAGCGCGCCGATGGTCTCGCCCGGCGGCAGCGTGGGCGGCGGTGGCGGCGGCGGCTCGAAGACCCCCGCCTGGCGCAGGCCGAGCACGAGCAGGACGAACGCGACGGCCACGACGCCGCCGACGACGAGCGGGTTCATCCGCCCGCCGCCACCCCCACCGGAGCGGCGCCTGCCGGGCGCGCGCTTTTGTTTTTCTCGGCGATCGCGCCGCGTCGTCACGGTCACTGCACGTCCAGAATACCGACCTAGACTTGACCTGGAGATGAGCGTTCGCCTGCGATTCGCCCCGTCGCCGACGGGCGCGCTCCACATCGGAAGCGTGCGCACGATCCTCTACAACTACCTCTTCGCCCGGCAGCGCGGTGGCACGCTCGTCCTCCGCATCGAGGACACCGACCGGGAGCGCCTCGTAACGGGCGCGATCGACTCGATCTACGACGGACTGCACTGGCTTGGCATCAGCTGGGACGAAGGCCCGCGGGAAGGCGGCCCGCACGTGCCGTACGTCCAGTCCGAGCGGCTGCCGCTGTACCAGCGGCACGCGGCGGAGCTCGTCGCGAAGGGCGCGGCTTACTACTGCTTCTGCTCGAAGGAGCGCCTCGCGGAGCTGCGCAAGCAGCAGGAGGCGCGACACGAGCTCACGCGCTACGACCGCCACTGCCGGAACATCCCGGCGGCCGAGGCGGCTGAGCGGGCGAAGACGGAGTCGCACACCGTGCGCCTCAAGGTGCCCGATGAGGGGACGCTCGCGATCGACGACCTCGTCCACGGCCGGATCGAGTGGCAGGCGAACACGATCGAAGACCAGGTCCTGCTGAAGTCGGACGGCTTCCCCACCTACCACCTCGCCGTCGTCGTCGACGACCGCGTGATGGGGATCACGCACATCATGCGCGGGGAGGAGTGGATCGCCTCGGTCCCCAAGCACCTCCTTATCTATCGGGCCTTCGGCTGGGAGGTGCCGCCGATGGCGCACGTTCCCGACGTGCAGGGTCCGGATGGGAAGAAGCTGTCCAAGCGTCACGGCTCGACCGCCGTCTCGGAATTCAAGGAGCAGGGCTACCTGCCCGAGGCGCTCGTGAATTTCCTCGCGCTCATCGGCTGGTCGCCAGGGACGGAGGAAGAGGTGTTCTCGATGGACGACCTCATCCGCGTCTGGCGGATCGAGAAGGTCCAGCGCGGCGGCGCGAAGTGGGACAAGGACCGCCTGGACTACTTCAACGGCGTCTGGATCCGCCGGCTCCCCGAGGACGAGCTCGTCCGGCGGCTGCGCGCCTTCGTACCTCCCCAGTGGGATGACGATCTCTTGCGAAAGGTCGTTCCACTCATCCGCGAACGCATGAAGACGCTCGCCGAGGCGAAGGACCAGATCGCGTTCCTGTTCACCGAAACGCCCGAGTACCCGCCGTCGCTCGCGGTGCCCAAGCAGCAGTCGGCGGGCACGACGGTCGAGGCGCTCTCGCGCGCGGCGTCCGCGCTCCGCGACGCGAGACCGTTCGACGCGCGGTCGGTCGAGAGCGCGCTGCGCGGCGTGGCGGACGGCTGGTCCGTCCGGGAGTTCACGCACGCCGTCCGCGTCGCGGTGACCGGGCGCACGATCGGGCCACCGCTGTTCGAGTCCATCGAGCTCCTCGGCCGGGAGCGCACGCTGCAACGGATCGAGCGCGCGCAGAGCGCGCTCCGCGGATGACCGCGAATGCCTGACCTCGCTCGTCGCGTCGGTCTCGGTCTGGCGTCGCGCGGCTCGGTCGACGATTGCGTCGAGTGGGCCGAGCGCGCGCGCGCGTCGGGGATCGAGTCGGTCTGGTTCCACGACAGCTACTTCGAGCGCGACGCGGTCACGTACGCGAGCGCGGTCGCCTCACGCGTCGAAGAGATCGGCGTCGGACTCGGCGCGCTGAACCCGTTCACGCGCCATCCGGTGCTCATCGCCATGACGATCAGCGCGCTCGACGAGATGGCGCCCGGCCGGATCCGCCTCGGGCTCGGGTCCGCGCTGCCGCTGCGCCTCGGCCAGATGGGCATCCCGTACGCGCCGGACGACGCGGCCACGCGCACGCGCTCGACGATCGACACCCTGCGCACGCTCTGGAAGGGCGAGCGCATGCCGCCCGGAAAGCCGGGCCTGCCGCCGCTCCAGCCCATGTTCCCGCCGGTGCACCGCGTACCCATCTATGTCGCGGGCTACCGCTCGCCGATGATGGTCGTCGCCGGACAGCAGGGCGACGGCTACATCGCGCGGCCCGCCGAATCGATCCCCGGCCTGCGCAAGCTCCTGCGCGTCATGGATCGCTCCGCCCGCGAGGCGGGCCGTGACCCCGACGCGATCGACGTCGCGGGCTACCTGCTGACCCTCGTCGATGAGACGCGACGCGACGCGCTGAACCGCGCCAAACGCGAGGCCTTCGTCATCTACATGATGTCGATCCTCTCGGACGTCACCCTCAAGCGCGCGGGCTTCGAGCCCGCGCTCCGCGACAGGATCGCCGCCGCGTGGCGCGCCGAGGACTACACGACCGCCGGGCGGCTCATCCCCGACGACCTCCTCGACGCGTTCATCCTCTGCGGCACGCGGCGCGAGGTCGCCGAGCAGGCGCAGCGCTACCACGAGGCCGGCATGGACCTTCCGCTCTTGCAGCCGGTCGTGCAGGACGACGCGCAGACCCACGCCGTGCTGGAAGCGGCGCTCCTCTACGGCACCGTCGAGGTCGGCTCGGCGACCGAGCGCGTCGCCCTCGCCGCGCAGAAGAAGACGCTGGCGCAGAGCGCTCGCGATCGCATCGGTGCGTGGTACGAGATCGCCCGGCCGTTCTCGTTCACGGCGTCCACCGTCCCGGTCGCAGCGGGTGGGGCGGTCGCCGCCTTCACCGGCCTCTTCGACTGGACGCTCTTCCTCGTCGCGCTCGTCGGCGGGGTCTGCCTCCACATCGGCACGAACGTGACGAACGAGATCTACGACGTCCGCAAGGGCGTAGACACGATCGTGTCGCCGCGCGCGAGCCACGCCATCGTCAAGGGCCGGATCGGCGAGCGTGAGGCGCAGGTCTTCTCGATCCTCGCCTTCGCGATCGCCTTCGCGCTCGGCGTGTACCTCGTCTCCGTGCGCGGCTGGCCGATCGTCGCGCTCGGGCTCGCCGGACTCATCGGCGGCTACACCTACACCGCACCGCCCTTCCAGTACAAGTTCGGCTCGTTCGGCATCCCGCTCGTGTTCCTGCTCATGGGGCCGCTCATGGTCGTTGGCTCGTACTACGCGATCACCGGAGAGTTCGACTGGCGCGCGGTCGCGGTGAGCCTGCCGGTCGGCTTCCTCGTCGCCGCGATCCTCCACGGCAACGAGTGGCGCGACATCAGTGAGGACGCGCGCGCCGGCGCGCGAACGTTCTCGGTCCGGATGGGCCGAAGCGCGGCGCATTGGCTCTACGTCGCCCTCGTCGTGGGCGCATACCTCGCGCTCTCGGCGGGCGTCGCGGTCGGGCTCCTGCCGACGTGGACGCTGCTCGCGATGCTCTCGCTCCCGCTCCTCGTACGGCAGATCCGCTCGTCGGAGCTCGGCGCGACCGGACAGCAGCGGGCGATCGCGATGATCGACCTCGAGACGGCGCAGCTCCACGCCGCCTTCGGCTACCTCCTCGTGGCGGGGCTCGTCATCGCCGCGGTCCTCGCGCGCTGAGCCTCCTCGCCCTCGCGGTCGCAGCTGCGTACGCGGCCTTCGGGCTCACGTTCCGGGGCCCGCGCGAGCGGTTCTGGGACCGCATGACCGCGACCGGCATCGTCCTCGGCACGTTCGCGCTCGGCACGGATCGCGAGGTGCGCCGCGAGCTTCGCGTGCGCCCGAGCGACGTCGCGCTCGGCCTCGCCTCGGCCGCGGGGCTCTACGCGATCTTCCGCGTCGGGGACCGGATCGCGCGCGAGGTCATGCCGCGCGCTGGCGGCGAGATCGGCGACATCTACGCGCTCCGTTCGCTGCGGCCGAAGGAGGAGCTCGCGGCACGGCTCGCGTTCGCGATCGGACCGGCGGAGGAGCTCTTCTGGCGCGGGTTCGTGCAGCGCCGGGCCGGCCTCATCGCGACGACCGCCCTCTACGGTGGGGCGCATCTGGTGACCGAGAACCTCACGCTCGTCGGCGCGGCGACCGTCGCCGGGGCGTACTGGGGACTGCTTCGCGCGTTCAGGCTGCCGCTCGGCGCGCTCATCGCGAGCCACGTCGCCTGGGACGTCTGGATCTTTCTGATCGCGCCGACACAGTCGGGGGGTTCCACCCCCCGGGCCCCGCGAGAGCTCTAGACCCGTCGGTCGCGCGGCGCGTGCGCCCGCTCGCGCTGGGAGCAGCACTTGCAATGCGGGTCCGGCCACACGAGCCAGACCACGAGCGCCAGCCAGCCGGCCAAGAGACCGACGCTGAAGGCGAGGTCGCTCGACATGGCTGCCGCTTGGGCAAGTTGCGCGCCAATGCCGTCGGCTCGGCCGCCCGGCACCCGGACGCCCAAGATGTGGCGGATGGATGCTGGAGCACGCCAGGAGCGGATCCAAACGAACGGGATCGAGCTTTCCTGCGCCGTCGCCGGCGACCGGGGCGACCTCGTCGTCCTGCTCCACGGCTTCCCGGAGAGCGCGTACGAATGGCGTCACCAGATCCCGGCGCTCGCCGAGCGCTTCCGCGTCGTCGCGCCGGACCTGCGCGGCTATGGCGCGAGCAGCAAGCCCGCCGGCATCGCTGCCTATCGTCCCGGCGTGATCGCGGACGACGTCGTGGGCCTCATCCGCGCCGTCGGCGCGGACCGCGCGCACGTCGTGGGTCACGACTGGGGAGGCGCCATCGCCTGGCGGCTGGCGCTCGAGCATCCCGAGGCGCTCGAGCGTCTCGTCGTCATCAACTGCCCGCATCCCGCCGCGATGGCGCGCGCCCTCCGCACGAACCCGCGGCAGATCCTGCGCAGCTGGTACGTGCTCTTCTTCCAGGCGCCCTGGGTCCCCGAGTGGGCGCTACGCCGGCCCGGCGCGCTCCGCGGCGCGCTTCGCACGGTGCGCCCCGGGGCCCTGCGCGACGAGGACGTCGCAGCGCACGAGCGCGCCTTCGCGATCCCCGGCGTCGCGACAGCCGCGCTCAACTACTACCGCGCGGCGTTCCGCGAGGGGCTGCGCGGCGGCGGCACCGGCGGCGGCCGGGTGATCGCCGCGCCCACGCTCCTCATCTGGGCAGACGAGGATTTCGCGCTCGGTCGCGAGCTCGCGGAGGGGATGGACCGCTATTTCAGCGGTCCGTTCGAGATCCGGCACATCCCGGACTGCAGCCACTGGGTGCCGGAGGAGCGGCCGGACCTGGTCAACTCCTGGCTGCTGGAGTTCCTCGCCGGCCCAGGCCGTTAGGCCGCGCCCAGGGCGTTCCGCTATCGTCCGGCGTCGCCATTCGGCAGGGGAGGTTGAGGGGTGCGTTTATCCATCTTTGTTGTCGTCGCCGTCATCGCGTCGCTGGTCATGCCCGCGAGCGGCTCGGAGGGTCTTTTCGCGCGGCCCTCCGTCGCGCAGGCCGCGAGCACGCAGACCTACGTCGTGCTCTATACGCAGCAGGCGATCTCGGCGAGCTCTCGCGACGCGATCCGCCAGGCGGGCGGAACGCTCATCTACGCGTACGACCAGATCGGCGTGGCCATCGCGAGCTCGGCGAGCGCCACCTTCCGCGACGACGTTACCCGTCTTGACCGCGCGGTCGAGGGCGCCGCCGCGACGGCCCCGTTCGCGACCACGCTCCGCGATGTGAACGAAACGGACGGCCCGCAGTCGGGCGACCTGCCGAACTCACCGGCGACCGACACGGACACGTTCAGCGGATTCCAGTGGGACATGCAGCAGATCAAGACTCCGCAGGCCCATGCCATCACGGGCGGCAGCCGGTCGGTGCTGGTGGGCGACATCGACACGGGCCTCGACTACCGCCACCCGGACCTCCGCGCGAACGTCGACGATGCCAACAGCGCGAACTGCCTGACCGGCGCGCCGGTGCCGGGGATGGTCGCGGCGGACGACGACGAAGGCCACGGCACCCACACCGCCGGCACGATCGCCGCGGCCGCGAACGGCATCGGGATCGTCGGCGTCGCCCCGAACGTCCGCATCGCGGGCATCAAGGCGGGCAACTCGGACGGCTACTTCTTCGCGCAAGCGGTGATCTGCGCCTTCTACTGGGCGGGCACGCACCACTTCGACGTGACGAACAACAGCTATTTCGCGGACCCGTGGTACTTCAACTGCAAGAACGACCCGGAGCAGCGATCGATCTGGAAGGCCGAGGCGCGAGCGATCCGCTTCGCGCAGCAGCAGGGCGTCACGGTCGTCGCGGCGCTGGGGAACTTCGAGGACGACCTCGCACACCCGACCCAGGACATCATCAGCCCCGACACCGGGCCCGGCGTCGTCCGAACGGTCCACAACGACTGCGTGGTGATCCCGGTCGAGATCCCCGGCGTCATCGGGGTGAGCGGGACCGGATCGCGCCGGCTCAAGACCTTCTACTCGAGCTACGGCGTCGGCGTCACGCAGGTCGCCGCGCCCGGCGGCGATAGCCTCCTCCAGTCGACGGTCGCGACCGACCCGATCGGCCGCGGGCGCGTGCTCTCCACGTACCCCGCAAGTCGGCCCTGCAACCGCCGGCGGACCGAGCCGACGGGGGACCCGACGTACCCCACGGCGCTGTACTGCTACCTCCAGGGGACATCCATGTCGTCACCGCACGTCGCCGGTCTCGCCGCGCTCGTCATCAGCCGGTTCGGCGACAGCAAGACGCCGCAGAACGGCAAGCTCGCGCCCGGCCAGGTGCAGTCGATCATCAGCCAGACGGCCGACCCGACACCCTGCCCGACCGCGGCGGAGCTCGCGCTGTACGCGCCGTTCCCATCGTTCTCGAACGGCGCGCCGCAGCGCTGCCAGGGCGGGCCGGGCGACAACTCCTGGTTCGGAAAGGGCATCGTCAACGCGCTGAACGCCGTGACGCACACGCCCTAGGCGTTCCTGCACCAGACCGATCGAAGAGGTCCCGCTCCGGCGGGACCTCTTCTCGTGTTTCGCGCATGCCTACCATCCGCGCCGTGCGGATCGAGGTCGTGGTCGGCGACATCGCCCACCAGGCCGACGTCGACGCCGTCGTGAACGCGGCGAACACCGAGCTCTGGATGGGCTCGGGCGTGGCTGGCGCGCTCAAGCGGCGCGGCGGCGATGAGATCGAGCGCGAGGCCGTCGGGAAGGGGCCGATCGCGCTCGGCGATGCGGTCCTGACCGCGGCGGGCCGGCTCCCGAACCGGCACGTGCTGCACGCCGCCGCGATGGGCTACCGCGCCGAGGACGACACGATCCCCAAGCGGCCGGGCTCGCGCTCGAGCGCGGCGATCATTCACGCGGCGACGCTCCGCTGCCTCGTCCTCGCGGACGAGGCCGGCGACGCCAGCGTCGCCTTCCCGGCACTGGCGACCGGCGTGGGCGGCTTCCCGCTCGAGGAGTGCGCCGCCGCGATGGTCGGCGCGGTCCGCGAGTACGCGCGGGCCCATCCCGAGAGCGCGGTGCGAGCGGTCCGCTTCGTCGTGCGGTCCGCGGAGGACGAGGCGACGTTCAGCCGCTACGCCGCTGCGCGATGACCTTCTTCTCCGCGAGCGAGCGCGTCACCTCGTCGGCGCGGATCCCGAGCTCGGTCGCGAGGACCATCGCGGAGTAGAGCAGGTCGGTCAGCTCGCTCACCGTGCGCTCGTGCGATTCGGAGACGGCGGCGAGCCCGAGCTCGAGCGCCTCCTCGCCAACCTTCTGCGCGATGGCGCCGCGGCCCTTGCGGAAAAGCTCCGCCGAATAGCTCTTCTCTGGAAGCTCCCGCTTGCGCGCCGCGAGCAGGGCCGCGAGCTCGGACAGCGTGCGCGCGAGCGGCGGCGCGGGGTCGGCGCCCCAGCAGGTCGCGCTTCCGGTGTGGCAGACCGGCCCCATCGGGTGGGCCCGCACCAGGAGCGTGTCCCGGTCGCAGTCCGGCAGGACCTCGACCGCGTGCAAGGTGTTGCCGCTCGTCTCGCCCTTGCGCCAGAGCGCGCCGCGGGAGCGGCTGTGGAAGTGGACCTCGCCCGTGCGCTCGGTCGCCTCGATCGCCTCGCGGTCCATCCACGCGAGCATGAGCACGGTGCCCGTCGCGGCGTCCTGCACGATCGCCGGGATCAGCCCGCGCTCGTCGAACGTCAGGTCGGCCAGGCTCAAGGCTGGCGCCCCTTGGGCGCGGTGGCGCGCTCGCGCGGTCGCACCGCGATCCCCGCCGCCGCGAGGGCGTCCTTCACCGCGCCGACGGTGAGCTCCTCGTAGTGGAAGATCGACGCGGCGAGCCCCGCGTCCGCGCCCGTGCCCCGGAAGAGCGCGACGAAGTCGGCGGCGGACGAGGCGCCGCCGGAGGCGATCACCGGGACGTCGACGGCCCGCGCGACCGCGGCCACGAGCGGCAGGTCGAAGCCCTCCTTCGTCCCGTCCCGGTCCATGCTCGTAAGGAGGATCTCGCCGGCGCCGCGCTCGACGCCCTCGCGCGCCCAGGCCACGGCGTCCTTGCCCGTCGGCACGCGGCCGCCGTCGATGACGACCTGCCAGCCGCCGTCGCCCTTCGCGCGCGCGTCGATCGCGAGGACGCAGGCCTGCGAGCCGTACCGGCGCGCGATGTCAGAGACGAGCCCCGGGTCGCGGACCGCGCCGCTGTTCACCGCGACCTTGTCGGCGCCGACGCGGAGTATCTCGCCGGCGAGGTCGGCCGACCCGATGCCCCCGCCGACCGTGAACGGGATGAACAGACGGTCGGCGACGCGCGACGCGAGGTCGACGACGGTGCGGCGGCGCTCCGCCGACGCCGTGATGTCGAGGAACACGAGCTCGTCCGCGCCCGCGGCGTCGTAGCGCTCGGCGAGGGAGACGGGATCGCCGGCGTCACGCAGCTCGACGAATCGCGTGCCCTTCACGACGCGGCCGCCGCGGACGTCGAGACACGGGATGACGCGCTTCGCGAGCACTATGACGCGGCGGGGGTGCGAGGGGGCAGAGCCCCCTCGGCCGCGGTCCGGATCGCGTCGCGCAGCGTGAACCGCCCGAGATAGAGCGCGCGCCCGACGATGACGCCGCGAAGCCCGCGGTGCTTGAGCTTCGCGACCGCGGCGATGTCCGCGAGCGAGCCGATCCCGCCCGAATAGATCACATCGCCGCCGAAGGCGCGGGCGACCGCCTCCGTCGAGGCCAGGTCGACGCCCTGGAGCGTGCCGTCCACCGACACGTTCGTGTAGATGACGGTCGGGACGCCGACGACCGCGAGCTGCTGCATGAGGTCGACCGCGCGGACCTCCGATGTCGCCGTCCAGCCCTGCGTCGTCACCATGCCGCTCCGGGCGTCGACCGACACGGCGAGGCCGTCGGCGTGACGATCGACGAGGCGGCCGATGAGCTCGGGATCGCTGATCGCCGCCGTCCCGACGACGATGCGCGAGGCGCCGGCCTCGGCGAATGCCTCAGCGGTGTCGAAGTCGCGGATCCCGCCGCCCGCCTGGATCTTCACGGTGAAACGGTTCGCGATGGCGCGGATGTGGTCGAGGTTCTCCGGCGTGCCGGTGCGCGAGCCGTCGAGATCGACGACGTGGAGCCATTCGGCGCCTTCGGCGACGAGCTTCCTGGCCGCCTCGAGCGGCGACGGCGCGACCTGCTCCGCGGTCTTGAAGTCGCCCCTCGTCATGCGGACGGCCTGACCCTGATAGATGTCGATCGCCGGGTAGACGATCACCGAATCCGGGGGGCTTCGCCCCCCAAAGACCCCCCGTCCACGGAATCCGCGAAGGCGCGCAGGAGCCGCAGCCCGTTCGCCCCCGACTTCTCCGGATGGAACTGCACGCCGAGCACGTTCTCGTTGCCCGCGATCGCGACGCGCTCGCCGCCGTACTCGACCGTGCCTAGGACGATGTCCCCCTGCGCCTCGGGCACGAAGCTGTGGACGAAGTAGAAGTGATCGCCGTCGTCGACCTCGCGAAGCCAGGGGTGACGCCCGCGCAGCCTGACGCTGTTCCAGCCGATCTGCGGCAGCCGCGGGGTGCCCCGCATCTTCGTCACCGGGCCACGGAAGAAGCCGAGACCGTCGGCCCCCTCGTCCTCCTCGCTTCCCTCGAAGAGGAGCTGCATGCCGACGCAGATCCCCAGGATCGGGACGTCCCGTTGATGCGCTTCGCGCAGGGGTGCGTCAAGGCCGCGACGGCGGAACTCGCGCGCGCAATGGCCGAAGTTCCCCACCCCGGGCAGCACGATCGCGTCGGCGCGCGCCAGCGCGTCCGGGTCCGCCACGAGCTCGGCCTCCGCGCCGACCGCCGCGAACGCCTTCTTCACGCTCGCGAGATTGCCCACGCCGTAATCGGCGACCGCGATCATCGGTTCATGTTAGGCGTACCCTCACGCGCCGTGACGCTCCGACTCGACGACCTCGTCGCGAATCGCACGCTCTCGCCGGAGATCGCGCACGTGCTCCGCGCGACCGTCGCCGCGCGGCGTTCGTTCCTCGTCATGGCCGTGCCGCGCCTCGCCGGGAAGACCACGACGATGCAGGCGATGCTCGCCGAATCGCGCGGGCCGGTGCTCGCGCTCGGCTACGACGGTGACGATGTCGCCGATCTGGTCACCAAAGCGCGCGGCGGCTACCTCGTCGTGCCGGAGGTCGCCCCAGGACCGTACGCGCCCGGCTACGTCTGGGGTGCGCCGGTGCGCCGCGCGTTCGCCGGCATCGCGCGCGGCACGGCGCTCGCCACCGCGCTGCACGCCCCCGACCCGGAGAGCGCGTTCGCGATCCTCTGCCAGGAGAACAAGGTGCCCGACGCGGATGCGGCGCGGCTCGCCATCGTCGTGTACATGCGCGCGCTCGGCCCGCAGACCGCACCGACGCGGCGCGTCGTCGAGACGGTGCACGAGATCCTCGGCGTCACGAAGGGCCGGCCCGACGCGCGGCTCCTCTTCCGCTGGCACGAGCGCGGCGATCGGTTCGAGCAGGTCGCGAAGCCGGAGCGGCTCGCGGTCTAGGCTGGACGGCCCGCGCGGCGCCGTCGAGCGTTCCTCACGCCGCGAGCGCCTCGACGAGGCGTTTCGCCGCTCCCTCGAGCGCGTAGCGCTTCGCGAGCGCGAGCACGCGCTCGGGATGCGCTGGGGTGCGCGGCAGCGTGCCCTCGCCGCTCGTGACGGGCGCGTCGCGCGGCATGAGAACGACCTTCCGCGCGGCGATGAGGTAGTCCGCCGAGGCACGCAGCTTCGCGCGGACGGTCGGCGAGAGATCCCTCGCGGCGAGGATCGCGTCGAGCGAGCCGTACTTCCGCACGAGGTCGCTCGCGGTCTTCTCGCCGATCCCGCGCACGCCGGGCAGCCCGTCCGAGGGATCGCCGCGCAGGACGGCGTAGTCGAAGTAGCGGTCGCCCGGGATCCCATACTTCGCGTGGATCCAGGCCTCGTCCACGTGCGCGAGTTCGGTGACGCCGCGGAGCGTGTAGAGGACCTGCACGTTCGGGTCGCGCACCAGTTGAAAGAGGTCGCGGTCGCCGGTCACGATCTCGACCGAATCGTCGGTGCGCGCGACGAGCGTCGCGATGACGTCCTCCGCCTCGTACCCCTCGGCGGCGGCGACCGAGATGCCGAACGCCTCAAGCATCTCGACGATGATCTTCATCTGCGGATCGACCGGATCCGGCGGATCGTCCGGCCCCGCGACGCGGTGCGACTTGTACGACGGGATCGCGTCGACGCGGAACTGCGGCCGCCAGTCGGCGTCGAGCGCGACGTGCATCCGCGACGGCTTGCGGTCCGGGACGAGGCGCGACATGAAGTTGAGGAAGCCGTACGCCGCGTTGACGAGCGTGCCATCGTCCGCGCGGATCTCGGGGACGGCGTGGTACGCGCGGTACGCGAGGCTCGCCGCGTCGACGAAGAGCGTCTTAGTGGCCATGGTGCCGTTGCCGGAGGATCCGTCGATGATGTATTCGCAACAGGATCCTCACCCGTGCCGTGTTTGCGCGGATCCGCTCGGTGGGCGTGAGCCGCAAGTTCGTTTGAATCTCCCTCAACAGGAGACGGCGCCTCATCGGCACCACACCCATCTCCCAGCCACAGCCCGTGAGTAGCTTTGCCAACGTGAAATAGCGCGGATCCTGACGACCAGATTCGATCGCCGCGATCGTCGGTTGTGGCACATGCGTGATCGCCGCGAGCTCGCGCTGAGTAAGACCCGAACGTCTCCGTGCATTTCGTATCAGCCGCGATGCGCTGATCATGTAGTCATTATCGGCTCGGACGCCTCTAGCAGCCGGCGGTCAGCTCTCGCGCCGCATCCGAGCGATCAGTAGCCAGGTGCCGAGCGCGACGAGCACGAGCGGCCACAGCCGCACGAGGTCGGCGACCTCGGGCCTGCGCTCCGCGGCGGGGCCGGCGCCGATCGCCGCGAAGATCGCGCCGGGAACGAGCGCCGACCAGCGAGCGTCGCGTGGTCCCCGGACGAGCGCGTCGATCACGTAGATCGACGCGAACCCTGCGCCGAGCCCGAGCAGGATGCCGCCGGGGATGAGCAGGCCGTAGACGCGCCAGATCGCGTACGCCGCCAGAAAGGCGGCGCCGATGAGCGCGACGGCGTACTGGCCGCCGGCGTTCGAGAGCTGAAGCGAGAAGAGGAGCACACCGATCGCGATGAGGATGACGCCAGGCGCAAAGCGCGATCCACGCGCTAGTCGAGGCGCCCTTTGCTCGAGGGGACCCCGCGCCGGCGCGGATCCGTCGAGGCCGCGGCTCGGATCACGCGCCCGAGCCCTTTCGCCGACGCCTCGAGGAGGTGATGCGCGTTCCCGCCGCGGACCTGCGTGACGTGGAGCGTGAGCCGTCCGGTCTGCGCGAGCGACTCGAGGAAGTGCGGATAGAGCGTCGTGTCGAAGCCACCGACGGTGCGCGTGGCGGGCTTGAGGTCGTAGGCGAAGTACGGCCGGCCGCCGAGGTCGACGGCCGCCGCGTCGAGGTGAAGCTGCACGTCCCGGAGCCGCCGTACCGCGAGCTTGCACGGCGGCGAAAGGAGCGCGCAGCGGGAGGTGCGAGCGGCGGCTCGGGCACGATCGCGAGCCCGATGCAGGGCACCGTCCTCGACGTGAAGGTCGCCGAAGGCGACATCGTCGAGGCAGGCCAGGTGATCGCGGTGATCGAGGCGATGAAGATGGAGAATGAGGTGACGGCGATC
>Ga0209689_1000466_pt1 | contig 27726 bp, 17 predicted proteins | sample GraSoiAngelo_149_FD_187119 | JGI IMG/M metagenome (GOLD analysis project Ga0209689, IMG submission 187119) | Grasslands soil microbial communities from the Angelo Coastal Reserve, California, USA - 14_1009_09_30cm (SPAdes) (version 2) | ecosystem: Environmental > Terrestrial > Soil > Grasslands ... | reverse complement strand
GAGCTCAAAGCCAATGCCTACCTTTTCTGCTACTTCTTTACAGACCGTCACGACATTCAAGAAAATGAAACGATGAAACTGATGCGAGAGTTAGCCAGGGCAGAATGAGACTTTACATTTTGGTGAAGCTAGCTGAACGGAGTTCTCGGTAGGCACCAGTAAAGACATCAGAGCCGGACATGTTCTTCTGGATTTTCTTGTCGCCGGGGCCAAAATAATGTGGTAAGAGTGTATTGAGTTCCTGCCCTCAACTCCACACAGAAAATCAAACTGAGGAGATTCGCAAATGAAGATCGAAAGAATATGGGGCGGATTTGTGTCATTGGGCCTGGTTGCGGCGCTGGCTGTACCCGTGGCCCTAGCAAAGTCGCAGGCTGCGCCCTCAGCCCAAGCCGCAGGTAAGGAAAAGGGAATGCACGGGGGCGGACTACAGGCCGCGGTGGAGAGCTTGAATCTCACAGACGAGCAGAAGGCCAAGGTGAAAGATATCTTTGCGGATGCGAAAACCAAGGGCCAGGCGGTGTCCAGTGATACTACGCTGAGCGATGAGCAGAAAAAAGCGAAGATGAAGGAACTCCACAGCGGCATAATGGTCAAGTTGAACGAAGTGTTGACACCTGAGCAACAGACCGAGTTGAAGAGCAAGATGGAAGCTGCAAAGGCGGCGAAACCACCGGAGAAGCAGTGATGTAGGAAACCACGCGGTTAACTAGGAAAAAACCTGAGAAGGCGTCCGGCTCTTCCACACCGGGCGCCTTTCGCTTTGGGCCACCGGGTTTGAATATCGAGAGTTGACGGGGACCGGAGGAGTAAAGTACCGACGGCAGTTGTCCCGTTGTCCCTACCGAAAATGCTATCCGGCGCGAATGCCTTTGAAATCAGCGACATTGAGAGAATGAACATAGGGGCGCATCAGCCGGGCATCTAGGACGAACAATGTTACATGCCCTGTGGTTACCCGAAATAACAATTCGGCAGGGACACCCTGGGTCTGAAGACCCGCCACTACAGTTGAAGTGCGATTGCTCAGGATGACATTGGCGGGGTTCGTCGGTGTCAGAGACACGAGTCTGAAGACGCGCCACTACATGGCCGCGGTTTGGCGGGTGGAAGAGGGGACGCGCTAAAGCGACGCCCCTACACAGGCTGAGAGGAAAAACGGGCCGCGGAACCAAAGTGCGTCGGGCTGCGTACAGAATGAGTGGGGCAGGCTGGTCCGAGAAACAGACAGCTGTTCGAGAGAGACAGACAGCCGTTAAGGAGAGAGGAATCATGAAGAAGATAGAGAGTTTAGTACGGGGCTGGATACCCAGTGCACTTTGTGTGGCGGTGATTTCGCTGGTGGCTGGTGTGCCCGCATGGGCGGAGGGCGAAAAGCGGACGGTCTTCGCGGAGGGCGATCTTCATTGGCAAGGCAGCCTGAAGGCTGGGCAGACCCTGGAAGTGGTCAATCGAAATGGAGAGATTGGAGCGAGCAGTGCTTCCGGGGATGCCGCGCGTGTAGAAGGCACGAGGAAAAGGAGCGATGACGACCGCGAATTGTTCATCGAGGTGGTCGAGTACCCGGATGGCGTCACGATTTGCGCCGTGTACGCGAAGGATAAGACGCCGGGGCGGTGCCATCACGGCGGAGTTTCTTCGGAGCCCATGAACTGGAGCTGGCGCGGGCACCGAGCGAAGATCAACTTCGACGTGCAAGTGCCACGCGGCGTCCGGTTCAATGCGATGACGACCAATGGAAGCGTGCACTGCGTGAACTTGGACAGCGTGGTGCAGGCGGAGACGACGAACGGCAACGTGGAGGTTTCGACGAGCGAGTGGGCTTCGGCGAAGACAACCAACGGTGGAGTGCGCGTGTCCATGGGCGGCGCTAAATGGAGTGGCGAGTTGGAGGTGATGACTACGAATGGCAACGTGGATGTCACGCTGCCAGCTTCAGCGGAATTCAAGGTGGATGCGGCCACGACCAATGGCGGGATTCACACGGACTTTCCGATTACCGTACAGGGGAGTTTCAGCTCGAAGGCGCTCTCCGGGACGGTGGGCGGAGGGGGAAGAGAATTGAAGGTAGCGACAACGAACGGCGGGATTGAGCTGAAGAAGAGCTGAGAGGGTCAATTCATCATATCCGTCGACGACGTGCTGGAAGGGCTCGATTAAGCCGACCTGCCCGGCACTTCCGCGCTTTTCCCATTTTCCACTGTTGTTCTTAGAAAAAGCACGGGTCTAAGGACCGCCACTACATCATGGGCCGACTGCGACTTCCGCTGTCGCCTATCTGTTAGACTATCGGCCCATGAGAACACTTCTGTTGCGGGCCGTCGGCTTCGTACTCTTTGCAACATCGCTCGGATCTGCGGCGTCGCTCGCATCCGCGCAGGATGTCATTCCTCTCTATCAAGGCACGCCTCCTGGCTCCGCTGCGGAGAACTATCCGGAGAAAGAGTACTTCTCGAAAATTTGGAACACGGGAGTCGTCACCAACGTGACGAAGCCCACGCTCACGATTTTCAAACCTGCACCCGAAGAAAGGAACGGCACGGCGATCGTGGTGTGCCCGGGCGGCGGCTTTATGGCTCTCTCCATCACGAGTGAAGGCAGCATCGTGGCCAAGTATTTGGCAGCGAAGGGCGTCACCGCGTTTGTTTTGAAGTACCGCCTTGTGCACACTGGCGAGGATGCGACGCAGGAATTCTCGACGCTGATTGCAGACCGGCAAAAGTTTGGGGAGATCATCGGTAAAGTCATTCCGCAGTCCAACGCTGACGGCCTTGCTGCGGTTACTTACGTTCGTCAGCACGCCTCCGAATGGGGCATTTCTCCCGACCGTGTGGGCATCATCGGCTTCTCTGCGGGTGGGGAGGTCGCAGCCGGAGCCGGCTTCCAATACACACCGGAAGGGCGACCCGCGTTCGTAGCCCCGATCTACGCGGCCGCCACAAGATTCAAAGACACGGCCGTACCAGCGGATGCACCTCCGATGTTTGTCACGGCAACCGACGATCAGCTCGGCCTCGCACTCGATAGCATTCTTTTGTACGAAAAATGGAGCGCCGCTCACAAATCCGTCGAACTGCACATGTTCGCAAAGGGCGGCCACGGCTTCGGCATGCGCAAGCAAAACCTGCCGACGGATCACTGGATCGACCGCTTCGCCGAATGGCTCGACCTGCAAGGCTTTATGAAGAAGTAGGATTGCGGTGGCACGGGCTTTAGCTGTCATTGCCATGCAAACGATGTGAGTGCTAGGCTCTCCGAGCCGTTAATCCAAAGCGTCCAAAAGTGGACCGATTCGCAACCCAACCCTCTTCGAGATGGAGAAGCTGGAGGCGGCAGGCAAGCTGCAACGCCAATCTCCTGGGCACTATGGCTTTGTCTGTGGGGATAAAGAGGCTTGAGAGAAACATATTTTCCAGTTACCGTCTCGTTTTGTAAGAACGTCGGTATGATTCTCGTTGTTTCCTTGGCCTTGAGGAACTGAACATTAAAGGCGCGGGCGAGGTGCAGCTCGTCATTACAATGGGACGAGGGCTGGGCAAGTTGCTGGCGTGGTGAGGCTCGAAGGGAAAGTGGCGGCCGGCGTGATGGTTTTGTTGGTGCCGGCGTCCGGGGAAGATGTGGAGAAAGAGGCGCGGATGGACCAGAGCGACACTGATGGGACGTTCGCGCTGGTGACTATCATTCCTGGACGATACGTGCTGACGGCCATTGAAGATGGTTGGGAACTCCAATGGGCTGAGGAGGGAGTGCTCAAACCGTATCTAAGGAAAGGGCAGACCATGGAGATTGCGTCGAATGAAGTGAAAAAAGTGACCGTCTAAGCGTGCATGCTGTAAGGAATTACCCGCGTATTGGCGCTAGGTGAATCATGAACTGGCTGAAACAACTCTTCTCCCGCCGACGCTTGTACGACCAGCTCGATCAAGAGATGGCCTTGCACCTAGAACAGAGGATCGAGGAGCTGACAGCTAGCGGAATGACCGAGAGAGAAGCCACCGCGGCGGCGCGGCGCGAGTTTGGTAATGTGGGGATGGTCAAAGAAACGGTGCCGGTTGCGTGGGGCTGGAGATGGCTGGAGGATTTGTTTGGAGATCTGCGGTTTGGAGTACGTATGTTGCGGAAGAATGCGGGCTTCACGGCCGTCGCCATACTCACGCTGGCTCTCGGCATAGGCGCCAACACCGCGATATTCACCATATTTGACGCCGTGCTGCTCGAATCGCTCCCGGTGCGCGAACCCTCTCGGCTAGTTTTGTTCTCAGACGACCTGAGCGAAGGATCATATCGCGGCGATCCGCCAAGCAACCGCTGGGACGCTTTTTCGACCGAGGTCTCCGATTACATTCGCAAACAACCGCTTCCCTTTGAATCTTTAGCGGCGTTTCGCAGTGGCGAAGATACGGTAACTGCGCGGTTGGCCGACTCACCATCTGCAAGTGGTCTAGCAGAGCGAGCCCTGGTGCATCTGGTCTCCGGAAACTATTTCAGCACCATGGGCGTGGATAGCGTTATGGGTCGAACCCTCAGTCCGGAGGATGACCGGCCCAACGCTCCGCCGGTGGCCGTAGCGAGTTACTGCTACTGGAAGCAGCGATTACATGGCGATCCGACTGTCATCGGGAAAATTGCTTATCTCAACGGCTCCGCGTTCACCATCGTGGGAGTCACACCTCCGGAATTCTTTGGCGAACGCATCCGCCGGTCGCCGGATTTCTGGACGCCTCTCGTCTTTCAGCCGCAGATTGAACTGCTCCCCTCGTATCTGGAACGCACCGACGAGTATTGGCTCTTGTTGATGGGCCGGTTGTCTCCCGGGGCAACGCGCGCCCAAGCGCAGGCGGCCACCACCGCGGCGCTGCAGCAGTTTTTGATGAACAAAGAAGGCTCGAAATTGACCGACGCCCTCCAGCGCGACATCGCCCGGTCGCATGTCGAGCTCGTTGACGGTGCGGGAGGGATTTCCTGGTTGCGGTTCGAATACTCCCAACCACTGCACATCCTGCTCGCGGTCGTCGCCATGGTGTTGCTGATAGCGTGCGCGAATGTGGGCAATCTGCTGCTTTCCCGTTCAGCTATACGTCAGACGGAAATCTCCGTCCGCCTTGCGCTCGGCGGTAGCCGTCTCCGGCTGATTCGCCAGTTGTTGACCGAGAGCATTTTGCTCGCAACGTTGGGTGCGACCTGTGGTCTTTTGCTTGCGCATTGGGCCGTGAACGTGCTCTTTACGCTGGTAGCGGGAAATTCGCCAATGAAACCGCATTTGAATGCGCTCGTCCTGGCGTTCACCATTGTCATCACCATGATTGCCGGAATCCTATTTGGCCTCGCGCCCGCGTTCTCTGCCGGACGCGCGGATCTGGCTACATCGCTCAAAGCTGGCGTACGAGGTGTTACCGGTGACCGCAGAAAAGTCGGCGTGGCGCATTCATTGATCGTCGCGCAAATCGCCATCTCTCTGGTTCTCTTGGTAGGTGCGAATCTATTGGCGCGGAGCCTGCTCAATTTGGAAAAGCAGCCATTGGGCTTCGACCAAAGTCACGTCCTGCTTGTGGGGGTTAGTCCGCGGATGGCGGACTATAAACCCGAAAATGTGGCCGAGCTTTATCGCAAGCTTTACGAGCGATTGAACACGCTGCCCGGTGTGCGCACCGCGACCCTGGCCCGCTACAGTCCCATGAGCGGATCTTCCAGCACAGACAATATCAGTATCCAAGGTCACGCGGATAAACCAGGCGAAGACCTGTCTGCCGAAAACATTCTCGTAGGACCCTCCTACGCGGAGACGATGGGAATGACGCTCCTGCAAGGCCGTGAAATCGGTCTGCCGGACGCTCCCGGAGCGTCTAAAGTCGCCATGGTGAACGAAGCTTTCGTGCGCGCGTATTTTCCGGGAGAGAGCCCGCTCGGGCACCACTTCGACGTTGGCAAACCCAAAAACACGGGCGAGTATGAAATCGTGGGCGTACTGCGCGACGCGCAGTTTCACGATGTGAAGGGGAAAATCAGGCCGATGGTTTTTCCGGCCATCCTACAGGACACCAGTCAAACCGCTCTCTCCGGCGGTGTCATCCTTCGAACGACAGGCGACCCGGCATCTATGGCCGCCACGGTGCGCCAGGCCGTTGCGGAAGTGGATCCCAATCTGCCTGTGACGGGAACCCGAACCCTGACTAACCAGATTGCCGCGACTTTCGATGTCGAGCGTGTCGCCGCGGAGCTGGTTAGCTTTTTTGGCGGACTCGCGCTGCTGCTAGCTTGCGTGGGGCTTTACGGAGTTTTCATGCAGGGCGTTTCGCGGCGTACGAACGAAATAGGTGTGCGAATGGCGCTAGGTGCCCAGGGCAGAGACATTTTGTGGATGGTTCTGCGCCATACGATAACTCTTCTCGTGACGGGTCTGGCCATTGGGATTCCCGTGGCTCTTACGGCGACGCGCTTGGTGAAGTCACAACTTTATGGCGTGGGCGCGGCGGACGCACTTTCGTTTATAATCGCGGCGCTAATTCTCGTGAGTGTTGCCATTTTCGCGGGACTTCTGCCCGCCCGCCGCGCGGCTGCAGTGGACCCGGTGGTAGCGTTGAGGTACGAATGACGGATTTAGGGTTGTCCTCAGGCGCGGTGCGTGGATTACGCTGCTCGATGTCGCAGTCGATCTGGGAGGATAAATTGCGACGCCGAAGAGGAGTCGAAGGGGCGAAGGTCTACTGCTTGGCGAGAAGCTTGAACTGCGTGGCGTTGGCCTCAAAACCGGGTATGCGGTGCTCAGTGACGAACGTGCAGTAATCAGGGAATGCAAGTGGATTTAGTGAGCGGCGATTTGGCTGGCAGGAGCAGGCCAACCATGCCCCCTGCAGCGCGCAGCGACATCTGATAAGCTACCGCGTCATGCGGCGCCGTGAGTTCCTCACCCAATCAGCGGCCAGCATTGGCGGAGTGCTTATCTACTCCCGCCAAGTTTTCAGACTTTCCGCGCAAGCAAACCAGTCCATTCGCATTCCTCTTCGGTTTTTCTCTCAGGCGGAAGCTCTGATTATTGCCGCCGCCTCCTCACGAATCTTTCCGAGCGATGAAACGAGTCCTGGCGCGCGGGAAGCAGGCGTCGCTGTCTATATCGACCGGCAGTTAGCTGGACCCTGGGGACGAGACCGCTATCGCTACACCCAAGTGCCGTTTGAAGAGAATGCCCCGGCGGAGTTCGGCTATCAAGGCAAAGCGACGCCGCAGCAGATCTACCGCCAGGGGCTGAAGGACTTGAAGGGCTTCCATCGCCTGGGACCTCGTGAGCAGGACCAAAAGTTGAAGCAGATCGAGGCCACGTTGTTTTTTTCGCTCCTCCGGCAGAACACCATCGAAGGCATGTTCTGCGATCCAATGCATGGTGGAAACATCGACATGATGGGCTGGCAGCTAATTGGTTTCCCCGGCCCCCGAATGAGCAACTATGAGGATGTCGACACGCACTTTGGTGAGGCGTTTCGCCCGAAACCCGCCAGCTTACGCCAGGTGACGCGGGGTAAAGTCCGTCCCAGCGAGGATCTAGAATGAAAACCCTGCCATCCGTGGACGTGGTGATTATCGGTGGCGGATGGACCGGCCTGCTCATGGCCAAGGAACTTGGCTCGCGTACCGCCCTCTCCGTGGTCGTGCTGGAACGCGGAGGGCCCAGAAAGACCAACGACTACGGCGACGACATGGATGAACTGGATTACACCATTCGCTTCCGCATGATGCAGGATGTCTCCCAGGAAACGGTGACGCTCCGGCACGATTCGAGCCGGCGCGCTCTTCCTCTCCGCCAGCACGGTTCTTTCCTTCCCGGCTCCGGTGTCGGTGGTGCGGGTGAGCACTGGAGCGGCGTGTGCCCCCGATATCTGCCGGATTGCTTCGAATTGCTCACCCACAGTATTGAAAAATACGGCTCCAAACGCTTACCCGAGGATCACGCGATTCAAGACTGGGGCGTCACTTACGAGGAGTTGGAACCACACTACACACGCGTCGACTTGCTTCTCGGCATCTCGGGCAAAGCCGGAAACATTCGCGGGAAACAGATCGAAGGAGGCAATATCTTTGAAGGCTGGCGCAGCGCGGAATACCCTACGCCGCCAACCAAGATCCCCTACTTTTCCTCAATGTTCGCCGAAGCCGCGAAGTCTCTCGGCTATCACCCTTATCCGGTGCCCGCGGCGACCACTAGCCGCGCCTACACAAATCCCGATGGTGTTTCGCGCTCCGGCTGCACTTATTGTGGCTACTGCGAAACCTTCGGCTGCATGATTGGCGCAAAGTCTCAGCCTACCAACACTCTCCTCCCCGTCATCGAGAAGCGCAAAAACGTTTCGATTCGCACCGGTGCCTGGGTTCGCCGCATCGTGCACGACGCGTCGGAGAACAAAGGAAAAGCCAGCGGTGTCATCTATTTTGATGCAAATGGTCAAGAAGTCTTTCAGCCTGCGGGGTTGGTCTTTCTCTCTTCCTGGACTCTCAACAATACTCACTTGCTTCTTCTATCCGGCATTGGGGAAGCATACGATCCCACGACCGGGAAAGGAGCGTTAGGACGCAACCTCACGCATCAGGTCAATTTCTCCGCTGCCACCGCCTTCCTCGAAAGGCCGCTCAACCGCTTCATGGGCTCCGGCGCGTCAGGAATCATGCTCAGTGACCTGGACGGTGACCTATTTGACCACAGCAAACTTCCCTTCCTGCGTGGGGGCACTCTGAGTGCTAGAAGTGCACGCTCACTTCCCATTGGCGAGTGGGGTGTCGTTCCAGAATCGGTGAAAGCTACGTGGGGCCCCGAATGGAAAAAGGCGGCACTCCATTATTATGACCGTACCGGCCGGATCGGCTTCTCAGGTGAGCATCTTGCCTATAGGGACAACTACATGGACCTGGACCCAGTCTACAAGGACCATTTTGGTGACCCTTTGCTGCGTCTCACGCTCGACTGGCGAGAGAATGAGCGAAAAATGGCCGATTATGTAATCACGAAAGCAATCGAACTCGCTCGTGAGATGGGAGCGAAAGATGTGACTCCATTTTCGGGCCTGCAAAGTTACGATGCAACGCGCTACCAATCATCCCACGTCCAAGGCGGCGCCATCATGGGAAGTTCTCCCGAGCGTTCGGTGGTGAATCCCTACCTGCAGCACTGGCAACTTTCGAATCTTTTCGTGCTCGGCGCATCCTCGTTCCCTCAGAACGCCGCTGCGAATCCCACACCAACAATCCTAGCCCTCACCTATCGCACCGCCGATGCCATCGTCGATCGGTATCTGAAAAATCCCGCGCCATTGGCCTGAACGGAAGTGACATCATGAGAATCCGCCGTTTACTTCGATGACCTGCCCTTGAATGAAGCGGGCCTCGTGGCTGCAGAGAAACAAGATCACATCTGCAACTTCTTCGGCGGTGCCCAGTCGTGCCATCGGAGTCGCCGCTTTGACGGCATTCAATATCTGATCATTCGAGAAGTTCCGATGGTATTTGGTGTCGATGGTACCGGGTGAGACTGCGTTGACGCGAATCCCAAAAGGCGCGAATTCTTTCGCAAGTCCCATGGTCATGGTGGATAGGGCGCCTTTTGCACTTGCGTACGCAAGCGCGCCGAGACCTCCACCGTTTCGGGCCGCCACAGACGAGACGTTCACCACAAAACCGCTCTTACGTTCCACCATGCCCGCAAGAACAGCTTTGGCCAGGAAAAAGGCGCTAGTCAGATTAAGCGTCAGCACTTGTTCCCAAAGTTCTTCCGTGAAATTTAACACCGGGGTGCGCTGGATCAACGAGCCGGCGTTGTTCACTAGAATATCAATGCGCCGTCCGGCTAGGGCTCGTACCAGACTTCGTACGCCGTCCATCGTGGTGAGGTCCGCCCGCAGTAGTTCTCCTTTCCCTCCGGCACCCCGCACGCGCTCGAGGATTCTTTGTGCCTCGCTTTCCTGGCGGTTGTAATGTATCAGCACACGAGCGCCCCGCGTGCCAAAGGCGGTCGCGGACGCCGCGCCGATGCCGCTGCTGGCGCCCGTAATGAGCGCCGTCATCCCCCCAAAGTTTATGACGTTGTCCATAGATCTATAAAGGTATCGCGTCTGTCGTCTGCCTCGTCGCGCACAAAGGACCCAGCATGGTCCACAGGATGAGCGTGCAAATGATAGGCATGATCCCAAAGCCAAAGAAGACGGGCTTGTAGGAGTAATGATCTACCGCCCAGCCCGTCATGAGGGTGAACAACATCCCACCGAAGCCGGAGCCCGTGCTTGCCAAGCCGTACACGGAAGCCGCAGCGTTCTTGGGAAAAACGTCAGAAGGCATAGCAAGCATATTTGCCAAGCTACCTGTGTAGCCCAGCATGGCCAGTGAGACCAGACCGATCGACGATCCGGCATCGCGCACAATTACCGCCGGAATAGCGGAAGTCATCAATAAAGCGAAAAAAGTTACCGATACTTTGCGAGCGCTGGTGACTGAAAAACCGCGACGCAATAGAAATCCCGACAGGAGCCCGCCCAAGAGATTTCCGAAACCCGCCACCGCAAAAGGAATCCACGCGTACTTCCCAATGGCTGCCATGTCAAAATTCCGTGCTCGCTTGAGGTATTCCGGAAACCAGAAAATGTAAAAATACCAGACTGGGTCCATGAACATCTTGGAAAGCGTAAAGGTGGCAACGAAACGTGTCCTAATGAGCCGCCACACCGGTGTAGCAAGAGCGTTCCCTTCCTTCCCGGCGTCGCTGGGTGGGCGGTAAGTGGGCCACCAAAGCAGCAGCCATACAAAACCCATGGCCCCTACAAACGCGAAAGCCACCCGCCAGCCTAGCTTCAGCAGGATATAGGCAACAATTGGTGGCGCCAGAATGGCGCCCACTGCTGAGCCGCTATTGAACACGCCGGAAGCCAGCGCACGTTCCCGTTCCGGGAACCACTCCGCCACCACTTTCACGCCGGCCGGCCAGTTACCGGCTTCTCCCATGCCTAGCAAAAAACGAAAAAAACCCAGACTAAGCGCGCCACGAGCAAGAGCATGTAGCACTGCAGCCGTTGACCACCAGGCGACGCATGCGGCGTATCCCAGTCGCGTGCCTATCCGGTCAATCAAAGTCCCCGAGACGCCGTTCATGATCGTATAGGCCAGCAGGAATGCGAACAGCACGTATGAGTACTCCGTATTGCTCATGTGGAACCGCTCGCGCAGCACCGGTGCAGACACTGAGAGTGTCTGGCGATCCAGATAGTTGATGACCGTCGCAGAGAAAGCGAAGCTGATCATGATCCACCGGCGGGGCGACGGGTTCACGCCAAGTCTACTTTCACGGCTTCGTGAATCCACACGCGCGGAACGGCCACGTCCAACCACCCGTCCCGGACGGTCAACGGCAAGGTTTGCCCGGACTGTAACAACAAAGCGGAGCGAACGGAGCGCTGCTGCGGTATTCGGATTCTTACCTTGACGTCCGCCACAGGCAAAAATTCTTCGCGGGAGCGCAGGTGTTTATTTTTATTTCCCGTATCTGCGAGCAGGTGAAGAAGCAGCACGTCGCGGGATGCCATGAAATGTGGGGTTACGCCAGATTGATACTCAATCTCATATGATCGCTGGCCGGACAGCCAGTGAGAGAGCAATGAATTGAATAGGATGCGCAGCGATTTCATGCGCGTCTCTTCGTACACCGCTTCGAGACTGGAGCCAATGTAAATGGCACTACCTTTGCCGAAGCTTCGCTGGATGATGGCGGGCCCCAGGATCCGACGATGCCCGCGATCAAGTGTCTCGGCCAGAACGGTCCCAGCCTTCGCCCGAAACGGCAGGACCTGAGGGTCCTGGGGAATTTCCTCGCCCGAGGACAACCTCAAATAAAGGTCTGGGATTTCGACCGGTTCGGGCTCAATGAGGTCTGCGCCGAAGACTTCCGCCAGGCCATAGTTTTTTCGCACGCGCCCGTATTCGTCGGCCACCGAGGTAAGATGAGTCGCTAGCAGCATCCCCCCTCTCCGCACGTAGTCGACCAGCATCAGGCATTGACTATCGCTCAAGCAGGCAGCATTCGGTACGTACAGCATCGGGTAGCGCGAGAGCAGTTGTGGCGACATCTGCCAATCTAGGAATGGCTCGGATTCGTAACCGTTCGCCTTCAGCAATTGGTAAGCGCCATGCCAGCAATTCTGGTAGGCCTTGCCAAAAGAATGCCTACCGGCATACCAATCGCTGGTCTGGCTTCCAACCAAGAGGCCTACCAGCGGTTGGCTGCGGACGCTGCGCAGGAGGGCGTCATTTTCCTGCTGGAAGTCAAAAATTCGTTTCACGTACCGACCGCTTTCGTACGAGAGCGGCTGTTCCGGCTGAAAGAAAAACCGGGAGAGCCCCCAGTAGACTAGCCCAACGCCTGCGGCCAGCGCCGTCGCACCATCGAGGAGCAACTCTTGGCTTTCCAATGGATAGCTGAACCACCCGCGCACGCGCTCGTTTTTGAGGTGTTCCCGATTGTACTGCGTATGCGTGCCAACGTAAGTCCAGGTCACCTTTCCGGTGGACTGGCCCAATTGCATATTGAAAAGTTTCTCCTCGGGGGTCTCGGCGGCTTCAAACATGAAGCCGTCGACAACCGGAAGCGCTCGGCTCCGCCACTCGCGTTTGCTTAGCAGGGAAGTATCATTGTAAAGGACCGGAATATCGCGAGTCTGTTGGATTATGTCGCGGATCTCGCGCAAGAACGCTATAACGACATCGTTCGCCATCCAATTCGTGTACTGGATTTCATCTTCGAGACTCAATGTGTCATCCTGCTTGGGCACAGGCTTATGGAATGTTTTGCGATAGGCCCTGTCGCAATAAATGCAGTGGCAATAGCTTTGGGCGTTCTGCATGCCCTGGTACGGACCGTCGAAATACATGACGTCAAACGGATAGTCGACGAGGACTTCGCGGACCAGGGCCTTGATGACATCGCGCACTGGCGAGTTGAGACAGCCCTCGTAATATTCTGCGAATCCGTAGTGCTCAGTGATCATCGGCCGCCCGTCGGCAAACTTCTTGGCCCAATCCACAAATCGCGGGTCCTTCGACGTGACTTCCATGAAGGGATGGTTCAGAGGTACGTAGGCCACATTTTTGAGATTGGCTTTGCGACACAGATCTAGCGTTTGTCGCATCGGATCTCCCTTAAGTTGCGGATGAATCGGATAACCCGATTTATTGGGGAAATAGGCATAATAGGAGGCTGCCGGATAGCGCAAGGAATCCGCGTTCAACTCCTGTGCGATTCGCACAGCCTTCTCCGCTTCATACTCGAGCGAAGGATAGAAAGGGGGGTTGTAGCCTTCGGCGATGAGGATCCGGGGACTACGAATCCACTCGTATGCAGGGCTCTTGGCCGCCGAGAGCAGCCGCGCGGCACGCAGCTGTGAGGTCATCAGCAGCCAGCCCGCCGATTGTATGAATTCGCGTCTGCTGAGCAGATTCATAACCGCTTCCGGCAGGATTCCCGTTCGATCAATTCGACCCCGAGCAAGAGATGTTGGGAGCCTGGTTTGCTTTGGTTACGGGCGAGCCGCAGCAGCATTTCCGATGCTGCGCGCCCCATCTCGTATTTGGGCTGATGAATCGTCGTCAGCGGAGGGTGTACCACACTGGCCAGTTCCAAATTGTCGAAACCGATTAGCGAAATGTCTTCCGGAACCCGCCGGCCCAGTTCTAGCATCGCCCGAATGGCGCCAAAAGCCATCAAATCGTTTGCGGCGAAGATGGCACTGATTTCAGGCTGCTGCCGTAGTAACTTCTGTGTCAGCGTCTGACCTCCTGAAAAACTGTTCTCTCCATGTAGCACGGTGATCCTTTGCTTCGCATTGGCAGCCTTCAGGAAGCGGAGAAACCCCCGAGCACGGTCGGTCAGGTTGCCGTGGCGACGAGGCCCGGTAAGATGGGCAATGTTTTCGTGGCCCAGCCGTAGTAGGTACTGCGCAGCCATCGCACCGCCGGCTTCGTTGTCGGCACAAACCGTGGAGAACGATTTACTTGCGGTCGAGCGGTTCAGCAGCACGATGGGTACACCAGACGCGGCCAACTGATCCTGCTGCTTCCGACTGAGATCCGCTACAGAGTTCATCAGAATGCCGTCGACCTGCTTCTCGAGCAGCGAAGCGACATACTCCATCTGTTTTCGGGGGTCTAGGTCGCTGTTGCACAACACCAGGTCGTAACCGCCAGCGCGCGCCGCATCTTCTGCACCCCTCGTAACTTCCGCGAAGAAAGGATTGCGGATATCGCTAACGATGAGAGCTAACGTATGGGAACGTCGTGTCTTCAGTCCGCGGGCAACTCGATTCGGATAGTAATTGAGGCGGGCGGCCACCGCCAATACGTGCCCGCGAGTCTCTTGGTGCACGCCGTAAGCATCATTCAAGGCTCGCGACACGGTTGAAATATTGACGCCCGATTCTCTCGCAATATCCTTGATCGTTATGGCCATTACCGTGAGTTCTTCCACGCATTGATGTGATTGAAAATTCCTTCATGAGAGGCCATCGGAGTTGCTGGGGTTAGCATTTGTTGGGAGGCCAGTTCACGGTTTTCGGAAGCCGGCAGTGCTCCTGACCAAGCGCCCCAGATCGACTCGTCTCGTCGTGTAAGTCCAAAACTGCGCTCGGAGACCGGTCTGCAATCGTTTGCAATTCTAGCTTCAATTCTGGAGGGTTGTCAAAGAAAAAAGAGCTTGACTTGGCCAGAACCTCTCAATAGGATTCGGAATCGTTTGCAATAAGGGGTTAGAGTATGTCTCCGGTACGCCCGAGTCTCTCCAGTTCCCGCACTCCAGAGATCATCTATCAAAAGATAAGAGGAGTAACCATGCGAACTTTTGCGGCCTCCCTGTTTGTCCTTGTTTGCCTTCTATTGCTATCCACACCTACCCAAGCTCAAACACAACGCAGGGGAGGAATCAGCGGCAGCATCACCGACACAGGTGGCGGCATACTGCAGGGTGCGCAAGTCACTGTTGAACCTGGCGGAGTCAACATCGTCTCCGACGCTCAAGGGCAGTTTCTTGTGAACGGCCTCGCCGCCGGCACGTACACCGTGACGATTAGCTACGTCGGCTTCGTGACTTCTACAAAGAGCATTACGGTAGCGGCAGGCCAAGTTGCAAATGCGGACGTGCAACTTTCTGTTTCCTCACAAAACCAAGAGGTGCTGGTTACCGCTAAGCGCGCCTCAGCGGAAGCCGAGGCCGTTAATCGCGAGCGGACCGCCGACAACGTGCTTCAAGTGCTACCGGATGAAGTGATCCGCAGTCTGCCCAATGCCAACATGGCCGATGCCCTCGGCCGCCTGCCCAGCGTCACAATTGAACGCGACGAAGGCGAAGGCAAATACGTGCAGATTCGCGGAACTGAGCCGCGCCTTGCCAACGTCACCATCGACGGCGTGAATACTCCTTCCCCCGAATCCGGTGTGCGTCAAATCAAGTTAGATGCCATCCCGGCTGACATCGTCGAGTCCGTAGAAATCAATAAGACGTTACAAGCCAACATGGATGCGGATGGTATTGGCGGTTCCGTGAATCTTGTGACCAAGACTGCAGGTGAGCATCCCACTGCGAATATAAGCGGAATGGGTGGATACACTCCGATTCTCGGCGGTCGCGGGCTCATTGAAACAACCGGCACTGTCGGGCAGCGCTTCGGTGCCAGCAAGCGCTTCGGAGTTCTCATTGGTGGTTCTTACGATTGGAATGGCCGCGGGATTGACGACATTGAGCCAGTACCGGATCTCGCTACGTTGTCCGGTGGAACCCAGGCTCGATATTTCGAAGCCATCGACGTTCGAGAATATCGGTACTATCGTAGCCGCTGGGGGCTGGCGGGAAGTGTCGACTTCAAGCCGTCAGACGGATCGACCATCTATATTCGTAGCCTGTACTCCGATTTTCACAACTACGGCGACGTCTGGGTCTACTCCCTCACGGACAACACACCGATTCTCAACCCACCCCAATACCCGAACGGCATCACGCTTCAAGGGTCTAACGGTTGCAGTATTGACTCAACCACAGGGGTGGAGTCCTGCACCGGCGTGCCATCCTTCAGGGACCAAATTCGCCGTCCCGATTATGCCGTCGGGAGCATCCTGCTCGGCGGGAAGCATGTGCTCACAACAACCTGGTATATCTGGGACATTTCCGCGTCCCGGTCCAGTCAAGACCACCAAATCGGCGACCGCACCGTATCTTTTAACGCGGACGGTCTACCATCGAGTTCCTGCCAGTATGATCTGGCCAACACGAAGAGCCTCTACCTCCCCCAGTGGACGCCCTCCTGCTTTACCGAGGCCTACACCAACCAGAGCAATTTCCCTTTGAGCCGCATGCAGATAAGTCACGGACTCACCGCTCAGTTGAATCTCCAGGGCTCCGCTGCGGCGGCCAAGCGTTATCACTTGGGCTCCCATCCTTCCACTATCGAAATCGGCGGAAAATTCCGCAATGCCCATAAGTTCGCCAACAGCTTCAGGGACAACTATTTTCCCAGCGGAACGGGAACACCTATCTTGTTGTCCGATTTCACCAGCAAGTTCTCGAATAGCAACTACTACAACGGTGCTTACAAATTGGGCCCCAACCCCAATTTCTTTGATATTTATAAATCCTTCACCGCCGACCTGGCCACGAATCCCGGCAATTACACGCTGACCCCAGACATTTCCAGCCAATTCGACCTGATTGAGAAAGTCAGCGCCGGCTACGTAATGAACACCGTTGATTTCAACAAAATCCGCCTGGTTGCTGGGGTTCGCTTCGAGGGCACCAATCTGGATACTGTGGCCCCGGTTTTCGATGCCAACGGCAATTTCCTTGGTAACACCAAGCTCAACGGTTCCTACGTCAAAGTGTTACCGAGTGCTTCTCTGCGTTTTGCACTCAAGCACGACACAAACCTGCGCGTAGTTTACAGTCGCGGTTTTTCCCGCCCCGATCCGCAGGATATCGCCCAGGCGCTCTCCGTAGACAATACCGGCAACCCCATCCTCGTTAGCCTGGGCAATCCGAATTTAAGGCCTGAAACCGCGGATAACATCGACGTGCTCTTCGAGCATTATCTGAATCCCTTCGGAGTCATCACTGCGGGGTATTTTTACAAAAATCTGACCGACCCCATCATTTCCCACACTTTTAATAATGTCACCACAGGGACCTTTGGTGGCTCTACTTGCTCGACGACGGTAACTTGTCGGATCTCTCAGCCTGTGAATGCCGGCAGCGCGTGGATCAACGGCTTCGAGGCCGCCTACCTTCAACACCTCACCTTCCTGCCCGGCGCGTTCGCTGGTCTCGGGATCTCCGCAAACTATGGCTACACGGCCTCTCGCACCTCTTTTGGGCCTGACTTTGGCCGTACTGATCATCCTCGGCTAGTGCGCAACGCGCCTCACACATGGAATGTCAGCCCCACCTATGATCGCGGTCGCGTATCGATTCGTGTGGGACTCTCCTATAACGCTCAGAATATCGTCGGCTATGGAGACGGCACGCCCGGTCCATTCGGCGACAACTATTTTTATCCGCACCTGCAATTCGACGCCCAAGGAAGCCTCCGCCTTGCTCATGGACTCAGCTTTGTCATGTATGGTCTCAACATCAACAACGAGGTCTTCGGGTTTTACAACGGAAGCCCGCAATACATGGTGCAGCGCGAATATTACAGGCCTACGATCGCGGCCGGATTCCGCTGGTCGCCTTTGTGGGAAAATCAGAAGTAAGAAGTAAGAAGTAAGAAGTAAGAAGTAAGAAGTAAGAAGTAAGAAGTAAAGAGATTCTTGGGGCTTTCTTCAGGCGACGAATATTGGGCTACCCACCGAGACCGGAGCCCTTCATCGGGAATAAGATATTCTGCCTTAGTGCTGTATCAAATGATTTAGTTTGGCACCTTTGTGCGGTCTATGCTGGCGGTCTTCTCGGATCCTCGGGCCACCTGTGCTCGCAGTTGTGGAACTCAGCCAAGAAGATCCGCGAGGCAAGAGTCGACGAGCTAGGATTTCATGCAGAGAGAGGAATGGCAGGAATGGTGAAATTCAACCGTCGAGCGGCCTCCGCGCTAGTTACTTTACTCATGGCGGCACCGGTTTTGACCATCGGTGTCGTTGGACAGGCCCAGGAGGGGGACCGTGTAACCGCCATAGCCGCCCCCACGATGCCATTGCCGAACGAGGCGGTGTCTCAAGGTGTGACCAAATTTTCATTCATCGCGTACGGCGATACGCGGGGCCGGCGCGACGGAGTAGCGATTCAATATGAGCACTCGTTGATCGTTGATTCCATGCTCGCTCAGATTAACAGCCTCCGAAACACAGATTACGCAGTGCGATTCATACTGCAGTCAGGTGATGCTGTGGCGCATGGACAGAATCCCCAAGAATGGAATATGAGCTTTGTTCCTGTGATCAATCGCCTGACGACGCAAGGTGGAGTGCCGTATTTCCTAGCGCCAGGAAATCATGACGTTTCGCCGGCGACGACGGCTGATGCACCAGAACGGCATTCTCCGCTGAAAAATTACTTCGATGCAGTATCAGCGTTGATTCCTCCCGATGGCTCTCCGCATCGGCTGAGCGGTTACCCGACGTATTCGTTTGCCTACGGCAACACGTTCGTGCTTGCATTTGATGCCAACATCGTCGGCGATGAGAAACAGTTCCAGTGGGTCAAGAGCCAACTCGAAGGCCTCGATCACAAGCGGTACGTCAACATCATCGTGTTCTGTCATCAGGCACCGTTCTCTTCGGGGCCACATGGTGGGCCGAAAATGGAAGGGCAAACTGTCGGGCTGAGGGACAGGTACATGCCTCTTTTTCGGGCGACCCATGTGCGGGCGGTTTTTTCCGGACATGAACATTTGTTTGAACACTGGGTTGAGCACTACACCGACGCCAGCGGCGTACATCGGATGGACCTCGTCGTGTCCGGCGGTGGCGGGGCTCCGATTTACGCCTACACCGGCGAATCTAACCTCGAAGGCTATTTGAAGGCCAATGAAGCGAGCAAAGTGAAGCTGGACCATCTGGTGAAACCGGGAGTAGAGCGTGGCTCGAATCCTTACCACTACCTGATCGTGCGGGTGGATGGCGAGAGGCTTAACATGGAGGTTGTAGGTGTCGACTGGGGAACGGGATTCCAGCCATATCGAAGTAACAAGGTTTCTTTGGAGGATCAATGACGGCTGGCGTCTGGCATTTCGGCAGCGAATAATATCCGATCCAGAGCGAATACTACAGCCGCACGATTTCGCTCGACTTGTGCTGGACGTCGTTGAACGCTAAATGAACAGGAGCGTGCGCCTCAGTGGAGGAGAAACCGTGATGAAGCTGCCGATGCGTTTGCCCTCTCGGCCACTTCTGTTCGCCGCGATAACAAGTTGCTCGATGCTTGCTGCCGCTTATGCAGCCGTCGGCGGCATCGAGAATCCCACCTGCGAGCTGATTAGTCCCGGCGTTTACCGGCTGGATTATCAGGCTTCTTCCCAAGCAGGGGGCGTGGAGGTGTTCGCAAGCTCGCGGCCTGACCGCATTGATTCGGCTAAACCGGTACTCACGATTCGAAAGACGCCGGCTGAAGTTTCAATTCCGGGGCAAACCGGCCGTATTTATTTTCATTTGAAACCGGCATTAGGGCCCACGCGGGTAGTCTCGATTCGAAGATTGCCGCTGGAAGGAGCGAAAAACTTTCGTGACCTCGGGGGTTACCGAACCTTTGACGGGCATTATGTTCGCTGGGGTTTGGTGTATCGTTCGAACCACCTCGTCAACTTGACAGCCAAAGACTTCGAGTACCTCAACAGCCTAGGGATTCGCCTCATCTGCGATGTCCGCTCGGACAGCGAGCGTGCGAGGGCGCCCGATCATTGGGTTGGAACCACACCGGAGTTTTTGGCTGTGCCCATCGGCTCGAATTTGATCACCAGCCCAAGTGCCGAGGACCTTAAACGCAGAATCGCGGCCATCAACGGTCAGGCGAACGACTCCGTTCGCGCTTACGAGTACGCGACGAAGTATGCCGGACAGTACGCGAAAATCCTGCAGCGACTCGCTTCCGGTGATCTGCCCGCCGTCGAACACTGTACGGCCGGGAAAGACCGAACCGGTGTATTCAGCGCTATTCTGCTCACGGCGCTCGGTGTTCCCCGCGAGGTGGTCATTCAGGATTATCTGCTGTCCAACCAATACTTGCTTGCGCCGGACACCATCCAAAATACTGCTGCGGATTTGCAGCGGGCCTTCGGGCTACCAGAGTTGCCGGACATCGCCACCGTAAGAACGATCATGAGCTCAAAACCGGAGACCTTGGAAGCCGCCCTCGGCCACATTGACAACGAGTACGGGTCTTTCGAGAATTATCTGCGCGACGCACTGCATCTCTCCGATTCGAATCTTGCCGCGCTCCGCAAGCGTCTAGTGGAACCTTAGCATCGTAGGGATGAAAAAAGAGAAAACGAAGTAGAGATGGGCCGTCTGATCCTGGGAGAATACACCGGTTGGGGATTTGGCTTATCGGTCCTGGCCAAACCGGATGGCCTTGCGACTCGTGCGGGCCGCTACGGATGGAATGGCGGGCTCGGTTCCTCATGGTGGAACGATCCAAGCGAGGGATTGATCGCGATCATCCTCAGCGAGCGTGCCTTTGAGTCCGCCGATCCGCCGAAAGCGATCAAGGAGTTCTGGAAGTCTGCCTATGAAGCGATCCGAGCCTGAATTCAAGGGCTGGCTTGCAAAGGATGCCTGATTCGCGGTCCAAGGCTGCGAGCGAGTCGATCTCTTCCCAGAAATCCCAGAAGGTGGTCAGCGTAATTTCGAAGTGCGCGCTGGCAAGAGGTTCAGGAGATTTGGGGAGACGTCGAGCGGCCAAGCGCAGTCTACGTACGCTGTTTCGTCTGGCCCGGATCGCCTGTCCCTACCGAAAATGTCATCCGCCGCGAACGCCTTTGAAATCAGCGACTTTCGAGAAGGTGAACCTGAGAACGTGCCTAACCAAGCGATAGGGACGTAACGCATTGCCACATTGGGCTGAAAAAGCTGAATGAAGTTGTCGGTATGCACCATTGTTGCTCAGCAGACAACCCTGTCCTTAGACTGAACACATGTACAGATGACACTTGGTCCCCTGGATTGGTAGGTTGGTCAGGATGGGCGATTCTCCTTCACGTGAGCTTGGTAAACGACACCCGTACCCCGGCGAGATGGCTAGGATTCTCGGACAAAGACCGAATCTCGGACCAAGACCGAATCTCGAACCAAGACCGAATCTTGAACCAAGACCGAATCTTGAACCAAGACCGAATCTTGAACCAAGACCGAATCTCGGATCAAGACCGAATCTCGGATCAAGACCGAATCTCGGATCAAGACTGAATCTCGGACTAGGACCGAATCTCGCACCAAAACCGAGTCTCGGATCAAGACCGAATTTCGGACCAGGACCGAATTTCGGATCAAGACCGAATTTCGGATCAAGACCGAATTTCGGATCAAGACCGAATTTCGGATCAAGACCGAATCTCGGATCAAGACCGAATCTCGGATCAAAACCGATTCTCGGACCAAAACCAGGAGGATTGCTCTTAGGCCTGGGGCTGGACCCAAAGCACAAAAGCGTCAACCAGCTGGCGTGGAAAGACGCGATCGGGGCGAAAATGGTCCCCGCCCGCTTAGCGCTTCTCCCTGAGGCGAAGCCACGCTGGGACCGCATCGGGCTGAGCGCTGGCGGACAATTGGCAATCCTAGCTGTCCTGCTTTTGCTACCGCAGATTTTCCCGGACCAGATGAATACCGCCCTGAAATATACTTACGTGGAGTTGATGCAGCCCGTCACGGAAATCCCGGTCGCCCCGGAGCCGGAGCCGGAGCCACCACCTCCCCCTCCAAAGCCGCCAAAGATAAAAGCCAAAGTTAAAGTTCCTCCACCGAAGCCTGCTGAGCTGGAACTAAAGCCGGTGTTGCCGGAAGTGGTGCCGGAACTGGTGCCGGTGAAGTTGAACCCTACGCAGCCGCACATCTTTATGGTTTTGAAGCCTGAGACACCTAAGGTACGCACGGTAGACGCGAAGCCGATAGACCTCAACCCGGTGTTTGAGGTCGCCAAAGTGGATTTTCCGACCACGCAGCCCAAGCGTCCGAAAGAGGAAGTGAAGATCGAGAATCTTGGGTCCGGCGGCACGGCGCCGGGAACGCTGGTTGCTGCAGCGAACAAAGTGCAGACCGGCGGCTTTGGCGACCGGAACGGAATCGCGGGGCCCGGAAATCCGAACCGCGCTGCCAACATCAATCAAGCCGGGTCGCCTCTTCTGCCCGGCGGCCCGGGCAATGGCAACGGCAGTGGCGGCGCCAACGGCATGCGCGGCACGGTCGCTGAGGCGCCGAATAGACAAGCGCTCGGCAAGGGAGGCGGGAACACTCCTGTTAGCATTTTGGATAGGCCGCACCCCGTTTATTCGGAAGAAGGCCGTACTCTCCGAATCGAAGGCGACGTAATTCTAGATGTGGTCTTCCTCGCATCCGGCCAACTTCAGGTGAACAGTGTGGTGAGCGGTCTGGGCCACGGTCTTGATCAAGCAGCAGTCCAGGCGGCAAAACAAATCCACTTCAAGCCAGCAACACGGGACGGGCACCCGGTAGATTTTCCAGCACGCGTGCGGATTTCATTCCGCGTGGCCGCCTGAGGAGGAAAGAGAGCCGAGCCTGCCGATCACCTGCGGACGGTGAATCAGGTCATCTATCGCTGGGTCAATCAGCAACTTCTCTTTTTTCCCATGTAGTTCCTTCCTGATCCTCTCCGACATGTCCCAATTCGAGAACGCCGAACCGTATCCACCTGACCGACGAGAAGCACGTGCTTAAGCATTAATTAAGCTGCAGAGAGGGCAATATTTCAGGAAGGCGGGAGCATCAGCTCGATTCGCGTTCGAAGCGGTCGAGGGCGGCGCAGCCTCTCCGTCGCCCGCGGTGCTTGAGAGCGATGGGGGAAAAAGGGGAATACCGATAGCAGTGTGACAAGGCGGGCGTGGAAAAAAAGAAAAAAATACCCGCGCAACAGCAAACGCTCGGTCTGTCCTACGACGGGCGATTCGTAAGGGACGGGTGCGCACGGTTGGCAAACTCTGCTTGGCCCGCTCTCACGTTGGCGGCGGCTCCAAGAATTGCGCGCAGAATAAGGAAAATGAGCGGCAGAAAAGGAGACTTACCAGACTCAGGGTAAAAGCAACTGCAAATGCGAGCGCCGAGCTGTTTTTAGGAGGCCGCGTTCCTGTAGTTCTCGGCAGCGGCCTCGTGGATGGTTTGGCTTTCGGGCGCTGCTTGAGGTATCCACCGATGAAACTGATTGATGTGTTTCAGCTTGATCTCCATGAGCAGTTTCAGGTTTTCGGATCCGCCGACTTCCTTGTAATCCGGGTCCAGGAAGAGCTGCAGGTCGTGACCGGTTAGATTGGCCAGTTCGGCGGCTTTGTGGGGAGGCAAAGCAGCTTCGTCGACGCGTTTTTCAACGGCGGCAGGCTGGTAGAAGCCGGTCACGCGCTGGCGGAGCGTTCGCAGCAGGCGTTCCGCGCGTGTGGTGCTGGGGCCATTGACGCGGCGCGTCATGGCCTGGTAGCGCAGATCGTTGAGGGCGCGCTTAATTTCGCGGGGTGTGTCGCAGACCATGACAATGTAGTGGCCCCAAAGCTTGAGTGACTCTTCGAACTCCGCCGAATTCTGTGCGTCCAGGTTGGTGCGCGCGCTCAGTTGGTAAGCAAGAATCCCAAACAGCGCCAGGAGAAATAGCGCGTCCACTCCATAGGACCAGGCACTTCCTTCAACCTCGGCGACGTCAAGCTTCAAATCTCCTGGCTTGGTGTCCGGACGCTGGAAGGGAAGCGGTTTGCCAAAATCGTTCTGAGAGACAACAGGCTGTTGTGAAGACGGGTTGGAATTGACGTCCGCGTTTGACGACTTCTGCAAAGATGCCAGGGGCTGGATGACTCCTTTCTGGTAGCCGACAACGACAGACGACACGAACGCGACAACGACCAGCAGAACCGGAGCAATCTTGGCGGTCATGCGGCCGGTCTGAGCCAAACTCTCCCAGAGGCGCACGCGCCACAACCGCTCGACTGCCTGCTCTTCTTCCTCCTTGCGAAGAATCTCAGCCGCCTTGAGCTCGAGAACCCGCCGGCGCTGCTCCGATGTGGTCTTGGGCAGGGGCGCTACGATGTTCACCAGTTTCTTGATATAGAACGTGCCGTACTTGAACCGCGCAACCGCTTTTTCCTGTTCGGTATTGCCGCCCCCTTCATAGGCAGCCTCTGCTAGCGCGATTTCCTTGAAACCGAGTCCAACGCAGTGCGTGACCTGGTTCCGGGCCATTCCGAGGACAATGATGCAGTCGCCGGCGGTAGTCAGGAAGTTGATGGACTCCAGAACGGTGACAACGCTCTCCGGCCGGCAGCGGTCGAGGTCATCAATAAAGATGATCACGCGGCGGCCTCCCCAGGACCATGCATCGCAGAAGTCGCCAAATTCGCGGGCAAAGCGCGGGCGGACACCTGGGTCGGGTTTTACGTCTTTGATGGTGGCGGCATCGCGGAGATTGTCGGTGAGCTTTGAGGGGTTGATTCCGAAGGCACGGGCTTTTTGGAAGATAGCGGCGAGAACGGCGAGCACCGTTGCCACCAGACTGTAATGCCCAATGTCCGCTGGCAAGCGGTCCTGTCTGGACCAGGGCAGGAAATACTTGATCAGCGCGATCATCTCCGAGGCAAAGGCTCTCATGTCTGGCAAACTCACGCCATGACGGGAAAGTTCGTAACTAAGAGAGCCGCAAAGGGCCAGCAAGAGGAGGATCATCAGAGGCCACTTGTCGCGAAGCCGAAAGTGCAAGAGGCGGGCGCGGAAGAACCAATTGTCGATATGCCACCAGGGTGGAACAGCCTGGTCCTTGATGTGTTGCAGGAGAGCAGCCAGCAATTGCTCTTCGCTCTGGTGATGCCAGGCGTTGAACCATACGGGACGGTAGCGGGACTTTTCGAGGTCGCCACGGAGCAAAGACATAACCGAGCTCTTGCCTTCACCCCATTCGCCTTCGATGGCGATCGTGACGGGCGGTTGGGTCTTGGGATTGCGGATGAACCGCGAGAGTCCCAGAGCCATGGGAGTAAAGTCGAGCGAATCCACATCACCGGGCTTGAGGGGGGCATCGGTAACGGTCCAGTCGGCGACAGAGAACTCTGTTGGCGGGGGAGGCGGAGGTGTAGCCACCACCGCGGAACAAGTCACAATCAGCAAAAAGGCAAGTAGCCAATACCAGGGCGCGGGGAGGCGATGGTTCGGCAGGGCGGCTTCCGGGCCACGCGTTTCATGGAACCAAGTGGCGCCGTCATCGGAAGTGGTAAGGACTAGACCGTGGTCGCCGGCAATGTAGCCCCGAGCCCCCTTGCCGAAAGCGAATGCCCGCAGTGCAGCGGTTGTTCGCGTGGGGACAACTGTGACCGGAGCGGCGCTTCCCTGAGCTGACGAGCTCTTGCCGATGAAGCCGTTTTCTCCAAGCAGGAGGCGCTGCAAAGAGTTATTGGACGAGGTGAAGGTATCGGCCAGGAAGATGGCCGGGCCGTTCGCGAGCTGGCTGGCCTTGTCGATGGGCTGATTGCCCTTGAGGAGGGAGCCATCGGACCAGGGCGCGCAGGTAAACGGGAGGCTTTTGTCCCGGGCTTCTGGAAGCGACGAGGTTGAGCACAGGTAGGGCGAGTCGCCAACTTTAGCGATTACTCTGCCGCCGTTCATCGCGGAAATGAGGGAAAGATCACCTTGGGCACCGGCGGGAAGGTTGAACCGTGCCTGCTTAAAGGTCCACTCCTTGCCAGCAACGTTGTAAATCCTTCCGCTGCGACCGAGAGCGTGGCAGGTCTGGTTGGAACAACTGACGTAGATCAGGTCGTCGTCCAACAAAAATGGCGTTGACGGTGGAACAGCATTGACACTCACATTGGAGTTTGCGCGCGACGAAACTTCTACGGATGGAGTGTTGGTGGCCACCCCTGCTCGGGCAAGCACTTTGGCTTTTTCGGACGCGTAGACCACAGGAACCAAGCGCTGAATTAGTAGACTGGCCGCCGCCTTCGGTGGGCTGCCGAGACGAACCATGACTGTTGATTTTGCAGGGACCACCGTACCAGCGGAAGGTGACTGAGAAACCACGACCAGTGTCCGCGACGGACCTGGTTGTTGCTGCTGTTGTTGTTTCTGCGGCGGCGCATTGGGTGCGGCCCCGGGCTCGTATTCCACTGCGAGTTGCAGTCCAACGCCTAGGGCGGTCTTGCGTGCAGCGTCCAGTCCCAAGCCGACGAGCGCTGGAACTCGGACAGCTGGCGTAGCGGCTGGAGGAGTGCCACGCAGGTTCGCGGCGGATGGCCTGGACGGCGTCGGTGTGGTGGATTGAGCTGGCGAAGGAGGCGGGCTGGCTTCGGCGCGCGCAGTGATTTTCAGTTGTTCCCACTTGTACTGTCCGGCGGCCCGGTGCAAGACCAAACCAAAATTACCAACGGCCCACACTTCCGGCCGGGTGACCTGGGAGTCGTCGACCGCGTTCGCAGCGTCGGGGATGCTGACCGCGATGCTGTTCAAGCGGCATGCGTAGTCGTCGGCCTTATCATTCGGACAGTCTAGGTAGGGGAGGCGGGCGTAAGGGTTGGTCTCACGCGGATACCAAAACCGCGTGGAAGGCGTGACGCGAGTGGGCTCGGCGTTCAGTGGTTGGAGGACAGCGTAGATAGAACCGCCGAGCATCAGGACCATGCAAGTAGCAAGGATCGCCACCTTGGTCCGCGACTGCAGATAGAAACCGCCCTTGCCTCTCGAGGGTGTCGCGTCGGGAGAGGCCGGAGCTGAAGCCTTTGAAGTAGCGGATGCGCGCATGGGTCACACGTTCCTTAAAGATAGTGCAGGAAAGAGCCCGAGCGTGACGGAATAATATGGAGCGTTTTGCGCACTTGGCAACGAGGGAGTGGAGCTCGGCTTTCCGCACGGCATGCCCCCGACCAACGCCGAGCAGATTAATGAGGGTTTGTTCGCGTTTCTCAAAGGGGCTGCGACTGCCGCGGCATCCTGATAGAGCGATTCATGTCGGAGGCTATTTGCACACTGTTTTGTCCTCAATGTGAAGGGTCGATAGGCGAGGCCGCGCTGACAGCGCGGCCTGTGGCTGGCGAATTGTTGTTTCGCACATGATTCCTTAGAATTTCCCGAGCCAATCTGCGGACGCGGAATCAGCGACAACCTGTCTCTGACGAATTGATACGGTGGAAGTTTCCAACGCAATGTAACAGCGTTACATTGGGTCGAAAACAAGCTGGATGGAGTTTTTGCGTACCACACCTGGCTGCACGCCTTCGGGAGGATTCTTATAGTTGGCTTCATCGTCCGCTTCGTCCTAGTGTTACGGCGGGCTGGCGCAGACCTTCTCGGTCTACGTGAGGCATGACACCCCAGGTTTTACGGCTGAGTATTCGATGATTGTTCGGAAGCAATTCGCTGATTCGGTTCCGCGGACAGGTAGCGGGAGCTTAAATCAGGGGATATCTCCCGCGGCGACGAACACCCATCATGCTTGCTACAATTTATGTAGGGCGGGTGACGCGGGTAGACTGCATGGCCGCCCTTGGCGGGAACGGCGTACACAGCCGCAGCCTTCGGTTCAAGGGTGCGGGTTTGGAC
>Ga0209689_1000464_pt1 | contig 27848 bp, 30 predicted proteins | sample GraSoiAngelo_149_FD_187119 | JGI IMG/M metagenome (GOLD analysis project Ga0209689, IMG submission 187119) | Grasslands soil microbial communities from the Angelo Coastal Reserve, California, USA - 14_1009_09_30cm (SPAdes) (version 2) | ecosystem: Environmental > Terrestrial > Soil > Grasslands ... | reverse complement strand
GCGATGCCTGCGATGCGAGCCAACCACGGGAGGAACGTATGCGAGCGAACGCGGTGCTGGGAGGGCTGCTCCTCGTCCTTGGGCTCACCGTGCCGGTGACGGCCCAGACGTCGGACGTGGCGCTGGCGGTCCACGGGGACGACGCGGCGGGGCGGGCCATGGGTGGTCCCTCGATGCAGGGAGGGCGCGGCTTCGGTGGATGGCAGCAGCGCGCCGGGCCGGGGCAGATGCGGCGGGGCCGCTCGTTCATCGGCATGGTCCTCCGCCATCGGCAGGAGCTGGGATTGAGCCAGCAGCAGGTGGATTCGCTCCGGAAGGTCGGCATGGACTCTCGGCGGGCCGCCATCCGGCGCACGGCTGATACGCAGCTGGCTCAGCTCGACCTGATGGAGCTGCGCCTCAGCGATCCCGTGGACATGGGCAAGGTCGAGGCCAAGGTGCGGGAAATCGAGCGCATGCGGGCCGACGGGCGCATCGCGGCCATCCGCACGACCGAGCAGGCCAAGGCTCAGCTCACCGCAGATCAGAAAGAGAAGCTCAAGGGGCTCTGGGCCGCGCGGTGGCAGCGGATGCGCCAGGGCTCCGGCGGGATGGAAGCGCCGGCCGAGGCGGACGAGGAACAGTAGGCCTACGCCGCCGATCCTGGCATGAGCGTCGAGGCGACGGTTTCTCCGCCCGCTCGCCCGTCGGAGCGCCCTCACCACCCGGTGCGGGCGCTCTTGCTGGCGGGCGGGCCGCGCATTGTCCGAGACGCCTTCGGTCCGATGCTCGCCTTCTATCTCGGCTGGAGGCTTCTCCCGTGTCGGCCGCGCTCCTGAGCTGGTCGATCTGGTACGGCGCGCGCAGCCTCGGCCGAGACGCACCGGGTCCCGGGCATTGCGGCGCCCTCCCACCCGAAGATGGAACCAGGAGCGCGACCGATGATGCAGTGGCCACGAGCAAGCCGCGCGGATAGGCAAAAATCGTGGACCGCTCCCGTTCGTACCCGATGTAGATTTCCCGAATGGCCCGCGGGCCCGAAATTCGTCGATACGAGCCCCCGGACTTCGACGCGGTGAACGATCTCTGGCGGCGCTCCCGCCTCCGGGCCTTTCCTGATCTCCAGGCGCGGAAGGGCCACACGGCGGAGGAGGATCGCGAGTACTTCCGCGACGTTGTGCTCGTCCGCCATGATGTCTGGGTGGTGGAGCTCGACGGGCGTGTCGCGGGATTTCTGGCCATCGCGGGTGATTTCATCGACCAGCTCTACGTCGACCCCGATCATCAGCGGAAGGGCCTTGGGCGCACCTTGATCGCGCATGCCCGCAGGCTCTCACCGTCTGGGCTTCGCCTCTTCACTTTCCAGATCAATCATGCTGGCCGCGCCTTCTACGAGGGCCAGGGGTTCGTGGCGGCGAGGCTCGGGGTCAGCCCGCCACCGGAGTCCGAGCCCGACGTGGAATACCGCTGGCACCCTGGATCGTCTCAGGTGTCCTCGTAGCCATCGCCTCCACCCGTCACGGCACTTACATGGCGCCTCCACCACCACCGCCGCCGCCGCCCCCGCCTGACTCGGGCACGTTCGACAGCCCGGTCACCGTCACCACGACACCGCCCCGTGGCTCGAGCTCCCAGACCATCACGTGGGCTCGACCCGGCGCCATCCACACATAGGCGGTCACGGCGCCGTCGGCGCCTCGCACTTCGTGGACCAGGAAGCCGGCCCTGAGGAGATAGCCGAAGTCACCTGGCTTCGCGGGGCCCACGTGTCTCACTCTGGGAAGGTCGAGCGTCACCATGGCGCGCGTCGTCTCGAAGAGCACGGCGCTGACCTGTCGACTCCCGGTAGGATCTTCCGAGACGCTCACGTTGTACTCACCAGGGGGCACCTGTTCCACGACGTGGGAGCGGAGCAGGGCGTGGGGGGCGCAGCCGGCGGCCATGACAAGGCAGCCAGCAAGTGCCGATCGCTTGATGATCGGGGCGAGGGACATGTCTCGTGGCACCTCCTGCGATCCAAGAACCTCGTGACTCGCGTCGTGGTTCCGCGAACGCCCGACGACAGCGGGATGCGCTCGATCTTTCGTGGTACAGTACCGACCGACGGACCTGCAGTCACGGTCCGTAACCATCCAGAGGAAGGAGTCGACCATGACCGAGTCAGCCCTGACCATACGATCGCTCAAGGACAAGGTCTCGCCAGAGGAATGGGCGGTGCGTGTGGATCTCGCGGCCTGCTATCGGCTCGTGTCGCGGTACGGCTGGGAGGATCTCGTCTTCACGCACATCAGCGCCCGGGTTCCGGGCACCCAGGACCACTTCCTCATCAATCCGTACGGGCTGTTCTTCGACGAGATCACGGCCTCGAGCCTGGTCAAGATCGACCAGCAGGGAAACAAGGCGGAGGACTCGCCGTTTCCCGTCAACGCCGCCGGCTTCGTCATTCACAGCGCCATTCACGGCGCTCGCCACGACGCCAAGTGCGTGCTGCACACGCATACCCCGAGCGGCGTGGCCGTCTCCACCCAGCGCGCGGGATTGCTCCCGATCTCCCAGCATTCGATGTCGGTCCTCGGAAGCCTGAGCTACCACGACTTCGAAGGCCCCGCCCTCCGGGACGACGAGAAGCCCCGGCTGGTGGCGGATCTCGGGGACAAGAACTCGCTCATCCTGCGAAATCACGGGCTGCTGACTGTTGGCGAGACGGTGGCTGACGCGTTCGTCTCGATGTACTACCTGGAGACGTCCTGCGCCATTCAGGTGCGCGCCCAGTCGGGCGGGGGAGAGCTGATCTCGGTCCCCAAGGAAATCATCGAGAGCTCCTATCCGCAGATGGCGGGGGCCGGACGGGTCGGGAATCGGGGCGCCCTGGTGTGGCCCGGCCTTCTGCGTCGACTCGACCGCAGCGATTCGTCGTACCGCAACTAACCGCGTCGAGACGCTCATGATCGCGCTCAGGCTGGCCGTGGCCGTTGTCCTCGCTCTCTTCGCCACGCCCGCTTGGGCTCAGGTCGATCAGCTCCTCAAGGGTCTGGGCATCGGCCAGCAAGGCAGCGGTCTGTCCGACGTCAAGGTCGGCGCGGGATTGAAGGAGGCGCTCCAGGTCGCCACGGAGAAATCCGTGAGCCTCACGGGCCGGACGAACGGCTACTTCAGCAACGAGGCGATCAAGATCCTCATGCCCGAGAAGCTCAAGACGGTGGAGCAGGGGCTGCGTGTCGTGGGCTACGGCCCCAAGGTCGATGAGTTCGTGCTGAGCATGAATCGAGCGGCGGAGAAGGCCGCGCCCGCGGCCAAGAAGATCTTCTGGGACGCCATCGGCGCCATGACCTTCGACGACGCCCAGAAGATCCTGGGCGGCGGAGACACCGCGGCCACGGACTTCTTCAAGCGCACGACGACGGACAAGCTCACGGCGGCCTTCAAGCCCGTCGTGGATCGCACCATGGGGGAAGTCGGAGTCGTCCGCAAGTACAAGGAGCTGATGGGGCGCTTCGAGGCCATTCCCTTCGCGCAGAGCCAGACCTTCGACGTCGACGACTACGTGGTCGGCAAGGCGCTGGACGGCCTCTTCCACGTCGTGGGCGAGCAGGAGCGGCAGATCCGGACGAATCCGGCGGCCCGCACGACGGCACTGCTCAAGGAAGTCTTTGCCTCGAAGTGACCTGACCGCCCAGAGGCCAGGCCGCCGGCTGAGCTCTCGCCCCCGGCCCCCGGCCCGCCTCAGATGATCCACTGCTTCTTCGAGAGTGGCACGCGCGCCTTGCTCCGTCACGTGGTCGTCCATGCCGTGGTGGAGAAGAACGGCGCCCTCCTCCTGGTGCGACGCGCGGCGCATCTGATGGAAGGCGGCAAGTGGGGACTGCCGGGCGGCTTTCTGGACCGGGACGAGACGCTGAGTCAGGGCGTCCTGCGCGAGCTGCGAGAAGAGACCGGGTGGGAGGGAGCGGTGGCCAGCCTCCTGCGAGTGAACTCGAAACCGGATCGCCCGCATGAAGATCGTCAGAACGTCGCCTTCGACTTCATCATCACGCCGCATCACAAGGTAGGCGAGCCCGACGCCGAGTCGACGGCCGTCGAGTGGATTCCCATCGAGCACTTGCCGCCCATGGACTCGCTGGCTTTCGATCACGGCGAAACACTGACCCTCTATCTCGATTCGCGGGCTCGTGCAGGCACGGGACCGAGCATCGAGTAGGACAGGGCCGGGCATGCACACGAGGAGAGACTCTCATGAGTGATGGACGCGCCATCGAGACGGAAGCCACCGAGCTCCTGCGGACGCTCATCCGGAACAAGTGCGTCAACGACGGCACGGTCGGATCGGGCCAGGAGACGCGAAACGTGGCCGCCCTCGAGGACTACTTCGCCGGCTCGGGCGTGTCGTGCGAGAAGTACACGTCGAAGCCGGGACGCGAGAGCCTCATCGTCCGCCTCGAGGGCTCCGATCCGTCGGCCCCGCGGCTCCTCCTCATGGGCCACACCGATGTCGTCCCCGTGAGCCCGGATGGCTGGCGGCGCGATCCCTTCGGGGGCGAGCTCGAGGACGGCATCGTGTGGGGACGCGGGGCCATCGACATGCTCAACCTCACCGCGACCATGGCCGTGGCCACGCGCCGGCTCGCCCGGAGCGACTTTCGCCCGCGGGGCACGCTCATCTATCTGGCCGTGGCCGACGAGGAGGCAGGGGGCACCCACGGCGCCGGCCACCTGGTGGAGCGCGAGCCCGACGCGGTCAAGACCGATTACGTCATCACCGAGAACGGCGGCGTGCCCATCCCCACGAGCACCGGCCACGTCCTGACCCTGGGGGTGGGCGAGAAGGGCGCGAACTGGCGGCGCCTCACCGTGGCCGGCACCCCCGGCCATGGCTCGCGCCCCTTCCGCACCGACAACGCGCTGATGACGGCGGCGGAAGTGGTGCGCCGGATCGGCAGCTATCAACCCAAGGCGCGGATCTTCGACGTGTGGCGCCGCTACGTGGAAGCCCTCGAGCTCGGCCCCGAGCTCACGCGCGGCCTCACCGATGCCGACCGTGTCCTCGAGTCGGCGCGCGAGCTGGACAACCTGTCCCTGGCGCGGGAGGCGCACGCCTGCACCCATACCACCTTCTCGCCCAACGTCATTCGCGGCGGCGTGAAGACCAACGTCATCCCCGACCGTGTCGAGATCGACGTGGATATCCGCGCCTTGCCGGGCGTGACGCCGGAGGAAGTCGATGCGATGCTCGCGGAGGCCCTCGGAGAGCTGGCGCCCCGCGTGACGATCACGCATGGGCGCGCCGAGCCGGGATCGCTCAGCTCGCCGGATACGCCGCTCTTCGACTCCGTGAAGCGAATCGCGGAAAAGCTCCTGCCCGGAAGCCGCGTGGTTCCGCGGCTGACCACGGGCGGCACCGACGGCAAGTTCTTCCGCTGGCGGAACATTCCCGCCTACGGCTTCGGCTTGCACTCGCTGCGCATCCCGCACACGGAGTATCCGGTCATGTTCCACGGCCACAACGAGCGCGTCGACACGGAGAGCCTGAAGCTCTCCACCATGATGTGGGAGGCCCTGTGCCGGGACTTCCTGGCCTGATGTCACGCAAGCTGGTGGGGGGGCCCGGGCGAGGAGCGACAGCTGCGCTCCCCCCCGGACCCGGTGGCCCTGTGTCGGGATTTCCTGGCCTTATTTCACCCAAGCTGGTGAGGGGGCCCGGGAGAGGAGCGACAGCGGCGCTCCCCCCCGGATCCGGTGGCCCTGTGTCGGGATTTCCTGGTCTGATTTCACCCAAGCTGGTGGGGGGGCCCGGGGGAGGAGCGACAGCGGCGCTCCCGCCCGGATCCGGTGGCCCTGTGTCGGGATTTCCTGGTCTGATTTCACCCAAGCTGGTGGGGGGGCCCGGGGGAGGAGCGACAGCGGCGCTCCCCCCCGGATCCGGTGGAGGAGAGGAGCTATGAAAGGACGCGTGGCGGTACTCAAGGCGTACGGTGGCGAGTTCGAGCTGCGCGAGTATCCGGTGCCGGAGGTCGAGGCGGGCGCCATTCTCGTGCGGCTCTCGCGCGCGGGCGTGTGCGGCTCCGACCTGCACATCTGGCGAGGCGAGATGAAGGAGATCTACGGGGCGAGCCCGCAGGATCTCACCTTCGGACACGAGATGTGCGGGCGCGTCGACAAGCTGGGCGCGGGGGTGACCACGGACTCCATGGGCCAGCCCCTCCGCGAGGGCGATCGCGTGACGTATCTCTACTTCTTCCCGTGCGGGCGCTGTCCCGTGTGCCTGCACGACGAGATGGGGAGCTGCCCGCGCAAGGCCCGCCCCAACCGGGTGGCGGGCACGCCGCCCTACTTCAACAACGCGTACGGCGAGTACTACTACCTGCGGCCCGGCCACTTCGTCTTCAAGATCCCCGACGAGATCTCGGACGACATCGCCACGCCCACCAACTGCGCGCTCTCCCAGGTGCTCTACGGTCTGCGGCGCGCGGGGCTCCGCGCGGGGCACGCGGTGGTGATCCAGGGCGCGGGCGGGCTCGGCATCAACGCGGTGGCAGTGGCGCGCGACATGGGCGCGGACAAGATCATCGTGATCGACCGGCTGCCCGAGCGGCTGGAGCTGGCCCGCGCCTTCGGCGCCGACCACACGCTGAGCGCCACCGAGCTCCCCACGGCGGACCGGCGCGTGGAGGCGGTCAAGGAGCTGACGGGGGGGTTCGGCGCGAACGTGGTCGCCGACCTGGTCGGCTATCCCGAGGTCATTCCGGAAGGGCTACGGATGCTGCGGGGGGGCGGCTGCTATCTCGAGGTGGGCAGCATCGCGCCCGGCAACATCTTCAGCTACGACGCCACCGCCCTCGTCCGCGGCAACTCGCGGCTCGTGGCCACCTCCAACTACTCCCCGTGGGCCCTCGAGCAGTCGCTCGCTTTCCTTCGGCGCAACCTCACGCGATTTCCCTTCGAGCGGCTCATCTCCCACGTGTTTCCCCTCGAGCGCATCTCCGAAGGCTTCCAGCAGGCGGACTGGATGCAGCGCCAGGGCGCGCCGCACGAGAAGATCTCGCGCGCGGCCATCGCGATGTGAGCCTCAGCGCCCCTGGAACTGGGGGCGGCGCTTCTCGGCGAAGGCCTTGACGCCCTCCTGGTAGTCCTGGCTGTTGAAGCAGTCGGCGATCAGCTTGTCGAGCAGGGCCAGATCGCGCTGGGCCGCCGGCTTGACGAGCTGCTCCACGGTGGCCTTGGCGGAGCGGATGGTCAGGGGCGCGTTGCGCGAGATCTTGACGGCATAGTCCCGCGTGAAGGTCTCCAGCTCCGCCTTGGGCACCACGTGGTTCACCAGCCCCATGCGGAGGGCGTCCTGGGCGCTCCAGTCGGTGCGCGCGGTGAAGAAGATCTCCTTCGTGTACGACGGCCCGATCAGGCTCATCAGCTTTTCCATGCCGTGGTAGTGATAGCCGAGACCCAGCCGCGCCGCGGGAATCCCGAAGCGCGCCTCGTCGGAAGCGATCCGCATGTCGCAGTTCAGCGTGATGCCGACCCCGCCGCCCACGCAGTAGCCGTGAATCATGGCCAGAAGGGGCTTGGGCAGGGTGGCGAGCGCGTCCTGCCCGCGCGCGTTGATCTTTCGATATTCCTCCTCGTCGTCCATGTTCTTTCGCCGGTCCTTGAACTGCGAGATGTCGGCGCCCGCCACGAAGGCCTGATCGCCGGCCCCGCGCAGGATGACCACGCGGATGGCGTCGTCGGCGACCAGTTCCTTGACGTAGTCGGGCATCAGCTGCCACGTCTCGAAGCCCACGGCGTTTCGCTTCTCCGGCCGGTTGAAGATGATCCAGCCGATCGGTCCGTCCTTCTCGAGGAGGAGGGGTGCTTCCTGGCTCATGGTGGTCTCCAGGTGATGCGGGGTCATGTCCTACGCCATATGGCCGTAGGGTAGCGGGGCCGGCGACAAAGCACAAGCCTGCGCGAGGTTCGCGGGCTCGAGCGCCGCTCACCAGCCAGCGCGCGCAGGGCGGGGACGATCCGCCGCGCGGCGACCCGCTGCCGCATGGGCAACGTGCGTGCTACTGTCCCCGCCATGGCGAAGACCGAGCTGAACGGTTCCGAGCGCCTCCCTGGGCCTACGGGCGACGAGACGCCGCTCGGTGTCCTGGTGGGACGGCTCGCGCAGGCGGACCCAACTCGGCCGGCCATCTCGTGCGCCGGGGAGTCGGTCTCGCGAGCCGAGCTCGAATCGCGGACGAACCGTCTGGCCCGCGCCTACCGCGATCTCGGCGTGATCCGCGACTCGTTCGTCACCATAGGTCTGCCCAACGGGATCGGCTTCTTCGAGGCGACGATCGCCGCCTGGAAGCTTGGCGCGACGCCGCAGCCGATCTCGTCCCGACTGCCCGCCGCGGAACGAAGCGCGATCATCGATCTTGCCAACCCCTCACTCGTGGTCGGCGTCGACCCGTCGGAGGCACCTGGCCGGACGACCGTCCCCGCGGGGTTCGAGCCAGACTCTTCGCTGCCGTCGGATTCGCTGCCCGAGGCGATCGGCGCGTCATTCAAGGCGCCGACCTCCGGGGGAAGCACGGGGCGGCCGAAGCTCATCGTCGCCACACAGCCGGCCACGTGGGAGGGAGTCATGGGGTTCGCGACCGTGCTGCGGGTGCCGCAGGACGGCGCGCACCTGGTGACCGGGCCCCTCTACCACAATGGCCCTTTCATGACCTCCGTGCTCGCGCTGCTGAGCGGCAACCATCTCGTGGTCATGCCGCGATTCGACCCTCCGGTTGCCCTCGCTCTCGTCGAGCAGCACCAGGTCGACTGGATGTACGCGGTGCCGACGATGATGCACCGCATCTGGCGGCTCCCCGAGGCCGAGCGCACGCGACACGACCTTGCGAGCCTTCGCGTAGTGTTTCACATGGCCGCTCCGTGCCCCATCTGGCTCAAGGAAGCCTGGATCGACTGGCTGGGCGCCGAGCGCATCCTCGAGCTCTACGGAGGAACGGAGGCGCAGTCCTTCACGGTCATCACGGGCAGCGAATGGCTCGAGCGCCGGGGCTCGGTCGGGCGCCCCGTCCTCGGCGAGATGCGGGTGCTCGACCCCGAAGGGAACGAGCTGCCGCCGGGCCAGGTCGGTGAGATCTGGATGCGTCGTGGCGAAAGCGCTCCGCCGCCCTACCGGTACGTCGGGGCCTCTGCGAAGTCGCGTCCGGGGGGCTGGGAGTCGCTCGGCGACATGGGCCGGATGGACGAGGACGGCTACATCTATCTCAGCGACCGCGACACCGACATGATCCTGGTCGGCGGCGCGAATGTGTATCCCGCCGAAGTCGAGGCCGCCCTCGACGAGCACCCCAAGGTGACGTCCTCGTGCGTGATCGGGCTGCCCGACGACGACTATGGCAACGCGGTGCACGCGATCGTGCAGGCCGTCGAGCCGGTCACGGGCCCGGCGCTCGACGAGTTCCTGCGTTCGCGACTGGCGACGTACAAGCGGCCCCGCACCTACGAGTTCGTGACGGCGCCTCTGCGCGGGGACGATGGAAAGGTGCGTCGGACGGCGCTGCGCGCGGAGCGCCTCGCCGGGGGCGGGGGGTCACCCGAGCGGTAGGCGACCAGGATCAGTCCTTCGAACATGCCTCCGCGATGAGCGCGGGGTCGATCCTCACTTCGGGCGGCTGCCATCCGGGGGCGATCGCGCGCATGGCGTCAAGGAACTCGGGCGAGGTCATGAGCAGGCGCTGCGCCACCTGACGTACCAGCGTCACTTGCGCGCGCGGCAGGGCGAACGAAGTCGCGAGCCCCTCCAGACACAGTTGCAGGTCACGGTTGTCCGTCACCTTGTCGAATGACAGCTCGACCGCGTGGAAGCTCACGGGGGCGGGGAGCTCGAAGGGCATGCTGAACGCGGGGCACTGCGCCTTGGCTATCCGTTCGCACGCGCCATAGGTTTCGATATCCGCGTTGAGCCTGCCGAAGTGCTCGGCGATGAGCTGCACCGTCTCGAACGAGTAGTTGCCCATCGGCCCCGTGGTCACGAGGCCGAGCACGCCCGAGATGCCCGGCGGCGATTCCCGCCTGTCCCAGCTCGGAGCCCGGCCCGTCTTGGCGTTGGCCGTGATGACGAGCACGCGTCGAATCTGACGGTTATTGATCTTGCTGTAGACGCTCCACGCGCTGTCCTGTCCGCTCAGGGCGATATACGGGCCGCGCAGGCCGATGTTGTCGGCGAGCCCGCCGTCGAGGAGGTGCACGAACGGCCGGTCCTTCAGATCCTGCCGATAGGACATCAGGTTGCGCGCGAGAGCCTGACGTCGCGGGGGATTGGAGGGCTCGGAGGCACTCTTCAGCCACGTCGGAGGAACGAATCGATCCGGATCGCAGTGATCGGCCCCGTAGTTGTGAAGGGTGAGCGGGCTCAGGAGGATCGGGAAGGCCGACGACGCGGCGACCGCGCGAGCCACCGGGACCTGCGAGAGGTCGGAGCAGAGGAGATCGAACTGGTCCTGCGTGAACTCGAAGCGCGCGCCGAGCGTCATGTCGGTGGCGTTGAGCAGCACGTAGGGACGACCACGCGACTGTTGCAGGAGCGTGGCGAACGTGGCGCGTTTGAATACCACTTCGTCGTAGAGGTCGGCGGCGAGATCGATCCGGCTGTAGTCGGAGCGGAGGAGACGCACCCAGTTCCAGGGCGCCAACGCGCGGGCGATCAGTTCACCCTGGATGTCGCGGTAGAGAAAGTCCTCCTCGAACCGCTTGAACCCCTCGACACCGAAGAGGGCGTAGTGCGCGGCCGTGAAGCTTCCGCCCGACACCGAGGAGATCACGTCGACGTCCGCGAGCAGCGTGCGCTCGGCGTCGGGGGGCGGCCGGTACGTAATCGACTGCAGACCTTCGAGGAGCCCGTAGGAGAACGCGGCCGCTCGGGTCCCGCCGCCGGAGAAGGCGAGGATGACGAACAGCTCCTGCTCGGCGCCCTCGCCACGGACTTTCGCGTAGCGATAGCCGTCGGGCCCGTAGACGTCCAGGCGGGGGTTGACGGGCCCCGCCGCGCATCCCGTCAGCGTCGCCACGAGTGCGGCCATGGCGAGACCGCGGATGAGGATGATCAGCATTTATGGAAGGCGACGCAGAAGGGGTCGAGGATCGGGCGCTCGGGCACATCGAGCTTTTGGGTCGGCGGGTCCACGTCCGCGGCTCCGCCGAGCCGGAAGGTGTGAACCCCGGCGCCGACGAACAGCGCGCGGGGCTTGCCGCTCGCGGCCAGGTTGCTCCCCTGAGCCTGATCGTCGATGTACACTTCACGCGGCTCCACGAATCGCACGATGACGTAGCTCATTCGACCCTCCCGAGCACGAGCCCGGAAAGAACGTTAGCGCACTTTCCACGGCGTTGACAACAAAGTGTCCTCCGCTCGAACCTGTCGGATGCGCAGGGGCTGCTGCGGAGGGCGGTCACCGCTCGCTCGGGCCCGCAAGCGCCAGGAACGCCTCTGCGATGCGCTCGGGAAGCGTGGCGTCCCCGCGTTTTCGGCTCCAGCCGAGATCGTGCCCGCCGCTCACCGGCAGGAGCGCCGTCCGTCCAGGAATGAGCGCTCGTGCCCTGTCCACCTCGGCGAGCGAGCCGAACGTATCGGTGGTCCCGTGGACGAAGAGGATGGGCAGGCGCAGGTCTGGAAGATGGGCGGTGCGGAGATTTTGGGGCCGGCCGGGCGGATGCAGCGGGTAGGACTGGAGGAGCAGGGCGCTGGCCAGCGCGGGCTCGGCGGCGAGGAGCATGGAGGCCTGGCGGCCGCCGTAGGAGTGGCCGCCGAGGAAAAGACGGTCCCTGACGCGCTCGCGAAGCACGCGGAGCGCGGCGCGGAGCCCTTCGCGATCGCGCGCGGCGCCGCCCGGCGAAGGCCCACCGCGCGGCCGGGCCTGGCGATACGGCAGGTCGCAGCGCAGGACGATGACGCCGCGCTCGGCAAAAGCTCCGGCCACCGCCACCAGGAGCGGCGCGTCGGCGTTGCTGCCGGCGCCGTGGGTGAGCACGAGGCCATCGCCCTTGGTAGAACCGGCCAGGTGCAGGACGCCGCGGACGGGGGGGTCGCCGGCGACGTCGATGCGCTCGACACTCACGGCCGCGCCAGCGCGGACACTACCGTCGGCAACATCCGGGACTCAAAAATGCAGGCGACCAGGCTAGGTGTCGGGCTGGCGGGTCGATTGCCAGGCGATCATGCGCCAACGCTCGGCGATCTTCGCGTACACCGCGAGGTAGCGGACGGTGAAGCGCTGCTCCTTCCCGGCATTCTCCACGTGCATCTCGGACATGCCATTGACGATGCCGATGCCGCCGTGCACCCGCGCGCTCCGCTCCCGAGGCGCGATGCCGCGGTAGTGCGGCTTCCCGGCGCGGAGGTTCGCGATGTGCTCGGCCTTGGACTCGAGCCGGGCGGTGGAGTGCACGTAGGTCAGATCGTCGGCCAGCGCGGCATCCAGCGCCGTCCAGTCACCACGTCGCATCGCGTCGAATCGCTGGTCGTCGGCGCGCAGGACGTCGGCCTCGACCGTGGTCCGCTCGGTACCTGTCGGTGTCATGTCGTCTCCTCCCTTGCCATCGATGGAACAGCGTGGTGATCCTACCGCAAAATCACGCGCCCCCGCGAGGTGATGCGCTCGCCTGCGCGCGACGCCCTCCGCTTGTCGTTCAGAGGCGAGGGCGCTACCGTCGGACCCACGTGACCGGCTCTGTTCACGAGCTTCGAACGCAGGCAGGCGGGAAGGAGAGGGCATGCACTACAATCGGATCTCGGCGGACTGTCACCTCGATCTGATCTGGCTGCCCCCGGACCTGTTCGTGTCCGAGGCGCCCGCGGCCCTGAAAGACCGCATGCCGTATGTCGCGGAGGGGCCGGACGGCCCGCGGTGGGTCGCCAACAACGGGGCGACCTTCGGCCTGGCGGGCGGCGTGGGCGCCTCGGGCACGAAGCACGAGCCGGGCAAGCAGCTCCGGGTCGACGTGATGGCGGCGACCGGGTTGTACGAGGACGGCAAGAAAGGCATTCGCCGGCCGGGCGACCCCCATCTGCGCGTCAAGGAGATGGATCGCGACGGCGTCGACGCCGAGGTCATCTACGGCATTCTCGCGGCGGCGGCCAAGCTGAACGACCGCGAGGCCTCCAACGAGATGCTGCGGATCTACAACACCTGGCTGAACGACTTCTGCAGCCACTATCCCGACCGCCACATCGGCCTCGCCTGCCTCCCCTACGGCGACATCGAGGCTGCCGTGGCCGAGGTCCATCGGGTGGCCAAGCTGGGCTTCAAGGGCATCGAGCTGTCGTGCTCCTGGGACATGGAGCCGATGTGGCATCCGCTCTGGGAGCCGCTGTGGGAGGCGATCAACGAAGTCGGCATCCCCCTGCACTTCCACACCTTCCCGTCGGTGTCACCGAAGCTGCGCGAGCAGTACACCGGGCTCACGCTGCGGGCGCTGTCCTACAGCAGCCTCTGCCTCTTCCAGATGACGCTGGGGAACATCCTGACCGCGCTGATGGGCCGGGCCGTCTTCGAGCGCTATCCGAACATGCGCATCGCCTTCGGCGAGAGCGGCATCGGCTGGATTCCCTACGTGATCGACCGCATGGATTTCGAGTACGAGGACCAGTACAAGGATCTCCCCCTCAAACTGAAGCCCAGCGAGTACTGGCGCCGGCAGTGCAAGGCGACGTTCCAGTACGACCGCGTGGGCACCAAGCTCATCGACGAGATGGGCGTCGAGACGCTGATGTGGGGCTCGGACTACCCGCATCCGGATGGCGTGTGGCCGGAGTCGGAGAAATACATCACCGAGCAGTTCGCGCACCTGCCCGCCGAGATCACGCGGAAGATGACCTGCGAGAACGCGGGGAAGTTTTACGGCCTGATCAGCTGAGCGCGCCGCGGGAGAGCGGGCCTATCCTGACCCCTCAGTAGTAGACAGCCTTGCCGGCGCCCCCGGTGGCCACGACGAGCTCGCCGGTGACGGCCCAGGCTCTGTCCGAGGCCAGGAAGACCGCCACGTCGGCAATCTCCGCCGCGTCCACCATGCGGCCGATGGCGTTGCCACGGGGAGAATCGTCGGCATAGTCGCGCCGCTCGACTTCTTCGGGGGCGATGCGCAGCTCGGCGGCCCGGGCGGCGAGCAGGCGTGGGGTGCGCTCCGTGCGCGTGATGCCGGGGTGGATGCAGTTGACCGTGATCCCGAAGCGGCCCAGCTGGACGGCCAGGGTCTTGGTGAAGTGCACCAGAGAGGTGTTGCGGGCGCCGCCGCTCAGATTGCCGGCGTTGCGCGCGTTGGTCCCGCTGATGTTGATGATGCGGCCCCACTTCTGCGCCTTCAGGTGGGGGATGGCGGCGCGGGCGCAGCGCAACGCCCCCACGTACTTCACGTTGAAATCGTGCAGCAGGTCCTCGTCGACGATGGTCTCGATGGGGCCGGTGGCCGTGGCCGAGCCTCCCGGCGGCGACCCGCTATTGACCAGTATGTGCAGCCCGCCCAGCTGCCTGACCGCCTGGGCCACCATCTCGTCCACCTGCTCTTTGCTGGTCACATCGGCGACCAGTGAAATGACGCGCTGGCCGGTCTCGGCGGCGAGCTCCCGCGCCGCCGCTTCGAGCTGCGCCTTCGTGCGGGCCACGATCGCGACATCCACTCCTTCGCGAGCCAGCTCCCGCGCAATGGCCTTGCCGATGCCCAGACTCCCCCCCGTCACGATCGCATGCTTGCCTCGAAGCCCCAGGTCCATGGCCCGACCTCCCGGTGATGTGGAAGTAGCGTCTCAGTGCGGCAGGCCCAGGACGATCTGGGCATTGTGGTTGAGTATCTTGTCGACGTCCTCGGCGGGCAGGCCGCACTCGTGGATGTAGTGGAACGTCTGCCGATACGTCTCGAAGGCGAGCAGGACCGGGTAGTCGCTCCCCGCCACGAGGTGGTCGGCGCCGAACGCCTTCCAGGCGCAGAGCAGGGCCGCCTGCGAGCCGTGGCCCACGGTGTCGTAGTAGAAGCGGCGGGCGGTCACGCTCGGGGGCTCCGGCAGATCCGGGTACTGGCGCGGGGCCTGGTTGTCGAGCCGCTGGAGCAGCATCGGGATGATCCCGCCCAGGTGGGGGACGACGTACTTGATGTTCGGGTAGCGCTCCGGGACCCGCCGGGCGATCAGGTGGAGCACGATGGCGCTATCCTCCAGCGAGGCGCCGACCGAGACGGTGAACCGGTAGTCGTTGATCATGGGTGAGCAGATGCCGTTCTGGATCGGGTGGTAGTTCAGCACCGCGCCCCGCCGGTTCATCTCCTGGTAGAGCGGCTCGAACTCCGCCTCGGCGGTGGAGCGGTCGAAGCAGGAGCAGGTCATCGATACGCCCAGCATGCCGAGCTGGTCCAGGCCGCGCTCCATCTCGCGCAACGCGGCGTCGATGTGGGGCAGGGGCAGCGACACGAAGGCGGCCAGCCGGCCCGGGTACGTCTTGGCGAGCTCGGCGTAGCTGTCATTGATCAGCCGCGCCGCCTCCACGGCATCGGCCTCCTTCTCGGCGTAGGGCGGACTCGCGGCCGGAGAGAGCACCTGCAGCTGCACGCCGGCCTCGTCCATCTGCTTCAGACGCGTCGCGATCCCTGCGGGGTCGTCCTCGCGCATCGGTCGCGCCGTGATCGGCCGCGCCGCCTCGGGGAGGCTGCGTCCGCCAATGCGCAGGAGGATCGCGTTGTAGTCCTTCGGAAAGTAGTGGGCGTGGAGGTCGACGATCATGGCCTATCCCAGGTGGGCGACACGAGGCGCCACCTGCTCCATCAGGAGACGCAAGCTCTCCTGGTCCCATCCCGCATCGTCCGAGTCGGTGGTGATCGACAGCAGCGCGCCGAAGCCGCCGCTCTCTTCGTAGAGCTGATGGATCTTCTCCACGCACTGCGAAGGGTCGCCGACGATCCACAAGTTATCCATCAGGTAATCGACCGTCACCGCCTCATCGGGCATGGACGGCTCCAGCTTGGTGGACGTCATCTGGATCGTGCCCACGCGATTTGGATGCTGATGCTGCACGTAGTTCCGTCCGAGGACTGCCCGCGTCCTCTCGCGGGCGGCCGCCGACGTGGGCGCGACCAGCACATCGCGGGCCACGCGCCACTGACTCCGGTCCGCCGGCCGCCCGGCGCTGGCGGCGCCGGCCTCGACGAGACGCCAGTGATCGCGGAGATACGGCCGGGACAGGAGCGAGCTCGACATGGGGATCCAGCCGCGCTCTCCCGCCATTCGCATGGAGCCCGAGTTCGGGGTGCTGGCGGCCACCGCGATGGGGGGATGGGGCTGCTGGTAGGGCTTCATGTAGTAACCGCGGGCCTTCACGGGGTCGAACACGGGCGTCTCGATGTCGAAGAACTTGCCGTGATACGTGAACTGGCCGTCCGAGGCCCAGAGCTTGAGCACGACATCCAGCACCTCGGCCGAGCGCGCCCGCACGGCGGCGGGATCCGTGTAGTCCAGCCCGAGCAGCGAGAGATCGGTCGGGATGCCACCCCCGCCGATCCCCCACTGAAAACGGCCACGGGCCAGGTGGTCGAGCATGGCCAGTCGATGCGCCAGGTAGACGGGATGGTGGAGCGCCAGGAGGGTGACGCCGGTCCCGAGCCTCACCGTCTTGGTCAGCTTCAGAGCCTGGGCGATCAGCAGGTCTGGGGCAGGGGCATTCTCCCAGCGTTCCGTCAGGTGTTCACCGATCCAGGCCTCACGAAACCCGAGCTGGTCGGCGAGGACGATCTGGTCGACGTCGCGCTCGTAGCCATCGGCGAATGCGCGATGAGGCGGGTGGAGGGGCATCATGAACAACCCGAACTGCATGCCAGGACTCCTCAGGGGTGGATGACGGTCTCGGTACGGCTGATCACGAACGCATCGTGGCGCTCGAGGAAATCCTCCACCACCTCGGCGAACGCCTCCGGTCGCTCCGTGCTGATGGCGTGCCCCGCATCGTAGACGAACACGAGCTGACAGCCGGGCATCAGCTCCTTGTAGACGCGCCCCATGGCCGGCGAGATGACGCGGTCCAGGGTGCCGAAGAGCACGAGGGTCGGAGTCACGAGGCTGGGCAGCCGGCGCTCGAGATCCGTGTCACGGTCGGGTCCGCGCAGCCGCTGCACCAGGGGCTGCGACTTCGCGCGCAGGACTGGGTCGGGCAACGGGATGGTGCCGAGCCGCTCGGGATGAGCGTACAAGCGCTTCGTGATCTCCTCGGGGGAGCCGGAGGGCGATTCGGCGCCTTCCTGGCGGATCGCCGCCGGGGCTTCGAGCACCAGGGCCAGCACCTGCGAAGGCGCCTGGAGCGCCAGCCACAGCGCGGTCTTGCCGCCAAACGAGGTGCCCAGGAGATTGAAGGTGTCGAGACCGAGGCGCGCGACCGCCTGCGCCATGGTCGATGCGAGCTCGGGCATGCTCCGCGTGCGGGTATTCTCGGGCGACTGGCCGAAGCCGGGCATCTCGAAGGCCACCACCCGGAAGTGGCGAGCCAGGAGGTCGTGCGCCGGCGTGACGCGCGGGCCGCCCGCGCCATGGAGGTGAACGAGCGGCGCCCCCTGTCCGGCCTCCATGTACCGGATCCGGAAGCCGTCGACCTCGACGAAGCCCTCTCGGAACGCTGTCTGCGCCACGGTGGGGATCCCCTCGTCTCTCATGTCAAATGTCGCGAATCCGGGGCAGCACACTCTTCCCGAACAGGTCCAGCGAGCGCATGAGCGCGTCCAGATCGCCGGAGCCCGGCGGGTGCAAGGACAGGTCGAGCACTCCGGCGCCCACCACGTTGCGACAGCGCCTGACCTGCTCGACGATCGTGTCCGGGCTCCCGATGAACGTCGTGGGGAGCGCGCCGCTCACCACGGGCGCCCGCGCTTCTCCGGCGATGTTGCGGGAATCCAGCGTCATGATGGCGTCGCGGACGCCCGCGCGCATGGCGAAGGGCGCCTGGTTCGGCTGCTTCCGCAGCAAGGCCTGGGCGTCGTCGTCGGTCTCGGCCACGAGCATGTTCGCGCGATAGAGGATCTGCTCCGGCGCCGGCGTCCAGCCGTGACGCGCGCACTGCTCGCGGTAGTACCGTGTGGCCTTGCCCACGACCTCGAACGGCCCGTAGGAAACGCCGCAGCCGAGGCGGTGGCGCGCGGCGAACTCGCAGGCCTCCCGACTCGTGCCGAGCGCGTAGGTGGGCGGGTGGGGCTGCTGGAACGGGCGCGGCCAGACCGAGACGGTGCGGTACTGGAAGTGGCGGCCCTGCCAGCCGAACGGCTGCGGCTCCGTCCATGCGCGGAGGATGAGCTCCATGCCCTCGTCGGTCCGCTCCCGCGCCTCCTGGGGATTGAGGTCGTAGGTCAGGGACTCGTTGGTCGTCCCGCGCAACAGCCCCACGACCAGGCGACCCTGGGCCAGGTTGTCGAGCATGGCCAGCTCCTCGGCCACGCGCACGGGATTGCTCTGCGGGACGATCGGGCCGAGCAGGGCAATGGTGATCTTGCGTAGCCGCGCGGCGATATATGCCGCCGTGACGATCGGGGCGGGGGTCAAGATCCGGGGCGAGTAGTGATGCTCGGAGACGCTCACCCAGTCGAAACCGAGCGCCTCGACGTACTCCAGCCGCTCGATGATGCCCTGATAGGCCTGGGCGCCTGCCTCGCGGTCGTACGCCCCCGACGGCACCGGCCACTCGGGCGGCAGGGCTCGAGGGGCTCGATAGCGTCCCGTCTCGAAGAACGAGACCTTCATGCGGGCCGTCGCGACGCGCCGAGCCTCCGCTCCGCGCGGATGAGCTGGCGCATATCGTGGCGATGCTGCCAGAGGGAGGGGGCGAGGTCAAATTGGTGTCGTCGCACGGGGGATGGCGGACGCGAGGCCAGGACCGATGTTCGCACGACGCGGAGATCGAGACTCAGATCCCGAGATACGCTTTTTTCACGCCTTCGTCACGCAAGAGCTCTTCCGCCTTGCCCTGCATCACGAGCGCCCCCGTCTCCAGCACGTAGCCGTACTGCGCGAGGGTCAGCGCGAGCATCGCGTTCTGCTCCACGAGGATGATCGAGACGTCGAGCGCGTTGATCTGCCGGATGACCTTGCCGATCTCCGCCGTCATGATCGGCGAGAGCCCCATCGAGGGCTCGTCCAGCAGGAGCAGCTTCGGTCGGGTCATGAGGGCGCGCGCGATGGCCAGCATCTGCTGCTCGCCGCCCGACAGCGAGCCCGCGAGCTGGCGCCCCCGCTCTCGCAGGATCGGGAAGTGCTCGTAGATCATCGCGAACGTGGACGCGACCCCAGATTTCCGGGTTCGGAGATATGCGCCCATTTTTAGATTTTCGAGGACGGTCATCTTCGGGAAGAGCCGGCGGCCTTCGGGGACGTGCGCGATGCCGAGTCGTACGATGTCGTGGGGCGCAAGGCCGACCAGTGACATATTCTCGAAGCGCGCGTCACCGCTGCTCGGTCTGATCAGACCCGTCAGTGCGCGGAGGCTCGTGGTCTTGCCCGCGCCGTTCGCGCCGATCAGGCTGACGATGGCGCCCGCGGGTACCTGCAAGGAGAGACCCTTCACCGCTTCCACCGTGCCGTAGCGGACCCGGAGGTCTCGGACCTCAAGCATGGGCGAGTCCCGCGCCGAGGTAGGCTTCGATCACGCTCGCGTTGGCGCTCACGTCGGCGGGCGTGCCCTCGGCGAGCTTCTGCCCGAAGTTCAGCACGACGATGCGCTCGCACGTTCCCATGACCGCCTTCATGTTGTGCTCGACGAGCAGAATGGTGGTGCCCCGATCGCGGATGGTCTTCACCAGCGCCATAACGCGACCGCTCTCGTCGAGATTCATCCCGGTCACCGGCTCGTCGAGCAACAGGAGCCGTGGTCGCGCGGCCATGGCCATCGCGATTCCGAGCGCGCGCTGGTGGCCGTGGGGGAGATTCCGCGCGAGCTGATCGGCGTGAGCGGACAGCCCGGCGAAGTCCAGTACCTCGCGGCTGCGGGCGACCTCTTCCGGCGGGTACGTCCGACGGCTGAACAGCACCTGGCCCAGGCCCTTCTTGCTGTGCAGGTGCAGGCCGAGAAGGACGTTCTCCAGCGCCGTCATCTCCTGGAAGAGAGTGGTCAGCTGGAACGTGCGCACCAGTCCCCGCCGGACGACCTGATGCGGCCGGAGCCGGGTGATGTCGTCGCCGTCGAACCGGATGGTGCCGGCCGTCGGCCGGATGAAGCCGGACAGCAGATTGAAGCAGGTCGTCTTGCCCGCGCCGTTCGGGCCGATCAGGCCGACGATCTCGCCTTCGGAGACGGTCAGATCGACATGGTCGACGGCGGCGAGTCCGCCGAAATACCGGGTGAGGCCCTGCGTTTCGAGAAGGAGCCGGGGGCTCACGCGGCCGAGCTCGGGCTCTCTGAAGCGGCGCCCTTCCACCACCGGAGCCCCGCCAGCTTTCCCGGCAGCGTGATGAGACCGCCGGGCAAGAAGAGGATGGTCAGCAGCATCACGATCGAGTAGAAGATGGTCTCGTAGGCGCTGCCCCGGAAGGGCTCGGACAGGAGCGACAGGAAGACGGCCCCGACGATGGGGCCCGCGAAGTGGCCCCGACCGCCCACGAAGTTGTAGATGAGGATATTCGTCGCCAGGAGAAAGCCGAACTCCGGCGGGAAGAGAAAGCGGATGAAGTGCGCGTAGAACGCGCCGGCCACGCCGGCGAAGAAGCAGCCGAGCGTGAAGGCCAGCAGTTTGTAGTTGGCGATGTTGACGCCGAGCGACTGTGCGAGGTTATCGGCCAGGCCGATGCTCTTCCAGACGAGCCCGAGACGGCTTCGCTCCAGCTTTCCGAGAATGACGAGCACAACGAGCATCAGGGCGAGCCCCAGGTAGTACTGACTGGTTTTCGTGACCAGCGTCATGCCCAGGATGCTCGGCTTCGGAACACCGCTCAGGCCGGCATTGCCACGGGTCAGCGGGACCCAGATCGAGGCGATGAGACGGACCGCCTCGACGAAGGCCACCGTCACCATGGCGAAGTAGACGCCCCGCAGCCGCAGCGATGGATAGCCGATGCCGAGGCCGACGGCGGCGGCCAGGGCGGCCCCGCCCAGCAACGAGAGCTCGAACGGAAGGCCGAGATCTTTGGCGAGGAGCGCTGACGTGTACGCCCCGATGCACATGAACGCCGAGTGTCCGATGTTGAGCTGGCCGCAGGAGAGCGAGGGGCGCAGGCTCGCGGCGAGGATGACGTTGATGAACACCAGGACGAAGAGATAGATGTAGTAGTCGCCGCCCACGAACGGCAGCAGGGTCAGCAGGGCCACCACGACAACCAGCGCGGCGATGCGCGCGTTACGGGGCATGTCCGAAGAGCCCGGTCGGTCGGAAGAGGAGCAGGAGGATGATGAAGACGAAGCTCAGGAGGAACGCCGGCTCGGCGCCGAGCGCGGTAGCGACGATGGAGTCGATGAGGCCCAGGATGAGCCCGCCCAGGATGGCGCCGGGAATGCTCCCAAGGCCGCCCAGGATGATGATGATGAATGCCTTCAGGAGCGGCTGTTCCCCCATCATGGGGTCGAGCTTGAAGATCGGCGCCATGAGGGCGCCGGCCGCCGCGGCCAGCGCGAAGCCGACCGCGAAGGCGAGGCCGTTCACCACGTTCACGTTGACGCCCTGGAGGGCTGCCGCCTCCTTGTCCTGCTCGATCGCGCGCATGGCCGCGCCCATCCGGGTCTTGTTGATGAACAGGTAGAGGGAGACGACGAGCACGCCCGCGACGGGGATGATCATCAGGCGCTCGACCGAAATCATCACGCCGAGCACGTTTCTCGTCCCCGAAAAGACCGGCGGCACGTGTTTGTCCAGGGTGCCGAAGACCGGATAGCCGGCGGCCTGCAGCAGGGTGGTGAGGGCGAGGAGCGCCACCAGCGTCGGTTCGATGCCCCCCTTGATGGGCCGGTAGATCGAGCGCTCGACGAGATACCCGAACGCGCCCAGCACAAGCATCGCGACCACGAAGGCCGCGAAGTACGGCGCCCCCCACTGGAAGAAGACGTAGTAGATGACGAAGGCGCCCAGCATGTAGACGGCCCCATGCGCGAAGTTGATGATGTGCATCATGCCGAACATGAGGGTGAGCCCGAGGGCCATCAGGATGTAGATCGAGCCGATGCTGAGGCCGATGACCGTGCTCTGCACCAACAGCGCAGGAGTCATCTGGAAGTGGAGGGCCTCGACAGAGGCCCCCACCGGCCGCAAACACTCGGAGCGCCCCGGGTTTCCCGGGGCGCTCCTCGATCATTCGACATGCGGCTGCTCAGTTGTGAGGGGGCTTGAGCTGCACGACGAGCTGCGCGATCCCGTCTTTGACCTCGGAGAAGGGCATGGGGTAGATGATCTGGTTGCCGATGCCGTAGTAATCCTTCCCACCGAAGTGCGCCTTCCCCCAGAGGTTCTCGAACTCGACCGTGCTCAGCGCCTCGGCGATCTTCTTCGGGTCGAGGCTCTGGGCCTTCTTCACCGCGGCCACGAACGCGAGTGCCGGATTGGCGAAGTCGATGCTGGTCGCATTCCACTCGCCGTGCTTCTTGGTGTATCGCGCTTGCCAGCTCTTGATCTTCTCGGGCAGCGGGGTCTGCACGTAGCCGTGGACCCACGTGCCCTCCACGTTCTCCTTCCCGGCGATGCCCGCCACCACCGAGGTGTCCATCTGCCCGAGGTGGATGAACCGGCCCTTGAAGCCGAGCACGCGGGCCTGCTTGATGATCAGGCCGACACTGCCCGCGGGCGCGGCAAGCACGCTGATGATGTCCGGCTTCTGCGCGAGCACGCGCAGGAGCAGCGGGTTGAAGTCCGTCACGGGGCGCTCGAAGAACTCCCGCGCCACCACCTCGTAACCCAGCTTCGCGACATAGTTCGTCTCCACCTTGAGCGACCACCAGCCGGTGTCGTCGTTCGGTGTGATGGAGGCCACGCGCTTGATGTTCGGATGGTTCTGCTTGATCCAGTTCCAGAAGGTGATGGTCTCCGGCGGGGACGGGAAGCTGTGGAACGTGTAGGGATTCTTTGGGCTCACCAGCCCGTCGGCGTAGGCCAGCGGCAGGTTCAGGGTGCGGGTTTCGTTGACCGTCTCCTCGATGGCCTTGACCACGGTGCCCCCCAGGACGGAGATGAAGTGCACGCCGTCCTTGGAGATGAGCCGGTTGACCGTGGCCACGCCCTCGGCGATCACGTACTTGTGGTCGTAGGCGACCACCTCGAGCTTGTACTTCTTGCCGCCCACCTCGAGCCCGCCCTGGGCGTTGATCTCGTCGAAGATCAGCTCGGTCGCACCCTTGTGGGGAATGCCCCAGGGGGCGGCGGGCCCGGAGAGCGGCGTCGCGACGCCGAACTTGATGACGTCGGCCGCGCCGGCGCCTCCCGGACGAACGGCCATCAGGACTGCCGCGATGAGGAGCATCGACCAGTGGAGCGAGCGCCATGGCTTCATCGCCATCCCTCCCGGGTGCTGGGTGTGGGTCAGAGGGTCCCTAGGGCATGCGGACTATAGCATCAAAGGAGCAGCTGCTCCGCTCGGGTCAGCAGCGTGCTTGCCAGCAAGGGCGGTTGGTGAGCCGGCAAGTCCACCCACACCGGGAACTCCCGCCCCGTGATCTTGCGGGCCTTGGTGGGGCCGCCGAGGGACATCATGGTCTGCCACGAAGCCGCGAGAGCGAGGTCGGCGAGCAGCAACAGGGCCCGCCCGAGGTAGCTGTCGGTCACGCCCGGCACGACCATGCCCGCCTCGCTCAGCACCTCGGCCCACTCGTCAGGAGCGAGAAACTGCCGCGCCGGTCCCGTCTGCCACGCCAGGGCCGGACACAAGCCGCGGCCCGTCCCCAGCAACGCCTCCACCCAGGGCAGCCGGGCTCGGTCGAGGAACCGACGGTACGACTCGCCCACGCCTTCCGGGGCCTCGTCGTGCTCCTTGAGGAGGATCGACGGGAATGGCGAGTCCGGGAGGCTGTACGCGCGAATCAGCGAGTGTGGCGGGGGGCAGCCGAAGGGAGCCACGCGGTCCAGGAAGGTCGTCAGCGCCGTGCCCTCGAGGACCGCATCCGGGATGGCGAGCAGGTAGTGCGTCGAGCGCGGGCCGCGGATGGATGCCAGCAGCAGCTCGCCGGCCGGCCAGGCCTTGCCTTCTTGGCTGCCGATCCCGATCTCTGAGCCCCCGCACCGCCGTAGCTGGAGGGAGCCGGTGCGCGAGAGCATGGGTGATGTTCCTCGCCTTCATGGCGCCTGCCTGTGGTGATTGCGCCGTCGAGGAGATACGGATACCATGCTGGGCACCAAATCTCCAAGGAGGGCTCAATGGCCGAAGGGAAAGTCCACGTCGAGATCGTCTACTGCGTCGTCTGAGGGTACCTCCCCGTGGCCGTCAGTGTGGCGGCCGAGCTTTCCTCGATCAACTACCGGGAAACCGCGATCACGCTGACGCCATCGGATAGCGGACGGTTCGAGGTGTACCTCGACGGCAAGAAGCTCTACGATCGGAAGGAGCCGGGAGCGGTGGATTTCCTGCCTGCGCTCAAGGAGATCCACAAGATCCGTGACGCCATCCGCGAGGTGTTTGACGCGGCGCCGCCCGCCGCCGCCCACTGAGAGCGGCCATGGCGCTCGGCACCCACCATGTGCACCTGAAGACCCGGGACCCCAAGCAGACGATGCAGTTCTACGTGGACAACCTCGGCGCCACGCTGATCGCCGAGGTCGGCACTCGCGGCTACCGCGTGAACCTGCACGGGCTGACCCTCAACATCACCACGATCATCGATACCCAGCGCCGCGAGCAGCACTACGGCCTGGAGCACATCGCTCTCGACACCGACGACTATCCGGGGACGCTGGCCCGGCTTCGGAACAACGGCGTGCGCATCCTCGAGGAGCTGCCGCCCACCAATGGCCGGCGCGTCTGCTTCCTGGAGGCGCCCGACGGGGTGCAGATCGAGGTCATCGAGAAGGGATAGGCCGCGACGCGCGACTCATGAAGGTCGGCGTGATCTTCCCCCAGACGGAGTGCGGGACCGACGTCGAGACGATCGGTGGGTTCGTCCGGGACGTCGAGGCGATGGGCTTCGACCATCTCTTCGTGGCCGACCACGTCCTGGGCGCCGATCCCAGGTTCCATTCCCATCCATCGCTCGCCACGTACTCGCACGAGGCCGTGGTCCACGAAGCGCTGACGCTGATGGCCTACCTCGCGGCCATCACCCGCCGGCTCACGCTGGCCACCGGCATCCTCATCCTCCCGCAGCGGCAGACGGCGCTGGTGGCCAAGCAGGCGGCCGAGATCGACGTGCTGAGCGGCGGCCGGCTGCGCCTCGGAATCGGCGTGGGCTGGAACGCCGTCGAGTTCGAGGCCTTGAACGAGACCTTCGACAACCGCGGCCGCCGCAGCGCCGAGCAGATCGCCGTCCTGCGCGCGCTGTGGACCCAGGAGGTCGTGGACTTCCGCGGCGAGTTTCACCGGATCGACCATGCCGGGCTCAATCCGATGCCAATCCAGCGGCCGATCCCCATCTGGTTCGGCGTGGGGAGCCGCGGCCAGCCGACGCCGCCCGAGGCGGCCCTTCGCCGCATTGCGAGGCTCGCCGACGGATGGAGCCCGAACTTCGCCCCCGACAGCCAGGGTCAGGCCCTCGTCGCCCGCGTGCATCAGTATGCGCGCGAGGCGGGCCGTGATCCCGTCGCGCTACCGCTGGAAGGCCGCATCCGCCTCGCGGGCCAGGAGCCCGACGGGTGGACGAAGCAGGTAGAGGCGTGGAAGGCCCTCGGCGCCACCTTTCTCATCGCCGAGCCACGGGGCGCGGGCCTCACCTTCCCGGCCGGCCATCTGGACGCGCTGCGGAGGTTCAAAGCGACGCTGAGCTGAGGCGGACCGAAAGGACGAGATGGCAAGACGGGTGACGGTGCAGTCGCTGGCGGGCATGAAAGCGGAGACGACGATCGGGCCGCATCGGGTGATCTTCGATGCTCCCAAGGAAGCGGGAGGCGGAGACGAGGGCCCGTCGCCGGCCGAAATGCTCCTCGGAGCCATCGGCGCCTGAAAGCTCTCGAACGTTCGGCGGTTCGCCGAACGGAGACAGTGGTCGGTCCGACGGCTCGAAGCTCGACTGGAGGCCACCGAGGCTCAAGGCCGCATCGTCGCGATCGACGCGGAGCTGATCCTGGAAGGGTCCTTCGACGACGTGCAGCTGGCCGGCCTTCGCGAGGCGGCCGAGAGCTGCCGCATCAGCCGCGCCCTCAGCGTCCCCGTGAGTCTGCGTCTGACCCTCGCCTGAGCCGCGGCGATCGAAGCAATGTCCGCCTAGCCGCAAGGAGACGATCGTGACGAGCCGACGCACACGACTCGTGATGGCCGCTGTTCTCGCTCTGCTGGCGGTTGCATCCCCGCGCGCGCTCGCCACCGAGGCGCCGGGGGGCCAGATGAGCTGGGCCCTGCACTTCAGCTTGGCGCCGACCCTCTTCGAGCCCGCCGAGACGGCGGGCCTCATCACGCCCTTCATGATCATCTACGCCCTCCACGACGCCCTCGTGAAGCCGATGCCGGAGAAGGCCATGGCCCCCGGTCTCGCCGAGTCGTGGAGCCGGTCGCCCGACGGTCTCGTCTACGAGTTCGTGCTGCGCAAAGGCGCGAGGTTCCACAACGGCGAGCCGGTCACCGCCGATGACGTCAAATTCTCGTTCGAGCGGTACCGCGGCATCTCCGCGCAGGTCCTGAAGGAGAGGGTGGCTGCGGTGGAGACTCCGGATCCCGGGCGCGTCCGGTTCCGGCTCAAGCAGCCCTGGCCGGATTTCATGGCGTTCTACGGCACGCCGGCGACGGGCGCGGCCTGGATCGTCCCCAGAAAATACGTCGAGAAGGTGGGCGAGGACGGATTCAAGAAGGCGCCCGTGGGGGCGGGGCCCTACAAGTTCGCCTCGTTCACGCCGGGGATCGAGCTCGTGCTGGACGCGTTCGACGGGTACTGGCGCAAGACACCGAGCGTGAAGCGCCTGGTCTTCAAGGCGGTGCCCGACGCCACCACGCGACTGGCCATGCTCAAGCGGGGCGAAGTGGACATCGCCTACGCGGTCAATGGCGAGCTCGGCGAAGAAGTGCGGCGCACGCCGGGGCTCAGCCTGCGGCCGACTCCGTTCGTGGCTACTCACTGGCTCCTCTTCGCCGACCAGTGGGACCCGAGCTCTCCGTGGAGCGATCGTCGCGTGCGCCTCGCGGCCAACCACGCCGTCGACCGCCAGGCGATGAACCAGGCGGTGACGCTCGGGTACTCCAAGATCACCGGGAGCATCATCCCCACCAGCTTCGACTTCTACTGGCAGCCGCCCCTGCACGCTTACGATCCGATCAAGGCCAGGCAGCTCCTCGCGGAGGCCGGATACTCGAAGGGCTTCGATGCCGGAGACTTCTGGTGCGACGCGTCGGCCTGCCAGTACGCCGAGCCGGTCCTCAACGACCTTCAGGCCGTCGGCATCAAGACCAGGCTTCGCCCGCTCGAGCGGGCGGGGTTCCTCAAGGCGTATCAGGAGAAGAGGCTGAAGAACATCGTCTACGGGCTGAGCGGCATCTTCGGCAACGCCGCCACCCGGATGGAGCCGTTCGTGGTCTCGAGCGGCGCCTACGCCTACGGGGGGTACCCCGACATCGACGGGCTCTTCAAGGAGCAAGCGGGTGAGGTCGACCCGAAGAAGCGCTCTGCGCTGCTCCACCGGATCCAGCAGCTGATTCACGACAAGGCCATGGTCCTGCCCATCTGGCAGCTCGCGCTGCTGCAGGGGGTTGGTCCTCGGGTGGCGGAGTCGGGGCTCGGCCTCATCGCGGACTATCCGTGGTCGGCGCCCTACGAGGACCTGAAGCTCAAGCC
>Ga0209689_1000461_pt1 | contig 27891 bp, 26 predicted proteins | sample GraSoiAngelo_149_FD_187119 | JGI IMG/M metagenome (GOLD analysis project Ga0209689, IMG submission 187119) | Grasslands soil microbial communities from the Angelo Coastal Reserve, California, USA - 14_1009_09_30cm (SPAdes) (version 2) | ecosystem: Environmental > Terrestrial > Soil > Grasslands ... | reverse complement strand
AAAGCGGCCCGCGTCGCATTCCCGGACGGGCGGCGGACGCGCCCGTACTCCACGGTGGCTCCCGAGGCAGCGAACCGCGACACAGTTTATGCCCCGAGAATCCGTGAAGATTCTGCTCCTTGGGCGAGGACTTGACTTATGGATTGCCCCCGACCATGCGTATAAAAGCGTGGCTGCGCAGTGGGTTCCGGGGAACCGGGCTTTGGTGCAGCAGCCTATTTAAGTTATATTGCGGCGTTATTTCTAAGGGGGTCGCATCCTGTGGCCTACCCTTTTGTTTTCATAGGACATTTGGTCCGATAATGCCTTTCGGGGTGCCCTGATGGTTGCCAAACGCTCAAACCGGGCGCTGGCATTGCTGCTGGCCTTGCCGTCGGCGGCGTTTGCCTTGGGTCTTGGAGACATCCGTCTCCTGTCGCCGCTCAACGCGCCGCTCGATGCGGAGGTCGAGCTGGTCGACGTTGCGCCCGACGAGGTAAACACGCTCCAGGCACAGCTTGCCTCGCGCGAGACGTTCGCCCGCTACGGGCTCGAGTGGCCGGCCTACCTCGCCGGCGTCCAGGTCCACGTGGTGCACTCGCCCAACGGTAGCGAGGTGCTCAAGCTCAAATCCACGGAGGCCATCTCCGAGCCGTTCATGACGGTCCTGCTCGAGGTGAGCTGGTCGCGCGGGCACCTGGTGCGCGAGTACACCATGCTGCTCGATCCGCCGGTGTATACGCCGGGTCAATCCGCCGTCGCCAGCGCACCGGTGACCGCCCCCGCGACCGGCGTCGGCACGCGTGAAGGGGCGATCGCGCGCAGCGCCGACCCCCCGCCGGTCGCCGCGCCCGCGGCACCGCAGCCCGACGCACCCGCCGAGGCGGCGCCCGCGGCGCCCCGCGGCGCGCCTCCCGCGAGCTCCGACTCGACCGCAGGCTCGATGCACGTCGTCCAGCGCGGCGAGACGCTCACGGCGATCGCCAGCGACGCCGCCAGCGCGAGCGCGAAATCCGCCCGCACCCGCAGCTGGATGCTGGCCATCTACCAGGCCAACCCGCGCGCTTTCGATCGGAACATGAACGTGATGCGCTCGGGCGCAGTGATGCGCATCCCTGGCGAGGCGCAGGCCACGGCCGTCTCTGCGGCCGAGGCGGCGGCCGAGATCCGTCGTCAGTACGCTGCCTGGCGCTCGAGCGGTGGGGCCCCGACCGCCTCCTCGGGCGAGCAGGCCGGGCGGCTGAAGCTCGTAACCCCGTCGGAGTCGGCCTCAGTGGGTGCGACGCCCGGTGCCTCGAGCGGCGCCGAGGTCAGCCGGCTGCAGGGCCAGGTGCACGACCTCGAAGGGCAGCTCGCCGAATCCAAGCGGCTGCTCGAGCTGAAGAACGCAGAGCTTGCGCGGTTGCAGTCGGAGCTTGCCGCCAAACGGGCGCCCGCCGCCGCCCCGCCGCCGCCGCCCGTGGCGCAGGTGCCACCCCCTGCGGCGCAGCGACCGGTCGAGCAGGCTCCGGTGACGCAGGCCGCTCCGCCGCCGCCACCCGCTCCGATAACCGAGGAGAAGCCGCCCGAGGCCGCCGCGCCGCCCGAGGCCGCCGCGCCGCCGCCCGCGCCGACCCCCGCGCCGCAGAGCGCAAAGCCTGCGCCGGTGCCGCCCGAGAGCGCCGCCGGTGAGTCGCTCCTCGACACGCTGGAGGGCTACTGGTGGGCGCTCGCGCTCGTGATGCTCGCGGTCGTCGGAGTGATCGCCGCACGCTTCGTGCGTGCGCAGCGCGCGGCGCAGTTCGATGACTCCCTCGGGCGCCTCGCCGTCGCGGGCGCCGAAGCCGTGGAGGCCTCGCCGCCGAGCCGCGGGTTCGCTTCCCGCGGATTCGCATCGGGCGAGCCGCCGATGCGCGCGACCGAGCCCGCCTCCCGCGAGCCGGGCTTCGTCGTCGAGGAATCCGGCACGCACGAGCGGCCGCGCCTCTCGCTCGGAGCGGCCGAGGCGGCGCCAGCACGGCATGTCACCGCCGACGAGACGATCAGCAGCGAGACCGCGATCAACCTCGACCAGGGCGACCCCCTCGCCGAGGCCGACTTCCACATGGCGTACGGCCTGTACGACCAGGCCGCGGATCTGATCCGCATCGCGATCGGCCGCGAGCCCGCGCGGCGCGATCTGAGGCTGAAGCTCCTCGAAGTGTTCTTCGTGTGGGGGAACAAGGAGCAGTTCCTGCAGACGGCCCGGGAGCTCGCCGACAGCCGCGACGAAGCGGCCCCCGGCGAGTGGGAGAAGATCCTCATCATGGGCAAGCAGCTCGCGCCCGAGGATCCGTTGTTCTCGGGCGCCGGCGCGGTGAGCGGCGCGATGGCCGGGGGCGTGGACCTCGACCTCGAAGGCGGACAGAGCCGCGTGGACTTCGATCTGCTCGGCGAGCCGGGCACAGCCGACGGGCAAGGGACCGTGGATCTGGATATCGGCGCGGCCATGGGCGATCAGGCGGACTCGCCGACCAATGTCACCGACCGCAACGCCGCGCTCGGGGGCTTCGGCGCCACCGGAACGACGCGCCAGATGACGGCGCGCCTGCGTCAGGACCTTACCACCACCACCGAGGTTGACGCGCCGACTGTCGAGCAGCCGGCGTTCACGCAGGATCAGCCCACCATACGTCAGAAAGTCGAGACGGCGCTCAAGAGCGCCGACCAGACTGCGGAGCTCGCCCTCGATGACCTCGGGCTCGATGTGGGGCAGGTCGACACGGTGGAACAGCCGGGACCGGCGGCCGCGGCGGGGGCGGAGGGTCCCACGCTGGTGGCGGGCCTCGACGATCGCTCCCGTAAGGTCATGGATGACGCGCAGCGGCGCGCCAAGAAAGACGAGCACGGTCAGACCGGTGCCTGGCAGTTCGACCAGGACGAGCTCGAAGCGGCGCTTACGCAGACGAGCCTCGCCCTCCAGGACGCCTCGGCGACCTCGCGCCTCGCGGCGCTCGGGGCGCACTCGGTCGATGTCGACATCGGCGAGGCGAGCAGCACGCACCCGTCACTGCACGGCGGGGGAGTGGATCTCGACGTCGGCGACGCCACCGGCAGCCACGCGGCCAACGGCGGGCACATCGACGTCGACGTCGGCACGGCCAGCGTGCCGGACACCGCATTCGCCGCCACGCAGCGACTGTCTTCGGAGGACCTGGCGCTCCCGGACCTCGAGCCGGTCACCATGAGCGAGGTCGGCACCAAGCTCGATCTGGCCCGGGCCTACATGGACATGGGCGACCCGGACGGCGCGCGCAACATTCTCGAGGAAGTGCTCGCGGAAGGCTCGGCGGCGCAGAAGCAGGAAGCGCAGCGCCTGATGGAGTCGCTGCCGGGGTAGTGGACTCAAGCGCCGGCGGCTAAGAAGAACCGCGGCCTGTGGCCGCGAACAACCGGCCGGTTTTCGTTGCGGGTGCAGCGCGCATGGAGAGGATCGCCGTCGGGATCGAGTACGACGGCTTCGCCTACGCGGGCTGGCAGGCGCAGGCCGAGCGGGCGACCGTCCAGACGATCGCCGAGCGCGCCCTCGGCAGCGTCGCAGCCGAGCCCGTAACCCTCACGTGCGCCGGGCGCACGGACGCCGGCGTGCACGCCTTCGGTCAGGTGGCGCACTTCGACACGCATGCGCTGCGGAGCGGGCGCGGCTGGGTCCTCGGAGCCAACAGCGGGCTGCCCGTCGATGTCAGCCTCTCGTGGGCGGTGCCGGTGCCGGCGCACTTCCACGCGCGCTACTGCGCCGAGGCGCGCACCTATCGTTACCTGATCCTGAACCGCACGGCCCGCTCGGCGCTCACTGCACACCGTGCCGCGTGGGTGCACCGGCCGCTCGATGAGGAGCGCATGGCGCAGGCGGCCGCCATGCTGCACGGCGAGCACGACTTCAGCGCCTTCCGCTCCTCGGAATGCCAGGCCCGATCGCCGATCCGGCGCATGGAGCGCCTGACCGTCGAACGCCGCGGCGACTGGATCCTCATCGAGGCGACCGCGAACGCGTTCCTCCACCACATGATGCGCAACATCGCGGGACTTCTCATCGCCATCGGCAAGGCCGAGGCGCCCCCTTCCTTTGCGGGCGAGGTGCTCGAGGGGCGCGACCGCACCCGTAACGCCGCCACGGCGCCTGCCGCGGGCCTCTATCTCATGTCGGTGCGCTACGGGGAAGCGTTCGGGCTGCCGGCGGCGCCCGGGCACGAGGGGCACGGGGTCCGATCGGCTATGATCGCAGGATTCGGCCTCGAGCCCGTGTGGGCGCGCTAAGAATGTCCTGGTTCGACAAGATCATGCCCTCCCGTATCAAGACCGAGCGGCGCTCGCGCTCGGTCCCGGAGGGACTGTGGATCAAGTGCCCGGCCTGCGATGCGGTGCTCTATCGCGCCGAGCTCGAGCGCAACCTCTATGTCTGCCCCAAGTGCAGTCACCACATGCGCATCGGCGCGCGCGAGCGCCTCGAGCGCTTCCTCGATCCCGGTACGACGTCCGAGATCGGCGCCACCATCTCCCCGGAGGATCCGCTCAAGTTCCGCGACAGCAAGCGCTACCGCGACCGCCTCGCCCAGGCGCAGAAGGCGACCGGCGAGAGCGATGCGCTGGTGGTGCTCGCGGGCACGCTGCACGGCCTGCCGGTGGTGAGTTGCGCGTTCGAGTTCCAGTTCCTCGGCGGCTCGATGGGATCGGTGGTCGGCGAGCGCTTCAAGCGCGCCGTGGACTACTGCATCCAGGAACGGCGGCCGCTCATGTGCTTCTCCGCGAGCGGCGGGGCGCGCATGCAGGAGGCGCTGTATTCGCTGCTGCAGATGGCGAAGACCGCGGCGGCGCTCTCGCGCCTGGCGCAGGCGCACCTGCCCTTCATCTCGGTGCTGACCGATCCGACCACCGGCGGCGTGTCGGCGAGCCTCGCGCTGCTCGGTGACCTGAACCTCGCCGAGCCGCGCGCGCTCATCGGCTTTGCGGGCCCGCGGGTCATCCAGCAGACCGTGCGCGAGACGCTGCCCGAGGGCTTTCAGCGCAGCGAGTTCCTGCTCGAGCACGGCGCGCTCGACATGATCGTCGACCGCCGCGAGATGGGCGACCGGATCGCGGCGCTGCTGCGGCTGCTGCTGAAGCTCCCGGCGGCCGCCGCCTGAAGGCCGCGCCCGCTTCGCACATCGGACCCCATGCGCACGCTCGCCGAGTGGCTCACGCTGCAGGAGGCGGTGCATCCGAAGAGCATCGACCTCGAGCTGACGCGCGTGGCCGCCGTGGCGCGCGCGCTCGGGATCGAGGCGCCCGAGTTCCCGGTGATCACCGTGGCCGGCACCAACGGCAAGGGCTCGGTCGTGGCGCACCTCGAGGCGCTCTTCGGGGCGCTCGGAGCCTCGACCGGCATGTTCACCTCGCCGCACCTGCTGAAGTACAACGAGCGCATCCGCCTCAAGGGCCGCGAGGCCGCCGATTCCGAGCTGATCGCGGCGTTCGAGCGCATCGAGGCGGCGCGCGGGGCGACCACGCTCACCTTCTTCGAATACAACACGCTGGCGGCGCTCGTGATCTTCGCGGACCGTGCGGTCGATGTGGCGCTCCTCGAGGTGGGGCTCGGGGGGCGCCTCGATGCCACCAACCTCGTGGCGGCCGATGTCGCGGTGCTCGTCTCGGTCGGCTTCGATCACAGCGACTGGCTCGGCGGCACGCTCGACCTCATCGGCGCCGAGAAAGCGGGCATCTTCCGCGCGGGGCGCCCCGCGGTGCTCGGCACGCCGGAGATGCCCGCGAGCGTCGCTGCCGCGATCGAGTCGCTCGGGGCGCGAGCGGTGATCGCGGAGCGCGATTTCAGCTGGCGGCTGCGCGGGGAGAGCTGGGACTACGAAGGGCTCGAGCTGGCACTGCGCGCGCTCCCGCCGTCGGCGCTCGCCGGCTCCATCCAGTATCGCAACGCCGCCACGGCCCTCGCCGCCGTCGAGGCGCTCGCGCGCGACGCAGGCTCGCGGGCGGCGGTCCGCCGTCTCGCCGCGCGCCTCGCGCCGCTCGAGGAAGGTGCGGTGAGCGGCGCGCTGCGCGCGGTGCGGCTCCCCGGGCGCTTCCAGGTGGTGCCGGGCGAGGTGGAGTGGATCCTCGATATTGCGCACAACCCGCCTGCGGCCGAGGTGCTCTCGAGACAGCTGCGCGAGCGAGCGATGCCGGGCGCCGAGGGCGGGGAGCGCGCGCGGGCACGGACCCTCGCGGTCATCGGAGTGCTCGCGGACAAGGACGCCGGGGGAATCGCCGCGGCGCTCGCCGGGCTCATCGATCACTGGATCCTGTGCACGCTGCCCGGTGCGCGCGGCAGCAGCGCCGGGCAGCTCGCGGAGCGGCTCGGGCGGCCGCGGGGCGAGATCCAGCTCGCCGACTCGGTCACGGCGGGCTGCGAGCTGGCGCGCGCGGCGGCACGGCCCGGAGACCGGGTCGTCGTCTTCGGATCAGTCCACACCGTGGGGCCGGCGCTCGAATGGCTTCGGATATACTAAGTGCGAGCCCGCAGCCAGCGCGGCGTCCGTAACGCTCGCGCGGCGGTGCACCGCGCTTGGCTTTCGCGGTTTCGCCCCCATCGTGAGGGGACCTAAGTGAAAGAACGGCTGACGGGCGCAATCATTCTCGTGGCGCTGATCGTGCTGTTGGTGCCCGAGGTGTTGACCGGCCCGATCCGGTCCGCGCCGCACACGGCGGCCGTCACGCCCTCCGGGGAAGGTGCGCCATTACGTTCCTACACCATCAACCTCTCGGACGAGGCTCATCCGCGCAACGCCGACGCCGAGCGCGCCGCACCCGAGCCGCCCGTCCCTCTCGAGGCGGCGCCGGCGTTTCCGCCGCCCGTCGAGGCCGCGCCGCGAGAGACACGACCCGCCGCGGCGGACCGGGCAACGCTGGCGGACAAGGCTTCCGCGGCGCCCCAGGGCGCGCCACCGCCGGAGCCTTCCGCGCCGCCGCCGGCGAAGCGGGTGACAACGCCCGCAACCTCGGGCCCGGCGAGCGGCGAGGGCGGCCCGGGAGGGTGGGTCGTGCAGCTCGGCAGCTTCGCGCAACACGCGAACGCCGAGCGACTGGCGCGCCAGGTGAGGGCGCGGGGCTTCAAGGTGAGCGTCTCGCAGGAGAGCTCCGGGCGGCGGCTGTTCCGGGTGCGGGTCGGACCCGGGCAGGACCGCGCGGCCGCTACACAGCTCGCCGCGCAGCTGCATGCGGCAGGTCACAGTGGCGCGATCGTGCCGAAGTAACGCCGCGGGCGCGTGATGTGCGCCTCGGGCAAGGCGTGCGCCGCTCTTGTACAATCCGCGCCGCGCCCGACAGGTGCGCCCGCGACGGGTTGCGATGAATCTGACCGACTACCTGGTGATCGTTGCCGTCATCGCTTCCGCGATCGTCGGCGCCTGGCGAGGATTCCTGCGCGAGGTGATCGCGTTCGCCGCCTGGGTCATCGCGCTGTTTCTCGCCTGGCACTTCACGGATCTCATCGCGCCGCACCTCGGGGGACTCATGTCCGACTCCGGGGTGCGGCCCTGGGCGGCGCGCGTGATCATCGTCGTGCTGGTGCTGCTCCTCGGCGCCGGCGTCGGCGCAACCCTCGCACATTTCGTGCGGCTGTCGATGTTCAGCGGCATGGATCGGTTGCTCGGTTTCGTCTTCGGTTTGCTGCGGGGCGCGGTGCTGCTCGGAGTGTTCGTGATCCTCGGCCAGCTCCTCAAGCTCGAGGACGAGTACTGGTGGAGCCACTCGCGGCTCATCCCCTACGGGGCGTCGGTCGCGAACGGGCTGCGCAAGCTCGTGGGCGAGCCGCCGATGGTGGTGCGGCACGCGGGCGAAGCGCGGGTGCGGGTCTGAGGAGCTGAAGTTACACATGTGCGGCATCGTCGGCATCGTCGGAGTGGGCGCCGTAAACCAGCGTCTCTATGACGCTCTCACGGTGCTGCAGCATCGCGGCCAGGACGCCGCCGGCATCACCACCTGCGGCGAGGGCGAGCTCTACGTGCGCAAGGGCAGCGGACTCGTGCGCGACGTCTTCCAGCAGCATCACATGCTCGAGCTCAAGGGCAACGTCGGCATCGGCCACGTGCGCTATCCGACCGCCGGCTGCGACAGCGCCTCCGAGGCGCAGCCGTTCTACGTCAACGCGCCCTACGGCATCTGCCTCGGGCACAACGGCAACCTCACCAACGCCACCGAGCTCGCGGAGATCCTGATCCGCGAGGACCGCCGTCACCTCAACACCACCTCGGATTCCGAGGTGCTGCTGAACGTCTTCGCTTCCGAGCTGCAGCGGGTCGGCACCGCTCGCGTGACGCCCGCGGACGTGTTCGCCGCGCTCACCGCGGTATACCGCCGCTGCCGCGGCGGCTACGCCGTGGTGGCGATGATCATCGGCCACGGCATCCTCGGCTTTCGCGACCCGAACGGCATCCGCCCGCTGGTGCTCGGCGAGCGCAGCACCGCGCGCGGCACCGAATGGATGCTCGCTTCCGAGAGCGTGGCGCTCGATGCCCTCTCGTTCCGCCTGGTGCGCGACGTGACGCCGGGGGAGGCGGTGTTCATCGACGAGCAGGGCCGGCTCCACACGCAGCAGTGCGTCGCGACGCCGCGCCACACCCCCTGCATCTTCGAATACGTGTACTTCGCGCGCCCCGACTCGAAGATCGACAACATCTCCGTCTACCGCGCCCGCATGCGCATGGGCGATCGCCTGGCGGACAAGATCCTGCGCGAGCGCCCCAGGCACGACATCGACGTGGTCATCCCGGTCCCGGACACCAGCCGCACCAGCGCGCTGCAGCTCGCGCAGCGCCTCTCCGTCAAGTACCGCGAGGGCTTCATCAAGAACCGCTACATCGGCCGCACCTTCATCATGCCCGGGCAGGACGAGCGGGAGAAGTCGGTGCGGCGCAAGCTCAACGCCATCGATCTCGAGTTCCGCGGCAAGACGGTGCTGCTGATCGACGACTCGATCGTCCGCGGCACGACTTCGGCGCAGATCATCGAGCTCGCCCGCGAAGCCGGCGCGAAGAAGGTGTACTTCGCCTCCGCCGCCCCTCCCGTGCGCTTCCCGAACGTCTACGGAATCGACATGCCGGCGGCGAGCGAGCTGGTCGCGAGCGGCCGCACGGTGGAGGAGGTGGCGCGCCTCATCGGCGCGGACTGGCTGGTGTACCAGGACCTCACCGACCTGATCGCAGCCTGCAAGCACGAGGATGCGCGCATCGAGGAGTTCGACACCTCCTGCTTCTCGGGCGAATACGTGACCGGAGACGTCACGCCCGAATATCTCGGGCGGCTGCAGCTGGAGCGCTCGGATGCGGCGAAGCACGCGCGCCGCGAGCGGCACGGCAAGCTCAAAGTCGTCCGCGGCAGCTGAGCTCCCGGACGGCGGCGACCCGCGCCGCGCGCTGCTGCTCGCCCTCCTCGAGACGGGCCTGCGGCGCGTCGAGGGGCGGCGCTGTGTGCGCGAGGCGCTCGCGAGGCCCCAACACCCCGCGGCTCCCGTGTGGCTGGCCGGGGTCGGCAAGGCCGCCGAGTCCATGGCGCTCGGCGCATACGATGCGCTCGGCGGCGCCATCGAGCGCGCGCTCCTCATCACGCGCGATGCTCCCCTCTCCCCGGAAATCGCCCGTCTCGGCGCCGAAGTCCTCATCGGCGCCCATCCGGTGCCGGATGAGCGCTCGCTCGCGGCCGGCGGGCGGCTGCTCGCGTGGGTGGAGAGCCTCCCGGGCGAGGTCGAGCCGCTGTTTCTCATCTCCGGCGGCGCCTCGAGCCTCGTCGAGGTGCCGGAGGCCGGCGTCACGCTCCCCGACCTCGAGGCGCTGACGCGCCGGGCCTTCGCCGAGGGGCTCGCCATCGGCGAGTTGAACCGCCGGCGGGCGGCGCTGTCGCGCATCAAGGGGGGGCGACTCGCAGGCAGGCTGCGCGGCCGTCCGGCGCGGGCGCTGTTCATCTCGGACGTGCCGGACGACGACCCGCGGGTCATCGGCTCAGGACTCATGGGCCCCGCCGCGGAGGGCCACGATCGCATCGAGCGGCAGGTGGTGGCCTCGGTCGATCAGGCGGTGGCGGCGGTCGCGGTGGCGGCCGCGGCGCTCGGCCTCACCGTGCACCCGCCGGGGCGGCGCTTCGCGGGAGAGGCCGTGCGGCTCGCGGCCCGCTTCGCGCGCGAGCTGCACACGGGCACGGCGCAGCTGCACGTCTGGGGTGGCGAGTCGACCGTGATGCTGCCGCCGCATCCCGGGCGCGGCGGGCGCAACCAGCACCTCGCGCTGGCAGCGGCGCGCCTCATCGCGGGCCGCCCGGAGCTGATGCTGCTGGCCGCCGGCACCGACGGGAGCGACGGCGTCACCGAGGACGCGGGCGCCCTCGTGGACGCCGACACTTGCGCGCGGATCGCGCTCGCGGAGCTCGACGCGGAGCGCGGCCTCGAGAGGGCGGATTCCGCGCCCGCGCTCGCGGCGAGCGGCGATCTGGTGCACCTGGGTCCCACCGGCACCAACGTCGGGGATCTGGTGATTGGACTTAAGCTGGCCGCGGATGCGGCGCGCGCCCTCGAGGCGCTTCATGGCGGCACGCGCCCGCGCGTGCTGTAATTCCGCGTGATGCGATTGCTGTTGATCGAGGAAGACGCGGGCCGCTGCGATTATATCCGGGAGCGGCTCGCCTCATGGCGGCCGCAGGCGCAGCTCACCGTGCACAGCCCCGTCTCGCAGGGAGCGCTGGCGCCGGAGTTCCTGGCCCAGGGTTTCGATGCGGTGCTGCTGGCGGACTCCTGGCCCGGCGGCCGTGGCCTCAACTGGGCGCGCGAGCTCGCGAGCCGCGCCGGCTTTGCGCCGCTCGTGCTGCTCACCGACGCGGACCTCTCGGAGGCGCGCGAGGCGTGCGCGCTCGGGGCCTACACCTTGAGCCGCGAGGAGCTCGAGCGGGACACCTTCGCGCAGGTGCTGGTGGCGGCGGAGCAGCGTCAGGCGCTGGCCCGGGCGGTCTGGCGCAGCAGCCGCGCGGGACGCGAGACCCAGCGCTTCGGCGACGCCTTCATCCGCGGCTATCGCTTCATCCGCCGCCTGGCGTCGGGCCCCACGAGCGATCTCTTCGTCGGCGAGAGCGAGCGCGCCGGGAGGCTGGTGGCGCTCAAGGTCGCGCGCGACCGCCAGGACGAGGAGAGCCAGCCCGTCGACATGTTCCAGCGCTTCCTGCAGGAGCACGAGATCGCCCAGCGCATCAACAGCACGGCGGTGGTGCGCCTGCATGACCTCGGGGTCAGCGATGAGCATGCGTGGCTCGTGATGGAGTACTTCGAGCTCGGCGATCTGCGCCGGCGCATGCGCGCGTCGCTCGCACCGCGAGAGGCGCTGCGGCTCGCGGCCGCGATCGCACGCTCGCTCGCCGCCGTCCACGGCGCGGGAGTGCTGCATCGGGATCTCAAGCCCGGCAACATCATGCTGCGCCACGACGGCAGCGTCGCCCTGATCGACTTCGGCCTCTCCAAGGACCTGGCGCTCGCGCTCGACCTCACCGACAGCGGCACCATCTTCGGCACGCCGCACTACATGAGCCCGGAGCAGGGCCACGCCGAGCCGCTCGATGCGCGCAGCGACCTCTACAGCCTCGGCGTCATCCTCTTCGAGATGCTCACCGGCCAGAAGCCCTACCGCGCCGAGAACCCGATGGCGATCGTCTACAAGCACCGCAAGGAGCCGATCCCGCGGCTGCCGGCGCAGTTCGAGGCCGTGCAGCCGCTCCTCGAGCGGCTGCTGGCGAAGACGCCGGCGGATCGCATCGCTACGGCGGAGGAGGCGGCCGAGGCGCTGCAGCACACGCTCGATGCGTGGCTGGCGCGCGGGATCTCGGGATGAGCGCTGCGGCCGCTCCCGCGCCGGCCGCGGCGGACCGCGCCTCGATCCTCGAGGCGCCCACCCCGCCGGCGTGGGTCGAGGACGCCCTGAGCCATCTGCCGGAGCTGCTGCTCGATCACGCCAACTGCGAGAAGAAAGCCGCCTCGAGCGCGCTCGCGCTCATGTTCGCGTACGCCGAGGACACTCGTCTCGCGCTCGCGCTCTCGCGCCTGGCGCGCGAGGAGCTCAGGCACTTCGAGCAGGTGCAGAAGGCCCTCGGCGCACTCGGGGTCGCGTTCGCGCGGCAGCGCCCCGGCCGCTACGCGCATGGACTGCGCTCGGTGTTGCGCAGCGGCGAGCCCTGCCGCAAGCTCGATCTGCTGCTCGCCGCGGCGCTGATCGAGGCGCGCTCGGCGGAGCGCTTTGCGCTCCTCGCCCCGCACGTGCCGCCGCCGCTCGAGCGGCTGTACGAGGAGCTCTCGGCCTCCGAGGCGCGCCACTTCGAGCTGTACATCGACTTCGCGCGCACGGCCGCCCCGCAGGAGTGGCGGAGCCGCCTCGAGGCGCTCGCCTCGCGCGAGGCGCAGCTCGCGACAACCGCCGACCGGCTGCTGCGTTTTCACTCGGGCCCCCTCGAGCGGGCGCCAGAGCTCTGAAGGCTGCTGCGGCACGAGGCCTACAGTCGCTTACAAACTCGCGCCCGCATTCGCTGTCAGGAACTCCATGGCGGAAGTATCCTCGGGCGTAGCCACCCCGCGAAGCCGGATGAGCCAGCGCCCCCATCTTCTCATCGTCGACGACGATCGCGAGATCCGCGGCCTGCTGGCCCAGTATCTCGAGAAGCACGATTTCCGCACCACCGCCGTCGCCGACGGAAAGGAAATGCGCCGCGTCATGGAGCGCTCGCACGTGGATCTGCTGGTGCTCGATCTGATGCTGCCGGGGGAGGATGGGCTGACGCTCTGCCGCCAGCTCCGCAGCCGCTCGCAGGTGCCGATCATCATGCTGACCGCGCGCGGCGAGGACGTCGACCGCATCGTCGGGCTCGAGCTCGGCGCGGATGATTACCTTCCGAAGCCCTTCAATCCACGCGAGCTCCTCGGACGGATCAAGGCGATCCTGCGCCGCACCGCGCACGCGCCCCGCGATCCGAGCCCCGAGAGCGTCCGCGGCTTCTCCTTCGGCGGCTGGCGGCTCGACACGGTCACCCGCACCCTGAAAGAGACCTCCGGCCGGGAGGTCGCGCTCAGCGGCGCCGAGTACCGACTGCTCGCGATACTGCTCGCGGCCGGCAACCGCGTGCTGAGCCGTGCCCAGCTGACGGAGCTGCTGCGCGGTCGCGACGCCGATCCCTTCGATCGCAGCATCGACGTGCGCGTCAGCCGCCTGCGGCAGATCCTCGGCGACGACGCGCGCGCGCCGCAGATCATCAAGACCGTATACGGCGAGGGCTACGTGGTCGGCGTCGCGGTGGCGTCCGACTGAGGCTCCGGCTCTGCGACGATGCGCCTCCCGCTCTGGCCGCAATCACTCTTCGGACGGCTGCTCGCCGCCACGGTCTGCGCCGTGGTCCTCGCGGAGGTGGCGGCGCTCTTTCTCATCGCCCAGGAGCACGAGCGCTTCGTACAGCAGTGGAGCGTGCGCGAGTGGGCGCGCCGGGTGGCGGAGACCACTCTGATGCTACAGCCCTTAAGCCCCGCCGAGCGCGCCGGGGCGCTCGAGAGGCTCTTGGCGGCGCCACCCGAGCGAGGGCATTGGCCGCTCATGCCGCCGGGTGACCCGGCACACCCGCCGCCCGGACCACCCGGTGGCCCCGAGCGCGGCCCCGAGCCCGGCCCGCACAGCTTCATTCCTCTGCCAGTGCTGACGGACTTCGAACGGAGCCTGCGGGATCAGCTGCGCGCGGCCCTGGGCCCGGGCTACGCGGTCGAGGTGCGCGCCACGCCGGCCGCGGCGCCGCCGGCGATTGCAGTGTCGGCGCCCTTCCTCGGAGCGCACGAGGTAGCTCCCCGGGGGCCGGGCGCGCAGCGCTACGATGTGAGCGTGCGCCTGCCCGACGGCGGCACGGTGCCCTTCAGGGTGGTGCGCATGTCCCGCGTCGTGTCGCTGCCGCGGCACCTGTTGTTCAACCTGACGCTGCTGGTGCTCATCCTCGTGATCGTGCTCTACGTCACGGCGCGCAGCATCACCCGGCCGCTCTCGGCGCTGGCCCGGGCGGCCGACCGCGTCGGCCGCGACGCGCGCACGGAGCCGCTTGCCGAGCGCGGCGCGCGCGAGCTCCGCCATGCGGCGCGCGCTTTCAACACCATGCAGGATCGGCTCCGCCGCTACCTCGACAGCCGCACGCGGGTGCTCGCCGCGATGTCGCACGACCTGAAGACGCCCCTCACCCGGCTGCGCCTGCAGGTGGAGACGCTCGACAACCCGCCGCTTGAGGTGCGCATCGGTCGCGAGCTCGACGAGATGGAGGCCATGGTGCGCGAGGCGCTGGCGCTGTTCCGGGGCGTCGAGGACGGCGAGCCGGCGGCGCCCGTGGACCTCAACGCGCTCGTCGGCAAGGTGCGCGAGGAGTTCGCCGACATGGGCGGGAAGGTGAGCGTGGCAGGCCGCGCCGGCGAGCCGCTCCCAGCTAAGCCGCAGGCGCTCAAGCGCTGCCTCACCAACCTGGTCGCCAACGCCATCAAGTTCGGCTCGCGCGCCGACATCGAGCTCGAGGACGGTCCGGTGGTGGCGATCCGGGTGCGCGATGCGGGTCCGGGCATTCCGGATGCGGAGCTCGAGCGCGTGTTCGAGCCCTTCTACCGCCTCGAGTCCTCGCGCAACCGCGACAGCGGCGGGACTGGGCTCGGGCTCACCATCGCGCGCGACATCGCGCAGGCCCATGGCGGCACGCTCAGCCTGCGCAACCTCGCGGCCGGGGGACTCGAAGCGGAGCTGCTCCTGCCGCGGGCCGCTGTGGGCTGACAAGAGCCGCGCACCGCACGGGAGGCACGGTTCGTCGCACGCGCCGGCACGGCCTTACCGCACGCTGAGCCCCGTCACACTCGCTCACGATTGCTCACCGTCGGCGGCGGCGCTGGCCCGTTAGCTATGAAGTACCCTAAAGGGACCGACGTGCCGACACGCGGACTTTAGACCCGCCACACTTGAGTCAAGGAGACCCCCGATGAAAGCCACTGTGTTTGCCCTCGCCCTGCTGTGGGCCGGCGCGCTCTGTGCCCAGACGCCCACCGCTCCGCCGCCGAACGCCGCGGCGCATCTCGACAAGCTCGCCACGCTCCTCGACCTCACCGACGCGCAGAAGGCCCAGGTGCAGGCGGTGCTCGAGGCCGAGCACGCCAAGATCCGGGCCGCGCACGAGCAGGCCAAGGCCTCGGGCACGAAGCCCGACTGGGAGCAGATGAAGGCGCTCCACCAGCAGATTCAGCAGGAGACCCTGCAGAAACTCACGCCGGTGCTATCCGAGGCGCAGCTGAAGAAGTTCCAGACGCTGCAGGAGTTGCACCACGAGATGATGCACGAGCATTTCGGCCACGGCGGACCGCCGGGCGGCGACACACCGCCTCCGTCACAGAACTGACGCGACCGCGCACCTGCACGCGGCGCTGCCGCCGCTCAAGCCGGGCGCGGCAGCGCGTGCAGCTCGTATTTTCCCTGCTCGCAGGTGAGGTAGCTCCCCTGCTCGTACCAGGCGCCGAGCACGATCCGCTCGGCCGGCGCGCCGTCGATGCGCATCTCGTGCACGCCGGGGCGGTGCGTGTGCCCGTGGATCATGCGCCGCACCCGCGCCGCGCGGAAGGCCGCGGCCACCGCGCCTTCGTTCACGTCCATGATGTAGGGGACCGCGCGCGCGATGTGGCGGGCGCTGCCGGCGCGCGCCTCGCGGCTCAAGGTCTCGCGAACGCCGAGCGGCAGAGCAAGGAAGCGACGCTGCCAGTCGGGGCTACGCACCGCGCTACGGAGCTCCTGGTACGAGTGATCGTCGGTGCAGAGCGTATCGCCGTGGGTGAGCAGCACTGGCTCCCCATCGAGCTCGGCGATGACCGGATCGCCGAGCAGCCGGCAGCCGCTGCGCTCGCCGAAGCCCTTTCCCAGCAGGAAATCACGGTTGCCGTGCAGCGCGAAGCAGGCGACGCCGCGCTGGGTAAGCGCGCGCAGGCCCAAGCACACCCGCTCCTTCTCGGGATCCTGATCGTCATCGCCCACCCAGGCCTCGAACAGGTCGCCGAGGATGTAGAGCGCCTCGGCCTCCCGGGCCTGGCGGGCGAGAAAGTCGAGGAACTGCTCCGTGGCCTCAGGCGCGGCGGCATCGAGATGCACGTCCGACACGAGGAGACGCGCCACGGAGGCTACTTGGGCGAGAGGATGGTGTCCTGCCGGGGCGGCGTGACCGGAGTCACGAGCGGCGCCGCCGCGGTCGCCCCCGGCGCGAGGATCTCCATCTTCTCGATCACGATCGGCTTCAGGGGCGCATCCGCCTTGAAGGGCCCAGAGGAGCCCGTGGCTACCTCGCCGATCCTCTCGATCACATCCATCCCCTGCAGGATGCGGCCGAACACGGCGTACCCCCAGCGGGTCGGGACGGGATCCAGGTCGGGGTTGTCGACGAGATTCACGTAGAACTGCGCGTTGCCCGAGTGCGGCGCCTCCCCGCGCGCGAGTCCCACGGTGCCGCGCTTGTTCTGCAGTCCGTCGCCGGATTCGTTCGCGACGTTCTCGTGGGGGGTCTTCAGCGCGTAAGTGGTGGCGTCGTGCCCGCCGCCCTGGATGACGAAGTTCGCGACCACGCGATGGATCAGGGTGCCGGAGTAGAACCCCTCGCGCGCGTAGCGGAGGAAGTTCGCCGCGGTGAGGGGCGCGCGGTCCTGACGCACCTCGATGACGAACTCGCCCAGATTGGTGGTGACCTTCACCTGCGGGTTCGGCTCCTCGGCGCGCGTGCCGGCTGGCAGCACCATGGCGAGCAGCAGCGTCGCGAGCATGCGGGTAGCGGGCTGAGTGAGCATCGAATCCTCCGTAGCGCGCCGCGGGAGGCGCGGCGCGCGGCGAATTCTATAGCAGGGCGCCGCTGCCAGCAGGGCGCTGCCGCCGCTTCCAGAGCACGGCGCAGCGGTGAGCGGCGCTTTGTTGAGCTTTGCATGTTTCCCGTACCATGGCGTCATGAGCACGAGCGCGATGCCAAGCCCGGGCGGGGAGCGGCAGCGGGTTACCCGCTTCGCCCCGAGTCCCACCGGGGAGCTGCACCTCGGTAACGCGCGCACCGCGCTCTTCAACCTGCTGCTCGCACGCGGTGGGGGCGGGCGGTTTCTGCTTCGCATCGAGGACACCGACAGCGAGCGGAGCCTGGAGGCGCACGCCGCCGCGCTGATGGCGGACCTGCGCTGGCTCGGGATCGACTGGGACGCGGGGCCGGACCGCGAGGACGAGCGGGGACCCTACCGGCAGTCGCAGCGCGGCGCGCTCTACACCCAGTATCTCGCGCTGCTCGAAGGGCAGGGCGCGGTTTATCCGTGCTTCTGCACGCCGCTCGAGCTCGAGCTCTCGCGCCGTGCGCAGCTCACCGCGGGCCGGCCGCCGCGCTACGCCGGCACCTGCCGGGACCTCTCGCCCGAGGAGCGCGCGCGGCGCGCGGCGCAGGGACTCCCCGCGACGCTCCGCTTCAGGGTGCCGCGCGGCGAGCGGGTGGTGTTCGAGGACTTCGTGCACGGCGCGCAGACTTTCCTCACCGACGACATCGGCGACTTCGTGGTGCGCCGTGCGGACGGCTCCGCGGCGTTCTTCTTCTCGAACGCGGTGGATGATGCACTGATGGGGGTCACGCAGGCGCTGCGGGGCGAGGATCACCTCGCCAACACGCCGCGGCAGCTGCTGATCCTCCGCGCGCTCGCACTGGCGGCGCCCGCGTACGGACACGTGGCGCTCATCGTCGGCGCCGACGGCGCGCCGCTCTCCAAGCGCCACGCGGCGGTGAGCGTGCGCGAGTACCGCGAGCGCGGCTACCAGCCGATCGCGCTCCTCAATCACCTGTTCCGGCTCGGGCACTCGACGGCGCTCCATGGGCTCCTCCAGCTCTCTGAGATGGCGCGCGCGTTCGATACCGCACACCTCGGGCGCGCGCCCTCGCGCTTCGACGAGCCGCAGCTTCGGGTGTGGCAGAAGGAGGCCGTGCATCGTCTGCCCGTGGAAGCCGCACGCGCGTGGCTCGCGCCGCTCCTGCCCGCCGGGCTCGACGAGCGCGCGCGGGACGCCTTCATCGCGGCGCTCCTGCCGAACGTGGTGTTGCCGGAGGATGCGCGCCCCTGGGTCGACATCGTCTTCGGCGGGCCGCCGCCGCTCGAGCCCGCCGCGGAGGAGGCGGTGCGCGGCGCCGGCGCCGGCTACTTCTCCGCCGCCGCCGCCGCCGCCGCCGAGAGCGGCAACGACCTTCCGGCGATCGCGGGAGCGGTGCGTGCGGCCACGGGGAGGAGCGGCGCCTCGCTCTACATGCCGCTGCGCGCGGCGCTCACGGGGCGCGCTCACGGCCCGGAGCTCGCGCCGCTGCTGAAGGCCATGCCGGCCGGCAAGGCACGCGAGCGGCTGGCGCGTTTCGCATGATCCGCATCCACAACTCCCTCACGGGAGCCAAGGAGGAGCTCCGGCCCATCACACCCGGCAGCTTAACGATGTACGTGTGCGGGCTCACCGTGTACGACTACGCGCACATCGGACACGCGCGCATGCTGCTGGTGTTCGACGTCGTGACCCGATATCTCCGGCATCGGGGCTACCGCCTCACCTACGTGCGCAACATCACTGACATCGACGACAAGATCATCCGCCGCGCGGCCGAGAATGGCGAGCCGACGGGCAAGCTCACCGAGCGCTTCATCGCCGCCATGAACGAGGATTGCGAGAAGCTCGGCATCGCCCGCCCCGAGCACGAGCCGCGCGCCACGCAGTACGTGCCCGAGATCATCGCCATGGTGGGCGAGCTGCTCGCCCGCGACTACGCCTATGTCGCGAGCAACGGCGACGTCATGTACGCGGTGGCGCGCTTCCCCGCCTACGGGCGGCTGTCCGGCAAGCGCCTCCAGGACCTGCGCGCCGGGGCGCGCGTCGAGGTGGACGAGGCCAAGCGCGATCCGCTCGACTTCGTGCTCTGGAAGCGCGCGAAGCCCGGCGAGCCGTCCTGGGAGTCGCCCTGGGGACCGGGCCGCCCCGGCTGGCACATCGAGTGCTCCGCCATGTCGACGGCGCTCCTCGGCACGCATTTCGACGTGCACGGCGGCGGCATGGACCTCAAGTTCCCGCATCACGAGAACGAGATCGCGCAGTCGTGCGCCGCGACCGGGGACGCCTTCGTGAATCTCTGGATGCACAACGGCTTCGTCAACGTCGACGAGGAGAAGATGTCGAAGTCGCTCGGCAACTTCTTCACGCTGCGCGAGGTGCTGCCGACGCTGCGCCATCCCGAGGTGCTGCGCTACTTCGTTCTCTCGAGCCACTACCGCGGCCCGATCAACTACTCCCTCGAGCAGCTCGAGCAGGCCGATGCCGCGCTCGGCCGGCTCTACACGGCGCTGCGCGAGCTGCCGGCGGTGACACCGGTCGCCGGCGAGCACATCGCGCGCTTTCACGACAGCATGGACGACGATTTCAACACGCCCGAGGCCCTCGCCGTGCTGCAGATCTTGAGCCGCGAGGTGAACTCGGCGCGCGATGCGGGCGATACACCGCGTGCGGCGCGGCTCGCGGCGGAACTGAAGGCACTGGGGGGCGTCGTGGGCCTGCTCGGCGTCGAGCCTGCGCAGTGGTTCCGGCTCGCGAAGAGCGGCGCCGGCACCGCTCGCCCGGGAGCTTCCGCAGGCGCCGCAGCGGGCCTGTCCGATGCCGAGATCGAAGCGCGCATCGCGGCGCGCACCGCGGCCCGGCGGGCCAGGAACTGGGCGGAGTCGGATCGCATCCGCGACGAGCTGGCGCGGGGAGGCGTGGTGCTCGAGGACAAGCCGGGGGGCAAGACCAGCTGGCGGCGCGCCTAGTGGGATGGTCGGGGTGACAGGATTTGAACCTGCGACATCTACGTCCCAAACGTAGCGCTCTACCAGTCTGAGCTACACCCCGGAGGATCGGGGCGTAATTCTACACGCCGAAGGCGGCGGCGCGCCGCGCGAATAATGTCGATGTCGTCGACATAGCTGGCGCTCAATGCCTAAAAAAGTACTATTTTTCGACATATGGTCTTCGAGCCAGCGAACCTAAGCGCAGTGCACCAAGCTCAATAGGCCACAGGGGTGATGTCCGTGTGAGTGAAGTCATCTCCTTTGAAAAGCAGCGGCTCACCCGTAACCCTGGCGAGCGCGTAGCTGAAGCAGTCGCCAAAATTCAGCCCGGCGGCATGTCGCCCCTGGCCATAGCGACGCCAGGCTTCCCGAGCGACCTCAGCTTGTTGCGCCGTAACCGCTTCGATGGAGAGGCTGGCCTTGGCGACGAGCAGGTCCAGCTCGCGACCGCCTGCTGATCCGTAGCGCGCTTCAATCACGAGCCCGGCCTCCAGCACCGTCGCTGCTGATATGAGGCGATTGGCGTCCGCTTCGATCGCGGCAGCCACGCGTGCCGATTCGGGTTCCATGTTGAGGACTGCGATCAAGGCGGAAGTGTCGACAACCATGGTCTCTCTCGGCTAGCGAGGCAGCCCATGTTCGTCATAGCCGATGATCTCATCGGCGGATCGTTTGTCTTTCACCGCCAGCCGAGCGCAGCGCCGGCCTATCTTCAACAGCTCCTCGCCAAGACGAGGTCCGCGCATGCGCCGCACGCGTGCCAGGCGCTCGCGCAAAGACTGAACCACGGCGGTGGTCAGGGATTCGCCCGTAGCCTTCGCCACTTCCCGCGCCAGACGATCCGCCTCGGGATCCTTGATGCTCAGTGCGACCACCTGCAGGAGAACGTTCTACGCAGTTGCTCAACCTGTCATTCGGCTCCCGGCATCCGGTCCGTGCTGAGCTTTGCTCGTATCAGCTTCGACCAGCGACTGTCAGCACCGAGACTCTCGGAATCCGATCCCCGGGCGTCCCTGCACGGCACTGTGAATTTGAGCTCCTGCCAGTATGGGTTGTTGCGGGGGTTGTGGGGACACTGACAGGGTCCATTCCGGGAAACGAATACGTCTGCGAACCGGAGCTTCCGTACCGGTGCGATTACCAGATCGTCGTGAGCGCGGCCACCCCTCGTAACTTCGTGTCCTGGCTGACTAGCGGCACGTCCAGCGAAAGCGCAGTCGCCGCGACGAGACGATCCGCGGGGTCCCCGGGGAAGGGATCACCCAGGCCTCCGGCGCGTTCGGCAACGACATCGGTGACCGGGTAAACGGCGATCTCCGGCAGCTTGCGCAGATCCGCCAGCCATTCCCGCAGCGGTCTCTTGAACTGCAGGCGTCCCCGCCGCTGGAGAGTGACGATCTCAAATACCGTTATCGCCGAGACGATCAGCTCCCGACGGCGGGCGTGTACGCGCAGCGCCTGCCGCGCCTTTCTCGAAAGCCTCGAAGCATCGTCGACCCACCAGACCAGCGCATGGGTATCGAGCACGATCACTGATTGGCCACCCATTCGCCGGGCGCAAGCGCCGGTTCCAGCGGGCGGTCATAGCGCACCACACTACCGCGCAGACGCTTGCGCGCGAGCGCTGACTCCCTGGCGGTAGCCGCCGGCGGAGCGAGCTCGGCGATGACCTCGCCGCGAGAGGTTACGCGGATACGCTCCCCGCGGCGCACGCGCTTCAAGTAGGCAGGCAGGTTTTGCCGCAGGGTGGTGACATTCACGTCCATGACCCTCACCAGAGCTAGTGTACAGATGATCTGTACAGTGTAGACCCGCGCCGGTACGACCGTCAAAGCACGCCGGTTCCCGGCCCCACTGCCCGTAAAATGACCGCGGAGCGAGTCCGGTTCGCGGCAGGGGTCTAAAGCGGGTTTCCCCGCCATTTGCGAGGCTTCGCTTGCGGAGCGCAGACTCCAACCGCCGTCAGTTTCAACCGCCGCGCGGTCTTCCGGGAAAAGCACGGATCAGGCCGTCTTCGGCTGACCCCTCACGGGAGGTGAACGATGAACTCCACGATTCGGGATGCGCGCCCGATCATCCTGCGCACGTCGCTCGCTATCTTCGCCGTCACACTCGGCCTCGCGGGTCCCGCGAGCTCGCAAGTCACCCGGGGGTCCGATGGAGGATTCCGGTTGCAGAGCGCTACCTTCGAGAACAATACGACGCTGCCGCCGAGCGCGGTCGACAACATCACGATCAACGGGTCCAACGTCTGCTCGCTCGGCGGCGCGGCGGGCGGTAACCAATCGCCGCAGCTCTCGTGGTCGCATCCGCCGCGGGCCACGCACAGCTTCGCGGTCATCGTGTTCGACACCACGGCAAGCTTCTCTCACTGGGGGATCTACAACATTTCAGGCGATGCGACCGGGCTTCCCGCGAACGCCGGAGTCGCCGCAAGCACCTACGGCACCGAGGTGGTGAACGACTTCGGCGATGCCCGCTATGATGGCCCCTGTCCGCCGACGAACCTTCCTCCGAACGTGCACCGTTACGTTTTTACCGTTTACGCCTTGCGCTCGGAGCTCAGCGTGCCGTCGTCGGCGAATTTCCCCGCAAACGTGGAGGCGCTGTTCCACGCCTTACTCGATGCGGCGATGCGCGGCGAGGTTCTGGGCAGCGCGAGCATGACGGGTCTCTACTCGACGACTCCAGGGACTTAGAGCGCGCCTCGCGCGCGGCACGGCCTGGAGCGTTGCGCGGGGGCCAGCCGGCGCGCCCGCGCCCGGCCCGGTCTGGCACTGCCCGGGCAATTAAAGCCTTGACAATTACAGCCTAGGCAAGTACTATACGGCTCAATCCGCCGGCAGGGACCTGAGTCCCCCGGAGGGGAGATGTTCAAGGAGCTTCGGAATGGGCGACATTTACGACAGCGCGACGTACCAGCCAAGCAAGAGCATCGGCTCACTTCTGAGCCGGGTGCGGGTCGAGATGCTCGCAGCGGTCGGCCAGGAGCTCGAGAACGACCGCCGGCTCGCCCCGCTCGAGTTGAGTGCGGCGCAGTTCATCATCATCGCGAATCTGGCGAAGGCGGAGGGACCGATGTCGGCATCGGATCTGTGTAAGGGCATCTCCTACGACGCCGGCGCCATGACGCGGATGCTGGATCGGCTCGAGAGCAAGGGCTTGATCCGGCGTAGCCGGAGCGCGGTGGACCGCCGCCTGATGCACCTCGAGCTCACGGACGAGGGGCGCGCCGCCTGGCCGCGCATGCGCGAGATCTCTATGACGGTGGCGAACCGGTTCCTGCGCGGCTTCACCAAGGCCGAAGCGCGGCAGCTCGAGGGTTTCCTCACCCGCATGCTCGAGAACGCGCAACCCCAGCCGGCGCGCGCCACCGCCTGAAACGGCAGCCGAGCGGCGATCTGTCTTCGACAGGACGAGACGGGTTTTTTTGCACTGATATTTGCCTAGGCATTAATAGCCACGGCAAAGACAGCGGATAACGGTAAAGGACTCACATGAGCACGCAGACCGACAACGCCCAGAGCGGTACCCAGCCCTCGAAGAGCAGCCGGCGCTGGCGCTGGCTGGCCGGGATCGTCGGCGGCTTTCTCGCCGTCGCTCTCGTCTACACCGCGTACTGGGCGCAGGTTCTGCGCTACCACCAGACGACCGACGACGCCTATGTCGGGGGCAACGTAGTCCAGATCACCCCGCAGATCCCAGGCACGGTCGTCGGCATCGGCGCCGATGACACGCAGTTCGTGAAGACGGGACAGGCGCTGGTGCGCCTCGACCAGGCCGACGCCAAGGTCGCGCTCGATCAGGCCGAGGCCCAGCTCGCCCGCACGGTGCGCGACGTGCGCAACCTCTTCGCCACCAGCGCGCAGCTCGAGGCCGCCGTGCAGCAGCGCCAGACGGACCTCGCCGCCGCGCAGAGCGATCTCGCACGGCGCCAGCGCCTCGGCACCTCGGGCGCGGTCTCGGGAGAGGAGCTGCAGCACGCGATCGATGCGGTGAAGGCCTCGCAGGCGGCGCTCCTCGCGGCCCAGCAGCAGCTCGCCGCCAACCGCGCGCGCGTCGACGGCACGACCCTCAAGGATCATCCGCAGGTGCGGGATGCCGCCGCCGCGGTGCGCAACGCGTACCTCACCCTGGCGCGCACCGAGCTGCCGGCGCCCGTGTCGGGCTTCGTCGCCCGGCGCAACGTGCAGCTCGGGCAGCGCGTGAGCCCGGGCACGGCGCTGATGGCGGTGGTGCCGCTCGAGCAGGTCTGGGTGGATGCCAACTTCAAGGAGCCGCAGCTCGCGCGCATGCGCGTCGGCCAGCCCGTGGCGCTCACCGCCGACCTCTACGGCGCGAGCACCGTATTCCACGGCAAAGTGGCCGGCTTCGGCGCCGGCACCGGCTCGGCCTTCGCGCTCCTGCCCGCGCAGAATGCCACCGGCAACTGGATCAAGATCGTGCAGCGCGTGCCGGTGCGCATTGCGCTCGATCCGCGCGAGGTGGCCGCGCACCCGCTGCAGATCGGGCTTTCCATGAAAGCGGACGTGGACGTGCGAGGCGGCGAGGGCGCGCGCCTCCCGCAGCTCGCCGGCGCTTCCGCGGCCTGGTCAACCGACGTGTTCGACTCGAGCGACGCGCTCGCCGATGCGCGCGTTGCGGCCATCATCGCCGCCAACCAGTCCGCGTCGGCGCGCGCCGCCGCGGAGCGCTCGACACCGGATCGTAAACTGCTCGCGAGCTCACCTTCGGCAGGGGTCCCGCTGCGGCTGCATGCGGGCGCGGCGCAGCAGCCGAGCGTGGACTAGGACCCAAGGCAATGCCGGCCGAGAATGCTGACAGACCGGTGGCAGGCGGCGCTCCACGGGGAGCGCCCGCCCCGCCGCCGCCGCTCACCGGCTCGACGCTGGCTCTCGGCACCGTGGCGCTGTCGCTCGCCACCTTCATGAACGTGCTCGACACCTCGATCGCCAACGTGTCGATCCCCGCGATCGCGGGCGATCTCGGTGTCTCGCCCGATCAGGGCACCTGGGTGATCACCTCATTTGCCGTCGCGAACGGCATCTCGGTTCCGCTCACCGGCTGGCTGACCCGCCGCTTTGGCCAGGTGAAGCTGTTCACCGGCGCGGTGGTGCTCTTCGTCATTGCCTCGATCCTCTGCGCTGCGGCGCCCAACCTTTCGATGCTCATCCTCGCTCGCGTGTTCCAGGGGGCGGTCGCGGGCCCGATGATTCCGCTCTCGCAGGCGCTGCTGCTCGCGAGCTACCCGAAGAACCGTGCGGGCACGGCGCTGGCCATGTGGTCGATCACGACGCTGGTCGCGCCGGTGGTAGGCCCGGTGCTCGGCGGGTGGATCACCGACAACATCGCCTGGCCGTGGATCTTCTACATCAACGTGCCGGTCGGCATCGCCGCCGCGCTCGCCACCTGGGCGATCTATCGCCGCCGCGAGACCCCCACGGCCAAAGTGCCGGTGGACGCGGTGGGTCTTTCGCTCCTCATGATCTGGGTCGGGGCGATGCAGGTGATGCTCGACAAGGGCAAGGATCTCGACTGGTTCAACTCCACGGCGATCGTGACGCTCGCCTGTGTGGCCGTGGTCGGATTTGCGGTATTTCTGATCTGGGAGCTCACCGAGGAGCACCCGATCGTCGATCTGTCGCTGTTCCGCGGCCGCAACTTCACCGTCAGCACGATCGCGATGCTCTTTGCCTACGGCCTGTTCTTCGGCAACGTGGTGCTGCTGCCGCTGTGGCTACAGCAGTACATGGGCTATACCGCGACGCTCGCCGGCTGGGTGCTCGCCCCGGTGGGATTCCTCGCGATCCTCCTCAGCCCGGTCGTGGGTCGCTTCAACGACCGCGTCGATCCGCGCATTTTCGTGACCGTTTCGTTCGCGATATTCGCGCTGGTGCTGTTCATGCGGGCACACTTCAACACCGACGCCACCATCACCACGCTGATGCTGCCGACCGTGATCCAGGGCGCGGCCATGGCGGCATTCTTCATTCCACTGGTCTCGATCTCGCTGTCGGGATTGGCGCCGGAGCGCATCCCGGCCGCCTCGGGGCTGTTCAACTTCGCGCGCATCACTGCCGGGGCCTTCGGCACCTCGATCACCACGACGTTGTGGGACCGGCGCGCGACGCTGCACCACGCGCAGCTCGTCGAGCATCTGAGCCCCAATAATCCGGTGACCGCGCAGGCGCTCGGCACCCTGCACGGGAGCGGCATGGGCCCGGACCAGAGCTATGCAGCCCTCAACCGACTGGTCGACGCGCAGGCGTTCATGCTGTCGGCGGACGACATCTTCTACGTCTCCGGGATGCTCTTCATCGCACTGATCGCGCTCGTGTGGCTGGCGCGGCCAGTGCGCGCGGCGGCGGCCGGCGCGGCCGCCGCGGGCGCCCACTGACACGACCAAGCCGCGGCCCCTAGCGCGCCGCGCGCAGAGCCTTGGGCGGCAGCAGCCACAGGAGCCGGCCGCGCCCGGCGCGCGCCGCTCCCGGAAATTCGAGCAGCGCCACCCCCATCTTCTTCATCTCGAAAGCCGTCGCGCCCACCCCGCCCGGAAGGCACATGGCGAGGAGCCGCCCGACCGCCGGCTCATGCCCGACCACCGCAATGCTGCGGTCGCGGGTGCGCGCGAGCAGCGCCAGCAACTCCTCGGGGGACGCCCCCGGCAGGAGCTGCACACAGACGCTCGCCTCGGGCCAGCCCGCTAATCGTGTGAGGATCGCGGCGGTCTCCTGTGCGCGGCTGAGCGGGCTTGCCAGCACGCGCGCCGGCGGGTCGGCGATGCGCTTCAGTCCGAGCGCGGCCTTGCGGGCCCGTTCGGCGCCCTCGGGCGTGAGCGGCCGCTCGGCATCGTCAGGCCAGCGCGTGGCGCTGCGTTCGAAAGCGACGGCATGTCGGACGACGAGCAGCTGCATGCGCGCGCGGTGCGCTCGCGCTCAGTGCTCGAGCGGGTGCGGCTGCGGCTCGGGCGCGGGGTGAGGGTAGCCGGCAGCGAGCGTGGGGGCGGAGGCGGCCGGGACGGGCTCGGCGATCACTGCACTGCTCCCCTGGCGGGCGTTGTCGAGCAACTCTCCGAGTCTCGAGCGCAAGGCTCGCCAGCGCTGGCCGCGCACCTTGCGCCACGAGCGGGTGAGGCTCTTGCGCGCCTGCGCGGTGGTCGTCGCATGACGCTCGGCCAGGCGGCCCATGAGGAACAAGGTTCCCGCGGGCAGCTCGTTCGCCGGATCGGCCGCGAGCGCGGCGAGGCGATTGCGCGCCATGTAGGCGTCCTGGTGCGCGCCGAGCTCATCCTGCAGACGCCGCAGCGCCTTGAGCTCGTCTTCCGCCGGTTTACCGAACATGAGCGCGCCGGACTCGATCGCATAGCGCAGCTGCTTCGCACGACGGCGGACGAGGTGATAGTCCTCCATCGGCGAGTTGCTGCGCAGCCCGCGGACCGAGTTCCGGAGCTTGCGGAAGCGGCGGCGCACCCGCTCGGGCATGACCACCATGGCGCGTTCGCCGAACGCACCGGCCGCGGAAGGCGCGGCGGCGCTCGCCGCGGTGAGCGCCTCGAGCCACCGCCGCGTCGGCTCGGAGTCGAGCGCGCGGATCATGCGCGCGCGGGCGCGGCACCGCTCGCTCTCGAGGCGAGCTCTCAAGGGCTCGACCGCGGCGCGCTCGCTCTCGGGCAATGCCAGACTGTGGCGGGCGAGCTCCGCGAGTTGCACGTCCAGGTCGCGCGCGGCACCGAGCGTGCGCAGCACGCTCTTGGCGGTCCGGCGCGCGTGCGTCAGCGCCACGGGCAGCTGGCGCCTGAAGAGCCCGAGGGTTGCGTCGATACGGCGCGTGGTGACCCGCAGCTGGTGTAGCGCCTCGGGGTCGTGTCCGAGGCGCGCCCCCGGCTCGTGCTGACGCCAGGCCCCGAGCAGCCGTCGCAATTCCCCGAGCGCCACTTCGCTCGCCGTGGTGGCGGCATCGAAAGCGGGAGTCGCGGGGCCGCGCGGCGCGGCGACCGCGGACTTCGAATCCGTCAGAGTGCCGGCGGCAGCCAGCTCGCCCTG
>Ga0209689_1000460_pt1 | contig 27894 bp, 32 predicted proteins | sample GraSoiAngelo_149_FD_187119 | JGI IMG/M metagenome (GOLD analysis project Ga0209689, IMG submission 187119) | Grasslands soil microbial communities from the Angelo Coastal Reserve, California, USA - 14_1009_09_30cm (SPAdes) (version 2) | ecosystem: Environmental > Terrestrial > Soil > Grasslands ... | reverse complement strand
CGGTGGGACGACCCGCAGCGCCTTCTCGAGGTACTCGGCGTTGGCGTTGCGGAAGACGCCGGCCTCGAGCATCTTGGCGACCGACCCATATCGCGTCACGAGCTCGGCGGCCTTCTTGTCGCCGACGCCGGCGATCCCGGGCAACCCGTCGGAAGGATCGCCCCGCAAGATCGCGTAGTCGGAGTACGCGCCTCCCGGGATTTTGTATCGCCGTGCCACCTCCGCCTCGTCGACCTCGACCATGCCGCCTTTCTGCGGATACAGCACGATGATGTCCCGGTCGCGGACCTGGCTGAAAAGGTCACGGTCGCCGCTGGCGATCTCGATCGGCGTCTTCACCTTCGACGCCAGCGTCGCCACGATGTCCTCCGCCTCGTAGCCCTCGAGTCCCACGACGTCGACACCGACCGCTTCCAGCGCGGCCAGGATGATGGGGACCTGGGGGATCAGCGCAGGCGGAATCGGTTCGGCTGTGCGCTGCTGCTTGTACGCGGGAATGAGCTCAACTCGCCAGTCGGGGCGCCAGTCCTCATCGGTCGTGAACGCAATGTGTCGAGGCCGGCGATCCGTGACGTATCTGGCCAGCGTGTCCAGCGTGCCGCGGACCGCGTTGACGAGCGTGCCTCCCGGTCCGCGCATGGTCTGCGGGATTGCGTAAAAGGCTCGAAAAAACATGCTCGAGCCGTCGACCAGGAGCCATTCGGGCAAGACCTGACCATGCTAGTTGCCCCAGAATTGCGGCGGTTTGAGACGGGCGGCCCTCGGCGCGCTTGGGATCGTGCTCCTCGCGTGCTCGAACTCAGGGGGCGCCGATGTAACTCCGTCAGGCAGCCCATCCACAGCGGCGTCAAACCGCGCCGCGGACCTGCGCACTCAGCTCGACCTGCTGCTCGCCGAGCACGTGATGATCGTCGCCAAAGAGTCCGCTGCGGCGGTGAACCACTCCGATCAGTACTCGAGCTATACCGCTCTCTTGACCACCAACTCGAACGACCTGACGAACCTCTTGGGCCGCGCTTTCGGCAACACCGCGGCGACTCAGCTTGCCCAGGCGTGGAGCATCCAGAACGGTTACCTGGTCGACTACGCGATCGGCGTCGTGACGCATAACGACGCCAAAGCAAACGGCGCGATGTCCGGACTCGTCAACGGCTTCGTCCCGCAGTTTGCCCAGCTGATCACAGACGCGAGCCACCTTCCCCTCGACTCCGTGACGCAGCTCATGCAGCAGCAGATGCTCGAGGACAAGGCTTTCATCGACGACTTCTTCGCGCAGAGATACCCCGCCTTCTATCAGAACCTGCACACCGCCTACGCGCAGACCTCGCAGCTCGGGGACGCTCTGGCGACGCAGACCGCCAAGAAGTACCCCGACAAATTTCCGGGGGATCCCGCGGCGCAGGACGTGGACGCGCGGGTCGCGATGAATCTGCTGCTGCAGGAGCACTCCTACGTGGCGACGATGGCCACTGACGCGACGATTGCGGGACGAACCGCGGAGGCGGGCGCCGCGGCGCCGGCGTTGCAGTTGAACGCAGACAGGCTCGCCAGCGCGTTCGCGATGACGATGGGAGGAGCAACGAGTGCCGGATTCTGGGATATGTGGATGGCGAGGACCAACGCACTCCTCAGCTACGCGCACGGGGATGCCGCCGCGAGGGCGGCCCTGACGGAAACCTTTGCCTCCAGGTTCGTATCGCTCACGCACGTGCAAAGGGCGCTCATCACGGCGCAGGTTGATGCTGCGTTGAAGGTGGTCGATGACCAGCGATCGAAGTCGTCGAAGACCGTGGCCAACGACGACCGCGCTGCTGCGACTGCAATGCAGCCGATCGCCGATTCAATCCAACGCTGAGGCGATTATCTCCAGGCCCGTCGCGGCTTCTTCGGGATTCAGCACGAGCGGCGGGCTGATCCGGACCGCCCGAGTGCCCGCCGTCAGGAGTAGGAGGCCTCGCTCAAAGGCGGACTGAACCAGCCTGGCCGCCTGCTCAGGGGTCTTGAGCTCGAGGGCCAGCATCAGGCCGAGACCGCGAACGTCCGTGACGTCTTCGTGCGTCGACGCGATCTCTCGCAGGCCATCCTGCATCTGCGCCCCGACGCGCGCCGCGTTCTCCATGAGCCCGTCCTCGAGCAGGTCGAGCGTGGCGAGCCCGGCGGCGCAGGCGAGGGGGTTGCCACCAAACGTGCTGCCATGCGACCCGGGTGGCCAGCTCATCTGCTCGGCGCGAGCGATAAAGGCGCCGAGCGGCAAACCTGAGGCGATGCCCTTGGCAAGGCACACGATGTCGGGCTCGATGCCCCAATGCTCGACCGCCAGCAGGTGACCCGTTCGCCCCATGCCCGACTGCACCTCATCTGCCACGAGCAGGATCCCGTGCTTCAGCGTCAGCTCACGCAGCCGTGGTAGGAAGTCGTCCGGCGGCACGAGGTAGCCGCCCTCGCCCTGGATCGGCTCGACGAACACCGCAGCCACGCTCTCCGGTGGCGCGACCGTGGCGAAGAGCTCCTCGATGCGCTCGATGGTTTGGTCGGTAGTCACGCCGCGCGAGGCCGTCGGGAACGGTGCATGGAACACCGACGAGAGAAGCGGCGCAAATCGGCGACGCTGGCTTGCCTTGGACGCGGTCAGCGACAGCGCGCCAAACGTGCGGCCGTGAAACGCGCCGATGAACGCGATGTAGCTCGGCCGCCCCGTCGCATATCGCGCGAGCTTCATCGCACCCTCGATCGCCTCTGCGCCCGAGTTGGTGAAGAACACTCGCGCCGGCGTTCCCGGCAGGATTCTGTTCTCCAGGCGCTCGGCGAGCTCGATCTCGGAGCTGTAGTAGAAGTCGGTGCCCGACATGTGCAGGAATCGTTCGGCCTGCTCTTTGATCGCGGCGACGACCCGGGGATGCGAATGGCCGGTCGTGACCACCGCGATGCCGGCCGTGAAATCGAGGAAGCGGTTGCCGTCGACGTCGGTGACCCAACAGCCCTGCCCGCGCTCCATGACGAACGGGTAGGCGCGGGTGAAGCTGGGAGACATCGCTTTCGAGTCGCGCTCGATGAGCGCGGCGGCCTTCGGACCGGGCAGCGGGGTCTTGATCTCAGGCCTCACGGGCGGGAAGCATAATGGTCGGGATGGCGAAGGCGAAGTCGACCAAGGCTTACAGACTGCGAGCGGCGACCCAGGATGACTTGAAGGCCATCATGGGCCTCTACAACTGGGCGGTGAACCAGACCTTCGCCACGATCGACTCCGAGCCGCTCGACGCGGAAGAGGCCCGGGCCTGGTGGGAGATGCACGGCAAGCGCTCCAAGCTCCTGGTCTCGGTCGATGACACCGGCGTCATCGGCTGGGCGCGGCTGCTGCCGTGGAAGCAGCGCGGATTCGACGTGGTCGAATGCCTCGTCTACGTCGACCCCGTGCACCATGGACAGGGGATCGGGACGGCGCTCCTCAACGAGCTGACCAGGGAAGCCCGCGGGCTGGGCTACCGGACGATCGTCGCCAGCATCGCCAAGGACAACCGGGCCGGCCTGGCCCTCTACTCCAGACAGGGTTTTGAGATCGTCGGCACCATCCGCAACGCGGCCCACAAGTTCGACCGCTGGATGGACATCACGCTGGTCCAGAAGGAGCTCGAAACCTAGTTCGCGTAGGTCGGCGGGTAGACGATTTTCATGACGCCGACCGCCTGCCACTGCCCGACCACCGCGGCCGCCCGCACGTTCTGACCCTCGTCGAGCGCTCCCGGGCCGGCGAACTTCACGCCGCCGCCGTTGATGCTGTCGCCCACCGGCACGTCGACCTTGACGGCCGCGGCGCGGATCGACTCCGCCGAGATCGAAGCGCCCGCGTTGGGCAGCACGTCGTGGAACAACGTCCACCCACCGACGAAGCCGGCCACAGCCGGGATGTCCATCGTTGCGCCGTCATACGCGGCCTGCGCCCGTGCCAGCAGGGCTCGGCCTGATTGCGACAACGCCGCCTGGCTGATGTCCGCGTCCGGCTTGTCCGCCGCGTAAACGCCCACCGATCCGGCCCCGAGCCGCCGGCTGAACTCAGGCATGCAGAAGGCCGAGCTGGTGCCAATCGCAGCCTTCAACGTCACGTGGCTGTTGAGGATTGCGCTCCAGATCGCCACGCCGTCGTCGAGGTAGCTGACGTCCCAGAGGAAGTCCGGACGGTCCTGCTCCAGGCGCGCCGCGATCACGTTCGCGTCGTACACGTTCGGGCTGTACTCGATGACGTCGACGACGTTGATGCCCATCGACTGCGCGAGCTCCTGCTCCCCGCCACCCACCGACCGGCCGTAGATGTCGTCCACGCGCACGATCACAGCGCGGGGCGACGCCAGATGGGAGCCGGGAAGCAGCACGTCGTGGCTGAACGTGACCGCCATGCGGCCCAGCGCGCTGCCGGTGGCGACGGTGCGGAAGACGTAGTGCCGGTGGACCGTGATCGGATCGGCGACCGCGCCCGTCTCCCAGTAAACGGTCTTCAGCTCTTCGGCGCGCGCCGACGCGGCGGCGGAAAGCGTGCTGCCATAGGTGCCGAGGATCGCGGGCACGTGGTAGTCGTGCACGAGCCTGTCCACGGCCACAATTGCCTGTTCCGGCGTGGTGGCGTCGATCACCTGCAATCGCACGTCGGCCCCCGAGACCCGGAGCGCAGCCTGCACCCCCGCAAGCTCCCGCTTTCCACCCTGGGCCTGCGGACCGCTCAGCGGGTAGATCGCACCCAGCACCAGTTGGTGACTCGACGGAGCGGATTCAGTGCATGCGGCCGCGAGCAAGAGAAACAATGCGGCCAGCGCGAGGCGACGGGTCACGCCGCCAGCTTATGGGGCTAAGCGGTCGCCGCGCTGAGCGCGCTTCCTCGCGCCTCGGCCAGCTGTCGCTCGAGCTTGGGCGCCGGCGCGTAACCGTAGTTCACGTGCAGGGCGCGGCCGTCGGACGCCATGACCACGGTCGTGGGCAGCGTGTAGACGTGGAACCGATCCGCCAGCGCGCGGTCGGCCACCGCGTCGACTTTGTCAATGCGCACGTCGCCGAGCCGCGCCAGTGCAGGCTCCTGGTGCGTGCGGCAGACGGTGCAGCTGTCGCCAGTGAAGTAAAGGATGTACGGCTCCTGAGCAGGCGCTGCGGTGGCACCTGCGACAAGCCGCCGCGCTCGTCTCGAGCGCAGGTTCTCCAGGCTGGCGGCGGCAAGCACGATCAAGCCAACCGCCGCCAAGGCCCAGAGTTGCGCACTCACGCCCTTAGAAGTCCCCTGCGCTCGAGCTGGAAGAAGATCTGACAGCCCACGCAGTAGCCGAACGCCAGGTTGACGAAGGCCAGCACCGCGACCAGAAGCGCGAGAGCAAGCCCGATGACCGGCACGGGGATCAAGAAGACCGACGCCACCGCCAGGAAAACTCCGCCCAATCCCTGGGCGAAGTTGTGCGGCTCCGGCCGGTCCTGCACGGGTCGCGGCTTGACGATGCCGCGCGGCTTCAGGACCTGGAAGTAAAACTGCTTGAACAACGCAAGCTGCGGCACGAAGGTGCCCAGCAGCAGCACGATCGCCAGCAGCGGGATCAACACGAGCAGAGGCCGCCACGCGAGGCTGCCCACAAAGGCGACCAGCACGGTCGCCACGATCCCGGTCTGGTTGACCTTCAGCGCCGAATGGTCGACGACCGTTGTTGGCGTGCTCACTTCTCGATCGGGACCCGGATCGAGCTGCCCCACTCGGTCCACGAGCCGTCGTAGTTCTTGACGTCCGGGTAGCCGAGCAGCTCGTGCAGCACGAACCATGTGTGGGCCGAGCGCTCGCCGATGCGGCAGTAGGCGATCACTTCCTTGTTCGATACGACGCCCTTGCCGCCGTAGATCTCCTTCAGCTCGTCCAGGCTCTTGAACGTGCCGTCCTCGGTGTTGACGGCGGTGCCCCAGGGAATGCTCGCCGCGGTCGGGATGTGGCCGCCACGCTGCGCGCCTTCCTGTGGCAGGTTCTCCGGCGCCAGCAGCTCGCCTGAGTACTCCTTGGGGGAGCGAACGTCGACGAGCGCGGCCTTGCCGAGCCTGTCCAGCACCTGGTCGCGGTAGGCGCGGATGTGCTCGTTGGGCGAGCTCTTGAAGTGGTAGCTGGTCGCCGGTTGGCTCGCCACGTCGGTCGAGTACGGTCGGCCTTCCTTCTCCCACTTGACGCGGCCGCCGTCCACCAGCTGGACCTTGTCGTGGCCGTAGTACTTCAGCGCCCAGTACGCATACGCTGCGAACCAGTTGTTGTTATCGCCGTAGAGAACGATCGTCGTGTCGGGCGTGATGCCGCTGCGGCCGAGCAGCTCGGCCAGCGCCTCTTTGGGCGCGATGTCGCGCGCGAGCTGGTCCTGGAGGTCACGCTTCCAGTTCCAGCCGACCGCACCTTCGATGTGACCCTTCTCGTAGACCGACGGGTCGACGTCGACCTCGACCACGCGAAGACCCGAGTCCTTCGCATGCCCGGCGATCCACTCGGTGGTCACCAATGCCTTGGTTTGCGTTTGTGAGCTCAATTCCAATTCCTCCAGAAAATGCAAATACCAAACGAACGGTGGGGGAGAAACGAAGCGGTCAAATGTGCGCGCCTTTACGGCGCGAGCAGACGACCGGGGCTAGCTACAGAAGCAGGCCGGGATGTGGATCAGTCGCTGAGCAGGCCAGGTCAGGTCCCGCATTAGACGTTCAATTCTAAGCAATCCCCGGTCGGCCTGGCGAATTCCCGGACAATTGCGACGGTGTCGCAAATAGACCTCTTCAAGTACCAGGCGTTGGGCAACGACTACCTGCTCATGGACCTGCCGGGTCCCCTCGACGAGGTCGTGGCGCATCTGCCGGCGCTGTGCGACCGGCACCTCGGCCTCGGCTCGGATGGCCTGCTCGCCTTCGACCCCAAGGCCATGACCGTTCGGATCTTCAACCCCGACCGCTCCGAGGCCCAGAAGAGCGGCAACGGCCTGCGCATCACGGCGGCGCATGCGGTCCTCGTCCACGGCGCGGGCGAGCAATTCTCGCTGCGCACCACCGATAGGGCCAACCCGGTAAGGGTCCTGTCCAGGAACGGTGCCGAGATCACGACCGAGGTCGAGATCGGGCGCCCGTCGTTCCGCGCCGCCGACCTGCCCGCGATGTTTGACGGCGAGCCCGACCAGGTCGACCTCCATACGCCGGCCGGCCGCGTCCAGGCGGTGCTCGTCTCGGTCGGCAACCCGCACTGCGTCGTCTTCGGCCAGCCCGTGACGAAGGAGCGCTGCCTCGAGCTCGGGCCTCACCTCGAGCGCCACCCGGCCTTCCCGGAGCGGACCAACGTCCAGCTGTGCGAGGTATTAGATCGCGCGCGCGTGCGCGCGGAGATCTGGGAGCGTGGCGCCGGCTACACGCTCGCATCGGGGACGAGCGCGAGCGCCGTGGCTGCCGCGTGCATGCGCCGCGGCCTGGTCGACGACAACGTCACTGTGACGATGCCAGGCGGCGACCTTGCACTACGGCGCGAGGCGAGCGGGAACCTGGTCCAGTCGGGCCCCGCGCGCCGCGTCTACCACGCGACGGTCGACCTAGCTGACTTTGCTTAGTCTTGCCACCGCCTCGGGCAACTGAGCCAGCCCCTGGACCACCGCGTCGGCCAGCGACGGGTCGTCCTTCTCGCCTTGCCGGTTGACCCAGATCCGCGTGATGCCAAGCTCGTGGGTGGGTCTGATGTCGTGGAAGTAGCTCTGGGCAACATGAATCCACGCGCCGGCCGAGGAGCCGAACGTCGACTGGAACAATCGAAAGTGCGCCGGGCTCGGCTTGTAGGCGGACACGTCCTCCGCGGTGACGACCGCGTCGAACGAGGCGGGGAGGCGGCGTTGGGTGAGGGCGATGATGTCGCGGTCGCAGTTCGTGAGTAGGGCAAGCTTCCAACCCTCCTTGCGGAGCTCGCCCAGCGCGGGACCGACGTCCCCAAACGGGGGCCAGTAGGGAATCGTCGAGACGAGCGCGGTCGCGTCGTCCGGCTTGAGGTCCAGCGCCAGCTGTTTGGCCGCGCGGCGCGTGGCCTCGGTCAGCACCGCGCGGTATCGCTTGAAAGCCCCCTCGCCTTCCACATCCGCCTCGGCGGCGATGTAAGCCGCAAAGAACGCATCGCCGTGGCCGGGGAAGATGAGCTCGCCCGTCGTTCGGATGCCGTGGCGCCAGTCGATCAGGGTGCCGAAACAGTCGAACGTCAGCCAGCGATCGGGCACGATGCCGGCTCCTAGCGGCCGGGCGCTCGGTACGACATCGTCTTCTGGCCCGCCTGGTCGATCTCCTCCGGAGTCATCAGGACAGTCGTCTTGAGCCTGCTGAGCGATCCGGTCGAGCCGACCCCCATGGAAAACGCGGCGGCCGTTGCATTGTCGATTCCGTCGACGATCACGTAGACGTCGGTTTCACCAAACGCGTAGTAAAAGCCTTCGAGCTTTCCGCCCAGCGACTTGACGGCGGCCTCCACCGCCGTGCGGCGTCCAGTCCCGCCGTCTTTGAGCACACCTTTGATGCCGTCTGCCGAGTACGACGCTTGAAACATGAATCTCGCCATTACTTTCTCCTCCTTAGTGGCGATGGTGAGGGTCGATCATCCGGCGGCGCGAGGGATGCGGCACCGGGTTGCGCGAGCAATCGTCGCAGACACCGACGACGAGCACCTCGGTGCGTACGGGCTTGAACCCGTGCCCTTGCTCGAGGTGCGCCTCGAGCTCATGCACGAGCTCCTCCTGGATGTGCATCACGCCTCCGCAGACCTGGCACACCGCGTGATGGTGGTCGCCGCTCGCGAGCTCGTAATGCGTCGGGCCGTCACCGAGGTGCGCTGCGTAGACCGAACCTGATGCGGTCAGCGCCTCGAGGGCGCGATACACGGTGCTGCGTGGAAATCCCGGGCGGTCCTTGTGCAGCTCGACAGTGATCTCCTCCGCGGTGCAGTGGCCAGCCAGGCGCACGATCGTGTTGTAGACCATCTCCCTCTGCGCGGTGCGCCGCATGCCTGGCGCGAGCATCAGGTGTGGGTGATGACGCGCAGCGATCGATCCGCTTTCGTGAGCACGCGGCATCCACCGTCCTCGACGACCACGTCGTCTTCGATCCGCACGCCTCCGAAGCCTGGGATGTATACACCCGGCTCGATGGTGAACACCATGCCCGGCTCGAGCACCGTTTGCGAACCAGGGTCAAGGCTTGGAGCTTCGTGAATCTCGAGGCCGAGGCCGTGCCCGACGCGGTGGAAGAAGCGCTCGCCGTAGCCGGCCGCATCAATTGAATGACGCGCGGCAGCGTCCACATCGCCGGTAGTTGCCCCGGGTCGCACGGCCGCGATCGCGGCGTCATGCGCCTCGAGCACCAGGGCGTGAATCTCCCGATGCCGCTCGCTGGGCTCGCCCACGACGGCCATCCGCGTCGTATCCGCCCTGTAGCCGTCGAACGCGGCGCCGAAGTCGAGCAGCACGAGGTCGCCCGGCGCCAGCTTGCGGCTGGACGGTCCTGCGTGCGACATCGCCGAGTTGGGGCCGGACTGCACCAGCGAGTCAAACGCGAGTGTTCCGCCCAGCTCGCCGATCAAGGAGCCCAGCATCAGCGCGATCTCGATCTCCGACTGGCCGGCGCGCAGGCGCGAGAAAGCCGCGTCGCACGCCGCGTCGGTAATCGCCGCGGCGCGAGCGAGCTTTTCGATCTCGGCCTCGTGCTTGATCAGACGCAGGCGCACGATCTCGGTGCCGACGTCGACCAGCTCGCTGACACCCGTGCGCGACGTGATCACCTCGGCCGAGAGCAGGCTGAGGTGATCCTTTTCGACGCCGACCTCGCTCAGGCCGGCGAGCGCGCGGTCGACCAGCTCGTATGGATCTTCGCCGTCGCGCCATGCCACCACAGCGGCATTCGACGCATGCTCGGCCGCCGACTGACCCTCCAGCGCGGGCACGATCAATGTCGCGCCGTCGTGTCGCACGGCGAGCGCCATCAGGCGCTCGTGCGGGTCGGCGTGAAAGCCGGTGAGGTAGGCGATCGAAACCGGCCGGGTGACGTAAACCGCTTCGAGATGGCGATTCGCCATCCAGCGGCGGACCTCATCGAGCGGAGCCCTGGCCGCGACAGACCTATTCAATGCCGGTGATGCGGACTTTGTAGGCGGCAGAAGGGGTCTTGATCTGCACCACATCGCCGACGCGATGCCCGATCAGCGCCTTGCCCAGCGCCGACTCGAAGCTGACGCGGCCCGCCTTCGGGTCCGCCTCCGCCGGGCCGACGATTCGATACTTCTCCTCGTCCTCGCCGTCCTCGGCGAATCGCACCGTGCTTCCCATCCCGACCACACCGGGCTCGTTGTGGTTTTCGATCAGCACGTGGTTCTTGATGATCGCCTCGAGCTCTTTGACTCGCGCCTCCATCATTCCCTGCTCGTTCTTGGCAGCGTGGTATTCGAAGTTTTCGGAAAGGTCACCAAGCTCGCGGGCTGCCTTGATCTTGGCGACGATCGAGGGCCGGCGCTTGGTGGTCAGCTCGTCGAGCTCCCTCCGGACCGCCTCCAGCCCTTCGGGCGTGATGGGGACGTCGTTGGCCATGGATCGAGTCTAATCCGTGACTAAGCCCGTACCGGCCGTATACAGTCGCGGGCGTGAGACCGCTGATCCTGCGGATCGGGATGCTCCTGATGGGCATCGGCCTTCTGGGAGGAGCCGTCGGAACCGTCCTCGTGCAGTCGTTCAGGGCGATCGACGAGCAGGTCGGCACCAACGGATCCGCGGCCGCGGCCGTCCTCGGAATCGGCCTGATCATCGCGGCCTTCAACCCGTCAGGCTCGGTGGCGTGGGTCCGCGGGGGGATCCTGTACGGCCTCGTGGTGCTGGTGTTCGAGATCGTGTCCGCGATTCACGGCAAGGGTTTTCACCTCGGGCCGGTCATCTTCGGGCTCGCGTTCAGCCTGCTCCTGATCGCGACGTACCCCGAGCGCAGCAAGCTGCTGCCGTCGGGGACAGGCCCCAAGAAGACGCCTGAGACGCCGCCCGCGGCGGCGGCGATCAAGACCCCACCGGCACAAGAACCGGAGACAGAACCGGAAGCCTGATCTGTCGTGCGCCGGGCCGATCCGCTCAACTGCGAGGTTCGGCTGTCACGTTCGCGCGCGTTAGGTCCGCGGAACCAGCGCCTGGACCTCCTCCATCATCCGGCGCTGCAGCAGGTATGAAACTCCGTAGACCGCCGCGCCGAGCACCGTTCCCGTCAGCACGGCGAGCAGGGCATGCACCGCCGCGGGCGAGATGGGTGCGAGCGCGACCGCGTCGTCGCCGATCACCGCAGCGCCGGCCAGCGCCAGGGGCGTGAGCACAGGCAGCAGCTGCAGCCGCCTCATCACGGGCGGGACCGGCGGCTCGACGCGGCCCACCATTCGTTGACCCATCACGCCCACCGATTTCACGTGCTTCAGATGAGGCGTGACAGTAAGCACGATGTTCACCTGGTTCCCGGGCACCTGCTTCAGGCGCGCGGGCGGCACGAGGTACTGCTCCACGCCGCCTCGGGTCTGGACCATGAGCATGCCAAGGCCGATCGACGTGCTCACGGAGCTGGCGCCGACCAGCTGCCCCTGGACGAGCCGCGGCTCGCTCCTCCGGTCTTTGAGCGCGAGTCTGAATCCAGGACCGACGAAGCTGGCAAGCAGCGCGATCGGCAGCACCCATGCGATGGAAGCGGCGATCGCGTCGGGCCACCCGTAGATCGGGGGAAGAAAGACGAGACAGGCCGCAATGATGAGGACGCAAAGCACGGCGGCCGCGATCGAGAAGTAGCCGATGCGAATCACGTAGTCAGGGGCATATCCCTGGAGCATCCCGCCGGACTGGACATAGCGCTCGCGTTGTTTCCGCGTCGCGCCGACGGCGTTGGAGCCGGACGGTTTGGGCTGAACCTTGCGGACCTGCTGCCGGACCTGCCGCATCTGTTTCTTGCCCACTACAGCGCGAGTGTATCGGGCGCCGGATAAGAGATGCGGCCCTCGTGAACTCGGGCCAACGGCGTCAGAACGTGCCGCGCGGGCTCGGACTTGCCGGTGATGTGCCTCACCTCGACGCCCCGCACCGTGAGCGCGTCAGCGAGGAGCGAGCGATGACAGCGCCAGGGCACCGCCTCAGCACACATGATCGTGGCGGGGCCGAGTCCCAAGAGTCGATCCACCCCCGTCCAGAATTCTTCTGTCTGCATGTAGTCGGCATAGCCGCGAAAGCTAACGTTGCGCCAGCCCAGGTTGATCGAATCGCGGTGCGGCTTGCGCAAGCCGCCCAGCTCCGGCAGGTGGCGGTAGCCGATCCCGCCCTGGTCCAGGGATCGCTCTAGCGGCGCCTTGGCGAAATGAGGCATGCGGCGCGACGCCGGCACCGTTCGCACATCCACCAGCAGCTCGACGCCGTGCTTCCGAAGCAGGTCGAGGAACTCGTCGAGCGATCGGGTCGAGTGCCCGATCGTGAAGACCGTTATGGGGTCCGTAGCGTCGGATCGATCGCGGGCACGAGCACGCGCTTCACGACCGTCTTGCCATCGAGCTGGAACGATCCCGAGAAGAGGAACGCCGGCTCATAGAAGCTGTGATCGCCGGCTGGGACGAGCACGTAAACGAGCTCGGCCTGAGTCAGCTTGACCGCCGGCGCCGGCGTCGCCGACACTCCCTGGCCGCCGGACGCGAGCGCCGACTGGATGGCATCGGACGCGGAGACGATCTTGTAGGGCGCGACGTCGAGGTTCACCGGCAGCAATCCCGACACCAGCACGGGACGGTTGTTGCTGAGGTCGACCTCGATTCCGTAGTGCTTGCCGCCGCCGTCGACCAGGTAGGCAGGCCCGGAGCCCGGCACGTCGAACTGCCGCTCGTAGAGCACCTTGACGGGATCGCCGTTGCTGTCGACGGCCACCGTGTAGCTCCACTGCGGGGAGAGGCTGTGCTGTGCCAGGAAGATGTCGGCGATGTCCTTGGGGCCCGCGCCCGCCGCCTCGATCGCCGGCATCGACAGCGACGCGAAGATGAAGAAAGCGGGGCTTGCCTGCGGCGACTGCACGGTGCCGCGGATCTTCAGCGTGTAGTCCGACGCCGAGTACGAGCCGAGAAAGCCCGCCGGGCGCTCGCGCAGCACGGCACCGAGGGCGGTCGCGAACTGGTCGGCGGTGTTGGTCGACGGTTCGTGGTAGCGGAAGACCGGCGCGGCCGTGATCGTCAGCTCGAGCTTGCCCGTCCATGTGAGCTGCGCGGGGCCGAAGTACTCGGAGGAGGCGTCCGCGACTGCCTGTGGCGCTTGAGTGCCCTTCGGAGTGCCGTTGAAGACCGGGGTCGGCACCCGGCCGAAGTTGCCGGCGGCGTAATTGCGATCCGCGCCTGCGCTGAGCGAGGATGAGGTCGCCCCGCCTCCTCCGCGGCCCAGGCCGCTGTAGGCGAGAATGCCAACCCCGACCACCACCACCAGCACTGCGGCGACGGCCGCCATCGGCACCGCGGGAACTTCGCGAACCCCGCGGAAGAACGCCCCGAACGCATCGCCAAGGCGCCTCGGCGCGGGACGGCTGGTCTGCATCCGCAGCCAGAGCTCGTCCTCGAAGTCGGGACGGGGGCGGGTCGTCTCCATGGCGTCGTCCAGCTGACGCTGCAGAGCCTGGAGCTCGAGCTCTTCTTCTGGTTCGCTCAATTGCCTTCCTTGTGTACAGCTTCGCGCAGCGCCTTCAAGGCCCGGTGATACAACATCTTCGCCGCATCCTCGCTGCAGCCCATCAAGCGCCCGACCTCATCAAAGCTCAGACCGGAGTGCCGCAGCGAGATGGCGTCCCGCTGGCGCTCCGGAAGCTGCGCCACCTGGTGCAGCAACGCGCGGTACTGGATGCGGTCCTCAGCCTCTGCGGCCGGGTCCTCCTCGGCCATCGGCTGGTGCTCGATGGTGCGGCGCAGGCGTTCGCGGCGCCCGTGCGCGCGGAAATGATCGAGCGTCGCGTTGCGCGCGATCCGAAACAGCCACGCCGAAGGGGTGGTGTTGCGGGCCTCGAAACGCGCGTAGGCCTGGTAGGCGTTCATGAAGACCTGGGCCGTGATGTCCTCGGCGTCCGCGGACGTGCCGACCTGCGCCCTGATGTAGGCGTAGATGCGACCGAGGTATTCCCGGTAGAGGTCTTCGAACGGAGGCCGGTCGGCGAGCAAGGCCGGTTCATGGTATTGGGATGCACCACTGAATTAGCGAACGCCCGCCCGGCGGGTGCTGTAACGCGACTACTGGCGAAGGGCGGCGCCAACCTCCCTCGGCCGGTTGCTGAAGACGGAGTCCGGCTTGCAGTACTTGCACCATTGCACCGCCGTGTCGTCGTCCACGGGCCAGACCCCGACAGCCCCGCCCGCCGAATGCACCTCTTTCACCACCTGCGGGTCGGTCGCCCCCCAATGCGGCGAGTACACGTCCGCGCCGGCTTCACGCAGCAGCTTCGCGGGATGCATCGGCCGCGCGCCTTCGAGGATGCCCAGTTGCAGGGAAGGCTCGATCTTGCGCAGCTCATGGATCGCCATGTGGTTGAAGGAGACGACCGCGCACTCGGACAGCGCACCCAGCTGGCGGAGCATGTTGACCAGCTTTTCCTCCAGCCCCGGGTAGAGCGGGGGCACCTGCTTGATCTCGATCACCAGCCCGACCTTGCCCAGGGCGAGCTCGACCACCTCCTGGAGCAGCGGGATCTTCTCGCCTTCGCCCGCGTCCAGCTTGCGCAGCTCGGCGGCGCTATGGTCGCGGACCAGGCCGGCGCCGTTGGTCGTCCTCTCGAGGGTGTGATCGTGGATCACAACCAGCCGGCCGTCCGCCGACAGGTGCACGTCGCACTCGATCAGGTCGCAGCCGACATCGATTGCGGACCGGAAAGACCGCATCGTGTTCTCGGGATTTTCCGCCGGGTTGCCCCGGTGCCCCCCAAGCAGCGGCCGGCCCTCGTCGTGTGCAGCCTCGTAGCGCGCGCGGATCGATTGAGTCAAGGCGCTCGGTCAGTCTAACTAGGTCGAGAACAGAAACCGGTGACGCTGCGTGCACTTTCGCGGTCCGAGCGCCATGTGCCTTGTCTATAGTGGCAAAGGTGACCGCTGCCCGACCCCAGACCATCGGCGATCTTCGTGCCGGCGGGCACAAGCGCGAGACGGTCAAGCAGGAGATGCGCCGCAACCTGCTCACCCGCCTGCGGTCGGGCGAGCCGCTCCTCGCAGGAATCGTCGGCTACGACGACACGGTCCTGCCGCAGCTGGCGAATGCGGTGATCTCCGGCCACGACGTGATCATGCTCGGCGAGCGCGGCCAGGCCAAGAGCCGGATCATGCGGTCGCTGGTCAGCTTGCTCGACGAGTTCGTGCCGGTCATCGCAGGGTGCGAGGTCAACGACCACCCCTACGACCCGATCTGCCGGCGCTGTCTCGACCTCGTCGCCAAGGACGGAGACGCGGTGCCGATCGCGTGGATCGGTCGCGACCGGCGATATGGCGAGAAGCTCGCGACGCCAGACATCTCGATCGCCGACCTGATCGGCGAGGTCGACCCGATCAAGGTCGCCGAGGGCCGCTACCTCGCGGATGAGCTGACCATTCACTACGGATTGCTTCCGCGGACGAATCGCGGAATCTTCGGCATCAACGAGCTGCCCGACCTGGCGGAACGAATCCAGGTCGGTCTCTTGAACATCATGGAAGAAAAGGACGTGCAGATCCGCGGTTATCGCGTCCGCCTGCCGCTCGACCTGTTCGTGATCGCGAGCGCCAACCCCGAGGACTACACGTCGCGAGGCCGGATCATCACGCCGCTCAAAGACCGGTTCGGCTCCCAGGTGCGAACGCACTACCCGCTGAGCATCGGCGAAGAGATGCAGATCATGGAGGCCGAGCGCCACTCGGTCCCGGAAGACTTCGAGCTGATCTTTCCGTCCTTCATGAAGGAGATCGTCGCCGAGCTCACGCACCTCGCACGTCGCAGTCCTCACATCTCGCAAACGTCAGGGGTGTCGGTGCGCATGTCGATCGCCAATGTCGAGAACCTCGCGAGCAACGCGGTGCGCAGGGCCGCAAGGCTTGGCGAATCGCTGGCGGTGCCGCGCATCACCGACCTGGCGTTCATCGCCTCCTCGACGGCCGGCCGCGTCGAGATCGAGGCGCTGGACGAGGGCAAGGAGGAGCAGGTGCTCGCGCGACTGGAGCGCGGCGCGATCAGCTCCGTTTTCAGCCGCCACTTCTCCGCATCTCAATTCGAAGGCGTCGTCTCACGTTTTGAAGAGGGCAACATGCTCGAGGTCGGCGAGGGGATACCGGCTCGCGCATACACGCGCGCGATCGGCGACGTGCCGGAGCTGGCGACGGCGTTGAAGAGGCTGGGGCTGGCGGACCGTCCCGAGGTCCGCGCGTCGGTGATCGAGTTCGTGCTCGAGGGCCTCCACCTCAACAAGCGCCTGAACAAAGACGAAGTCGAGGGCCGGGCTATCTATCGGCGCTAGGGTTATTTCTGGACCGCGTAGATCCACGTGAAGGCGACCACGATCCCGACCACGAGCAGGAAGAACAGCAGCTCGACGCGTATCGCCAGCCGGACCAGGCGCCTCGCCCTTCGCGTCCGCGCCCCGCACTTCTCGCAGTAAGCCGCGTCCGGCGCGAGCGCCGAACCGCAGTTCTCACAAGCGCCCTGGACCCGCTCCACGCAATTGAGTATGCGTCAGCCGCTGCAGACGTCGGCGGCCGTGAAGCGAACAGCAGAAGTCGGGATCGCGTCGATCGTGTAGAAGACGTAATGGTGGCTCTCGCCACCGGTGACGTTGGATTTGAAATCGCTCTCGTACGTGCCCAGGGAATGGCCCGCTTTGTCATAGAACACGATCTGGAAATTCAGTCGCTTGCAGTCGCTGGGCCGTGCGTAGTCGAATTCGATGCGCGAGGAGGAGTCGATCTTCGAATTCGACACGCCCATGGTCGGGGGAGCCGGCTTGGTCGTGCCCGGGCGGATGACACCGGTGACGACCAACGCGACTGCGATGATGATGACCAATCCCACGCCGATCACGAAGAGATTCGGCCCCTGCTTGCGCCGGATCGGCTGCCAGGCGGCGCCGTTCCACCAGTATTTGCCGTCCTGCGACACCCAGGCCGAGCCGTCGAAGGTGGCAGGCCGACCGTCCGGAGCGACCATCGCATCCATCGACGGCAGATATTGAGGCGGCAGGCGTCGGTTTGAACCCCCGTTAATCTGTCCTTGTGGAACTGGAAGAGGAAATGACCACGTCCGACGTGGTCCTGTTGCTCAGCTCGGTGCCCGAGCGGACCAGCGATCTCGTGTACTGGCTAGATGAGGCGCGCCTGCGCTACCGGCACGGGCCTGCATTTCCGACCCTCGGCGGCCTCATCGCCCACCTGGTCGAGGCGGCGCCCAGGGTCGACGCGCTGCTCCGCCACGCACACCTTGACGGCCAGACGACCGCGGACGTCCGCGCGGCGATCGATCCCGGCCACGACCAGGAGCTGACCCAGACCCTGCAGGAGGCGCTCGAGGACTTCTCTCGAGTGCGCAGGCGCACCGTCGACCTGCTGCACGGGTGGGGCAAGGCGGAGTGGGACCGGACCATCTCGGATCCGCGCGGCGGCGAGATGACGCTGTTGGAGGTGTGCCGGCTCGTCGCCAAGCACGAGATGGCCCACGTCGCGCAGATCCGCAACCTCAGTGCCCTGCTTCCCGAACCGCAAGACCTGGGCCCGCTGCGCCCGGCCGGCTTCGACGGCAAGTAACCTTCGGTTCCGTGACCGACAACGAAGAGCCCGCACCGACCGAACGAGAGCGGCCGGCCAGGACAGGACGCTCCCGACGCAAGCGAAAGTCCGGCGGCGGCCGGACGGCGCAGTACTGGATGATCGTCAGCTCGCCGGATAACTTCCGCAAGACCCGCGAGCACGGCTTCTCGATCCAGGGTCTGAAGAGCCGCCACCGCCGGCGCGTCGAGACGATGCGCGTGGGCGACCGGCTTCTCTACTACGTCACCGGCAGGATGGGGTTTGCGGCCACCGTCACGGTCGCCTCGCCGATGTACGAGGACCACACCCCGATCTGGCGCTCGTCCCGCCGGGACGAGGATTACCCATGGCGCGTCCATATCCGGCAGGACGTCGTCCTCGAGGAGTCCGACTGGGTGCCCGCGAAGGAGATCGCTTACCGCCTCGATTACGTGCGCAAGTGGCCACCTGAGCACTGGACGCTTGCGTTCCAGGGCCATATCCACGCCCTGCCGAAGGCGGACTTCGCGATCATCGAGGACGAGATCTCGCGCAGCTCGCGGCGCCGCAAAGCCCTCGCCGGCTAGTGTCGGAGCTCAAGCGCCTCTATCACTTCCATTTTCAAGATGAGCGCCGGGAGCGCTTGTTCCTGGCGTCGGTGGCGTTTCTCGTCACTTTCGCGATCGTGCGAGGCATCACGCATTTGATCCGCGCCGGCATCGGGCCGTTTCACAACGTCACCAGCGGCGGCCTGCACATCCACCACCTGGTGTGGGGAATCCTCTTGCTGCTGGTTGTCGGTTACGTCTGGCTGCTCGAGGTCGGCGTCGGATCGACCTGGGTCGCGAGCCTGACCGCGATCGCCTTTGGCGTCGGCGCCGCCCTCACTCTCGATGAGTTTGCCCTGTGGCTCAACATGCAGGACGTCTACTGGGACCGGCAGGGCCGAGAGAGCGTCGACGCGGTGATCATCTTCGCCGGGCTCCTCTCGGTCGGGATCTGGGGATGGCCCTTCTTGCGCGCGCTGACGAGCCTACTGCGGCGCCACAAACCGGCGTCCGGCGGTGCTTGATGAACAGTGGGCATGAACCTCGGGGCGCGCCGGATGGCCACGGCGAAGTCTGACGACGAGGCATTCGAGGCCCTTTTCACAGCCGAATACGCTCGCGTCGTCGGGATAGCGAACCGTGTTCTCGCCGATCCGCACGAGGCGGAAGACGTGGCGCAGGACGTTTTCATCGACTTCCACAGGCTGCACTCGGCGACGGCGCAGTACGCGCCGGCGTGGCTCCACCGGGCTGCCGCCCACGCCTCGCTCAACCGCCTGCGCGGGGCGCGGCGCAGGCTGAAGCGCGAGGTGGCGCAGGCCGCGGAGGAGGGCGACCGCATGCTCGATCCGCAAAAGCAGCTCGAGGTCAACGAGGATCGCCGCCAGGTGCGACAGGCGCTTGGCCGGCTGGCTCCCAAACCGGCGGCCGCCCTCGCAATGCGAGCGAGCGGGCTCAGCTACGCCGAAGTCGCGCAAGCGCTCGGCGTCGGAATCGGACAGGTTGGAACTTTATTGAGGCGCGCAGAAGCCGCGCTGCGCAAGGAGGTCACCCGTGGCACATCTAACTGAAGGAACACTGCGCCGGATGGTCGACGACCCGGACGCGCGCTCGGGCGCCGACGCCGCCCACCTGGAGGGCTGCCCGGAATGCCAGGCCCAGCTCAAGGCGGTCGGGGAGGACGCGCGCTCGATCGCGAGCCTCCTCGCGGTGCCGGAAGCCAGGGTCGACGTTGGGCGTGCCTTCGAACGTGTGGTCAACAACCGCAAATCGCAGCCCGCGCTCGTTCGGTTCCCAATCCTGCGTCCTTCCGCGCGTCCTCTCACGTTGGCGTTCGTGGCCGCCGTTGCAGCTGTCGCTCTGGTGGTGGTGGCGTTCACCTTCGCCGGATTCTTCTACAACCCCACGACGGTCAGGACCGTGCCGGTCACGGTCGCCGACATGCAGGCGCTGTCCCAGCTTGCCGACTACGGCACGCTCACCTGGACCAAGGAGCCTCAGCTCCAGGCCACGACCAGCGCCGCCGATGCATCCGCGCTGGCAGGCGGCCTCAAGCCTCCGGTTGTCTCCAAACTGCCTGACGGCGTCTCGACGACTGTCACCTACGGAGCGATGTCCGAAGCGGTCGCCACTTTCACCTTCAGCGCTGAGAAGGCCGCGGCGTCGGCGGCGGCGCACGGCAAGACGGCGCTCAAGATGCCCGCCGGCATGGACGGGGCCACGCTGACAATCACGGTCGGCCCCGCTGTCGGTGAGATATACGGGGAGCTCAAGCAGCCTTCCAGCTCTGACCCATCGCAGATCAACCTGCCGCAGCTCGTCGTCGCCAAGTCCGTGTCCCCGACGGCCAGGTCCACGCAGGTCAGCGTGACCGACCTCGAGAACTTCATCCTGGCTCAGCCGGGGATCTCGAAAGAGTTGAAGGCCGCGATCAATGCGATCGGCGACCCGAGCACCACGCTGCTCATCCCGGTCCCGGTCGAGTACGCAACCTCCACGCAGATCACCGTCCAGGGCGTCGACGGCGTCGCGCTTGGCGACAACACCGGCGTGGGCGGAGGCGTCGTGTGGGTGAAGGACGGCCACGTCTACGTGGTCGCCGGGTCAATCAAGCGAGATGACGCCATCACGATCGCGAATAACCTGAAGTAGCGGCCGGGCGTTTAGCCTGAGGTCGTGGCCGAGCTGGCAGAGAAAACCGAGGCGGCCTCTCCTCGAGGGGAGGCCGCCGGCACACCCGCCGTGAAAACGGTGGAGCTCACCAAGAGATTCGGACACACTGTCGCCCTCGCCGGCCTGTCGATGACCGTCCCGCGTGGTGAGGTGTTCGGATTTCTGGGTCCCAACGGCGCGGGCAAAACGACGGCGGTGAAGCTGCTGCTGGGCCTCCTCAAGCCGTCGTCCGGCGAGGGCTGGCTGCTGGGCAGGCCGGTTGGGGACCTGCGCACCCGCAGCCGCATCGGCTACCTGCCGGAGTTGTTTCGATACCAGGGCTGGTTGTCGGCCGCGGAAGTCCTCGCCCTGCACTGCGAGCTCGCGCCGCTGCCACGCTCGAGCTGGAAGGACGAGATCAACGCGACGTTGGAAACGGTCGGTCTGAGCGATCGCGCGAACGACCGCGTCGGCACGTTTTCCAAGGGTATGCAGCAGCGCCTCGGTCTGGGCGCCGCACTGCTGGGCGAGCCCGAGCTCGTGTTCCTCGACGAGCCGACCTCAGCCCTCGACCCCGTCGGTCGCCACGACGTGCGCGAGATCATCCGCGGCCTTGCCTCGCGCGGCACGGCCGTGTTCCTCAACTCGCACCTGCTGAGCGAGGTGGAGCAGGTTTGCGACCGCGTGGCCGTCGTCGACCACGGCCGCGTGATCGCGTCCGGGACGATGGATGAGCTCCTCGGCGGCACCGCGGTGCGCGTCCGCGCGACAGGACTCACGCAAGCCGACAAGAACCGACTGTCGGGGTACGGACGGATCGACGACGAAGGCGAGCAGATGACGTTCGCGAACCTGGACCCCGATCGCGTGCCGGAGCTGGTGGCCTCGATCGTGTCGATGGGCGGTCGCGTCTACGAGGTCGCGCCACGCCATCAAACGTTGGAGGATCGTTTCCTCCAGCTGCTCGAAGACGAGGAGAGGTCGTAATGCTTCCGATGCTGGTGATCGCGCGGCTCACGGTGCAGGAATCGTCACGGCGCCGACTTCTGCTGGCGCTGCTGATCCTCACTCTGATCGTGGTCGGCGTTTCGGCGTGGGGCTTCAACAAGATCACGACCGTGACGCGCAGCGACGGAACGCCGCTTCCGCCGGAACAGGTCTCGTTGATCACCTCCCAACTCCTGATCGTGGTGACCTTCATGTTCAGCGGCGTCCTGGCGCTGAGCGCGGCCGTGGTCGCGGGGCCGCTCATCTCGGGCGAGGTGGAGAGCGGGTTGCTGCTTTCGATGCTCGCCCGACCGCTTCGGCGCAGCGAGGTCGTCATCGGCAAGTGGCTCGGCCTGGCCGCGCTGGTCGCGGTCTACGCAGCAGGCGCCGGCGGTCTCGAGCTGGCTGCCGTGGACTGGGCGACCGGGTATCTGCCGCCGCATCCGGCCGAGCTCCTCTTATACGTCGCGGCCGAGGGTCTGGTCCTGCTTTCACTGGGCATGCTGCTGTCGACCCGACTCTCCGGCATCACCGCGGGGGTGATCGCGTTGGTGGCATGGCTCATGGCGTGGATCGCCGGCGTCGTGGGCGACATCGGCACGGGATTGCAGAACCAGGCGCTGCAGAACGTCGGCGTTGTGAGCCACCTGCTGCTCCCATCGGATGGACTCTGGCGCGGCGCGATCTACGCGATGGAGCCGGACACGTTGATCGCCGCCATGCGCGCGCTGGGGACGGCGGGACGCGCGAACCCGTTCGCGGCCGTGGACCCGCCGCCGCTCGAGTTCCTGGCGTGGGTCGCCCTCTGGTTTGCGATCGTGCTGGGCGCTAGCATCGCGAGTTTCCGTACCCGCGAGATCTAGTCCGGTCCTCGCGGCAACCCGAACGTGACGGTCGTCCCTTTACATAGGCCGCGCCAGCCAGCTCCCCGGCCACACGAACTTAGCCGCCTCCCTGACGAGGTAAATGGTGCCGACAAAAATCAGGACCCCGTTCACCACGTGCAAGGCCGAGACTCCCTGCACCCCGGTGTGGGCAAGGGTCGCTTGAATGAACATAAGGACGAAAAGCACGATGTTGATGATGGTGACCCGCCAAGGCATCCGCGCCGCGAACGCAAGCCCGATGCCGAGCAAGATCGCGATCCCGATGAGGTCCCCGACGATGAAGTGCGCGCCGAAATCCTTCACGCCGTTGAAGCCGAACACCCCGTATCCCGCCAGGTAGAACTGCAGGACCGTCGCTCCGATGACGACCCCGATCCAGCCCACATAGATCATGCGCAAGGTACGGACCATGGACCCCTCCTTACTCGAACCGGCTGGCGGCTGGCGGGCATTGTAGGGGCGATCGGACCCCCGCGCACTCAGGGGTACAGGCCCCTCTCCCGCGTGGCTCCCGCCACCCTCGAAACCGCCTGCACGTACGCCGCCATCCGCATGTCGAGCTTCCGCTCCTCCCGGGTCTTCAACACTTCGTTGAAGGCGCGCGAAAGGATCGCCTTCAGCTTCTGGTTGACCTCATGCTCGGACCAGAAGAACGACTGCAGGTCCTGGACCCACTCGAAGTAGGAGACGGTGACGCCACCCGCGTTGGCCAGGATGTCGGGCACGAGGAAGATGCCTCGCTCGCGGAAGATCGCGTCGGCCTCCGGGGTCGTCGGCCCATTGGCTCCCTCCACGATGAGCGTCGCCTTCACGTCCCGCGCGTTGCGCGAGGTCAGCTGGTTGCCGATCGCCGCCGGCACGAGCAGGTCGCAGTCGACGGTCAGCAGCTCCTGGTTGCCGATCTCCTGCGCACCAGGAAATCCCTTCAGGGTCTTCTCACGCGCCCGATACTCCAGGACTCGCTTGATGGAAAGGCCGAGCGGGTTGTAGATGCCGCCGTAGTCCTCTGAGACCGCGACCACAGTGCAGCCCGCCTCTTCGAGCAGCTTCGCGCTGATGCTCCCCACGTTGCCGAACCCCTGCACCGCGACCCTGGTTTGATGCGGCGCTCGCCCCAGGTGCTCGAGCGCGGCGACGGCGCAGATCGTGACCCCGCGCCCCGTCGCCTCGATCCGACCCGCCGAGCCACCGACCTCGACCGGCTTCCCCGTGACCGACGCGGGCACCGAATATCCGAGGTGCATCGAAAGGGTGTCCATGATCCACGCCATGGTCTGGCCGTCGGTGTTGACGTCGGGCGCTGGGATGTCTCGATCGCTGCCGATGAGGATCGAGATCTCGGTCGCAAATCGTCGAGTCATGTGCTCGAGCTCGTTGAGCGAGAGCTCACGCGGGTTGACGATGATGCCGCCTTTAGCCCCGCCGAAGGGGATGTTGACCACCGCGCACTTCCACGTCATCCACATCGCGAGGGCCTTGACCTCGTTGAGCGAGACGTCGGGGTGATAGCGGATGCCCCCCTTCGCCGGTCCCCGGTTGATGTTGTGCTGCACGCGATAGCCGGTGAAAACTCTCGTGTGGCCGCTGTCGAGCTTCACCGGGAAATGACAGGTGAACTCCCGCTGCACCTCACGAAGGACCTCGCGCAGCCAGGGCTCCAGCTTGATCAGCTCCGCGGCCTCGTCGAACTGCGACTGCGCGGTGCGCCATTCGTCCGCCTCGACGACGGGTCTTAGCTCGGTCGCGCTCACCGGGGGTCCCCGAAAAATCGGCGATTTTTGGGGGTTTTCACATCAGCACAGATGATCGCGGATATTCCGCGTTCGGATCGCAGATCACGTTGATGCACGCCGGCCCGCCCGACTTGAACGCTCGCTCGAGCGCGGGCCGGACCTCCTCCGGCCGGTCGACCATCTCGCCGTAACCGCCAAGGGCTTCCACCACCTTGTCGTAGCGGGTGTTGGGCCCGAGGTCCGCCGCCACGCTCGTGCCGAGCATGCTCTGCATCGGGTGCTTTTCCAGCGCCCAGATGCCGTTGTTGCCGACGACGCAGACCACCGGGATGCGGTGGCGGACCATCGTGTCGAACTCCATCGCCGAAAAGCCGAATGCCCCGTCGCCCGACAGGAGGATCACCTGGCGGTCGGGCCGCGCAAGCTTGGCGGCCATCGCATAGCCCGGGCCGGAGCCGAGACACCCGAACGGTCCAGGGTCGATCCACAGGCCCGGCTTGCGGCGCTCGAGCAGCCGGCCCGCGAACGAGACGAAGTCGCCCCCATCCCCGACGATCACCGCGTCCGGGTCGGCGAACCGGTCCACCTCTGAGATGAGCCGCGCGGGATGGACAGGAGAGGAATCGGACCGGGTCATCGATTCATCACGACGGCGGGCCCCGGTCTCAGCCTCACGCAAACCGTCGAGCCACGAACGGCGCGCGGGCGCCCCTTCCACCGCGGAGGCCAGCTCGGCCAGCGCCGATTTCACGTTGCCGTAGATGGCGACCTGGGCCGGCCGGTGCTTGCGGTGATCGTCGATGTCGACGTAGATCAGCCGCGCGTCATCGGCGAACACCGGCGGCTGTCCGAAGTTCAGGCGGAAATCCAGGAGCACGCCCGCCAGCACGACCAGGTCCGCCTCGCGCAGCGCCTGCCCGCGGGCACGGGCGAAATACAGTGGATGGTCCGGCGCCAGCATTCCGCGGGCCATCCCGTTGACGATCAGCGGGACGTTCGACGTCTCCACCAGGGAGCGGAGCTCGTCTTCGGCGTGGGCCCACCACACACCGCCGCCCGCGACCAGCACCGGGCGCTCCGCCGATCGAATCGCCCGCGCCGCCTCGGCGATCAGCGCATGGTCCGGGGGCGGCCCGGCATCGACGGTGAGGTGTTCGGTCGCTTCGGGCAAATCGGCCGCGCCGAAGAACACGTCGATCGGGATGTCCATGAACACCGGACCGGTGCGCCGGCTGAGCGCGGTCCGCATGCACTCGGCGGCGGTGCTGTACGCGTCTTCGGCCGAGTTCAGCGTGAGAGCTTTCTTGGTCAGGCTGCGCACGACCTCGACGTGGTCCATCTCCTGCAGCGAGCCCATTCCCCATCGCGCGATCGGCGCGCGTCCGCCGACGACAAAGAGCGGGCTGTCGTTGCCCTGCGCCTGGGCGAGCGCCGACGCGGAGTTGGTCACGCCGGGACCGGCGGTCACCGCGGCGACGCCGCACTCGCGGGTGACCTTGGCCCAACCCTCGGCCGCAAAAGCCGCGGACTGCTCGTGCCGGACGTCGATGACCCGGATGCCGTGCTCCGTCGCGCCGGTCAGGATCGGCCAGATGTGTCCGCCATTGAGCGTGAAGAGGTGGCTGACTCCCGCCCGCTTCAGGGCGAGGGCGACCAGCTCACCGGCGTTGCCCGAATCCACTACTCCGCCATCGCCCAGGGCATGGCCGGCGTGTTGAACGCCGCCTGCGGGGCGCCGTCGCGCGGGACCAGGATCACGCCCCCGGGCGCAGCGAGCGCCTTGCCGAGGTGGTCGATGGCGCCTCTGGCCACCGACGCCGGTTCCATGCCGTGCTGCAGCTCGATGACCATCAAACGCGCGAGACCGAGCCGGATGAAGGCCTCGCCCAGCCCGGTGCCGCACACGCCACCGAACCGATCGTCGACGTAAAACCCCGCGCCGGGGATCGGCGAGTCGCCGATGCGGCCGGGCAGCTTGCCCACGCGGCCACCCGTCGACACCGCGACGGCGATGCGTCCGTCACCATCGCGCGCCACCGCGCCGACGGTGTCAGCGCCTTCGATCAGCTCCTGGCGCTTGCGGTCGGTGATGAAGATCGACGGGTCGGCCATCTCGACGCCATGGTCTCGGGCGAAGCGCGAGGCGCCGTCGGCCGCCAGAAGCACGTGGCGACCATCGTCCATCACGGCGACCGCGAGGTCGATCGGGTGCCGGACGTCGCGCAGGCACGCCACGCCACCCGCCCGCAGCGCTGCGCCTTCCATCACACCCGCGTCCAGCTCGACCACGCCGTCGCTGTTCAGGCAGGCGCCGATCCCGGCGTTGAGGAGTGGCTCGTCTTCCATGTGGCGCACCGCCGCCACAGCCGCCGCCAACGCACCGATGCCGATCGTCGACCAACCGATATCGCGGGCGCGCTCGACCGCGGCCTGGCGATGCGCGCGTTCGGTTTCGGGAACGGGGCCGGCGCCACCGTGGACGATCAGCGCCGGACGGGCCAACTAGTGGCTAGTACGCCTCGGCGGCCTGAGTGTCGGGCCAGTTGGTGCGTCGCTCGAGAAAACGGCGCTCGGCGACGCGGCGGTCGAAGGGGCTGATGACCCGGCGCCCGGCCACCGCCCGCTCGGGGTCGCGGCGTTCGGTAAAGCGGCGTTCCAGGCCAGATCGCCTGTCCAAGCCGGCTCTGCGCTCAGGTCCACGCGGGGTTGCGTCCACCACCACTCTTCTAAGACGAACGATGCTAGCGCACGCGCTGGTCGAGTGCGCTCAATTTCTCGTCGATCTTGCGCTCCGACTTCCGCCGCTCCAGCTCGTCTCCCGGGCCGAGGTCGACGAAACGCGCGTAACGCGCCAGCCGCGGGTGGACCTCGGCGACGCGGCGAAACATCTCCTGGGCGACCCAGCGGTAGTCGGGGTGGCCTTGCGGGGTGGTCCGCAGCTCACACAGGTGGTAGATCTCGCGCAAGTTGACCCGGAAATACCAGCGGACGTGAAACGCAAGCGGGACGATGTACTGGGCGAGGGCCCGGCTGAGGTCCCGCTCCAGGCGGCGGTGAGCATCGGCCGCTCCCTCGACCGCCCTCGAGAAGTCACCGGCCATGTCCAGCTCGACAAGGCCGCGGGGTAGGTCGTAGCCGAGATCGGTGTCGAGGAGCTGGCGGTCCTGGGTCAGCATCCGGTGGCGGTGCAGGTCCCTGTAGGCGGCAAAGTTGGCCACGATCTCAAATGTGTAAGTCGCGTGCTCGAGCGCCCTGGGCGCCCGCTGGCGCCGGTTGTCGCGGCCGTCGAGCAGGGCGTCGAGAACCGCATCCACGTCGCTTGTCGGTTGCTCGAGAGGCAGGTTCGAATGCGGAAACAGGGCAGCTGTGACCACCTTTCGCTCCGCTTCGGGGTCGAACTCGACCAGGCGGACAGAGGGCTCCATCCCCCCACCCCGGACCTGCCCGGCCGGCGGGGAGGTCAGCTGCGCCAGACGCTCGCGCACTCGGACCATCCGGTCGGCGGCCGGCTTTCCGTATCTCTCGTCCATGGCTCGGCGGACAAAGGCCGGGATGACCAGCGACAGCTCCCGGTGCAAGCTCGTCGCCAGGGCCTGGCACTCTGGCAGCTCGTGCGCCCCCATCTTGGTGATCAGGTACTCGAAGGCGCGGCCGTTCCCGTACAGGCCCAGGTTCGTCAGCGTGCCCGCGGGCAGGAGGCCTCGCAGAAGGTCGAGCGCCTTGGCCCGCGTCGCGGCCTTCCAGGCGCGGTCGGTCTCCCCCTTCTCTTGCGGAAAACGCTCGCGAATGGCTTGCGTCGCAGGCTCGACGAGCTTGCTGTA
>Ga0209689_1000459_pt1 | contig 28015 bp, 26 predicted proteins | sample GraSoiAngelo_149_FD_187119 | JGI IMG/M metagenome (GOLD analysis project Ga0209689, IMG submission 187119) | Grasslands soil microbial communities from the Angelo Coastal Reserve, California, USA - 14_1009_09_30cm (SPAdes) (version 2) | ecosystem: Environmental > Terrestrial > Soil > Grasslands ... | reverse complement strand
GGGGTGAATGCCACGATGCGCATGATCGGCGCCATCATTTCGCGCATCATCGCCATCATATCATCGTCGCCGCGCCGTCCCATTTCACGTTGTACCATAGCGCCGCCCGGCCGCGCGCCCGGACGTCGGAGGAGCGTGGTGTCCTGCGCCGCGAGCGGCACGGCGATGAGGCACACGGTCGCCGTAATCAGGGCAAACGATTTCATGGTGTCCTCCCCGTAAACGAGTGTGGTGAGTCGTAGAATGATACCCACCTTGCGCTATTCGATCAGGATGAGAACGTTCCGGCGTGACACGTCTTGAGCGCTGGATCGCGTCGCGCGTCGCGGCCAACGGTGCAGGCACGCACTCGGCATTTCGACTGCTGCCGACCGGCCTCGATGCGTTCGTGGCCCGCGCCGTCCTGATCGAGCTCGCCGAGCGCACGCTGGACTTGCAGTACTACATCTTTCACCCCGACAAGACCGGCTCCCTGATCGTCGATCGCCTCATCGCGGCGGCCGACCGCGGCGTGCGCGTGCGCGTCCTGCTGGACGACTGGGGGACGCTCGACAAGAAAGACGAATCGGTCGCCGGGCTTGACGCGCACCCGAAGATCGAGGTGCGGCTCTTCAACCCCTACACGCACCGCTCGGGTCTCCATCGCCTGGGGGAGCTGCTGACGAGCTTCAATCGCGTCAACCGCCGCATGCATAACAAGCAGTTCATCGCCGACGGCATCGCGACGATTCTCGGCGGCCGCAACATCGGCGACGAATACTTCGGCGTCGGCGAGCTCGATTTCCAGGATGTGGACGTGCTGGGAGCGGGACCCGTCGCCGGCCAGTCGACCGCGAGCTTCGAAACCTACTGGAACAGCCAATTCGCCGTGCCGATCACGCAGCTCGGCAAATTTGCTCCTGATCCAGCGGTCTTCCCCGTGGCCCGCGCGCAGCTGCGAGACCGGTGTGACGGCCTGCGCGACTCGATCTACGAGCGGGCGCTCCGGGAATCCCACCTCGCCCAGGACCTGCGCGCGGACGACTTGCACGTGCATTGGGCCGATGCCCGCGTCATCGCGGACCCTCCCGAGAAGTTGACGCAGCCCGCGGGCACGCAAAACGACACCTACCTGGGAGGGCAGATCTCCCCATACGCCCGCGCGGCACGATCTGATCTGCTGGTCGTCTCGCCGTACTTCGTGCCGAGAAAGACGGGGGTGGAGTTCTTCGCCAGCCGGCGCGAGGACGGCGTGAGCGTCCGCGTCTTGACCAATTCGCTGGCGGCTACGGACGTTTGGCTGGTCCATGCCGGCTACATGAAGTATCGCCGCCCCCTGCTCGAGCGAGGCGTGCGCCTGTACGAGCTGCGGCCCGAAGCGGCAGCCGCCACCAAGCGGCGCGCGTCGAAAGTGACCATCGGGTCTTCGCGGGCGAGCCTGCACGGCAAGACATTCGTGTTCGACCGTACGTCCGTCTTCATCGGCTCCGTCAACCTCGATCCGCGCTCCCTCGAGCAGAACACCGAGGTCGGCGTGCTCGTCAGCAGTCCGGAATTGGCTGAAGAAGTCGCGGCGCTGTTCGACCGCTGGTCGAGTCCCGACCTGGCCTACGAGGTCACTACCAAGAATGGGCATCTCCAATGGACCGGCGGCTACACCGAGGAGCCCGAGGCGGGATTCTGGCGTCCCCTCGGCGCCAAGTTGTTTTCGCATCTGCCGATCGATTCACTGATCTGACTGGAGACCTATGCTGACGTTCCTTCTGCTCCTCCAGGCTGCCGCACCCCAGAGGCCGGCGCAGCTTACCCAGTTCCTGCAACAGAGCATCGGCTTCGAGGCCGCCCAGGTCGACGCGGTCGAGCGCGGCGAGCCGGTGGTCAAGGTGCTCGACACGCGCGACCGGCGCGACGTGGCGCTGTTCGGCATCATCACCGCCCCGCGCACGCGCGACGACTACTTCCGCGCCCTGCGCGACTTCCCGACATCGCTGCGTACCAGCACCCGCCCGCACTTCGGCATCTTCAGCACTCCAGCGGGCGAAGCGGATGTCGCCACGCTCACGGTCACGACCCGCGACGTCGCGGACATGAAGGATTGCAAGCCCGGCGACTGCGTCGCGAAACTGCCCGCGACCGACATGCGCCGTATCCATGACGAAACGAACTGGTCGGCGCCCGCCGCTGACATCCAGGCGCAACTCAGCGCCTACGCACGGCGTCGTCTCGTCGAGTATGTCACGGACTACCGCCGGCGCGGCGATTCGGCGATGGCGCTGTACGATGATCGCGGCAACGTCACGGTGCGGTCGAGCGAGGCATTCGCCGCGCAGTTCGCCGAGTCGCCGTACGTCTATCAGACCGTGCCGTCGCTCCAGAAGTATTTCGCCGACTATCCCCGTGGCGCCCTGCCGCCCGGCGCGAGCGAGATCATCTTCTGGTCCGAGGATGTGCTGCCGCACCTCCGGCCGATCCTGAGCGTCACGCACCTGATGGTGTACACACCGCCGGAGTTGCCCGGGATGACGCTCGCGGCCGCGAAACAACTCTACGCGAACCACTACTTCGAGACGGCGATCGATCTGACGAGCGCGGTCGATCGCGGCCAGGGCGAGACCATTTATGTCGTCGTGCTCCGGCGGTACCGCTTCGACAACCTGCCCGGCGGCATTTTGAACATTCGCGGCCGAGCCATCGGCGCGCTGCGCGACCAGCTCAGCAACGACCTCAAGCGGCAGCAAGGGCAGCATTGAGAGTCCACCTCCTCGACGGCACCTACGAGCTGTTCCGGCACTTCTATGCGATGCCGAAGCAGACCGATCGCGACGGGCACGAGGTGGCGGCGATCATCGGCGTGCTGGGCTCGGTGGTCGGGATGCTCGAGGGCGGCACCACGCACATTGGGGTCGCGACCGATCACGTCATCGAGTCGTTTCGCAACGACCTCTGGGCCGGCTACAAGACGAGCGAGGGGATCGAGCCCGAGCTCATGGCCCAGTTTCATCCGCTCGAAGACGCGCTCCGGGCCCTGGGGGTGGTGGTCTGGGCAATGGAGGAATTCGAGGCGGATGATGCGCTCGCCGCCGCCGCTCGACTTGCCGCGGCATCTCCCGATGTCGAGCAGGTGATCATCTGTACGCCCGACAAGGACTTGAGCCAGTGCGTCAGCGGCGATCGCATCGTGCAATTCGATCGCCGCAAGCGCGAGATGCGCGATGAGCGCGGCGTCGTGGCCCGCTTCGGCGTCGGACCGGAGTCGATCCCCGATTATCTCGCGCTGGTCGGCGATTCGGCCGACGGTTTTCCGGGCATTCCGGGTTGGGGAGAGAAGGCGTCCGGCGCGGTGCTGGGCCGCTATGCGCACCTCGAGCGCATTCCAGCGAAGGCGACGGAGTGGACTGTCCCGGTGCGCGGCGCCGCACGGCTTGCGGCCAGCTTAGAAGAGAATCGTCCGCTGGCCATGCTGTTCCGAACGCTGGCGACGCTGCGCACCGATGTCCCCATGTTTTCGTCGGTCGAGGAACTGCGGTGGCGCGGCCCCCAGCCGGCGTTCGAGCGCCTTGCCCAGCAGTTGCGCGTGCCGGGTCTCTGGGAACGCGCGCAGCGGGCAGCAAAAGGGCTCGATCCAGCGGGTTAATCCCTTCGGGGGTCTAGTAACCACAATATTCCCTTCGGTAAGCTGGTGATGTCCTCATCGGGAGTCACAGCTATGCCGTCGAACGTGCGGGTTTTACTCGGCGCGGGAGTCGTCGCGGGCATTTTTGGTACGCTAGCGGTCAACCCACCGTCGACCCGTCGCGATGCGCCGGCGCAGGTTCTCGCGGAAGGGAAGCAGATTTTCCGTTTCGACACCTTTGGCGACGAGAAGTTTTGGACAGACACCGCACGAATGCAGGAAGTCGTGCAGAGCTCCGTCAGTCCGTCTCTGGCGCTCAAAGTCGGCTTGAAGGTAGACGCCGAGGCGATCCCACCGGCGGTCGCGCAAGCGATCAAGGCCGGGCAAGTGGATCTGAACAGTCCTGCTACCACCGTCACGCTGCTGAAGCTGAACGCGGTCGTCGGACTACAGGGAACGGTCCGCACGATCAACGGCAAGGACACGCTCGTGCGCCTGGGCATCACGTGCGCGCTGTGCCATTCGACGGTGAACAACTCTTTCGCGCCCGGTATCGGACAGCGGGAGGACGGTTGGCCAAATCGCGACCTCAACGTCGGCGCGATCATCGCCCTGTCGCCTGCCATCACGGCGGAGCAGAAAGCGATTTACAACTCGTGGGGGCCCGGGAAATATGACCCACGCTTCAATCTGGATGGGAAAAGCACGCCGCTGGCGCTCCCGCCGGCATACGGACTGGCGCAGGTACGCTCTGAGACGTACACGGCTGAGGGACCGATCTCCTACTGGAACGCATATGTCGCCGTCACGCAGATGCACGGCCAGGGCAACTTCGCGGACGCTCGTCTCGGGATCAACGTCACGCAGGCGCCGGATCTCGTGACGTCGAAGCTCCCGGCGCTCCGCGAGTACCAGCACAGTTTGCGGGCTCCCACGCCGCCGCGCGACAGCGTGGACGCCGCGGCGGCGGGCCGGGGCAGAGGAGTATTCAATAGGAGCTGCGTGAGTTGCCACGTGGGCGTGAACGGCACCGACAACAATCAGGGAAAGCTGCACGCGCCGAGTGAGACCGGCATGGACGGCGCGTACGCCGCGCGCACCGCGCAGAAATCGTATCGCACGACCCCGTTGCGGGGCCTATGGCAGCATGCTCCGTATTTTCACGACGGCAGCGCCGCGACGCTCGCGGACGTCGTCGCACACTACAACACGGTGCGGAATCTCGGGCTCACCGCCGCACAACAGCGAGACCTCGTCGCGTTTCTTAAGACGTTGTAACGGAAGCGCGAAGCGGCGCGCCTAGTTGTTCGTGATGATGAGCTTCCCGTGCATGGTGGGATGCAGCGTGCAGGCGTAGCGCGCGGTCCCGCGAGCGTGGGCGATGTAACGACCCGCCTGCCCCTGCGTCAACTGTCCCGTATCCCACTTCGTACCACCGGTCGCCGTCGCCGTGTGCGGCACGATGTCCCGATTGACCCAGACGACCGTGTCCCCTGCGGCCACAGTGAGGACCGCGGGATGGAATTCCATCCCGCGGATCTCGACCGTGTGGGTCGTTGGCGCTCTGCCGAGACCCAGCAGCACGAGCAGCCAGACGATCACTTACTCGTCCGGGACGGCGAACCGAGCTGACCCCGAAGCTGCTTGGCGTGCTCCAGATGCGTGGCGATGGCAGGGCGAACATCCGTGAGCAGCTTGCGGAGCTCGGCGTTCTCTGTCGTCGGAACGAGCACTTTGTCGATTGCGTCGAGCACGGCCTGGTGGTAGGCGACTTCGCGATCCAGGTAGGCGCGATCGAAGGCGGCGCCGCGCAACCGCTCGAGCGAGGCGCGCGCCTGCTTCGCGCCGCTCTGGAGGGATTGGCTCACCGCATTGTCGGCGGGCGTGACGCCAAGCTTCTGGGCCAGCGCCGCAGCCTGCGCATTCACCGCGCTGTGGTCCGTAATCATGGTTTGCGCGAACTGCTTCACGGCGGCGTTGTGGGTGCGAGTCTGGGCAAACTTCGCCATGTCGATGTCGATGCCGTTGGCGGTCACAGCGACATGAGCGACTTCAGGATCCGAAAGATCCGGGGCGGCCGCGGCGTTCTGCGCACGAAGCGACGTGACGCCGACGAGCGCCGCGACCATGAGAGCTGCCTGATACCTGGAGCGGGACATCCAAACCTCCCAAGAAAGAGTCCACAATGCGGTTGACCCTCTCAAATTCCCTGACTAATCACACTTTGTCAAGTATTTGCTGTGATTACTAGACAATTGAGTATTTACAAGCTATTCTGAGGCATGATCAACTGGCTTGCCCGGCTCACCGGCGAAACGCAGGCGCGGCTGCTCGGTTTGCTGCGCCGCTCGCGTCAAACGATCACGAGCCTCGCCGAGGCCCTCGGCCTCACCGACAATGCCGTGCGCATGCACATCGCCGCCCTGCACCGCGACGGGATTGTCGAGCAGGTGGGGACGCAACGCGATACCGGTGGTAAGCCGGCACGGGTCTACGGTCTCACGCATGAAGGCGCGGAGCTCTTCCCCAAGGCCTACGCGCTGGTGCTCGGCAAACTCGTCGCAGAAATCGTCAAGACGCAGGGCCGTGACCGTGCGATCGCATTGCTGCGGGCGGTCGGCGCACAAGCCGCCGCCGGCGCGCGACCGGGGACGAGTGCCAAACAGCGGGTCGACGCTGCCGCCGGTGTCTTTCGCGACCTGGGCTCCGACGTAGAGGTGGAGAAGACCGCCGCGGGCTGGCGGCTGCAGGGCTACGGTTGCCCACTGTCCGCGGTGACGTCAGGTCATCCGGAAATGTGCGAGCTCGGGAAGGCGTTGGTGGAAGAGGTGGTTGGGACAGCGGTAACCGAATGCTGTGTTCGCGGCGAGCATCCGCGCTGCGGCTTTGCCGTCCCCGCCGCCGCTGAATGACGGCATACAAGTACCTGATCATCGGCGGCGGAATGACCGCGGATGCCGCGGCGCGCGCCATCCGAGAGTCTGATCCCCCCGGCAACATCGGCATCATCTCCGCCGATTCGCATCCGCCCTACAACCGCCCGCCGCTGTCGAAAGGACTGTGGAAGGGCGACGATCCCGAAAAGACGGTTTGGCGTCGCACCGACACGATCGGTGTCGACTTGCGCCTCGGCCGCCGGGCTACCGCCCTCAACCCGAAGCAAAAGAGCGTCACCGACGATCGCGGCAATATCGTCTCGTACGAGAAGCTCTTGCTCGCGACAGGCGGATCACCGCGCCGCCTTCCCATGCAGACCGGCCAGATCATCTATTACCGCACGTTCGACGATTATCTCCGGCTTCGCGCGCTCGCGAACGAGAAGTTGCGGTTCGTTGTGCTCGGCGGCGGATTCATCGGTTCCGAAATTGCGGCGGCATTGCGACTCGTGGGCCGCGATGTCACGATGATCGTTCCCGAGGATGGCATCGGCGCGCGAGTTTTCCCTGCCGACCTTTCGAAGTTTCTCGTCGACTACTACCGCGAACAGGGCGTCGACGTGCGGACGGGTGAGGGGCTCGCCGACTTACAGCAGAGCGCCGGCACGGTGGTCGTGCGGACGACGCACGGCAAAGAGATCCCCGCCGACGTCATCGTCGCCGGCCTCGGCATTCAGCCCAATGTCGAGCTTGCCGAACAAGCGGGATTGCGTGTCGAAAACGGGATTATCGTGGACGACATGCTCAGGACGAGTGCGCCGGACGTCTTCGCGGCCGGCGATGTCGCCAACTTCTTCAATCCGGCGCTCGGTACCCGCTTGCGGGTCGAACACGAGGACAACGCGAACACCATGGGCGCCGCCGCGGGCCGCGCGCTGGCCGGCACAGGCACGCCCTACACGCACCTGCCCTTCTTCTATTCGGATCTGTTCGCACTCGGCTACGAAGCAGTCGGCGAGCTGGATCCGCGGCTCGAAATCGATGCGGTCTGGAAGGAGCGATTCCGCGAAGGGGTCATCTATTATCTCAAGGAAGGCAAAGTGCGCGGCGTGTTGCTCTGGAATACCTGGGGCCAGGTGGACAACGCGCGCGCGATCATCGGCACGACCGGCCGATTGGAATGATCAATGTTCAATAATCATTGATCATTGGTCATTGGTCATTGGACACTGACAACAATCTGCCGCCACCGCCCCTGCCTGAAGCGCAGCACGCTCAGCACGCATCGGGTGGCGTGCCCCGCCAGAATCGCCAGCCAGATGTCGATCGGGGCCAAGGTGCCCGTCTCCTGAATGACGAAGCAGATGCCGAGCGGCACGAGAATCTGCGAGATCATCGAGATGTAGAGCGGACTCTTCGTGTCCCCCGTGCCCTGCAACCCGCCGGTGAATGCGAGCGCGACCGTGATGAAGAGTCCGGAGACGCTCAGGACGCGGAGCAGCTGCGCCCCGATGTCTACCACGACGGCGTCGTGCATCCCGAAGACGGCGAGCAGCTGCCGCGGCAGGAAAACGAAGAGCAGCCCGACGAACACCGCGACGGTCAAACCGTAGCGCGCGGCGATGTGCACGGCCTCGTTGGCGCGATCCGGATGCTTTGCGCCCACGTTCTGACCGGCGACGGCGGCCGCCGAGCCCATCAATCCCACCGACGTCCAGGTGATCAGCGAGAACAGCTCCGTGTACGACACCGCGAACGCCGCCTGCGCCGCGGCGCTCTGCGCCAACGAGCCGATGAACGACAACATCAAGACGCCGCCGATGTTCATCGCAATGCCCTGAATCCCGGTGGGCAAGCCGAAGCGGAACAGCTCGCGGATGATCGTCCAGTCTGGACCAAGGCCACGCCCGCGGGGAAACGCAACGACCCACCCGCCGGTCCATAGTTTCCAGAGCGCGTAGCCAGCCAGCAGCCCGGCGGTAATGCACGTGCCCATCGCCGAGCCACGCGTCCCGAACGCGGGGATCGGGCCGAGCCCACGAATCAGCACGATGTTCAGGACCAGGTTCAGGACGGTCATCGTGATGCCGAGCAGCATCGGCGTGCGCGCGTCGCCCGCCGAGCGCAGCGCCCCGCTCAGCATGAAGAAGATCATCATGCCGCTTGAGAAGCCGAACATGATGCGGAGGAACGGCAGCGCTTCGGTCTTCACCTCAGGTGCGGCGTTGACCAGATCGAGGAGGAAGGGAGCCGCCAAATAGCCAACGGGCGCGAGAATGCCGATTGAGATGCCGATCGCCGTCAGAAACGCCTGATAGACGACGCGGTCGACCTTTTCCGGTTCGCCCGCCCCCGCGAATCGCGCCACCAGCACGCTCATGCCGGTGAAGAGCGATGAGATGAAAACGATGACGACGAGAAAGATCTGCCAGCTCACGCCGATCGCGGCGTTCGCCTTATAGCCGACCAGGTTGCCGACGAGCACGTGGTCGACCATCCCCTGGAGACCGCCGATCGCGTCGGTGAGCATCGTCGGCCAGGCGATCTTCCACACCGCGGCCTGCAGCGGCCCGGCGACGATCGAGGTGTCGTACCGTGAGGCCGTCGCCGTCACTCAGCTCACCGGAATCGCGGAATTGCGTCGCCGCGCGAGCAGTGCGTCGAGGCTCCACGGCCCTGCCCCGGCTGCTGAGAAATAGAGGAAGGTGAAGCAGTAGAAGACGGCCGGCGCGCCCTGATTCAGGACCGGCCAGAAGCCGTTCGGAAAGTGGCCGATGAAATATGCGAAGGCCATTTCGCCCGACAGAATGAACGCCACGGGACGGGTGAACAAGCCCAGCAGCAAGAATGTGCCCCCGATGACCTCGATGATCCCCGCGAACCACACCAGCGATCCCACCGGCGCCGTGCCGCCGCCCGGCATGATCGCGGCCGGGAAGGCGAACCACTTTGCCGAACCCACTTGAAAGTACAGGAAGGCGACGACGATTCTGAGAACGCTCAGTAGCTGCGGCGCCCACTCCTTCTTCACAAAGCCTCCAGTTTTTTGAGAAGCAAATCGCGTTCGCGCACATTCTGCGTCAATGCGGCCGCACGGGCGAGCTCGGCACGCGCCTCCTCGAAACGGCCGAGCTTGGCGAGCAGATCCCCGCGCACGCTCGGCAGCAGATGATAATCCGCCAACGCCGGGTCCGTCGTCAGCGAATCGACGACCTCCAGACCGGCCGCGGGGCCAAACGCCATGCCCAACGCCACCGCCCGATTTAACTCAACGACCGGCGAAGGCATCAGCTGGGCCAGCGCGTCGTAGAGTGCCACGATGCGCGTCCAATCGGTCTCGGCGGCGGTGCGGGCCCGCGCGTGGCAGGCAGCGATCGCCGCCTGGAGCGTGTAGGGACCGGACGCGCCGCCCAGGGCCTCGGCGCACTCGAGCGCCGCCAGACCGCGGCCGATCAGCAGATGATCCCACCGCCCGCGATCCTGGTCGAGCAGCAGAATCGGCTCACCCGAAGGACTCACGCGAGCGCGCAAGCGTGAGGCCTGGATCTCCAGCAACGCGACCAGGCCATGCACTTCGGCCGCGTCAGGCGCGAGCTCGGCGAGAATACGGCCCAGGCGCAGCGCGTCCTCACATAACGCCGGCCGCACCCAATCGTCCCCGGCGGTCGCCGAGTAGCCCTCGTTGAATACGAGATAGATCACCTCGAGAACCGATCCCAGCCGCGCCGTGAGCTCGGCGCCGCGCGGTACCTCGAACGGCACGCGCGCCGCGGCGAGAGTACGCTTGGCGCGCACGATACGCTGCTGAATCGTGGCCTTCGAAACGAGGAACGCGCGGGCGATCTCGTCGGTCGTCAGCCCACCCAGCAGTCGCAGGGTCAGCGCGACGCGTGCTTCCGTCGGGAGCACGGGATGGCACGCGGTAAAAATGAGGCTCAGCAAATCGTCGCCCACGTGGTCGTCGATGGCGGCCGCCAGCGCCGCTTCGGGACTGACTTGCCGCTCGTCGAGCTGGCGGCCGAGATGCTCGTGCTTGCGGTCCTGCATCTTGCCGCGTCGCAGGTGATCGATCGCGCGATGCTTCGCCGTCGCCATGAGCCACGCGCCCGGATTGTCCGGCACGCCCGCCTCGGGCCATTGCTCGAGGGCCGCGACGAGCGCGTCTTGCGCCAGGTCTTCCGCGACCCCGATGTCGCCGACGACGCGCGCTAACCCCGCGATGAGTCTGGCGGATTCGATCCGCCAGACCGCATCGATGGCGTCAGCAGCCTTTTGACGGGTCATCCATCATCTGCCGCACTTCGACTTCCAGCTCCTGGTCCCACAACCCGATGTGCGCTTCCAGGAATCGCTTCGTCCACTCGATCGCTTCCTTTTTCGAGCCGACATCGTAGATCGCGTAGCCGCCGATGATCTCCTTCGCCTCGGTAAACGGGCCGTCCGTGAACGTGATCTTCCCGTTGGCGAGGCGAGCCCGCGCTCCCAGGGCCGTCGGCAGCAGACCACCCATCCCGACCATCGCGCCCTTCTTCGCCGCCTCTTCCCCCAACTTGCCGATCTTCTCGATGAGCGCTGGCGACGGGTGCGCGCCCGTCTCCCGAGTCTTCACAATCGTCATGAATCGCATGGTCATTTCCCCGTCCGTTGCTTGTTCTGTTCGATCGCGGCCCGCTGCCGCTCTTCCTGCTTGCGTAGTTCGGGCGTGAATTCAGCCCCGAAATCGTCGGCTTCGAGCACCTGACGGATCTCGACTTCACCGTCCTGGAACGGAATGCGCTTCGCCCATTCCAATGCCTCAGCCCTGTTTTTCACCTGCCAGATCCAGAACCCCGCAACCAATTCCTTGGTCTCCGTGAAGGGACCGTCCCGCACCGTGCGCTTGTTGCCCGCATAGGTGATGCGCGCGCCCTTGGACGACGCCTGCAGTCCCTCGCCCGCCAGCATCACGCCCGCCTTCACCAGCTCGTCATTGAACTTGCCCATCTCGGCGAGGAGCGCCTGCGTCGGCAGGACGCCAGCCTCCGAGTCCTTGTTGGCCTTCACCAGCACGACGAATCGCATTGCCATCTCGCTTTCATGGGGTCACGTGTGTTCTGCTTCTCACCTGGGCGTCGAACGAGCCTGCCAGAAATCGACACGCGCTGATCCCATTGTGGTAGGCCTACTTAGGGGGTAGACTCGGGACGACCCTGGCAATCCAAAGGAACAGCCATGTGCAGGAACATCAAAACCCTGGCCAACTTCGAGCCGCCCGCGAGCGATGACGAAATTCGCGCGTCCGCTCTGCAGTTCGTGCGCAAACTCAGCGGCGCCACCCATCCCTCGCACGCCAACGAAGCGGTGTTCAATTCCGCCGTGGACGACGTCACGGCGATCGCACGCCGCTTGATCGACTCGCTCACTATCAAGGCGGTGCCGCGAAATCGCGAAGCGGAGGCTCGCAAGGCGCGGGAGCGCGCGGCGCAACGATTTGGCTAGCCCCACCGTTCGCAGAGTCGGCATCGGCATCGCCATTTTCATCCTCGCAGCGGCCTCGTTCGGCACGGTTACCGAGGACGTCGTCAATCACGAAGCCTTGACGCGCTTCGATAACCGAGTGCTCGAGGCGCTGCACCAACGCACCACGCCAGTCGGCGTGGCGATCTTCACGCTGATCAGCGGCCTCGGCTCCCCCCTCGTCATGACCATGCTCGCGCTCGGAGGTGTGATCGCTCTCGCCTGGCGTCGCGAATGGATCGTGCTCGGCGGATGGGTGGGGGCCTTTGGCGGCGCCACTCTCATCGGTTACTGGCTCAAACTGACAATCCATCGTCCTCGGCCGAGCTACGCCACCACCCTGATGCACGATGTCACCTGGAGCTTCCCCAGCGGACACGCGATGGGATCCCTCGTTGGGTACGGCATGCTCGCTTACGTCCTGTGCTCGCTGGCGACTCGCAACCACCGGAAACGACTCTGGATCGTGGCAGGTGCTGCCATTCTGATTCTCGCGATCGGCGTGAGCCGCCTGTATCTCGGCGTCCACTATTTCAGTGACGTGGTGGGGGGTTATGCCGCGGGGGTGATCTGGCTGTTCATTTGTGTCGCGGCGGTAGAGTTTGCCCGCCGGCGGCACCGCATCGCGCAGCGCCTCAATCCAACGGGGACCCAGGTCTAGACTCGGGTGGCTACTTCGGCGCGTCGAATTGGACGACTGGATTGCGGAATGCCCTGGCTCGGATTCGAACCGAGACGCCTTGCGGCACTGCCCCCTCAAGACAGCGTGTCTACCAGTTTCACCACCAGGGCGGGCGCAGAAACATAGAAAGGTTTCGCAATCAAGTACAGGCTCGCGTGACGCCCATCTCAGTGGGACCGTGATGTCGGGCTGCTCGCACAAACTCGCGCGGCGCATAGCTTTTCCGCATGGAGCTCTGGGTCGCGTTCGGGTTTGGCGCGGCAGTTGGCGCGCTCATCGGCTACCTGTTGGGACGCCAGAAGCAGGTGCGAGCGCCGCAGGCGCGTCCGGCGCCCCCGTCACCGCCTCCGCCAACCGTCAAGCCCTCCGCTCCCGCAGTGAAACACGTCGTTCTCGATGAAGGCTCAGCCAACGTTCTCAACGCCCTGAACAACCGCCTGGCAGCGATCGGTGCGCTCGCGGATTTGTTGCACGGCAGCCCGCTCGACCCTGAGCGCGCGCGCGCGCTGGTTTTGCTCCACGGTGAAGTCCGTCGGGCCGCCGAGATTACGAGTCACTTCCTCGAGCTCGCCGCACATCCGGCCGGCGCCGCAGAGCCGTGCGATGCGGCGGTCGTCATCAACGGCGTGCTGGCGGAGCGCGAGTCGACCTTCCGTGAGCTCGGCGCCAAGGTCATGCGGGCGGTCCCGGCCGACTTGCCGATGGTCTCCTGTCCGATGGCGCAGCTCACGGAGATGCTCACGAAACTGCTCGACTTCTCGTTGCGCCGGCTGCGCGCCTCGCAACCGCCGCGCGAGCTGCGGATCGAGGTGATTGCGACGGGCCCGTCGATTGTGGTGTCGCTGTGGGACTCGGGCACGCCGCTGGCCGTCGAAGCGGAGCAGCGGCTCACCTCGCCGTTCCGGTTTACCCATTCAGGCGGTGGCGGTGAGGTGGAGTTCGCGCTCGCGCGCGCCCTGGCCCAGTCCGCCGGCGGCAGCCTGCGGCTCCGGCCGCGCGGCGGCAGCAGCGGCGCCGAGGTCGTCGTCACGCTGCCCCGCAGCCTCCTGGGGGCGCAGCCGACTCACGCTGCCGCCGCGGAAAGCTTGCCGCGCATGCGAATCCTCGTCGTCGACGACGACGCCGTGAACCGGCAGGCGATGGTGCTCCTGCTCGAACGGGAGGGCCACCAGATCGTGGCGGTCGAGAATGGCCTCGAGGCGATGGAGCGCCTGGGCGAGCGCGACAGCACCTTCGACGCGATCGTGACGGACCTGCAGATGCCCCGGCTTGGCGGCCGCGCCATGTACGAGCAGCTGGTCAATAGCCGGCCGCTCGTCGCCAGGCGGTTTGTCTTCGTGACGGGCGATCAGGCGCGCGACGAAACGCGGTCGTTCCTGGAGAACTGCGGACAGCCGTCGGTGACAAAGCCCTACGATTTAGGCGACTTGATTAACGCGATCGGGACGGTGTCGCGAAAGAGATAGCCGATCAGGTAGGCTAGTTTGGCGCGTGCACGCGCGGCCCGCCGTACTCGCGATCCCCACCGATGCCGGGACCCGCCAGCTCCAATCCCCCGCGATCATTGTTGATTCGCGCAACGAATTGACGAATCGACCCCGGAAACGGCTGCGTCTGGCCGTGCTTGCCGAACGGGTCGGTGTACCAGACCTCGGGCCCGCCGGCGTTGTCGATGAAATTGGAATTGATGTCGACCACCCGATCCGTTCCATCGAACAGCGAGCGCGGATCGTCGAACGTGATGCCGAGGACCGTCCCGTTGCTGGTGGACGCCGCGCACGCGCCGCCCCGGGCGGCATTGCCCGCGGGCGTGACTTCGTAGCACACATCGATCGGCCGTCCGACGATGCCGGTCAGGGCGGGATCGTAGAACCGGCTTGGGAGCCGGACCTGGAAGTAGGGATTGAAGAACGCGAGGGTGTGGCCATCCTCGCGGCGAATCGAGTTGGACGTCTGCCAGCTCTCGTGCAGCGTTCCGAAATTGGAGTTCTGTCCCGCGGGCACGAGGATATTGCGGTCGACGCAGGTGCGATCAGCAATGATCCGCACCCCGCCGCCATCCGGAGAGTTCGCCGGCGTCGCCGGCCCGACCACCACCGTCGTGCCGTCGCAGCTGCGCTCGAACTGGCCCGGCGTGCCGATGGCCGAGAGCATCGTCACGTGCATCTCGGTGCCATCGGTGCAACGAAGGTGATAGACCAGCTCGTGCAGATTGTTGGTGAAAGCGTCTTTCGAGTGCGTGCCCTGATGCAGCTTCACCAGAACGTCACAGCGCACCGCGAAGAGGGCATCCGCCGCATCGCTGCCGAAGTGCATCGGGATGTCGTTCTGCCACTCGACTTTGTGCCCGAAGTGGTCCTCGTGCCGCGTGGTGAGGGGATCGTAGACATCGAGCTGCTCGTTCGCATAGCCAAACGGGATATCCCCCACCTCGCGATAGAGCGCCGAGCCTCTGGGGTCCCGGCCGTGGTCGTGACCGAACGAACACCCAGACACCGGATCGATTGGTGGGTGCCAGGTCGGATAGCGTTTATGGTCGGGGCCGACGACAGAGTAGGCGTCGTGTTGGGCCTGCGTGCAGTCGTCGCGAGTACTCGGGGCCCAGATGCCGAAAGACGCGGCGTTACCGGTGGCAGGCCCGTAGTCGGGAGCCGCCGGCCCGTCGTGGCAGGCGGCGACCACGAGCATGAGCACCAGGAACGCGCGGTTCATGACCTTTCTCTGGCGACAGAATCGCCTCACTCTCCCGACAGTAGCGGTGACCGCTGTCACTCCCAAATGGGCCACGGCAATTGAGTTATAGTGGCGACATGCGGACACCTGCGTTCATCCTGGTGGCCTTGGCGGTGGCTGCCTCGGGGCAGCTCCGGGCGCAACGGCGCGAGAATTCGGGATTCTGGTACAGCGTGGGCTTCGCACCCGGGTGGGCACGCGTGACCTGCGCGATCTGCGCCGGCAACCGGCCTACCGGTGTCTCCGCTTTCATCGGGCTGGGCGGCCGGACGAGCCGGGCCCTGCGCATCGGCGGAGAGTTCGCCGCCTGGCGCGAGGGCCAGAGCGGCGTCACGCAGACGCTCATGTCGATCGGGGCCACCGCCTACTGGTATCCGAACCTGCGGCGACGACTCTATCTGCGCGGCGGCGCCGCCCTCGTCATGCATCGGGCCAGCGATGGCACCGATGTGGTCACCTCATCGGGAATCGGACCGCAGCTGGGGCTCGGCTATGAGTATCGCGTGGGCCGATCCTGGTTGCTCGCGCCCTTTATCCATTATTCGGTGGGTGTATTTGGTGGGGACGTGAAGTTCAACGGGGGGCAAGCCGCAAACAGTGCGACGGTGAGCTTCCTGCAGATGGGAGCAAGTCTCACCCGACGGTAAATCAGCGCCGCCGCTCCGGAGTCCGCGCCCCTCCCCCCCCCCCGACGATCACTGAGTCCGTTGCCCCGTTCGCGAGCAGATCGACCAGGTCCCGACGGTAGTATGGATCGGCGGGGTCGAGCGCAGGCCATTCCCGGTAATGGTCCGGAGCGAACAGGCCGACCATGTGCGCCATGGCACCGTACGACGTATCGGGAGTGGGATTGTCGAATACCCCCACCACGCGGTAGCGATGCCCGGCCTTGAGGTGCAGGCCCTCGCCGCGAATCGCCAGCAGCTTGCGCGGTATCGAGAGCACATGCCCGAGCGAATCCCGCTTCGCATTCACCTGCACGAGTGTCTTGCCGCTCTGGGCATCGACGAGCTTGACCAGCACGCCATAGTCGTGCAGGTGACCCGTGACCACCAGCAAATGCCCTGAGAGCGGGGGGCTGAACTCGTAGCCGATCTCGAAGCGGCCCGGGGGGACGTTGAAGCGGTTCTCCTCGGGGTTCGTCTGGATGTTCACATCCATGTAGGCGGGGAGGACGTCGATTGGCCTGGGCCTGAGGCTCGGGTTTGCCATATAGATGACGATGCGCCAGTAGGCGACAGGGATCTCGGGCCCCGAGTCGTTGTGCCAGGCCGCGTACACGCCCAGGTCCTGACCGGCTCGCATCGGCACGCCGATGGTGCGCGGGACGCGTACATCGCCCGTGTCGCTTTCCTCGGCGATGCCCAGCAGGCGCTCGAGCGCCGGATAGATGAACTGGCGGCGTGAGAAGTTCACCATGATCAGGTGATGAACCAGGCGGTGCGACAACGCATGACCCTGATCGTCGAACAGATCGACGCGGAATCCCTGGATCCAGCCGTCCACCGGAAACGTGAACTTCTGCACCGGGATGGCAGGCATGTCCATCATCATCCCGGGCATTTCGGGGCTTACGGGCACGCGGTAGGGACCGCCCGTGATGAGGACGCGGTGGTGCGCCGAGTCGACACGCACATGCAACGGCGGCGGCAGCGTAGGCATGGGACGCTGCTGCGCGGCCGCGAGGACCGGGATCAGCGAGAAGGCGAGGAGAACAGTTATGCGCATCAGAGACCCAGACCCCCGCAGTAGAGGCGAGGTTTCACCGGAAATGGGCCGACTCGGAATCGAACCGAGAACCTACTGATTAAGAGTCAGTTGCTCTGCCAGTTGAGCTATCGGCCCTGAGGGGTGGCTGGAGGAGCGGCCGAAAAATCATCAGGCCCCGGGGCCGAAGCAAGGGAACGACTCGGCAGACCGATCTTCGTCCCCCATTCATCCGTCAGCTTGAATGTCTCACTCATCGGGAAGCGCAGCACCCAGAGCCGGCGCGCGAGGTCTTTCAGCGACCAGACCAGTGTGCGCTGCACCTCGACCGACGACCACTGGCCGAACTCGTTGTGGGCCAGATCGGTGCGGAGCGCCTCAGAAATGCTCGCCGCTAACTCCTGATGTTCGTGCTGCTGTGCCTGTTGTGGAACCTTTTTGGTTCCCTTTTTGGGACCTAAACCTTCGCCCCACAGTACCCACTCGAGCGTAACATCGGGAATCCCAAGCTCTTTCGCCCTGGTCACGATCAGGCGGGCGACGTCCGCGGGAAATTTCTCCCGATGCGGCCATTTCTTTATAGCAGCTTCAGTTACAGCGCCGCCGAGCGCGGCGGCAAACTGTCGATAGCTCAGAGAGATACCGTCCCACGGGCTGAACACGTCCAGGAGCAGGGCGAGGCGATCGGCTACGGGGACCCGTTTCGGGCCAGTTTCGGGCTTGACAGGGGACAAGATATGCCTACTTTCGGTGTCGTATACGGGGAGCTGAGGTCCCGATTCTGTCCAATAGTGCCTACGAACCCGAACGCAGTCAAGCGCCCAAGCCCTTGGAGACTTCCATGTTCGTCCGCCGCTCCCTCATGGTACTCGCTCTTGCGCTCTCCGTAGCGCGCTGCGCGGACCAACCCACAGCGGTGAAACATCCCGCGGCTCCGCAGTTCCTGCGGTGGGCAACCCAAGCTCCTCAGTTCACGGCAAATACATCGACTCACCCGCGCCGCTCCGGCGCGATGGCGCTGACACCTCCCCTGAGCCTCGATCAGAATGTCGTCTCGTTCTGGGCGGTTCGCGGTGAGTCGCGGTCGGTCCTGATCAACTATGCAAGCAGCATCGATAGCGCAGTCCATCCGTTCCTGATGCTCACGACCACCGATCCCCAGTTCGTCCCAGGGGTCGGCGAGCTCGCGGTCGGTGACTCGGTGCTCGTCACCGTCACCGTCGATACGAGCAAGATCGGCGTCCGGTTCGAGCCCACGGGCCTGCAATTCGGCGAGCCCGCGCAGCTTAAGGTGTGGTATAACGGCGCCGGCGGCGACCTGAATGGTGACGGCGTGGTCGACAGCACCGACGCCAAGATCGAAGCTCAACTGCTCGGTCTCTGGTACCGCGAAGCCGATAGCGATCCATGGACGAAGCTTGGTGCGACCCAGTCCTTGGACGAGAAGTCGTTCAGCTACGCGCTACCGCACTTCTGCGATTACGACGTCGCGGCGGATCTACTCGAGTGGGCAGTTAACTGGTAAGCGGGGGATAGCATCCCAATGTCCAAAGACCAAACCCGCGACCAGCCTCTCCTCGAGGCGTCTCCTGTCGTCGCAAAAGCCCGCGCACTCGCGGCTGCCGGTCAGCATGCCGCAGTCGTAGAGTTCCTGGGCTCGCGCGAGCAGAGCGAGCTCGAGGATCCGACCCTTGCGTTGCTCTACGGCATCGCCCAGGCGCGGCTGGGCCGGCATGAACAGGGTCTCCAATGGATCGATCGCGCGCTGAACCGGGCGCGTCAGAGCCGCGAGCACGGCGTCGAGCGGCATGCGCTCAACGCGCGCGGCGCGATCGCCCTGGTCAGCGGCAACCTCACCGAAGCGGCCGATTTCTGCACCCAGGCCTTGATGGCGGCGAGCCGCGACGGCGATCATGCCACCACCGGCCGGGCGTCGAACAACCTCGGGATCATCAGCCATCTCCGCGGCCGTCACGCTGAGGCCATCTCTTCTTGGGAAATTGCCGCCGCCGCGTTCCACCGCGCCGGCATGCAGACCGGGGTCGCCGACTGCCAGCACAACCTGGCGAACGCCTATCGTGAGCAGAACGCGTTCGACAAGGCGCTGGCCACAGCCGATCAGGCCGTCGCCGCCGCCGAGGCGACCCGCGACGAGGCCCTCTATGCCATGACGTTGCGCGGCCGGGCCGAAATCCGCGCCGTGCGGAGCGAGCCAGAGCTGGCCCGCCGCGATCTCGACCGGATCCGGGTCATCCGCAGCCAGCTGCCCGACCCCGTGGCCGAAGCGGAAGACCTGCGGATTCAGGCCTTGGTGCTGGCCGCCGAGAATCACCTGCCGCGCGCCGAAAAGGCGCTGCGCGAGGTCATCGGTCGCGCCGAGCTGCACGAGCGGCTGCTCCTCCAGGGCGAAGCGACGCGGGATCTCGCGGTGGTGTTGCGCCGCACGGACCGCACCGGCGAAGCCCAGGCTGCGGCGCAGTCCGCCAAGGGCATCTTCGCCCGCATGGGCGCCGAGAGCGAAATCCGCAAGCTCGCCGACCAGGGCTGGGATGCGGCGTTCGCCGCCGAGCTCCGCGGCTCGCTCGCGCCGATCCACGTGGCGCAGCAGTTCGCCGACGCCGGCCGCTATGCCGAGCTGCTCACCTATCTCGAGCAGCGCTCCAAGGACGAGCTCGAGGAGTCGGCGTTGCTCACGCTGCTCCTCGGTATCGCGCACAGCCGCCTCGGCCGTCTCGAGGTGGGCCAGCAGTGGGCGATGGTGGCGCAGCTGCGCGCCCGCTCCCTCAAGGACCGGATGATGGAAGTGCGGGCCCTGAACGTCTGCGGAGCCATCGCGCTGGAGCGCGGCGGCATCGACGAGGCCACGTACTTCTTCACGCGGGCCCAGGAAGAGGCGACGGACGATAACGACATGGCCACCGTCGGCCGGTGCGCCAATAACCTCGGCGTCATCGCCAACATGCAGGGTGACTATAAGCGGGCCGTCGTCGCGTACACGCGCGCGATCGCGGCGTACGAGCAGGCGCACTTCGCCCGCGGCGTCGCCGAATCCCGCCACAACCTGGGAATCGTCTGTCGGGCCCAGGGCCGGCTGGACCGCGCGGTTGAAATCGCCAACGTGGCGATCGAGGAAGCTCAGCGCCTGGCCGATCAGCAGCTCACCGCTCAGGCCATTGCGGGACTCGCCGAAATTCACGTGGCGCGCGGTGAAGCTGACCTCGCGCTGGAGACGATCGAACGCGCGCTCGTGACGCACCGCGAGCTCAAGGATCCGGTCCGTGAAGCCGAAGACCTTCGCATCAAGGCCGGCGCGCTGGCCCTGAAAGCCAACGGCAACCGCGAAGCGGCCCAGACGATGCTGCGCCAGGTCATCGAGCGCGCGACCGAGCACGGCCGTCCGTTGCTCCTCGCGATGGCGGAGCGCGATCTCGCGCTGCTGCTGATCCAGGCCGGCGACGTGCACGGGGGTAAGGCTGCGGCGCAGCGCGCCCGGTCCTCGTTCCAACGGTTGTCGGCGCGCGCCGAAATCGACAAGCTCGACGGGTTGCTGGAGACGGCATGACGGTCCAGCACCACACCCTCTCGAACTATGCCATCGGCTGGTAATTTGCCCCCGGTGGACGAGCGTCGCGCCGGGATGGACCGACGCTCGGGGCTCGAGCGTCGCTCAGGCGACGTGGAGGAAGCGGCCACGCTGCCCTTGCAGCAGCTCTTTCCGCACGCGCGGCTGAGCGAAAGCGAAGCCGCCCAGCGCGCCGCCGCGATCGAAGCGCATCGCCGCGAGCTGGGCTCGCGGCTGGGCCGCAACGTGGGCGCCGTCGTGGCCGCCGTCGACTACATGCTCAACATCAGCGGCGATCTCGTCTCCCCGACCATCGTGGAGCACGAGGCGCTCGAGCTGTTGGAGCACCGGTCGGTGACCGATCCGCTCACCGGCCTGTTCAACCGCTACCACTTCGACGCTACGATGAGCCGTGAGATCGCGCGCTGCCGGCGCTATGGCGTGCCGCTGTCACTGCTGCTCGTCGACGTCGATCGCTTGAAATTGATGAACGATCGCTGGGGCCATCACGCGGGCGACCAGGCGCTGGGCCGTGTCGCCGTCGCGATCCAGAAGAGCCTCCGCGGCACCGACATCGCGGCCCGCCTGGGCGGCGATGAATTCGCCATCGTCCTGCCCGACACCGATGCCGTCGCCGGTCTGATCGTCGCGACGCGCATCCGCCGCAGCCTCGTCGAGAACGCGTCCACCATGGTCACGGTCAGCGGTGGCCTGGTCGAGCTCCCGCGCGACGCCATGGAGGTGTCGGCGGTGCAGCTGATGCTGGTGGCGGATCATGCGCTGTATGCAGCGAAGAATTCGGGCGGTAACTGCGTCGTCCAGCGAGAGTATCAGTCTGAGGAGTGAGGAGTCAGGATTAGGATCTAGGATTAGGCTCTCCCTGAATCCCGTCTCCTAAATCCAGTCTCCCAGAAATGCCCCCAAGGAGAATCGAACTCCTGTTCCCACCTTGAAAGAGTGGTGTCCTAACCGTTAGACGATGGGGGCGGCAGGAGTAGCGGTAACGGGATTCGAACCCGTGTTTGAGCCTTGAGAGGGCTCCGTCCTAGTCCCCTAGACGATACCGCCTTGGCGCGCGCGCGGTGAATATCGCCACTCCGCGCGGATCGGGTCAACCCGACAAAACGGAGTCAGGAACTCGGAGCCATGAGTTGGGGTCCCCGGCTCCTGACTCCTAGCTCCAATCCCCTGGAAAACGTACCGTTACTGGCCCGATGAAACGCATCCTCTCCAAGCTCGTTCCTGAAGTTCCGATTCTCGTCGCCGCGGCGCTGCTGGTGACGATGCCGTCGCTGCGGGGCACGGCGCGGGGCCTCGCCACCGTCTTCCCCTTCACCGTCGTCGCCGCCGCGCTGCTGCTTGGCTGGCGCTTCAATCGCTCGCGCCTGGTTTTCGCGACCGCGCTGCTCGCGCTCACCGAATACCTCCTGTTGAACGGCCTCGACACGCAGCGCGATCGTCTGCTGTTTCACGCGACCACGTTCCTGCTCCCGATCAATCTCGCGCTCGTCGCGCTGCTGCCCGAGCGTGGCACCCTGACGCCGGCGGGGCTGCTGCGCTGGGTCCTGTTGGGAGTCCAGGTCCTCATCGTCGCCTTTGTTGCGCAGGCGTTCCCCGACAAAGCGCTCAAGTTCCTCACGGCGCACATCCTCCCTGCTCGCTTTACGTCCTGGACGGCGGTACAGCAGCCGTCGATCATCGCGTTCGTCGCGATCGGCGTGCTCCTGGTGCTGGCGTGGACGCGCGAGCCCCAGTCTCCCGTCCGGGGCTACTTCTACTCGCTGATTGCCGTCTTCGCTGCACTGACGTGGCAGGCCGCGGGACCGGGCCAGGAAGTCTGCCTCGCGACGGCGGGGTTGATTCTCGTCATCGCCGTGATCGAGGCGTCGTATCTCATGGCGTATCGCGACGGCCTGACGGAGCTGCCTGGCCGCCGCGCGCTGAACGAGGCCCTGCCGCGACTGAGTGGGCAGTTCACCGTCGCCATGGTCGATGTCGATCACTTCAAGCGCTTCAACGACACGTACGGCCACGACGCGGGCGACCACGTCCTCAGACTCGTCGCCGCGCGGCTGGCGCAGGCACCGGGCGGCGGCACGGCGTATCGGTACGGCGGGGAGGAGTTTGCGCTCGTCTACCCAGGCAAAGGCCAGGAGGAATGCCTGCCCTACGTCGAGGAGCTGCGCGAGATGGTCGAGACGCACCGGTTCACGATGCGGCGCAGATTCCGGCCGCGCGTAAAGCCGAAAGCCGACAAGGGCCGTAAGAGTCGCCAGGCCATCATGATCACCGTGAGTATCGGCGTGGCGGAGCGGAATCATCGCAATACCTCACCCGATCAGGTCGTGCAGGCCGCTGACAAAGCCCTGTACCGGGCCAAGGAGGCTGGCCGAAACCGCGTATCCACGTAGCTTCGCCCCATGAGGCTGAGCCTCGTTTTCCTTCCTTTATTCTGCGCCTCCCTCAGCGCGCAAACGACCGCGTCGCATCTGTTCCTCGAACATGAGCCACTCAATCTGACGCTGGAGACCGACCTCCATGCGTTGCGGGGCGATCGCGGGAAGGAGCGCAAGGCGCACCCCGGCACGCTGCGATACGGCATCGGGAGCGACACCGGCACTATCGCCGTCAAGCTGCGCACGCGCGGCATCTTCCGCCTCAAGACCTGCGGCTTTCCGCCGATCCGCCTCGACCTGCCGTCTCACAAGGTCGAAGGCACCCCCTTCGCGGGTCAGGACAGGCTCAAGCTGGTCACACATTGTCAGCGGGACCGGCTCTCCGAGCGCAACTTGCTGCGCGAGTACGCTTTGTATCGCGTGTTCAATGCGGTGACCGACACGAGTTTCCGCGTGCGGCTCGCGCACATGACGTACGTGGACTCCGCGCGGCACGACACGATCAGCCGCTACGGCTTCCTGATCGAATCGGACACGGCGTTGGCCACCCGCATCGCGGCCACACCCGTCCGGGCGACCAACGTCTACGATCCGGTCATCGAGAACTCGTATATGACGCTTGTCGCCGTATTCCAATACCTGATCGGGAACAACGACTGGTCGGTCTGGGGCCGGCACAACATCGCGATCTTTCAGCAGACCGCCGATCCGCGGCCGCTCCTCGGCGTGCCGTACGACTTCGACTTCTCGGGCGCGGTCAATGCGCCCTATGCGACCCCGCCGCCCCAGGTCCCGGTCAAAACGGTCCGCGACCGGTGGTATCGAGGCTTCTGTCAACCCGACAGTGTGTTGCAAGGCGCCCTCGCGCGGTTTCGCGCAGCCAAAGACTCGATCTACGCCAATGTCCGCGCGGTCCCCGATCTTCCCGAGGGCGACGTCCGCAACGTGCTCGAGTATTTCGATGACTTCTTCAAAGTCATCGAGAACCCCGGTGCGGTACGTCGGGAATTCGTGCGCAATTGCCGGACGCTTCAGCTCAGGTAATGATCCTCCGCTGGGACGCACCGGACGCCGCAACCCTCCGGCGCATGCTCGCCGATCCTCCGCGCCCCTCCCTAGCTCCTGGGCGACTGCGCACGACCCACTTTCGCGATGTGTACTTCGACACGAGCGCCGGTGAGCTGCGCCAGCGCGGCGCCCGGTGCCGGCTGCGCTTTACGGCGGGGGGCGAACGCCGGCTGACCCTCTGGCAACCGGCCGCCAGGCGGATCGACGAGCGCGTCCGCAACGTAGACGACATGGCGGCACTCGCTGGCACGTCCGAGGCTGCCCTGCGGCTGCGCGCCTTGATCGATCCGGCGCGACTCGCACCCTGGATCGAGCGCCAGGTCGAGCGCGCGTGCCGCACGTTCCGAATCCCCGTAGCTCTGCTGCCGGTCTGTGACGTGGTCACGGACCAGATCGCGCTCAACCGGTCGGAGATCACGGCAACGCTCTGTGAGGTGAGCGTGCGCGCGCGTCGCTGGGGACACTCGGCAGCCGGTCGAATCGCCCGCGCGCTCGAAGCCGCGTTTGCGTTGCGGCCCGCCGGCAGTGATGCGTTGCATCGCGCCATCACGGCATTGGATGCCGCCGAAGCGGAGGGCATCGGCCGCGAGCTGCGCGGCGAACGTGAGGTCGCGCTCGTCGCGGTGGAGCACGGCCGTGTCGGACTCTGTCGCGCCGGTGCCGAGCTGCGTCTGCCCGTCTACAGGGGCAGCGGGGAGGATGCCTGTCGCGCCGCACTGCGGCAACTGGTCGGTAGCGGCGAAGGCCAGCTGCGGTTGCTCGGCGTCGTGCCGCGCTCGGGTGACCGCGTGCCGCTCGAGGTCTGGACGGCGCGCCGGCTGCACCGCCACTCCGGCAACGGCGAGACGCTGCAGTGGTTCGCCCCGGCTGATCTGGTCGCGCGCGTCGGCTCGCCGCTGCTCCGCGATCCGGGAACGCTCGCGGCCCTCACGGTCGCGGCGCGTTCGCCTCTGGTGCCCGAATGGTCGGGGGCATCATTTGGCCACACGACGAGTGACGACGCGTCCCTAGACGCGGACGCGATCGCACGCGCGAGTCGCGTGACGTTGAGTGAGCTCCGCGTCGCGGCACCGCGGGAAGAGGCGAAGGATCCGGCCCGCGCGTCGCCCGAGCAGTTCCTCAACCCGGAGCTGTCGTGGCTCGAGTTCAACGCCCGGGTGCTGGAGCTCGCCGAGGATGAGCGGACGCCGCTCGCCGCCCGCCTGCGGTTTCTGAGTATCTTCTCGACAAATCTCGACCAGTTCCTCATGACGCAGATTGGCGCGCTGCAACAGCTCGTCGCGGCCGGCCGCAACGTGCCATCCGCGGATGGCGGCGGCCTCACACATCAGGAGACCCTCGACGCGTTTGGCGTCCGGCTGCGTCCGCTGCTGGCGCGGCAGTATCAGACTTTTCGGTCCCTGGCAGGCGGGCTGTCGCTCGCGCGGTGGGACGAGCTGGGAGAAGGCGAACGAGCGGCGCTGCGGACCCGATGCGCCGACGAGATCCTGCCGTTTGTCAGTCCCAAGGCGCTCACCCGCGCGCCAGGTCACCCGTTTCCGCTCATCGGTGACCGCAGGCTCGCGCTGCTGGTCGCGCTCCGCGACCGCGCCGGGGCGCCCGTCCATTACACCATTGTCGAGCTGCCGCAGGATGCGCCGCGATTTGTCGCCCGCGCGAACGGGCGCGGCTGGCTCGCGACGGAAGACCTGGTCCGAGCCAACCTCGATCTGCTCTATCCCGGCCGGATCGTTGCCGGCGCCCACGCGTTTCGCCTCACCCGCAGCGGCGACCTGCAGCTCGACGAGACGACGACAGCCAACTTCCTCCAGGCGATTGAAGAAGAGCTCGTCCGTCGCCGGTCGCGTCCCGTCCTGCGCATCGAATTCGAGGCGAGCACCCCGCCGACACTCCAGGACCTGCTCCAACGGGAGTTGCGATTCGAAGAGAGCGAGGGCGAGAGTACCCTGACCGCCGCCGACGTCTTCGTCTCCGACGGCATGGTGGATCTCGGCGGGCTCAGCGACGTCGCCGCCGGTTCACTCCCCGACTATCCACCGCTCGTAGCGCGTGCGCCCTTCGATGCGCAACGCCCGGTGGCCGAGCAGATCGACGAGCATGACGTGCTCGTCTATCACCCGCACGACTCCTTCCCGGACAGCTTCGAGCGGTTCATCGGCGAGGCCGCGGAGGATCCTGAGGTTCAGGCGATCAAGCTCACGTTGTACCGGCCCGGCGGTCCGTCGGCGATCGGCGACGCGCTGCGGCGCGCCGCCATCGCCGGCAAGGACGTCTCGGTGCTCGTCGAGCTCAAGGCGCGGTTCGACGAAGCGCGAAACATCAGCTGGGCACGCAGTCTCGAGCGCGAGGGCATTCACGTCGTGACGGGGCTCGTGAGCCTCAAGACTCACGCCAAGATGGCGCTCGTCGTGCGGCAGCTCCCGAGCGGCCGGGTCCACCGCTACGCGCATGTGGGAAGCGGGAATTACAACGCCAATACCGCGCGCGTGTACACCGACTTTGGACTGTTTACGGCCGATCCGCGCATTACCGCCGACGTCCACTCCCTGTTCAACGAGCTCACCGGGTCGAGCCATGCACCGCAGGTGCATCTGCGACATCTCCTCGCGGCTCCGATCGATCTACTCGACCGCGTGCTGGCGATGATCGACCGAGAAACGGCGCACGCGCGCGCCGGCCGCTCCGCGCGGATTCGCGCCAAGCTCAACGCACTCTCCGACTCGACCATTATCCAGGCGCTGTATCGGGCCTCGCAGGCCGGGGTGGACGTGGACCTCGTGGTCCGGGGCATCTGCACCCTGCGGCCGGGGGTGCCGGGGCTCTCCGAGCGCATCCGCGTCGTGAGCATCCTGGGTCGCTTTCTGGAGCACGGGCGGATCTACCACTTCGCGAACGCCGGCGAGGACGAGTACTACATCGGCTCGGCCGACTGGCGGCCTCGCAATCTGCGGCGCCGGATCGAAGTCATGGCGCCGGTTTTTGAGCCGGCAGCGCGCCACCGCCTGGACGAAGTGCTGACTGGAGAGCTGACGACGACCGAGGCTTGGGCGCTGCGGCCAGACGGAGGCTACGATCACTTGTAGGTGATCCCCGCGGTCAGTGATTCAGCTCGAATTCCACCCCTATCGCGTTCAGCACCTTCGGCGGTCCCATGGATGCGAGCATACCGAAGCCCTCTGCCTTCACACGCTGGTGACCCGCAAGCGCGCGGACTACCGCTCCCAGGGTGTGGAAGTCGCCGAACGGTGCGATCATCGTATGGGCGGTCACGTTCACGAGCGCGCCGTTGCCCAGCGTGAATGTCGCCGCCACGGAATCCGCGGCGGTCACTGAGTCGGCGAACGCGACGCCTCTATGCTCCGGCTCGTCCGGGCTTTCTTTGCGGAACCGCACCTCGATGACGTCGAGCGTGCGCGGCGTGGCGGTCTCGCGCAACCCTTCACCCCGGGCGACAACCGAGTCACCGCCCGCGAGCGCAGTCTTCACGTCGGCGAGGGTCGCGAACGTGGAGTCGTCCCCCTCGTCACCCGTCTCGATGTCGCTTCCTGCGACCAGGTGCAGGATGGTGCCGTCGGCGAGCGTCGCCGTTTGGGCGCCGACGTCCACCGATGCGACCTTGCCCCGGAACTGGAGCTCGCCGAGCGTTTCAGGCGTTTGTTGCCCGATGCGCGTTGTGCCGTCACTGGTCCGTAGCTCGATCTTGCGGTCGAGCACTTGGAGCCAGGCGTCCGGCGGCGGACTGGCATTGGTGAGCAGGTTCGCATTCTGGACATTCAACTCGATGCTGGGGCGGTCGGCCGCATCGTCGAGCCGTACCAGGGCGGCGGTGAAGGCCGCGTCGGTCGGCGCCTGCGGCGTTCCGGGCGCGGGCCGACGCGCCTCGACAGCCGGATGCCGCCCGGC
>Ga0209689_1000456_pt1 | contig 28030 bp, 30 predicted proteins | sample GraSoiAngelo_149_FD_187119 | JGI IMG/M metagenome (GOLD analysis project Ga0209689, IMG submission 187119) | Grasslands soil microbial communities from the Angelo Coastal Reserve, California, USA - 14_1009_09_30cm (SPAdes) (version 2) | ecosystem: Environmental > Terrestrial > Soil > Grasslands ... | reverse complement strand
CTCGATCGCGCGTTACAGCCGGGAGAATCGGCTGGAGCGGCGTCCCGGCGCGAAAGCTTACGGCGGCGCCGGTACGAACATTTATCGGTGTAAAGACGGTCGTTACGTTCATTTCACGACCAATATGCCGCATATGTGGAAGGAGTTCGCGCAGAATTGGATGAGCAATAAGTCACTCGCCGGGCCCGAGTGGGAGAATCCACGATACCGCGACGAGCATTCGGAAGAAGTGGCAAAGGCTTTCGCTGAATTTATCGGCCAATTCAATGCCGACGATTTTGCCAACGAAGCACAGTTGCGCCATCTCGCCGCGGCGCCGCTCAACACCATCGGCCAGTTCGTCGACTGCGAACAAAATCGCGTGCGTGAATGGCTGCAAGAGGTGGATCATCCTGTGATCGGCAAGTACAAAGCGCCTGGCGCGCCCATGCGCCTGTCGCTCACGCCTATGCGCGTGCGGTGGCCCGCGCCGCTGCTAGATCAGCACCGCAAAGAAATTCTTGCGGAACTTGAGAATCTGCACGCCAGTCCGCCGAAAACCCACGGTGACGAGTTCGAATCTCGACGGCCGATGTTGGCCGGGCTACGCATGGCTGATCTAACCCAGCAGTATGCCGGACCTTTGGGAACTGAATTGCTGGCGTACTACGGCATGGAAGTGGTCAAGATCGAAACCGGCACGATTGCGAGCAAGGAACGCGAAGCCGCAGTGCATGCCTGCATGAACCGCGCGAAGCTCGGTTGCACGCTTAACCTACGCAATGCGGACGGAAAAGAATTATTTAAACAATTGGTTGCGAAATCCGACGTGGTCGTCGATAACTTCAGCTCGGGCGTTTTGGAGCGGCTTGGCTTCAGCTACGAAGTGTTGCAGCAGATTAATCCCGGCATTGTTCAAGTCGTAATGCCCGGCTGGGGACTCACCGGACCGCTCAAGTCGTGGGTCGCGTGGGGATGGCAGTTACTCGCCTACACCGGCATCATGCGCTTGTGGGGCTATCCGGACTCGCCGATGGAGACACGTTGTAAAATTGCCTGGCCCGATCGGGTCGGGTCGGTCACGATGGCACTCGGCGTACTTGCCGTGCTTGAGTACCAGGCGCGCACGGGAAAAGGGCAGTTCATCGAAGCCGGCATGCTCGAGGCGCAGGGTTCGATGATGGGGCCGGCAATTCTCGATTACGCAATTAACGGCAACGAATGGGACGCCATGGGCTATCGCGAAATTCTCGGCGAACCGTATGCGCCTTACGGCTGCTATCCGTGCCGCGGCGAGGACAACTGGATCATTATCGCCTGCGCAAGCGACGAAGAATGGCAAAGCATGGTTCGTCTCATCGGCAAATCTTCTTGGGCTGCCCATGAAAAATTTGCTACGAAGAGTGGCCGTAAAGAGCACCGCGACGAGCTTGATCAAAAGCTTTCGCAGTGGACAGGTAGGTATACGGCAAAGCAAGTCTTTCGTCTGCTCCAAGAAGCCGGCGTGGCGGCCGGCATTCCGTCATCGGGTGAAGATCTCTTCCATGACATTCACCTACGGGCGCGCGGCCATATCGTCGAAACCGAAGCGCAACCTTGGGGCAAGATCACGCACCACGGCCTGCCGGGAATTCTATCTCTGTCCGCCGCCAGCGCCGCACGCCCAGCGCCATGGATCGGCGCGGATAATGATAAAGTATTTGGCGAGATTTTGGGGCTAACTCGCGAAAAGATTGAGGAGCTAAAAAGAGCGGAAGCGATCAAGTAGTTTCGTCGGGAATACCGCTGAACCGGGTTGTTCCCATTTCGACTGTGCAGTTCTATTTTCGTGCCTTTGGCCCGAACGGTTCCGGTTGAAACGGTTTGTCTCTTTCTTCGAGAAACGCTTTAAGTCCGCCTTTTTTCTTCGCCTCTTCGAGTCGTTTGTTGAATTCCTCGCGTTTCGTCAGCCGAGTCATGGCGGCTAATTCAGCGTTGAGCGTCCATGCCTTGCGCAGGCCCATCATTTCCATTCCCATGGTGGCGATGTGCAGATTGATCTTTACCGTGTCCGGCGGGACGAGAGCGATTCGTTCGACGAAGGCGAAGCAGGTCTCCAACAATTGATCCTTTGGCACGACCTGATTGACCAGACCGATGCGCAAGGCTTCTAGTGCGTCGACGTGATCACCGGTTAGCGAATAACGCAGAGCATTCTTGAAGCCGGCAAGAGCGACCCAGATGAAATCCGTGTTGGCGCCATGGCGGACCTGAGGCTGGCCGAAAACCGCGTCGTCCGCGGCGATTGTGATGTGGCACGTGAGCGCCAACCAAGAGGCCGCACCCAGGCACCAGCCGCTCACGGCGCCGATGATCGGCTTGGGGTATTGCCAACGGTAGAGTTGGCGCCCGAGAATATCTTTGCGGTCAGAGTCGCGAAGCCGATTGTACTCGTGGACCAGCGATGCTCCTCGCGGGATGCCATAAGGCCAGGCGGTTTCGGGGTCGTCGCTGCTGATATCTTCGCCGGCGGAAAACGTGCCTCCCGCTCCGGTAATTACCACCGCACGAATCTCCGGGTCGGTCTCGGCTTTCGCCAGTGCGCTGTCTAGTTCTTCCAAAAGTTCTTCGTTCATCGCATTGAGCGCATTGGGACGGTTCAGAGTAATCAACACGCCACGCCGCTGCTTCTGGTAAAGAATGGTTTGAGAGTCTGCCATGTGTCGCTCCTATTAAATTGGAGTGATGGATTAATGGAGTGTTGGAGTACAGGGAAGTCGGGTCCGACCCAATTACTCCAGTACTCCAATTACCCAGTTTTTTTCCTCGACCGCGGCCCGAAAGGTTCAGGCTGAAACGGTCCGTCGCGGAGTTGGAGATATTTTCTAGTGCCTTCGTTGAAGCGAGCTTCATCCAAAGGCCGGCGCAGCTCTTCGCGCAGCATGACGTGCGCCGGCACGGAAAGCTGATTATCCAGCAATAGGGCGTCACGCAGCCCCATCATCTGAAGTCCCAGCGTGGCTATCTGCAGATTGATTTTCACCGTCTCGGGCGTCACGTGAGCGATGCGCTCGACGATGGAAAAGCATTCATCGAGAAGTTCATCGGCAGGGACGACCTTGACGACGAGTCCTATCCGTAGCGCTTCCTGGGCGTCGATATGGTCGCCGGTCAGGCCGTAGCGCAGAGCGTTTTTAAATCCACCAAGCAAGGTCCACATGAAACTCGTATTGGAGCCGTGGCGCACCTCGGGCTGAGCAAACACGGCGTTTTCGGAAGCGATGGTAATATGCGTAAACAGCGCAAACCACGAGCCGGCGCCCATGGCCCAGCCGTTGATGGCGCCGATGATCGGTTTGGGAAACTCCCATAGGCGCATGAAATTCCGGTTTTCGGAGCGCCACGAATCGATCACCTCCGCCGCTGGCATACCGGTCGGAATACCGTAAGGCCAGTGAAGGTCACGCCGGCGGCCGCTGGCGGTTTTCCCTTGGTCCATACCCGCAGAAAAGGCGCGGCCCGCGCCCGTAATCACCACCGCACGAATCTCCGGATCGGTTTCTACTTCGTCCAATGCCTGGTGCAGTTCTTTTATTAACGTGCGGCTGATCGCGTTCATCGCCTCCGGGCGATTCAACGTGATCAGCACGCCGCCGCGTTTTTTCTCGTAGAGTATTTCTTTGTATTCGGCCATTCGCTCTCCTTTCTGAACCGCTCATTGAATGGTTATCAGCTCGACTGCTCTAGCGAATCTCGACGAGAGCATCGACAGCAACAACGCCTTGGTTATTCGAATGCACGACGAGCGGATTGATATCCAACGCGACCAATTGCTCTCCCAGACTCACGGCCAGGCGTGAGACTTTGACTATGGTATTGCACAGCGCGTTCATATCAGCAGGCGGTTCCCCTCGGAGACCCGTTAACAGGGGCCAACCCCGGAGCCGCTGGATAAGACTAAGCGCCTGTTGCTGGGAAAGTGGGGGAATCCCAATAGCCACGTCCTTGAGCAGCTCGACGAAAATACCGCCAAAACCGCAAACGATAACGGGCCCGAAAAGAGGATCGCGCTTGACCCCAAGAATCATTTCCACTCCCTCCGGAGCCATGTGCTGCACCACAATTCCGGCAATTTCGGTAGCAGGGAGATGAGCCGTCACTTGCTCGTGAATTCGAAAGAAAGCTTCGCGCACTTCCGCGGTACTGGCGAGACCTAATTCGACACCGCCGACATCGCTCTTGTGAGGAATACTGGGAGACTCAACCTTGAGCGCCACCGAAAACCCGACCCGCGTTGCCAGCTCCGCAGCTTCTTCGGCATTGCGCGCGAGCAGTGTCGGAACGACCGGAATGTCGAACGACTGCAGCAGGCGGAACGCTGCTTCCGTCGGCAGAATGCCAGAGGGCAACGGCTCATGTTCTGAAATCACCGAGTCGTGATTATCGCTCGCCTGCGATGACTTGCGAAACTCATGGTGCTCGGCGAGATTGCGCAACGCAGCCATCGCGAACTCTGCTCCCTCCATCAGCGGCGCGCCGGCGGCTCGCAGAGGGAAAACGATGTCGGGATCCACGGCGCCGCCAATAACGGAGCTGAAGATGGCGATCGGTTTCTCGCTGGCGGCGGCAGCTTTCGTTGTCGCCGCCGAAAACCGATTGCCGCTTTTCAGTTCTTTGGGTCTGGGGTCGTTTGCTTCGATGTTGACCGTGACCACGTCCATGTTGGCGTCGTGAATGAGCGCATCGAGCAGGCGAGGAAATATTTTCTCATCATCGTACATGGCGCCGGTGCCGTCGAGCGGGTTGTGTGGATTGCCGAAATCAGGCAGGATTTCTCTGAGCTGCGATTTTGTTTCGTCGCTCAAATCCGGGCTTTTGAGTCCCGCTTCTTCGATGGCATCGGCGACCAGAGTGCACTCGCCGCCCGAGCCGCTCAGGATGCCGATCCGTCTGCCGCCTTTGTAGCGCTCCACGAACGTCTCGCAAGCGAAAAGACCGATGGTGTCGATCAACTCGTTTAAGCTGTGGACCTGGACGATCCCGCTCTGGCGGAAGGCAGCTTCGACGACTTCGGCGGCGCCCGCCAACGATCCCGAATGGGTAACGGCGGCGCGGCGGGAGACCTCGGATCTTCCACCTTTCAAGATGATGAGAGGTTTGTTCTGCGCCAATGCTTTGTGCGCTACCGCCATTAATTTCTTAGGCTGTTTAAATCCTTCCACAAAGGCCGCGATGACGCGCGTCTGGTCGTCTTCGACCAGATAATTTAGATACTCCTCGACGGTCACTCCGGCCTGATTGCCGCAGGAGACGATGTAACTCAAGCCGACGCCGCGGTTGTGCATCAGCGCATTGGCGATGGTTGTGCTGAGCCCGCCGCTTTGCGATACCAGCGCCACGGGTCCCGCCAGGAATCCCTGGGGAATTACGGAACTAAAGAGGGGAGCATGGCCGAATACGTTAAGAACGCCATAGCAGTTCGGACCGCATATGAGAAGGTTGCGTTCTCGTGAAAGCGCTTCGAGCCTTGCCTGTCGCTTCTCTCCTTCAGGACCGATTTCCGCGAAGCCGCTGGAGAAAACAACGGCAGCGCGGACCCCGGCAGTCGCGGCGGATTCCAATAAGTCCGGGACTTGGCGGCCGGGAATGGCCGCAACCACGCAATCCACCGTTTCAGGTATCGCCGATAGATCGGGATAGCACCTGAATCCCAAAACCTCGCCGTACTTTGGGTTCACAGGAAAAATTCGGCCCTCGAAGCCAGCATTCATTAGGTTGCGAATAATCCTGTTGCCTCGGGCCTCCCTTTGAATGCCGCCGGCGGATGTTCGTTGAGACGCGCCCACCACGGCAACCGTTTTTGGTTGCATCAGCGGAGTGATATCACGCCAAGGGACATCGTCACGATTGATCTGAGTTTGGTTCAAAGTCATCGCTGTATTTTGACTATGGGGAGTACTGGGGTAATGGGTGTCATCCAGCAACACTCCAATACTCCATCACTCCTTTACTCCGTTCCGCGCTGTTTTTTCGATCGCGGCCCAAATGGCTCCGGCTGAAACGGTCCGTCGCGGAGTTGGAGATAAGCCTTGGTGCCCTGAGAGGCGCGGGCCTCATCCAGCGGCCGGCGAAACTCTTCGCGCAGCATCATGTGAGCCGCTACGGAAAGCTCGGAATCCAGCAGTAACGCATCGCGTAGCCCCATCATCTGAAGCCCCATGGTCGAAATGGCGAGGTTGATCTTTACCGTTTCCGGCGGCACATGCGCGATCCGCTCTACGATCGAGAAACATTCCTCCAGAAGCTGACCTGCGGGTACGACTTTATTGATGAGCCCTATGCGGAGCGCTTCTTGAGCGTCGATATGATCGCCGACGAGACTATAGCGGAGCGCATTTTTGAATCCCGCAAGCAAGGTCCACATAAAACTCGTGTTGGAGCCGTGGCGAACCTCGGGCTGCGCAAAGACGGCGTCGTCAGCGGCGATCGTGATATGGGTGAATAAAGCCAGCCAGCAGCCTCCGCCCATGGCCCAGCCCCTGACGGCGCCGATCACCGGCTTGGTCAACTCGAAGATGTGCATTAGCTTCGCGTCATCAACGCGCCAATAGTTGAGCAGGTCCGCCGTGCTCATATCGGTCGGCATGCCGTAGGGCCATTGCATATCTCTGCGCCGGCCGCTAGTCGTTCTTTGGTCAAAGCCTGAGCTAAATGCGCGCCCGGCACCGGTCAAAACGATGGCTCGAACTTCGGGATCCGCTTCGGCTTCGGCCAACGCATGATGCATCTCCTTTAGCATGGATCGCGTTATGGCGTTCAACGCTTCGGGACGGTTCAGGGTAATGAGCACCCCGCCTCTTTGCTTTTCATAGAGAATCTCCTGGTATTCAGGCATCGTGTCCCCCAATTATTAGAGAATGGAGTACTGGAGTGTTGGAGTATCGATGATCAATACCAAGTACCCCATCATTATCATCATTCCATTGTTTCAGTACTCCATCACTCCATCTCTCGGCCATGTTTTCTCCCGAGCGCAGATTAGCGGGCATAGAGAGCCTTGATAAACCCGCTATCATCAAGTTCCTTAACGAAGCTGTCATCGACAAACGATTTCGCGTCTCGCTCCTTGACCTTCGGCTCTTCTTCTCCGATCTTGTCCAGAATCGTTTGAACTCCTTTGAGTGAAGGATAGGGAACCTCGTTGTAAAAAGTGGATGCCAAAAGGTTATAAGAGAGTTCCAAATAACGGCTATCACGCTCTTGCTCCGACTGGATCCTGAGTTTTTTGCGCATTACATCGAGGCTCTCTCGTTTGTTCTTTTTAAAGTACGCAATACCTTCGATGTAACCTTTCATGAATTTGAGCGCCCGATCACGATTGTTGCGCAAGAAGGACCGAGTGCTCTCTAGGGTGTTTTGCAGATAGAAAATGTCCATATTGGCGGGGTCGCCCACCACTCGATATCCCTTTTCCTCGGCGAGAAAAAAAGTCGGCATGGTCAGGACGGCCGCGTCCGCTCCTCCTTTATCCAAACCCACGAGCATAGCTGGCGAGGAGCCTAAAGTAATGATCTGCACCTGATCCGTACGCATATTCCACTTCTTTAGCATGAGCAGGAGCGCAAGATGTCCCGCCGAGCCAAATTGCGTAATGGCGATCCTCTTGCCCTTGAGATCTTGATACGTTTTTATTTCCGGTCGGGCAAGAATTCTTTGTAGTCCCTTTGTCAACGTGGAAGCAACAATAACCGTTTCCACTCCCTTAAGCTGAGACCGAATTGAACCTTCGCCACCGCCCACGGAGAAGTGAATGTCGCCGGCCACAAGCGAGCTTACTACGCGCGCGCCACCCCCGCCGATAACAATGACCTCGACGTCAGCGCCGTATTTCTTGAAAAGCCCCTTATCCTCAGCAACCCATACGCTGCCATTCGTCGCGCTGACCGAGCTCAGCCCGATCCTTATTTTGTCTTGGGCATTGGATAGGAAGGGAAAAAGCGGAATCACGACCAGCAAAAACAGCCTGACGTTGTGAAGCAACAGCGCCCGATTCATAAGCCACCTCTGGAAACGGATGGTTGCTACGAAATTAGCCGGAAGGCTCGAGCCCACTCAAGACCCATGCAAGGTAATTGAAATAGACGTCGAAGGTCAAGCTTCTTCTCGCCATGGATTGCGGTTCGAAGTGGATTTCATGCCAATACCGTTTCAAAACGTGCTAATATGCGGGGAAAATAGATTCGCTGCGTATTCAGAAAGCAGGTTTAATCATAACGGGCGCTCCAGCCATGACACCGCAATCACATGAGGGCAAAATGAGGTTTTCTCGTTACGCCGTTCTTCATGATTCAGCGTCTAGATCCCGAGTCGTACGAATTAGCCTCATATTCTGGTTATTTTGGTTCTCCTCTGAAGCGCTTGGGCAAAAGCGCCTGCGTCCGGTAAACTGCTAACGGTTAGGACCGGTATGCTACCGATTATCTTATCAGCACCTCATGGTGGCCGACAGCCGATCCCCGAAGCGCCTGTTCGGTGCGGCGTCGGCGTCGCCCAATTCACCATCGGCCGCGATAATAATACCGGTGAGTTGGCCGAGAGAATCGCCGCGAAGCTCGAAGAGCGCTTCGGTGCAAAGCCATTTCTCATTATCGCCCTGTTTGAGCGAAAATATGTGGACGCCAACCGTCCCAGCGCCAGCGCTTATGAGTCGGACCAAGGCAAGCTCCATTATGAATCCTACCATCGGAAACTGCGTGCCGCTTGTGAGCGCGTACGGCGCGAATGGGACCGCGGACTGCTGCTCGATATTCATGGGCAGGGGACGGGAGTCGACACTATCTACCGCGGTACGAGCAACGGTAAAACCGTCATGTCCCTAGTCGGTCGGTTCGGTAGGGCGGCTGTCAGCGGGGCGGCCAGCATGCTCGGCCAACTGGAGCAGAAAGGATATAAGGTCTTTCCGCCGACTGATAAGTCATACGAAGAAAAACAATATACCGGTGGCTACATAGTGCAGACCTACGGGAGTCATCGAGAAACCGGCATCGACGCGATCCAACTTGAAATCGGCACGAACCTGCGCAAGCTCGGCGTGCTGGATCGGACGGCCGCTGACCTGGCCAACGCGATCGCCGTGTTCGGCAAGGAGTATTTGCCGTTGATGAGATCTTCTGCGGCAGCTGAAGCGATAACGCAGCCGTGAACAGACCTGAAACGGTCAGCACCACTCTACGCGTCGATGGTTTGGCCGCCGTCGATCACGAGCGCATGGCCCGTCACAAACGAAGCTTCGTCTGAAACCAGGAAAAGCACGCCGTAGGCGATCTCTTCGGGTCGGCCCATACGTAAAAGGGCTTTATTGCTGCTTCCCATCTTTTCCCGCTGCTCGTCTGTCATACCATCGCCTAAGGTGGCCTTCGGAGGGAAGCCTCGGAAGCGGGGAGTTTCGATGGCGCCCGGGCAAATGCAGTTCACGCGAATTCCATACGGACCATAATCGAGCGCCATCTCGCGCGTCAGATTCACGATCGCCGCTTTTGTGGCGCAGTAGCCGGGATAATCGGGCGAGGCTAAAAGCCCGAAGGTTGAAGCGGTGGTCACGATATTGCCGCTGCGTTTTTTGATGAAGTGTGGGATGGCTGCGCGCGCGCCGCGAAACATCGCGTTTAGATTAATATTAAGCACGAAGTTCCACTCCTCATCGGTATGCTCATGCAGCTTCTTGCGTATTCCAGCGCCCGCGTTGTTGTAGAGGATGTCCAAGTCGCCGAATGTTTCTAGTGCGGCTGCGATCATACGATCGCAATCGGCTTGCTTGCTCACGTCGATATTGGCGAAAATCGCCTCCCCGCCTTCGCGCTTTATGAGGTCGTCGATTCTCGGGGCAATCGTCTCTTGAATGTCGCAGCAGACGACCTTTGCGCCTTCGCGCCCGAAGAGTCGAGCGGTAGCGCGGCCAATCCCGCTGTTAGCGCCCGTAATAATTGCCACTTTTCCTTTGAGACGGCCCAGCCCATGCCGCAACATTGGATGCTCATCTATTATAGACTCTGCCATATTCTGGTCCTCCATCCTCGATCGTCAATCCTCCATCCTCGCCCCGTTACCTTTACCGGCGATAAAGCTGCTTAATAAAGCCGGACTTGTCCAGTTCTCCTACCAGACTCATGTCGACAAATGCTTTGGCGTCCGCCGCGGCGGCTTTAGGATTTTTGGGCGCAAGATCGTCGAGCATCGTTTTCACGCCGTCCGGCGTAGGATAGGGCACCTCCGGAAATGCGTTTGCATAATCCTTGTATGCTCTTTCCAACCCTTCGGGGTCCGAAACACCCAGGTTCTTTTTGAAGAGACTCTTAGCGTATTCCTTTTCGGTTTTGATGATGTGCATCGCTTCGATCATAACACGAGCGAGTTTCAGCATCAGAGGCCGTTTTGCTTTGACGATGCTCTCGCGCGTGAGGATGCCGTTCCACCAAAAGGGAATCTTCAGATCGCTGATGTTAAAAAGGTTTCGAAAGCCGAGCTTTTCCGCCTGGGTCAAGAAAGGCTCCGGTATAATTGTGAACTGAGTTAATCCCTTTGAAAGCGCCGCGAACCTTTCCGCGGTGCCGCCCGTGGGGATGATCTTTACATCCTTCTCCGGGTCGACCCCCAGCTTTTTAAGCGCAAGCCTAAGACCCAAATCCGATGTAGTTCCAAGCCGATTAACACCACCGGTTGTTCCTTTCAGCTGTTCAACTTTGGTAATGCTGGACAAGGAGACTATGTGGTCGACGAAGGTTGGGACGACGCCCACGATCATGACCGTATCGGCTCCTTGCAGACGCGAACTGGTGAGCGTGGTTACAGATATACTGGCGGCATCGATTTCTCCGGCCAGAAGGGCCTGCAGGACCGTCGGGCTATTGCCTATGCTGATAATTTCCGGCTCCACGGCTTGTTTCTGGAGAAGTTTTCTATTTTCAATGACCCAGATGGGGCTATTGGTTGGGCTAAATCCCGCCCAAGCCAGCCGCAACTTTTCCTGGGCAGAGCCAAGCGTAGCTGTAGTTACGAGAGAAATCACCACGGTCAGGGCAAGAAGCAGCTTTCTCAGCATGTCCGATTCCTCCTGCGCACTAGACGAACCAGGCAAAATTTGCATATCCCGGTGATAGGGTCAAGCCGTCATTAGGCAAAGGTGATTATTTTCACGTTGACTGAGATAATCATTTGTTATAGCCACACCGTAGGAGGGGCACTGATATGGCGAAGAAAGGCATACTGGTGACGGGCGGAACAGGTTTGGTCGGTGCATACGCGGTCGGAATGCTGTTGGAGCGAGGCGAAAGGCCGGTGGTCTTCGATATCGCGCTCAACGAACGGCTACTGAACGCGGTTGGAGTCGATACCAGCAAGGTCACGATGATTCGGGGCGATATGTTGGATCTGCCGGCTTTGATCTCGGCAATTCGCGATAACGATTGTGACCGGGTAATTCATTTGGCGGCATTCTTAGGCGAAGAGGTTCAGCGGCGGCCTTACAGCGGGGTCCGGCTGAATTTCATGGGCACGGTAAATGTTTTTGAGGCCGCCCGATTGGAGAAGATATCGCGGGTGATTTTTCCTAGTTCGGGAACCGTTTACCTGGGATCGATAGGCGAGGGGCTGCAAAAAATCGACGAGGGCATCCCGATGAATCCCCCGTCCGTCTATGCGGCAACCAAAGCCAGTTGCGAATTCATGGGTCGAGCCTATGCCAAACGGTACAATTTCGAATTTATTTGCCTCCGCTACGTTGGTGGCCTATATGGACCTTCGCCCACCGCTTTAAAGGCGACGCGCGAAATAGCTATTCAGGAAATGATTCGGGCCGCGGTAAAGGGACAAGCAGCCAAAATTTCCTGGCCCTATGCTCCGACTGAAGTTCTCTACGGCAAGGACGCCGCCAAAGGCACTGTCTTGGCTGTGCTTAAAGACAAGTTCAAAGACCGGCTTTTTCATATCGGCAACGGTCAACTCATCGGCGGCGATGAAATTCTAGCGGCGATCAAAAAGCACTTTCCGGATTCTAGAATCGAGCTGGTCAAAGGCGGTAATCCCATGCCTTACCCGGAATCGCGGCTTGCCAGCGACTTCTCACGGTCCAAGGAACAACTCGGCTACGAGCCCGAATACCCGATTGAAAAAGCTGTTGTGGATTACGCCGCGACTTTAAAAAGGTTGGAAAATCTATGATCGACAACACCGTGCTGAAGTATTCGTCCAAAGCTTAGCGGGAATAGTGATGTGAGCAACCCAACTTTAACCATGTTCAAAAAAGGAGACGATGTGCGAAAACGGCAACCTATTTTTCTTTTGGGATTGGCATTCCTAACTTGGGTAACATCACTTTCCATGAGCCAAGCGGCGGCGCCAACCGGATCGGGTTACAACGAGAAGACCGTAGCTGACTTCTACCGCGGCAAGACCCTGCGAATTATTGTCGGCTTCTCCGCTGGTGGAGGCTATGACCAATACTCGCGCCTCATCGCCCGCCATCTCTCCAAGTACATTCCCGGGAACCCCGGGATCATTGTGGACAATATGGCCGGAGCCGGCAGCATCATAGCGGCCAATCATATGTTCAACGCGGCGACTAAAGATGGCACGGTCATAGGTAATATTTCCGGTCCGATTATCTTAGAACAACTGTTCAGCAATCCCGCCGTCCAGTTCGATATGGCCAAATTCCGCTATCTCGCGGTGCCGGTCAGCGAGTCGTATGTATTGGTCGTCACACGCAAGCCCGGCGTGACAAAATTTGACGAATTACTTGGGCCCAAGGGAAAGCAGATTGTCGTCGGTGGCATTCCCGGCTCGACTGTAGAGCATGCGCCGGTGTTGGCCCGGGATATCCTCGGCGCCAATCTCAAGCTCGTATTGGGCTATAAGGGCACCGCGGACGTGCGGCTCGCCATCGACAGCGGCGAGGTCGAAGGTTTCTTCAACTCATACACTTCTTTAAAAATTACTTCCTACGACAAGATTAAAAACGGCGAATGGGTGATGCTCGCGCAATTATCCGAAAAGCCGATCAAGGATCTGATCGTTCCGAATGTTCCGACGATCCCGATGATTGCTAAAACCGCTGAACAGCGTCTTTTGTTGAAATACGGGACCAGTACGCCGAATGATTTTGGCAAGGTTTATGTTTTTCCCCCCGGTATTCCGGTGGACCGGGCGACGGCGTTGGAGACCGCATTTGCCAAGGCCTTTGCTGACAAGGATCTACTCGCTGATGCAGAGAAAGGAAAATTAGAGGTCGATCCCATGATCGGCGACGAGATTCACAAACTTGTCGTCGAGTTCCTGGGCATGAGCCCCGATTTGAAGACAAAACTGCAGCAAGCCTTGAAGGGCGGGAAGAAATAGCTACCGTCGACGCCCGACTCGACCTGCGTCACCGTTTGACGTAGTCTTGCTTGTTGGAGGATTCGCATGATGCGCACGTTTGCGAAAAGGATGAATTTGGAAGGTTAATCGATATGAAGATTTTGCATCGGGCTTTAACGATCGTGGCCGTCGTATTGTCGATGGCGGCCGGGTTTTACGGCAACGGCGAAGCTCAGGAACGAGTCAAGCTGGATTATAGCTCGGTGGATACGAGTAACGCGGTTTGGTACGCGGCGCAGGAGGGCGGCTTTTTCAAGAAACATGGCTTGGATAGCCAGCTTATCTACATCCCCAGCACAACGACGGCTGTCGCTAGCATCATCGCCGGCGATGTTTCCGTTGGGAATGCATCGGGAGGAGGAGTTGCCAGCGCCAATGTGGGAGGCGCGAGCCTTGTCATGGTCGCTTGCTTTCTCAACACGCTTCCGTATGAGTTGGTCGTTCAAGAATCGATTAAAACGGCAGAAGACCTCAAGGGCAAAAGCATTGGAATCAGCCGCGTGGGTAGCGCATCAGACGTGGCAGCGCGGGTTTTGATCAAAGGACTGGGGCTTGAACCGGTCAAAGACGTGCCGATATTACAAGTCGGCGGCGCGCCGGAGAGGGCCGGCGCGTTTCGCAGCGGCAGAATCGCCGGCTTTCCTTCTCCACCGGGAGTCATTCAGTTGGCCCAGGGCATGTCGCCTCGAATTTTGATCAGCACCGCGGATTTCCAAAAGCGCTTCGAGTTTCCCTACATCTGCGCGACGACGACTAAGCCGTATCTGACCGCTCGTAGAGAAACCGTAAAACGCATCGTTATGGGGTTGATCGAGTCCACCGCCTTTTTTAAAACCCATAAAGAGGAAAGTAAGAAGATCATTGCCAAGTACAGCCGGCAAAACAACCCCGCATATCTGGAATCTTCCTATGCGGCCGTCGCCAAACTCTATGATCGAGTGCCGCTGGTGACGCGGGAGGGAACGGAAATTCAAATCAAAGACGCGCTCGCTCGCAAGCCCAACGCGACCATGCGCTTCGAAGACGTAGCCGACGACAGCATTGTGCGCGAGCTCGAAAAAAGTGGCTTTATCGATAAGCTTTACAAGTAATTCACCACGCTATCCGTAGAAAAGATGATCGCAGCCGTTGTCTTAGCCGCCGGCGAGTCCAGCCGGATGGGTCGCCCGAAGGCGCTGCTTCCCATCGACGGCGTTCGCTTCATCGAAAAGATCGTTAGCTCCTTCCAATCGACTAAAGTTGGGAAAATTCTTGTTGTTCTCGGGCACAACGCAGAAGAGATGCGGCAGAAAATCGCCGATCTTCCCGTACTGATCGTGGTCAATAACGAATACAAGAAGGGACAACTGTCATCGTTAGTCGCAGCGATTCGCGATATTCAATCCCGGCAGTCCTCCGCCGAATTAGACGGAATATTAGTTCATTTGGTCGATCATCCTTATGTCAATCCCATCTTGGTAGATGTAATGATCGATCGCTTCTACGAGTCCAAGAAGCTAATCGTCGTGCCCCGTTATCATGGTCGCCGGGGGCATCCGGTTATCTTTTCGCGGTCATTGTTTTCAGAGCTGCTGAACGCTGCCCTCGATCAGGGCGCAAAAACCGTTGTCCATGCGCACCAAAAGGATACGCTTGAAATCGACACGGAAGACGAGGGGGTGACCATCGATATCGACACTCCGGAAGAATACCGACAATTCGTAAAGGAAAGCTGAATGTCCAAGCTGAAACTCACCTTCGCCTGCGGCGATTATGATTTTTTGCGCCCGTTATTCGATGGAACGGTAACCGCGCCCGGGATCGACCTGAATGTTCTAACCATGCCTTCTCCCGAGCGGCACGGCAGGATGCTGCGTCATGAGGAATTTGACGTCTGCGAGCTCTCGTTGGTGGGCTATCTGGTCGCTCGGGACCGGGGATGTAATTACACCGCTATTCCGGTATTTCCGCATCGTCGCTTTCGCCATTCTTATATGATCAAGAGAACCGGCTGCGGCGTGGAAAAGCCGTCGGACCTCAACGGCAAGCGAGTGGGATTGGATACTTTGCAAAACTCGGCCGGTTTGTGGATGCGCGGCATTCTTCAGGACTATTACGGCGTCGATCTCAAAACCATCGAATGGTGGTGCCAGGAAGAAGAGGACATTCCGTTCGAGCGGGCCAAATGGATTAAGCTAAAGGGCGTGCCCGAAGGGAAGAATGTCGACCAGATGTTGCTCGACGGCGAGCTCGAAGCGGCGCTTTATCCGGAAGTGTTGCCTTCGATCAGAAACGGTTCGCCGAAAGTGGCGTTGCTTTTTCCCGACCCGAAGGCAGCCGAGATCGACTACTATAAAAAGAGCGGCATTTTCCCGATCATGCACACGGTGGTGGTCAAGAATCACATTCTGGAGAAAGATCCCTGGGTGGCGATGAGTTTGGTTGAGGGTTTTCAGCGCGCCAAAGAGGCTTGTTACGAGCGCATGAGGGATCCGCGCAGTTTCGCTCTCGTATGGGTGCAGGATCTCATGCGGGAACAAAGGGAAATTTTCGGCGCCGACCCTTGGCCTTACAATCTCGAGGATAATCGAAAAACTTTAGAAGCCGCCATTCGCTACGAATACGAACAGGGCATGATCAAAAAGAAACCTGAGCCGGAAGATTTGTTTTTTCCCCCCAGCCTGCAGCGGATTCAGCACTACGTGTGACGGACAGTGACTATTGTCCATGCATTCTCTTGTTCTTCGCCGGAACTGAGCTGTATATGATCGTTGCTGCGAGCGATCTTCAATATTGCCTTCACAATGGCTGTGAGATATTGAACGGACTCAGCTTTAACTTGAACAAAGGCGAATTCCTCGCGGTTTTGGGGGAAAACGGAGCAGGCAAGACGACACTGCTCGATCTCTTAATGGGTTTCCGTCGGCGCACCGGCGGCCAGCTTAGAGTCATGGAAATGGATCCTGGTCATGACGCCTGGGAAGCGCGTGCGCGTGTTGGTTACCTATCGGAAAAGGTCGATATTCCCGGGGACTGGGATGGGGCAGAATTTCTGGCCTTTCATCGTCGCTTTACAATAGCTACGATCTCGCGAGAGAAAAGCGGTTGGCGGAGCAATTCAAGATTAGCTGTGAGGAGCGCGTGGGCAATCTCTCCGCCGGAGAAATTCGCCGCCTTCAGATCATTGGGGCTCTTGCCGCAGACCCGGAACTTCTGATCGCTGACGAAATCACTGCGGTATTGGACATTCTAGGACGAAGAAAGTTTCTTCAAGCGCTCCAAGAACAACAGAAAGAGCGGGGAATGACCATTGTGCTCGCTACAAATATCCCTGAAGGGTTAGAGACGTACGCAGATAAGATCTTACTTCTTAATCGAGGCCGTCAACTCCTTTTCTCGGAAACAAGTAATTTTCTAGATGGCAATCGTGATCTCGCTGGCGCGGTGGCAGAGCGCCTCGAACGTTTATGATTCTGCATTTTCTCAGAAGGGACTTTCGAGACTGTCAGTTATACTGGGCCATTTTACTGTTCATCACTATCGCAGCGTTAGTTAGCGGAGCGATAGGTTTGCCGGTGCTCTTCTCGGCTTATTTTATGTTTCCAAGCATGGCCCAAAATTACATCCTTGGTTCTCCATGGCGAACTCAGCACCAGATGTCAAGACATTACTTGCTCGCGCTGCCGATCTCTCACAGGAGACTTTTTGTGATTCAACAGGTGCGGATGTTGGTTTTTTGGCTCCCGCTTTTGGTTTTGATGTCTTGTCTCCCGTTTACAATGCCGAAATCAGGACTGATCGGGTTCTTCTACTATTTTGGTCTGTTGGTTTCGGTCGCTCTCTTCATGCATTCCCAAATATGGTCAGCGCTGGAGATGGAAAGAATTTCAACTTACTTACCCAAAGGCCAACGGCTCTGGGCCTACATCAAGTTTTTTATTGTTACAGCTGGAACAATGATGATCCTCGGCTTCGGTTGGGCGAATCTCTTATCCAATGACCTGATCGCTCGCAGCCCACGGGTTCCCCTATGGGGATTTCTATCCCTGATGCGCTGGCTCCCAACGCCAGTGATCTTTCTAGCCGCCTTGATCTTGCTGGTATTCTGGATACCTCATAATGCTCGCCGCTGGTGCGTGACGCTTTGATGGTGAGTGGCTAGGCTAGCAGGCTGCGGAAAGGATGGTTCTCGTGTTTCGAGAGCCTCAGCAGGGACGGAAATTTCTCATTTCAAGCCTTTCCGTTCGTCCTGATGCGTCCGGACCAAGATCCCTCACATTCGTTCGGGATGACAGAGCGCGATACTCGCGTCCTTTCAGGCCAGCCGGAAAAGTTTGTGCCCCGAAGAGCACGTTCATCGGCGACCAATGCGCGGTAGACGGCAAGATGCGATCAATCCGGGAAGGTGAATTCTTCGTTTATGGTGTTTTCAATTCCCATCCGCATCAGTTCCGCGACGTCGAGTTTGGATTCGGCTTCCTCTACCTCCCATGGTTTTGCTTTGGTCGCAGGATGCTTCGGCACAAAAAGCTGGCAGCAGTCTTGATCCGGGATAGACGAAATTTCGAATGTGCCGATGCGGCGCGCCTGATCGATGATCTCTTGTTTGTCCATGCCGACCAAAGGACGCAGGATCGGCAGGGTCGCGGCTTGTTGGATAACGGCCATGTTATCCAGGGTCTGCGAGGCGACCTGACCCAGGCTTTCTCCTGTTAGAAGCGCTTTAGCCTTTTCTTTTCTCGCTACACCTTCCGCGATTCGCAGCATCATGCGCCGGTAGAGCACGACGCGGAGCGGTCGGCTCACGGCGGCGACGATCTGCCTTTGGATCTCGCCAAACGGCACCAAATAAAGGCGGGATAGAAATTGATGCCGCGTGAGAGCCGTCACCAGTTGACGGACCTTCTCTTGCGAAGTCTTGTCGAGATAGGGGGTGCTGTGAAAGTGGACGAAAATCAGCCGGCAGCCTCGCTGCATCATGCGATAAGCCGCGACCGGCGAATCGATGCCGCCTGAGATCAGAGATACGACCCGACCGCTCGCCCCGACGGGCAATCCACCCGCGCCGGGGATCTTGTCGAAACCAAAAAAAGCGTCCTGCGGAAGAATTTCCACGGTTACGGTGAATTCGGGATGCGAAAGATCGACGCGCGCACCGGATTTTTCTTTGACGGCGGCGCCGAGTTGTCGATTGATTTCCGGCGAGGTGAGCGAAAAGGTCTTATCGCCGCGCTGCGTGTCGACGCGAAAGGATGCGAAGTGAATCCCGTTTAGAGATTTCAATATGCGTGTCCGAAGGACCTCGATATCGCGCGCTGTTCTCTCGACCGGCGAGAAGTTTGCCACTCCAAAAACGGTACGGATTCGCTGAATGGCTATTTGCGTATCAATCTCGCTCTTGAACGTCACCAGAAGCCGCGCCGGCAGACTGCGTATCTCTTTGACTCCCAGGTCTCTGACGGCGGCAAGCAAGTTTCGCTTCAGCAGCTCCGTAAAGTATGGCCGATTACCTTTTTTCAGCGCGATTTCATGGTAGCGGATTAAAACCGAGTCCATCGGTCACAGATAACAAATTTGCCCTGGTTTTGCATGCCTCAGTGCCTATGGTACTATCGCTTCAACCTCTTTAAACGCCATGAAGGAGGCGGTCATGGGTAATTTCAAAAAGCTTTCAGATGCGCTGCGATTTTCACCGGATAAGATGAAAAAGAACGGTGTCTTCGAAACTGACAGATTCTTCTGTGACACCTACTGTTTTGAACCAGGTCAAGAACAGAGCGCCCACACGCACGCCGGTCAGGATAAAGTCTACTACGTCCTTGAGGGCAAAGGCGTGTTCAAGGTGGGCGAAGAAGAGAGGGAGCTGGGGCCGGGTGAGATCGCCCTTGCCCCTGCCGGGCAGGATCACGGCGTCGCCAATCGTAGCCAGCAACGCCTCGTCACCCTGGTGTTCGTCACGCCGAAACCGTCGCATTGAAGAACCACCATGAGTGAAGACACAAAACTCGTCGCCCAGGCCAACGAAAATTTCTATCGCGCTTTCGAAAGTCTGGACGTAAAGCAAATGGAAAAAGTCTGGGCTAAGGAAAGCCCTATCCAGTGCGGTCATCCGGGCTGGAGAATCCTGCGCGGATGGAACGTGGTGATGGAGAGCTGGCGAAGAATTTTTGAGAACACGCCGATGATACGTTTTCTGCTGACCGACGTTGCAATAGAAATCCGCGGCAACATGGCTTGGGTCACTCTTTACGAAAACCTAAACAGTTCGGTCGAGGGTCAAAATATTTCGGCCACGGTTTTGACGACGAATATTTTCGAGAAGGGGCCGGACGGCTGGCGCATGATCCATCACCATGGTTCGTCGGTAGCTCAACAGGCCCCACAGACCGATCCTCCCACGGTTCACTAACCTATTTGCTACGGTGAACGCTTCCGCAACCACGCTGGAGGGGAAGGTTGCCCTTGTCACGGGCGCTGGAAGAGGCATCGGCCGAGCCATTGCTGTGACGCTTGCACAAGCCGGATGCCGTGTCATTCTCGCCGCTCGGACTTCGGCTCAGCTCGAAGAGGTCAAGAAGGAGATCCAATCCAGCCGTGGCGAGGCGATCGCTATTCCTACCGATTTAACTTTGGATGACGATATCAGCCGTCTGGTCGAAGAGAGTCAAAAGATGTGGGGGATGGTTGATATTCTGATCAACAACGCAGGGTGGGGAAAGCGCGCGCCGGTTCTCAGAGGGAAGCTTGAGGATTGGGACCAAACATTTCGTCTGAATCTGCGGGCGCCGATGTTGCTCGCCAAATTGCTGCTGCCAAATATGATCGCAAAGGGTGAAGGCGCGATCATAAATATAGGCTCGGTTTCCGGAAAAACTGGCGAAGCCAATGGCGCCGCCTATTCCGCTTCGAAGTTCGGCTTGATTGGGTTTACCCAGTCTCTCTACGAGGAGGTAAGGGAGGAAGGCATAAAGGTAGCGGTGATCCTGCCGGGTTTTGTCGACACGCCGTTGATTCCGCCCAACCGGCAACTGGATCGAAGCAAAATGATTCAAGCCGACGATATCGCTCAGACCGTTCATTTTATTTTGACCTCCCCGGCGACCTGCTGCCCGGTGGAAGTCACCGTTCGATCGCAAAGGAGTCCTTATCGGTAGCAATGACGCTTTTGAGATTCAGAAGTTAGGAACAGAGCTTCTCTAAAAAGGGAAGGGCGACATCCTCGAGGCTCTTCACGACCGCCGTGGCTTCGGATAGCAACTCTGCCGGGTGAGAATTCATCACAGCTAGGCATTGCATGCCCGCGCGGCGCGCGGCCCGAATCCCTTCTTTGGAGTCTTCTATCACGATGCAATCTGCAGCGGCGATAGGAGGGTCATCGTCAAGCCGTGCATTGAGTCGAGCCAGGGCTTTTAGAAAGATCTCCGGTTCGGGCTTTCCCTCGCTTACATCTTCCGCGCTCACTATGGCGTGAAAATAATCACGCAATCCCAGGGTCGAAAGGATTGTCTCTATCTCCTCCCTTAAAGCCCCGGAGGCCACCGCCAGCGACAGGCGCTGAGCAAGATCGGCGACTAAGTTTTTAACGCCCGGAAATATGGATACATGGCTCCGAATCGCCTCCCGGTAATACACCGCCTTCCGCTCGATGAGCTCGGCCAGTTTCTGTTCGCTTAAGGGCCGGCCGTGTTCACGATATCCGGCTATAAATGCGCCGCGGTCGTCAAAGCCGAGATAGCGGGCATAATAATCATCTTTTGTGAGATCGATGCCTTCCTCGCCGAGGACTTTTTGAAACAATCGAAAGTGAATCGGTTCGTCGTCCACAATGACGCCGTTGAAATCAAAGATGACGGCTCGAAGCATGGTCCATGAGTACAGAAAAGATTCTTTCGTTTCAAGCAAATATGCGCTAGAAAAGAACTCATGACAGCGGAACATCATCAGCACCACACTCATGGTCATATCGAATATCGCTTCTGCCCGCGGTGTGGGGGAGATCTCGAAAAGCGCATCGTCAAAGCAATGGAGCCGAAACGGCTGGTCTGTCAGAACTGTTCGTTTATTTTTTACCAGGACCCGAAGGTCGTCGCTGGAACGATATTTACGGTGAGGGGCGGGATCGTTTTGCTCAAGCGCGGCGTCGAGCCGGCGATGGGGAAATGGGTTTTTCCGGGCGGCTATGTCGATAGAGGCGAAAGCGTGGATGACGCCGCCATTCGTGAAACGAAGGAAGAATGCCAATTGGACGTGAAGCTCTCTTCGCTGCTGAACGTTTATTCCTACCCGGGCTCTCCCAACATTATCGTGGTTTATGCGGCGGAGGTGGTCGGCGGAGAACTAACGGCAGCCGATGAATCCGTCGAAGCCGGGTCGTTTCTGCCCTCGGACATTCCCTGGGAGAATCTGGCCTTTGCCAGCACGAAAGATGCGTTGAACGATTACATCAAGCTTTACCTGAAGAGAAAAATGGAGTAATCGAGTACTGGAATAACGGAGGAATCCAACGCTCAATTACTCCAACACTCCAGTACTCCAAATCCTCGTTTAGGAGGTTTTTATGGCGATGCCGAGTGTGGGGCAGAAAGCTCCGGAGTTCACCTTGCCAGTCTCGCGTGAACAGAATGTTTCATTGAAAGATTACGAGGGCAAAAAGAACGTTGTCCTAGCATTTTATCCGCTCGATTTTACCGGCGGTTGAGAGCGGGAACTCAGCGGCTTCGAAAAAGACCGAAAGGAATTCGAAGCCCGTGATGCTCAAGTCTTGAGCATAAGCGTCGACTCTCCGTTCTCCCATAAAGCCTTTGCCGAGAAGATGGGCGGGATCAATTTTCCGATGTTGTCCGATTTTTGGCCCCACGGCGCAGTATGTACCATGTATGACTGCTTGCGACCGCAGGGTTTTCCCAAGCGGGCGGTTTTTATTATCGACAAGCAGGGAGTGATTCGCTTCGTCAAGGAGTACGACAAGGGCATTCCGGAAAACCCGGAATTATTTGCCGCGCTGGACAAGATCAGCAAGAGCTAGGCAATATTGCCGGCTAGTTCAAAAAGCAAAAGGCTCGCTAATCTCAACGGAGAGATGGCGAGCCTTTTGTGGTTTGCAGGAGAGCGCAGTCAAATTTCGACTAATACGTCGTCTTGTTCAACCCTCACTTGATATTTCTCCGTCGGAAAATCGGGTACAAGCTCGTTCGCGCCAGTGGTCACGTCATAGCGCCAGCCGTGCCAGGGACAAATCACGGTCTTTCCGTCGAGTTCTCCTTCTCCTAAAGGGCCGCCGCGGTGGCCGCAAGTATCATTGATGGCGTAGAAGTTGCCGTCTACGTTGAACACTGCAACGAGCTTGCCATTGATATCGATGCTCTTGCCGCAACCCGCCCGCACTTCGCTTGTCTTACAAACCTTGATGAAATTGGCCATTGATGAGCTTCCTTTCTTAGCGGCTGAAAAATTTCCGCCTAATATACGTACTTGAGAGTCGGATTCAAGGGGAAGAAACCGTTTCATCTGTAGCGCGCAAGAAGGGCAAATCAGCCACCGTCGCTGGAACTAAATCGCCGTCATGCTTGATGAACAGCTTGGTTCCGGCCGCCCAAAACTCCCTGTGAACATAGCCGAGCGCGATTGGACGGCCCAAACCTGGCGACCAGACCGAGCTGGTGACGTTGCCGACCTCCTTGTCAGACGCATAGATTAACGCGCTGGCGCGCGCCGGTCCTTGGCCGTCAAGTAAAAACCCAACCAGTTTCTTATTGACATGACCGCGCGAGCGGATGCGCTCGATCACCTCCTGGCCAAGATAACAGCCCTTAGTGAAGCTCACCGCATCATTCAATCCGGATTCCAAAAGAAGATTATCTTCCGTAAAGTCGACGCCGTAGCGGGGAATCCCGGCCTCGATGCGAAGGATATTCTGTGCCTCTTCACCGACCCATACTGTGGAAAACTGCTTCCCTGCATCGGTCGCTCTTTGGGCGACGTTTTGTAAAGCTAGTACCGGAATGATTAGATCGAATCCTAGCTCACCAGTATGACTGTCTTGAACGACACAGATGTTAGCGCCGTCTACATTCACGATAACGTGCTGCGCCGGGCGCCCGGGTAGCTCCGCTTGGCCGACAAGCTTGCGTAACAGGCCCGTAGACTGAGGCCCTTGAAGCGATAGTATCCCATAGCCTTCGGACCGGTCGGCAATCTCGACTTCGTCCGCCACCAGATAGCGATTCAGATGTTCGACGATTTTGTCTTTGATGACTTCCCAAAGATCCAGATAAAAAGAATTATCAGATCGCAGTACACGAACATCGCCGAGAACCTTTCCCTGTTGGGTCAATACCGTCGCGTACTGGCCTTCGCCGGGTTTTATATCCCGGAGATCGTTGGAGAGCATGCCTTGGAGAAAGGAAAGACGATCAGGCCCTGTGAATTGAAGCAGGCCGCGGTTACAATGGTCGATTAAACCCGCCGTCGATCGCACGGCGTTGTATTCAGCGTCGGCATTCCCAAAGTGAATGGGAAGCAGCCAACCGTCGCGCTCCGTGAAAACCGCGCCGTTGGATCTATGAAAATCCGCCAATGGTGATTGCTTCGCCATCAATAGAAGAAATATAGCGTTAACGGCTACAGTTGACAACGCGAGCTGCCATACCCTTTAATGATGCCAACTAGGTTTGTTTACAGAATACCCATGGGCAAGTTAAAGGGCGATCTCGACCTCCACAAGCTGGAAATCTTCTATCGGGTTGCCGAATTAAAAAGCTTCTCTCAAGCGGCAGAGCGCTTGTCCTTAAGACAACCGACGGTGAGTGCCCACGTTCAGGAGCTTGAGGACGCGCTCGGCGGCAAGCTGCTATATCGAATTCCCGGAAAGGTTAGCTTGACTCCGTTGGGTCAACTTCTGGTGGAGAAAGCAAGAAGTCTTTTGGCCTTTAAACGGGAGACGGTGGCAGCAGTTGAACAATTTCACGGGAAGCTGAGCGGTGAACTTTGGATTGGCGGAAGCAGCATTCCCGGCCAATACCTTCTGCCCCCAAGACTCGGCGCCTTCGTAAAAAAGTACCCCGAGGTGAAACCGATACTTCGAATCGGGGATTCCGCAGGAATCGTCAATGAGGTGCTTGAGGGGAAGGTCGAACTCGGATTTGTCGGCTTCAAAGGTGAGAACGATCCACTTTTATTTGAGAAAATCTGGCAGGATGAAATGATCCTGGTGGTTTCCAAAGATCATCCGTGGAGCCGGCGCAAATCGGTTGCTTTGGGCGATCTGCGCTCAGAAAAGTTCGTCTCACGAGAACGCGGTTCGGGAACCCTTGATTCCTTTAGAGAGCTGCTCGCAAAGAAGGGACGGGCCGCAGAAAAGATCTTGAACGTAGTCATGGAGCTTGGCAACACAGAAGCGATCAAAGAAGCGCTCATTGCCGGAGTCGGAGTTTCGATTCTTTCTCGCACCTCCATCAGGCGAGAGCTGGCGGACGGTATCTTAGTAGAAATCCCCATTCGAGGTCTAAAAATGGAGCGTGATTTCTACGAGGTCTTTCACAAGCGCCGTCCGTTATCACCGCTCTCGCAGGCGTTCAGCGAATTTTTGCGGAAGGCTTAAGCTAGTCCGAAAAACTATTTTTGTCGTTAGGCCCTATTATAGTGATGGGGTTCACAAATCCAGCCTTCGGCTCTGCTAAAGGACTGTGACGTACAATTTACGAGAATAAAGTAGAGGCGTGGCAGAGATGAAGCGTTCTCCGATCGCTGTGATGGTTGTCATCGTTTTCACGATGCTTCTTTCTGCCGCGCTGCTCAACGCCGCATCCGTGGAGGAGCGGCTGGATCGAATCAATCGTTTGTCTGCAGAGGAGCGTGCCGAGACTCTTGAGAAGGAAGCCCGCAACGAAAGGGAAGTCGTATGGTACGCAGCCATGGCCAGCGACCGCGCGGCCGAGCTCATCAAAGGCTTTGAAAGCAAATATCCTTTTCTGAAGGTGAGATTTCAGCCCGGCGGAGCGAGCCGGCAACTTGACCAGTTGCTAGTTGAGCATCGGACCAACAATCACCGCGCCGACATTATTAATACCCGCAGGTCTTTTGTCGGCGTAATGGCAAAAAACGGCGCGATCGCACGATACCGCACGCCGTTTCGAGCGTCTTTACGCCCAGGCTTTACCGATAAAGATGGATACGTCAACGGAATCTACGCTCAGCCCAGAGTGTTTATGACCAACACTCGAATGGTTCCGCGGGATAAGGCGCCCAAGTCTTTCGAGGCTTTGCTTGATCCGCAGTGGAAAGAAAAGCTGGGAATGGACACGACGGATTATGACTGGCTGGCGTCGCTGATCGATTTTTATGGTCGCAGCAAGGCTTTAGAGCTTGCCGGCAAGTTGGCCAAGCAACAGCTGAACATGCGCCGTGGCCCCACGCTCTTGTCGCAACTGGCGTTGGCTGGAGAGTTCCCGATCGTGATCGATGCCTTTCCTGAAGAGGTGCTCCAGCTAAAAAATGCCAAGGCGCCGGTTGATTTCATATTTTCAGAGCCCTTCGTGCCGGTTAAGACGCCCACGACGGTTTCCATATCCGCCGGCGCTCCTCACCCGCATGTCGCGGCTTTATTTGTCGACTTTCTTCTCTCTAAACCGGGACAGGACCTCATGGCGAGCCAAGGCCGCTGGGCGAGTAGAAACGACGTGGGCTATCTGGTGGATCTCAAGGGCAAGAAGATGCAGATTCCTTCTTCCGATTGGGATGATAAACAAGTTGAGCTGATCAAGCTTTACAATAGTGTTTTCTCACTCCGTTAACCGCTGTGGGTCTGTAGCATTTGAACGCCGTTGGCGCAGTCCTCAAAAATCCAATTTGGTGTTATCGCGAGTAACGGTAAACCCGCCTGTTTCGTGCGTGACGATGGCGCGGGGTTTGACATGGCCTATGCGAATAAATTGTTCGGCGCTTTCCAGCGACTGCATGCGATGACGGAGTTCAAGGGCACAGGCATTGGGCTAGCCACCGTTCAGCGTGTCATTCACCGCCACGGTGGCCGAGTTTGGGCCGAAGGCAAAGTGGAACAAGGAGCTACGTTCTACTTCACGCTGTAAGATTGCCGGGCCGTGGCGGATGTTGACGACTTCCGGCCAATCGCGATCGCGCGCAGTCTTGGGACAGAGCCACATGACAAATCGTCCCAAAGGCAGATTACGTACAGGTTATGTCTTGGATTTGGCGGCCATCCGCGAGAAGAGCTTTTTCGCGTTGCCCTCGGTGATCTTGGTTTTATCCTCGTCACTCAGCCACTCGATGGATTTAAATATCGGCACGATGTCCTCGAAATTCCGTCCGGTCTTCGGATCAATGGCATTGACCGCTCCGAACATCTCCGTAGCGAAGAGAACGTTGTCGATGCCGACACGCTTGATCAAAAGCTCCATTGATTCTTTATCGTAGATCGCCATGTCCCAGTAAACTCTGCGCACTGCCTCTTCGAAGGGTTCCAGCCCCTCTTTGACGTGCATGCCGCGATGGCGGTTCCACTGATAAGGAATCGCTCCGCCGCCGTGAGGTATGATGATTTTCAGCTTGGGAAAATCTTTAAAGACGCGGGATTTTAGCAGCTCTACCGCCCCGGAATGGTGCTGGGCGATATAATAGGAATTCGTCAGATGCATCGCCGGGTTGAGCGAAGCACTGGCGTGAATCGTGCACGGCACGTCGAGATCCACCATTTTCTCCCACAGCGGATACCACCACTCGCTTGCCAGAGAGGGAGTCAACGGCTCACGGCCTCCGGCGACATCGGGATTGACGTTACAGCTTACGAACCCAAGCTCCTTGACGCAGCGTTCGAGCTCGTCCACCCACTCTCTTGGGCTTACGCCTGGAGATTGTGGGAGCTGGCAAACCGGAGAGATCTTGTCCGGCCAGAGGCGCGCCACGCGGGCGATCAAATCATTACACGCCTCAGTCCAGTAACGGCTCACCGAGGGCGATCCGAAGTGATGGCCCATGGCCGACGCCTGCGGCGAAAAAAGCAGCCGGTCGATGCCGCTGTCCGCCATACGCTTGAACTGGCCCTGCATCGAGCGCTGCAACACCTCATCGCTGATCTGCAGTTTAGCGCGTATGGGCTTCGCTAGGTCGACGATTTGTCTGCCGCGGTAAGCCTGTAGCTCCAAAGGCGCCGTGGTGTAGTGTGCGTGCGCGTCAATGATCATAAATGGTTCCTCCTTCGGCTGGAAAACATAAGTTCGGATCGTGCCCCTATTTGTATGAATGCCTGCCTGTAGACAGGCAACCAGTGCTCAAGATTGTTACCCCCAATTGGGTCATGCTATACATGAGATAATTTTTCAAACCATTTTAAGAGGAGCTTACTTATGGCAGACATACCTCGCCTTAACGGCGTAATCAAAACCCTAGAGGAGGGCAAAATCGCCTTCGCGTCATTCACTTCCGTGGATGTCGAAAGCGCCATCGCCATGGCAAGCTCTTCTCTCGACGGGACGGTCTTCGAAATGGAGCACGCGCCGCTTGATTTTCCCGGACTCAGACAGGCGCTCCAGTACATGCTCGACCGGCGCGAGATCGTCTCGCGCGGAACCCTCGCTCCCAAGGTAACGCCGATGGTGCGAATCCCTCCCAACGGCGGCGAGATGAATCAGTGGATTGCCAAGCAGGTGCTGGACATCGGCGTCTT
>Ga0209689_1000453_pt1 | contig 28090 bp, 29 predicted proteins | sample GraSoiAngelo_149_FD_187119 | JGI IMG/M metagenome (GOLD analysis project Ga0209689, IMG submission 187119) | Grasslands soil microbial communities from the Angelo Coastal Reserve, California, USA - 14_1009_09_30cm (SPAdes) (version 2) | ecosystem: Environmental > Terrestrial > Soil > Grasslands ... | reverse complement strand
GGCTTGCGGCGCCGACCTGCGGTAATCGGGGTCGACGATGAGATAGGTGATCGGACTGAACGGCGGCGGATGGGCGCCCGAGGCCTCCGCGAGATCGACGGCCAGCCCGATGGGCGCGTTGTCGAAGATGCCGCCGTCGATGTAGCTGCGCCTGCACAGCTGGCGGGATTCCGGCGGCGGGAGCCGGTCGCAGGAGAGGGAGGTGATGCTCTGGCCGAAGTCCGGTCCCTCGCAGCTGCCGTCGCTCACCACGTTCTCGTCCGGACAACTCGTGGCGCAGTCGCACAGATCGCGCGCTCGGAACGCAAAAGGGAAAGCCATCGATGCCAGGATCGCCTGGCTCGTCAAGAGAGAGCCGATCCCCGAGGTGCCGGCGGGCTCTCCGAGCAGAAGCTGCGCTGCCGCCGAGCCGCGGTCAGGCGGGAGCGCGGCGGCCACGACGCGGGGGCGTCCTTGCTCATCCACTTCGAATCGCCAGGGAATGACGAAGCGTTGCGTCCCCGCCCGCACCCCCGCCACCTGCCGCTCCTGGGGTCGATCGCGGGTCACCGTCAAGCCGATCGATACCGCGCATCCGGGCCTGAATCGCGGCCCGTGCTCCAGGAGGAGCGTCCGGATGCGCCGGATGGCTTCCTCGAGCGGGGCCGCGCTCAGGAGGCCGTCGGCCGCGGTGTAGGCAGAGGGCCGGTCCGGGAGCAGCTCTTCGATGCCGACCGCCGCCCACGCATCATGGAAGATGTTCTTGTCCGGATCGTCGTCGCGCGTTTCGCTCCAGTCCTCGCACCACATCGCGGCGGCCATCACCGCATTGGCCGCGCCCGCGGACGCGCCGGTCACGGCGGCGAGCTCGATCTGGCGGGGGGGCGTACGCAAGTATCGCACGGAAGCCCAGGTCAGGCCGGCCTCGTAGTTGCCGAGGCTCGCGCCGCCGCTGATGGTGAGGGCGAGCCTGTCCGCCGGCGGGGGAGAAAGCGGCGCGAGAAGCGCGATCGCAAGCAGGATGATGGGCCCCTCCGCTCAGCGGCTCATCGCCGACTCTTCCATGTTTCTCGTTGACCGCCGATCATTGCAACCACGGCGCTCCGGCGGGCCGGCGCGCGATGTCCGTCTCGCCGCCGCCCATTCAGGCTGCGATCGAAGGCTGCTCCGCCAATCGGGGTTGCGGACGGCGATCCATCCGGTGCAACACAGGCCGGAGCGCGAACAGTCCGTCGTGGCGTTTGCCCAGCCCGCGCAGTCGAACGCGACGGCCGGCGGCGAAGACGCGCGCGAAGACGGCCAGCGCTCCACCCCGGATCGGCGCCGCAGCGCTCAGATCGATGATCGTCGTCGCCGACGGCGGCACCTGCGCGACGGAGTACGCGAGCATCCGGGCGGCGAATTCGTCGAGCGTGCCCTCGATGCTGAAGGTCACGCGCCCGGCGTCGGCCTGGCGCCGCACCCGCAAACGCGCGCCCTTGGCAACCGCGGGCTCCTTGACGCGGTCCCGACGCCCGCGCCACGCGAGACACTCGACGCAGAGCAGGAACGCCGCGGCGGCCGCCGCCTTGAACGCGAAATCGAACGGCTTCATCTCCGCCACACCAGCTCGAGGAACGTCGTGCGGCGGTTGGTGAGGACCGCTTTGCAGCAGTTCAGCCATGTCCGTAGCCCGAAGTCCTGGACGATCGTCGCCGAGTGCAACAGCACATCTTTCGTCGTCACGACCCCGGCGATCATCTCCAGCCTCCTGCGAGGATGGCGAAGCAGGGTCCGTGCCAGTTCTGCGCCGCTCGAAGGGCGTCGTGAAAACGCCCTTCGCCCGACGGGTTTCCGTCAGCCGCTGCTCCGTCTTCTGACAGTGCGGGGCCAAGCAGTGCGCGCTGTCTCGCCCGTCGACAGCGTGTCGTCCGACCGTCGGGAATCGATCAGAGACTACCGACCCCCGCGGCGTTCTCAGACGTGATCGGCGGTGGCACGTCGTCTGCACATGAAAGCGAAGCATGTGTGACCAGCCGACAGGCAGGCAGCTCGACGACTCGCCGGTGAGCGACGACACGCTGGCAGAGCGCGCACGGAGCGGCAGCGGGGCAGCATTCGCGGCGCTCGTGAGGCTGCACGGCGAGGCCGTCTACGCCATCGCCAGGAACATGTCCGTCACGGCTCGCGACGCCGAAGAGGTGCTCCAGCAGACTTTCCTCTCTGCCTGGCGCGACCTCGGGTCTCTTCCGGCGGGCGCCAGATTCACGACCTGGCTGTACGGGATTGCGATGAAGACTGCCTTGGCCTACCGACAGGCCCATCGCCACAGCCCGTGGGGTTCGCTCGAGGGATTGCTGCCCGCCTTCGACCACGCGGGCCGTCTCGTCGCGACCACGGGGCGCTGGCCCGAGTTGGACGGCAACTCGCCGGAACCCGTCGCGGTCACCGGGCTGCTGCGCGAAGCGCTCGAATGCATCGACGATCCGACCCGCGCTGTCTTCGTCCTGCGCGACGTGGTTCAGCTGCCGGTCGAGGAAGTGGCCACGATCCTGGAAACGTCGCCCGAGGGTGTCCTCCGGGACGCGCATCGGGCCTCTCTCATGCTTCGCGGCTTCATCTGCGGGCTCTGATCCCGACGATCAGGGCGTGCCGCAGCGCTCGCGAGCAGACCCTCACCGCGCGGTCGTCGGGCCGTACTTCTTCAAGCGCTCGATGAGCGACCCCCGGCTCAGGCCTAATCGCCTTGCGGCTTCGGATTGGTTGCCGCCGGCCGCCGTCATGGTCCGCCGGATCAGGCTCCGCTCCACTGCGTCCAGCTGTTCGCGCAGGCTGAGCGTGCCTTCCGGTGGCGCTTCGGCATCCGCATCGGCTGCGGGAGCAGTCGAGGCCGCCGCGAACGCCTCGAGCCCGATGTCGCCGCCCGTGCTCAACGCCACGATGCGAGCGACGGCGTTCTCCAGCTGACGGACGTTTCCCGGCCAGTCCAATCGCTGGAGGGAATCGAGCAGCTCCGGCAGGAGCCGGACGTCTTGCATCCCGAACCGCTCCGCGTAGCGGCGAGCAAATTCGGCTGCGAGCGCGGGGATGTCCTCGCGGTGCTCGCGCAGCGGTGGCACGACCAGGTCCACGACCGCGAGGCGATAGTAGAGGTCCTGGCGAAAGCGGCCGGTCCGCGCCTCGCCGGCGAGATCGCGGTTGGTGCAGGCGATGACGCGCACGTCGACGCGCTCAACCTTTCCCGCGCCGACCGGCTGGATCTCGCCTTCCTGCAGCGCGCGCAACAGCTTCGCTTGCACGGGCAGGGGAAGCTCGCCGATCTCGTCGAGCACGAGCGTGCTTCCGTCCGCCTGTGCGAAGAATCCACGGCGCGCCTGCTGGGCGCCCGTGAAGGCACCGCGCGTGTGGCCGAACAGCTCGGCCTCCGCCAGCTCCCCCGGGATCGCGGCGCAGTTGAACCGCACCAGCGGTCCCGTGGCCCGGTGGCTCTGGGCGTGCAAGAGCGAGGCGATCAGCTCCTTTCCCGTTCCCGTCTCACCGCGGATGAGGACCGTGATGTCCTTGGGCGCGATCCGCGAAATCGTCTCCAGCAGCTGGCGCATCGCGGGCCCGTCCCCGACGATGGAGTGGCCCAGCGCTTTCTCCGCGGTGAGCCTGCGGTTCTGGACGCGCAGGGTCCTCGCCTCCAGCGCCCGATCGACCACCACGGAAAATTCGTCGGCGTCGAAGGGCTTGGTCAGGTAATCGTAGGCGCCGCTCTTCATCGCGTTCACGGCCACTCGCTCCGACCCGTGCGCGGTAAGCAGGATCACCGGCAGCGATTCGTCGCGGTCGTGAATCGCCTGGACGAGCTGCACTCCGTCCATGCCAGGCATGGCGAAGTCGGTGACCACGGCGTCCACGCCGTCGAGCTGGCCGAGTGCTTCCTGGCCGGAGCGCGCGACCACCGCCTCCTGGCCGCGCGAGCGGAAAAGCCCCCGCAGGCTGGCGAGCATCCCAGAATCGTCGTCGACCACCAGGATCCGCGACATCGTTGACCCCTAGCAATTGCTAACGCGGCAAATGTACGGCCACCTCGATGGCGTCGAGCAACGCCTCGTCGCTGAACGGTTTCACCAGGAAGGCGATCGCGCCACTTGCGAGCGCGCGGGCCCGTGATTCCTCGTCGGCGTGCGCCGAGATGAAGATGATCGGCACTCCATCGTGAGACGCGGTCAGCCGGTCCTGAAGCTCGATGCCGCTCATCCCCGGCATCCGGACATCGAGGATCAAGCATGCCAGACCAAGCAGTTGGCCCGAATTCAAGAGTTCCGCGGCCGAGGCGAACGCCTCGGCCTTGAAACCCACCGATTTCAGGAGGCTCCTGAGTGCATCCCGCACCGATTCGTCGTCGTCGACGACCGCGATTTTCGGGATCTCCGCCACGTCCGCCTTCCACATCCTCCCAGAGGAGATCTGCGTACAGCGCCGCCGTATTGCACCATGCGGATGATAATTCTCTATCATACGTTGGTATACCGCTTGCCAGACCTCCGGCGCCAGAGCGCCGGTCACAGACTAGCGCGACCGGGGTCGATCGCCGGCGCGGCAGAAGGCGAGAGCATGCGCACCGTGACGACGATCGCCGGCACCAGATAGGCGATCGTCACCCAGAACCACATCAGGGCGCCCGCGCACTCCTGGTCCTGGAGGGGAGAGAGGCTGAACGGCACGCTCGCGGAATGGTGCGACGGATAGACGACGCGGCCGCAGAAGGCGAGAAACGCAGAGAGAGCGTCGCACGGCAAGGTGGCGAGAAAAAGATAGAGGGGAACGAAACCGCGGGTCGAAGGATCGGAGCTGTCGCCGCTGCCCATGACGGGCCACCAGAAGAGAAGCCCGCCGGCGAAGAAACTGGCCTGCTCAATCGCATGCCACGAGGGCGAGCACATGCCGAGCTGATGCGCCGCCGGCACGTGCCACACCACGACCACCCCCGTCCCGGCGATCCAACAGAAGACAGATCCGGGGACACCATACGCAACTCGCCGTGCCAACTCGATTGGCATGGAGTTGCGTATGGTGTCCCCGGATCCGCTCCAGAGGATGAGCGGAGCAGCGACCGTCATCAAGAGGAGATGCTGCACCATGTGGAAGGTGAGCAGCGCGTGATCGAGGGTGGACAGCGGAGAGCCGACCACCACCCAGAGTACGGCCATTCCGGCGACGAACGCCGCGAGCCTGCGACTCGACGGCCACCCTGGACGAAGGCGCTCGAAAGCCATGTCGGCCTACGGGACGATGGCGGCCCGCGACGCGTCGCTCGCCGGCGCCTGCCCCGGAGGATGCAGCGTCTCGAGGAACGCCACCAGCGCGGTAGTCTCCGCCGGGCTGAGGTTCTTCCCGTAGGCCGGCATGTTGCCGCCTCCCTGGACCACCTGCCGGATCAGCTGGTCCTGCGTGAGGCGGACGGCGACTCCGTCGAGCGCAGGCCCGCGCTTTCCTCCCGTCTCATCGAGCGAGTGGCAGTTGCGGCACTGCTTGAGCTGCAAGACGAGCGCCCCATGTCGCTCCAGCGCGGTCCGTCCCTTCAGGTACTTCTCCGGGATCGGCTCGCCGCTCCAGGCGTCCATCACGGGGCTCCAGGGGGTGTGCGCGCCGAGATGCGTGAGACTGCCGAGCGCTACGGCGGCGAGCAGGACGGTCAGGACGGCGATCGGCCTTCGCTTCCAGCTCTTCTCGCCTTCGCCGGCGAAGAAGGGAAGCGCGATCAGCACGGCCAGGGCGATGACCGGTCCGATCAGCAGGACAGGCGTCTCCGCTGCGGGCGGAAGGAACGAGAGCAGGGCATAGAGCCAGAGGAAGAAGAAATCGGGATGCGGCGCCGTCTGGATGATGGTGGGGGCGGGCGGTCCACCCGGACCGAACGGGCCGAAAAGGGCCGCGCACGCGCTGATCGACAAGAGCACGAATCCGGAGAAGATGATGTCCTTCCAGACGGCCGCGGGTACGAAGGGGATGCCGTCGCGCTCGGTGAGCTCGTGGTACTCGGCGAGATAGTTTGCGCGGCGGACGATCCGTCCCGGCATCGGCCACTCGTTGATCCCGAGCTTCAGCACGAGGAGCAGGTGCAGGCCGACGAACCCGATCAACAGTCCAGGGATCACGAAGACGTGCAGGGCAAAGAATCGCGAGAGCGTCGCGCTGGCGATGATCGGGCCTCCCAAGAGCAGGTTCACCAGCGCGGGACCGAGCACCGGGACCCGGCTCACGATCGAAGCGCCCAGCCCCAATCCCCAATAGGCGTCCTGGTCGAAGCGGAGCACCTGCCCGGTGAAAGCCATCCCCAGTGTCACGAGCAGGAGGAGGACGCCGATGATCCAGGTCAGCTCCCTGGGGAACTTGTAGGCCCCGAAGAGGAAGACCTGGACCATGTGGATGAGGACGATGGCCAGCATGAAGTTCGAGCCCCAACCGTGCAGCGCCCGGATGAACCAGCCTGCCGCGACCTGCTCGTTGATGACCTGCAAGCTGCCCCACGCTTCGCCCGCCGAGGGAACGTAGAGGATGGCGAGAAGGATCCCGGTCACCACCTGCAAGGCGAAGACGGTCAGCGCTGCGCTGCCGAAGACGTAGAACCAGCTCGCGGTCTGGCGCGGCACCGGATGGGCCATGGTGGCCATCATCGGCTTGCCGAGTTGGAGACGGTCGTCGAACCACCGGCCGACCCTTCCCATCAAGCGCACGGAGGCCTCCGCACCGTGAGGCTCGCCAGGGAAGCCCCCGGAGTGGGCATGGCGCCGGCTTCGATGAAGAGGGTGCCTCCGTCGACCCTGTAGCGGTACTCGAAGAGTCCGCGCTCGGGCGGCCCGGACGCGCGAGAGCCGTCGGCGTAATAAGCGCCGCCGTGGCAAGGGCACATGAACAGGTTGGATTGCGGAAACCAGCGGACCGGACAGCCGAGATGAGCGCAATTGATGGCGAAGATCTGGAACCGTTCGCCGTCGATGTTGCGCACCCAGCAAGGGATGGTCGCGGTCTCGCCGTCGGACGGCGTCACCACCGGGTTCCGATACGTCGCGAAACGGGTCTGGCCGGCCGGGAACTTCTCCACGCGGCCCAGCGACACCCATGCCCGGCTGCCAGGCTTGCGGCCCCGAGAGACCGGAGAGAAGAGGTAGCGCAAGATGGGAACGGCCAGGGTCAGGCCGGCGATGGCGTTGAGCAGGAGTCCGAGCCCGAGGAAGATGCCGCGCCGGGAAGGTCGTTCAGACGAAGTCATTGGCTCGCTCCGATCGCGGCCTGGGCCGCTGGATAGGGTTGTCCGGCGACCTCCGGCCTTTGCGCGGCAAGCCACGCCACCACATCCGAGACGTCTTCCTCCGACATGGGCGTGCCCGGCACGTTGCCGCGCCAATCCGGAGCGCCGAGCTCGCGCCGCCCGACGATGACGGTCGTGCGCAAGGACTGATTGCTCACCAGGGCGAGAAACGAGCCGTCGACGATGGAGCTGGCCCGCTCGCCTCCGCGGCCGTCCGCGCCGTGACACGACGAGCAGTACACGGCGTAAACGCTCGCGCCCCTCCTGGCATCGCCGTCGCCGCGCGCTGCGTAGGGCGGAGGTTTCACTCCGCGAAGGGCATCGGGCCTCGCCCACCGGGCGCGGATCGCCCCGACGATCGCTTCGATCTGATAATCGGTCAGCATCCCGCCGGCGCTTTGCGCAAACGCCGGCATGGCCGTTCCAGGGACCCCGTCGCTGACGACGCGACGGATGGTGACGTCGTCGGCGATGGCGAGGTAGACCGGATCGGCCAGCGCGAGCGCAGCTCCACCTCTCCCCTCGGCGCCGTGGCACCCGGCGCAGTTCGCGGCGAAAAGCAGCGCGAAGGCGGTCACCTTGTCGGGTCGCATGACTTGCGACTCCGCCGGGGGCTGCCCGGGCGGGCGATCGCGAAGCGCGCAGCCCGAGATGACGACGCTCAGAGCAGCGACGAGGCGTCTCACCGCTGCCCTTCCTCTCCGGGCTCGTCGGCGAGGCCGGAAGCTTCGATGCCCGCGCGAATCGCGAGCGGGAGGCCCTGCCAGGTGCGAATCCGTTCCTGCTTGGAAACGACGATCCCGGCGACGATCCCGAATCCCACCTGCGAAACCACGAACCAGAACCAGTCGACGCGCTGATTGAGCACCGGATTGACGATCCCGATGATGCTGTGCAGCAGACCGGACCAGAGGAGGGGCGCCGCGATCCCTGCGAGCACGATGGGCCGCCGAGGCAGCATCGGTAGCATCGCCCCGTAGAGGAGACCCACTCCCACGGACGTGCTGAGGTGGATCGCCACCGCCACCACGAAGGAGGCCAACTGGAACCCGCTGAGCTCGGCCGTCGTCGCGGTGAGGCTTCCGGGAAAGAACCCGGCGGAGAGCAGATTGATCGGGTACCAGATGCCGTTGCCGCTCAGAGCGCCGTACAGCATTGCCAGGATCGCCATGGCGAGTCCGCCGGCGAGGCCGCCCTTGATCCCCGCCGACACCGGATAGATCTCCACGGGCAACCGCGCCCGGCGCGACTCGCGCACGACATGGAGGTGCACGACCTTGGGGCGGGCGGTTGCGACCGGTGGCGGTGGCGGCTGCTCCGGCACCGACTCATGCGCCGCACGCGGTAGAACGTCGCGAAACCAGCCGATCATGCCGGCGATGGTTGCAACGGCGCCGAGGACGCTCACCGCCGCGCTCGTCGCCATTCCGGCGAAGAGGAGAAGCAGCCCGCAGGCGAGAACGATCGGCGAGGCCGTCGGCGCGGGGACGGCGATGGGGCCAGGTGAAACGTCTTCTTGCGATCGAGGTCCGGCAGCCATCATTCCTTGTCCTTGTCTCAGCGGCCAACGACGTAAACGACGAGGAAGACCGCGATCCACACGACGTCCACGAAGTGCCAGTAGAGGGACACGAGGTCGACGCGGTCGGCATGCTCCCGCTTGACGTATCCGAACAGCGTGAAGAGCGAGACGGCCGCCAGCGCGATCACGCCCGCGGTGACGTGGAACGCGTGCAGGCCGACCAGCGAGTAGTACGTGGTCCCGAAGAGGTTGGTCTGGAGGGTCAGGCCTTCATCGGCGATGAGATGCCGCCACTCCCGGACCGTGCCGCCGAGGAAGATCGCTCCGAGCGCAATCGTCGACAGCCACCAGCGCGCGAAGGAGCCGACAGCTCCCCGTCTCAGGGCAGCCACCGCTCGATGGATCGTCCAGCTGCTGGAGAGCAAGCAGATGGTGAGGAACACCGGCGTACGCAGCACGCTCGGAGCCGGGCCGTTCACGCTCTTGCCCACGTAGAACAGATACGCGACCACGAAGATGACGAAGATCGCGGCCTCCGCGGCGATCAGCGAAAACATGCCGACCCGTCCGGGGGACGGAAGGGTCCATCCAACGTCCGCGCCGGGGGTGCTCATTCGTACTTCCAATCCGGATCTTCAGGGTGCTTGAGGTCCCACAAGGGGCGCCGGCTCTTCACCACCGGAATGGACGCGTAGTTGTATTCGGGGGGCGGCGACGTCGTCGACCACTCCAAGGTCCATGCGTCCCACGGGTCGCTGCCCGCCGGCCTGCCCCTCGAATACGAGCGGATCATGTTCACGGCGAAAGCCAGGATGCCCGCGGCCTGGAAGAACACGCCGATGGTGACGATCAGATTCCAGGTGTCCCATCCACGGCCCGGCTCGTAGGTGTAGATGCGGCGGGGCATCCCGAGAAGACCGGGGATGTGCATGAAATCGAAGGTCAGGTGGAACCCGATGACGAAGAGCCAGAAGTGCACCTTCGCGAGCGCCTCGCCGTACATCCTCCCGGTCACCTTCGGGAACCAGTAGTAGAAGGCGGCAAAAACGCAGAAGAGGATGCCGCCGACGATCACGTAGTGAAAATGCGCGACGACGAAGTACGACGCGCTGAGCTGCCAGTCGACGGGCGCCACGCTCTGGATGATCCCCGTCAGACCCGCCACGAGGAATTGGAAGAGGAACGCGATGCAGAAGAGCATCGGCGCCGCGAAGGAGATCTTCCCTCCCCACATCGTGGCGAGCCAGTTGAAGATCTTGATCCCGGTGGGAACGGCGATGGCCATGGTGGAGAGCACGAAGAAGAGATTGGCGCCCGAGCTCATGCCGATGGTGAACATGTGGTGCGCCCAGACGCTCATGCTGATGAAGGCGATGGCGACGGTGGCCGCGACCATGACCGGGTACCCGAACATCGCCTTCCGTGAGAACACGGGGATGATCTCGGAAGCGAAGGCGAAGGCAGGGAGGACGAGCACGTAGACCTCCGGGTGACCGAAGACCCAGAAGAAGTGCATCCAGATCGTGGCCGAGCCTCCGGCTTGCGTATCGAAGAAGTGGCCGCCGAGGTACCGGTCGACGAGCAACATGAGCTGCGCGGCGGTGAGCGGGCTGAGGGCGAGGATGACCAGGCCGGCCATCGTGAGATTGAGCCACACGAGCAAGGGCATCTTGCCCAGGGTCATCCCCGGGCAGCGCAGGCAGAAGACGGTGGCGATGATGTTGATCGCCGTGCCGATGCTGCCGAAACCGGAGACCAGCAGCGACAGGGTCCAGAAGTCGGTGCTGTGCCCGGGGGAGAACGTCTTCGCCGTCAAAGGCGCGTAAGCGAACCACCCTACGTCCGGAGCGGTGCCTGCCCCGTACAGGCCGTAGCCGCCGACGAAGCTGAAGTAGAGGAACAAGCCGCTGAACGCCATCAGCCAGAAGCTGAAGGCATTCAAGCGCGGGAATGCCATGTCCCGGGCGCCGATCATCAAGGGTACGAGGTAGTTCGCGAACCCGAAGATGATCGGCATCACCACGAAGAAGATCATCGTGGTGCCGTGCATGGTGAACATCTGGTTGAAGGCCCGCGGCCCGATGAAGTCGTTGTGCGGCCGGATGAGCTGCAGCCGCATGACGGTCGCTTCGATTCCGCCGACCAGGAGAAACGTCAGTCCATACCCGACGTAGAGGAGGCCGAGGCGCTTGTGATCGACCGTGGTCACCCACTCGTGAAGCTTGTCCACGAGCGGGCGCGAGGCGATCCGGCTCCCAGTCCACCCCAAGGAATCAGTCGTCGACAAGAGAATGCTCCTCGGTGGTCATCGGAGGCTCACCAGATACGCCGTGACTGCGTCCAGCTGCTGATCGGTCAGCCCCATCGGGGGCATGAGGGCCCCGGGCTTGAAATCATCGGGGCGTCGGATCCAACGGCGGAGGTTCTCGGCCGTGTTCGGGGCCACTCCGGAACCGAGCGTCTCGCGGCTCATCAAGTGCGTCAGGTCGGGACCGAAGCGGCCGTTCGCCGCCGTACCTGCCACGGTGTGGCAGTTGATGCAGGCGGTGCGCTCGAAGACCCTCCGTCCTTCCGAGGATGAGTCGTTCGTCTGCGCGGCCGCGGCCTGCTCCTTGATCCAGCGATCGAAGTCCTCGCGCGCTTCGACGTAGACGCGCAGGAGCATCTTCGCGTGCTGCGTGCCGCAGTACTGCGCGCATTGCCCCACGTAGACCCCTTTTTCGCGCGGCTCGATCCACATCTTGTTCGGGTGGTTCGGAATCAGGTCCGTCTTCCCCGCCAGGCGGGGGACCCAGAAGCTGTGATCGGTATCCGCGGAGAGCAGGGTGAGAAAGGTCGGCTCGCCGACGGGCACGTGCAGCTCGTTCGCGGTGACGACCTTCAGCCCCGGGTACTGATACTCCCACCAGAACTGATGCCCGATGACCGTCACCTCCAGCGCACCTGGCCGGCGCGGAGGGTCCTGGACGGTGAAGATCACTCGCGCCGTCGCCAGGAACAGCACCAGTACGATGACGACCGGCGTGATGGTCCAGGCGAGCTCCACCTGTGTGCTTCCATAGACCTGAGCGGGCTCGCGGCCGTCGTCGTCCCTTCTCTTCCTGAATTTCGCGGTGGCGTACGCGAGCAGTCCGGAGACGACGACGAAGATGGCGGCGGCAATCGCGAGCACGAGCAACGACAGCTCGAAGATGGACTGGGCGGGAGTGGAGACTGGAGCGAAGATGTCGGTCGGGCTCGAGGGCAGCCGTGTGGCTAGACCAAATGCTGCGACGATCCACATCGTTGCAGTCCTCCCCGACCCGGCTGGGCGATTCGCGATGCACGGACCATGCCTGGGTCCGCGGCTGGCCCGGTTCAGGCATGCGCCGTCTGTAGCGCAACGAGCTCGTCGCCTGACAGCCCGAGCCAAGGGCTGTCCAGGATCTTGACGCTGGTGTCGGAGATCCCACGGGCTCGTGCGGATCCGCGAGGTGGGTGTCAATGATGGCCGTCAGCATGGGTGCGGTTCGGCCGGTCCACAAAACGCGACGGATCCCCGAAACGTTGCTCGTCCGGCGACATCGATCGGACAGTGAGCGCTGATGCGGGACGAACGGCGGAGGCGCCCACTCAATGCGCGGCATTGGCATTGCAGCGGTACAAAAAAGCCTTGAACCTTGCACGAGGTCGAACATGAGATCGCTCCCGATTCTTGCCGTCCCCTTGCTGGTCCTTGCAGCCTGTTCTCACGCGCAGCCGGCTCCTCCCCCCACTGCCGCGGAGGTCGTCGCGCCGCCCGCTCCAGCTCCGGCGCCAGCTCTCGCGCCTGAACCGGTTGCTACGCCGGTTCCGCCGCCCGACATCGCGCCCGTCAGCGTCTACTTCGATTTCGACAGCTCCGATCTCTCTCCGGCGACGCGCGATGTGCTCCAGGCATTTTTCCAGCAGGCGCAGAACCAGCCGGATCGTGACATCCGGATCGAGGGTAACTGCGACGAGCGCGGCACGCGGGAGTACAACCTGGCGCTCGGGCAGCGCCGCGCCGACGCGGCCAAGCAATATCTGGTGAACCTTGGGCTGGACGGATCGCGCATCGCGACGATCAGCTACGGCAAGGAGCGTCCCCGCGTGGTTGGAGACGACGAAGCGGCCTGGAAGGAGAATCGACGCGACGATCTCGTTCCAGTCTCGAGCCAGGCGCGCGAAGTCAGCCAGGCGTCGCGCTGAGCGCGTGCGGCGATGAAAGGGTCCGCTGAACAGAAGCCCAGCTCCTTCGAGGCGGTCTTCGCCGCGTACGTGGTCGTGGCGACCTTCGTGCTCGGTTACGGGTATTGGCGCCTTGCGACCCGCCAGAACGAGCAGGATGCGAAGATCGAGCAGCAAAGGCAGGAGCAGCAGGGGGCCTTGAGCCGGCTTCAACAGGAGGCGGACGACAAAAGAGCGGCGGACGACTTCGAGATCCAGGTGATCTCGCTCGCATCGCCCCACCTTTGGAAGCTGACGCAATCCGGTCGGGAGGCGGCGACGTCGCAGCGGATCGTGGCGGCGGCCGCCGGACTTCTTTCCTCGAAGGGGCGCCCGGCCCTGGCACAGATGGTGGAAAAGATCCGGGCCGAGAGCGCTCCGATCGCCCGATCCGAGCCGCGGGCCGCGGTCGAGGAGCCCGCCGCGTCGATCACTCCACCGAGCGCCTGGCTCGTCCTGCTGGCGACCCTCCCCGGCGACGATCTGAAGCTCGCCGAAGGGGTCGCCAACGAGAAGCTGCGGGCGGCGAAGGACCTGGGAACGGCCCCCGTCGTCAGCATCTACAAGACCAGGCTCAAGGGGCGCTACGTGGTCGTGCTCGGCCAACCGGCGGCAAGATCTGCCGCTCTCGCAGCCGCGGCGGAGGCGAGGCGGAGGAACCTGTCCGCCGATGCGTTCGCCGAGGCGGATGACGGCTGGGAGCTCATTGGTACCGCGCCGTTTCCGACCGACATCCGATCCGCGTCGTCCCACTGAGAGATCGGTCTGGGCCAGCTGACGACCGGCTGAAGCTGTAAGCTCCGGCAATGAAGAGCGTGATCGCGGTCGTTCTCGGAGCGTGGCTCGCGGCGAACGGGGCGGACGCGCAAGCTCCCGATCCCGTCCCGCCGTCGCCTGCCTGGGTGACAATCTCCACCGAACAGCTCCGTGCGGACTTCGACACGCTCTGGGCGGTGAGCGACGTGCATGGGCAGCTGGAAGAGCTCGACCAGCTGCTCGTGGCCGCGAATCTCGCTACGAGCAAGGGCGAAGACCAGGTGGTCTGGAACCACGCGCGGCCGAGACAGCTGTTGGTTGTCGTGGGCGACTACATCGACGGGGGACCCGACAGCGTCGGAGTGGCCCTGCGCTTCGATCAGCTGAGCGCGCAGGCCGCGGCGGCGGGCAGCCGCATCATCGCGCTGCTCGGCAACCACGAAGCTGAATTCCTGGCGAATCCCGGGACTGCAGACCGTCACCTGCTCTCGAGCGCACACCACAGGCGCAAAGAGCTCGAGCTGCCCAAGCGGCCCACTGGCGAGGAGCTCTCGAACAGCGAATTCGGGCGCTTCCTGCGCGGTTTGCCGATCGCGGCGTTCATCGGGTCCTGGCTGTTCGCGCACGCCGGTTACATCGATGCCAAGGATGACCGTCCCTCGGTCCTGGGTTACTTCGCCGGCCTCGCCTCGACCTGGTCGCGCGAGGGCGAACGCTACCGGGCGCTCCTCGACCCGAAGTCGATCGTCTCGTACCACAACTGGTGGAGACACCGCCGCCTTCGCAGGGGGATGATGGCTCGCCTCAAGGCGCTCGGTCTCGATGGTCTCGTCTTCGGCCACGACCCCGACGCGCTCGGTTACCAGAACATGATCGCGATGGACCCCGACGGGTGGTTCATCAAGGTGGACGCGGGAATGAAGGATGGCGCCTCGCCCGGCATGCTCTTGCGCTGCGATCTCGCGCGGGTGGTGCGGGGTTCGAGGCTCGCCATGACCACCGAGGGGAGACCCAACTGCCAGGTGCTGATGCCGGACGGCAAGCTTCAAGACATCCGGAAGTGAGCGGCCTTTGGCGGGCAGCGTTGTACAGCCGTCCGACAGGTCGGGCACGCAAACCGGCCGTCGCCCGTGCCCTCCAGCCAAACGAGCGTCGGCATGGATCGTGAATGAGGCGGGCGATGGAGGGTGCGATGCGGCATTTCCTGATGGTCGCGTTCGTCGCTGCAGCTGTTGGAGGGTGCGCCACGCCTGGCGAGCGCACCGCGATCGGCGCGGGCGGCGGGGCCGCCGTCGGCGCGGGCATCGGGGCGATCGCCGGAGGGTGGGAAGGTGCCGCGATCGGCGCGGTGGTCGGTGGCGTCGCAGGCGGGGCCATCGGCAACTACCTCGACAAGCAGGCCCAGGAGCTCCAGGAGGTCTCGAATGCGCGCCGGACCGAGACGGGCATTCTGGTGAATCTGAAGTCGTCGCTGCTGTTCAGCAGCGACAGCGCCGTAATAAAGCCCGACGCGGTGGAACAGCTTGCACGACTCGGCGACATCCTGGCCAAGTACCCGGACGACCGCATTCGCATCCAAGGCCATACCGACTCGACGGGATCCGCCGCGCACGACGAGGAGCTCTCGCTGCGCCGCGCTGAAGCGGTCCGCGACGTGCTGGCGAGCCGAGGTGTCAATCCGCGGCAGATGCTCGTCGAGGGCGCGGGCGCGGCCAGGCCAATCGCCGACAATTCCACTGCGGAGGGGCGCGCGGAGAACCGCCGGGTGGAGCTCTACATCGACGTCCCCCAAAGGTCGTAGGCTCGGCGCTCCCTGAAGCCGCTCTCGCCCCGGTCAGCGCGCGTTTTGTTTGCCGCGCTGCAGCAGACGCTTGAGAAGATCTGCGAAACCGGATAGCCGCTTCTGGCGTAAGAGGGTGAACGGGCGAAGTCTGTCCGCCATCGACGAAAAGGAGAATATCCGCCCCGGCATGCGCGTCGGCGGCGGTGCCAGGAGCAGCACAACAGGAGGTGCGTAAATGAAGAACGGCACACTGAAGGGCGTGGCGATCGCCGGAGCGCTCGCCACATTGATGGCGCCCGCAGTCGCCTTCGCCGGCAAGGCCAAGTCGGCGAAGGGCGTCCACTGCGAAGGGACGAACGATTGCAAGGGCAAGGGTAATTGCAAGAGCGCGTCCCACGACTGCAAGGGTCAGAACGACTGCAAGGGCCAGAGCTTCACCAACGAGAAGAGCGCCAAGGCCTGCGAGGCCAAGGGCGGCAAGGCGGCTTCGGCGAAGAAGACATAAGGAGACCCTGGCCGGCGACCTCGTGCCGCCGGCCCGTTTCCGCATGAGCTTCCCAAGACCCAACCTGGGGCATGGCATCGGGCTTCGCCCCCGCCATTTCGGCCCGATGCTCACCGGGCAGCCACCGGTCGACTGGATGGAGGCGGTCAGCGAGAACTATCTCGCTCCGGGGGGCCGGCCCGTCGCGGTCCTCGAAAAAGTGCGGCGCGAGGTGCCGGTCGCGCTGCACGGAGTTTCGCTTGCCATCGGGTCCACCGACCCGCTCGACCGGCCCTATCTTGCGGCGCTGCGCGCACTGGTCGATCGCATCGAGCCCGCGATCGTTTCCGACCACCTCTGCTGGGGCCGTCACGGCGGCCGTTACGCGCACGACCTCTGGCCGCTGCCGTTCACCGAAGAGGCCCTCTCCCATGTCGTCGAGCGCGTCGAGCGTGTGCAGGAGACGCTGGGCCGACAGGTCTTGCTCGAGAACGTCTCCTCGTACGTAGCGTTCCGCGAATCCACCATGAGCGAGTGGGAATTTCTCGGCGCGGTGGCCCGGCGGGCGGACTGCGGCATCCTGCTCGATGTCAACAACATCTACGTCAGTGCGCGCAACCACGGGTTCTCCGCAGCCGATTACATCGCAGGCGTGCCGGCGGACCGCGTTGCGCAGTTCCATCTTGCCGGCCATAGCGACAGGGGCGCCTACCTGTTCGACTCGCACGACGCAAACGTCCCTGAGACAGTCTGGGATCTCTACCGGATGGCGGTCGCCCGGTTCGGCCACGTGCCGTCCCTCATCGAGTGGGACGACAAGATCCCCGAGTTGGAAGTGCTGGTCGGGGAGAGCCGCAGGGCTGCTTCCATCGAAGCCGAGGTCCTGGGCCGCAGGGCGGAAGGGTCGTGAAGCTCGCTGAGATGCAGCGCCTCTTCTACCAGCTCGCGTCCCGCGCCCCGGGAAGCGAGGCGATCGAGCCGGCCGCGTTCCTGGCCGGCTCTCCTTCGCTCGATGCCAGATCGCGCATGGGGATCTACGCCGACATGTTCATCTGGCGGCAGGTCGATGCGCTGCGCGACGACTTCCCCAAGCTGGCGCTGCTGCTCGGCGGCGGACCGTTCTACGCCATGGCCGAAGATTATCTTCGGGCGCATCCGTCGCAGCACGCTTCGCTCTCCGAGCTGGGCCGCGCGCTTCCCGCTTTCCTGCGCACCTGGTCGGGAGAGGGCGGGCGAACGGACCTCGCCGACCTGGCTGCGCTCGAGTGGGCGCGGGCCAAGGTGTTCGAGGAGGCGAACGTCGAGGCCGCGCCGTCCGAGCAACTGCGCGGATTCGGCCGCGATGAGCTGCCGCAGCTTCGCTTGCGCTTCGTCCCGGCGCTGCGCTTGCTGCGGCTCGAGCACGAATTGGGAGCGCTGTGGCAGGCGCTGGAGCAGGGTGCCCCCGCCGGGTCGCCCTCGCCGCGCGGCGAGTCGGTCGCGGTGTGGAGGAAGGGCTTCGAAGTGTTGCACGCGCCGCTCGAAGCGGATGAGGCGCAAGCGCTGGCGCTGGCGAGCTCGGGCGAGCCGCTCGGCGTCGTTTGCGAGGCGTTCGCGCTGCGTTCCGACGCGGTGGAGGCCGCGTTCCGCGCCATCTCGAGCTGGTTCGCCGAGGGCTGGATCCGCGCCGGGGAGGCACGATGACCTGGGCAGCAAGGATCGACGATGCGTTGCAGCGCCTGACCCGCGCACAGTGGGTTCCTCAGCTCCTCGTCCGGCTGTTCGTCGGCTACTTCTTCCTCGAGACGGGTTGGGGAAAGATCCACAACCTTGCGGGAATGGCCGAGCGTTTCGCGGATTGGGGCATCCCCGCGCCGGCTTTCAATGCGGCGCTCTCGGGTTGGACCGAGTTCCTGGGCGGCCTGCTCGTCGTGCTCGGCCTTTTCACCCGGCCGGCGTGCATCCCTCTCTTCATCAACATGGCGGTGGCTACGCTGGCCGTGAAACTCGAGAAGGTTTCCGGGCTGGACGATTTCGTCGAGCTCGACGAGCCGCTCTACGCGCTCAGCTTTCTCTGGCTCTTCTTCTCCGGGCCGGGATTGATCAGCCTCGACCACCTGCTCGAAAAAGTGCTGCGCAAGAAGTACCAGGCGGAGTCGAGGTCGCCGGCGTGACCAGCTTCGCAGCGGTTCTCATCGCCGCGGCCGCGCAGCAATACGTCGTGACGGCGGGCGAAGGCGCCCGCGAGCTCTCCATCGAGGCGCGGATCCCGGCCTTCCCCGATCGCGACGGCGAGCTGAGCGTCAGCGAGGGCGCGGAGCCGTTCGTGAGCGACGTGGTGATCGTTTCGGCCGACGGCCCGGTTCCGCTCGAACGGCGCGGAGACTCCTGGTTCGCGCCACAGTGCGCCGCGCACGGCTGCCGGATCCGCTACGGTTTCGCGCTGCGAAGAGCCGCAGAGGGGAGAGACGACGAGGACCTGGCAGCGCTGTATGGAGACATGATCGTATCGCCACCGGGTGCGTGGCTCCTGCGCCCTTTGCGGGTGACGCAAGATTCGACGGCAGAGTTGAAGGTTTCCGCGGCGGAGGGTGTTCGCTTCGCCGCGGGGCTTCCGCCGGGAGTGTTGAGCGCCTCGAGCCTCGGCGGATTGCCGTACGCCGCGTTCGGCGATTTGCGCGTCGAGCCGATTCGATTGCAAGGCGTGTCGCTGACCGTGGCCATCGCCAGGGCGCGTCGCCGGCAGAGCGAAGAGGAGCTGCTGGATTGGATCCGCGCCTCGGCGGCCATGATCGCTGACTACTTCGGACGGTTTCCTGCAGACGGCGCGCTGCTGCTCGTGGCGCCCGCTCCAGACAAGCAAATCCACGGCCGCGCGCGCGGGACCGGCGGGGCTTCGATCCTTTTTTCGCTGGGCACCGAGCTGGAGATCGCGCAAGCGCGCGGGAGCTGGGAGCTCGTTCACGAGCTGGTCCACCTCGGCTTTCCCTCCGTTCCACGCCGGCATCACTGGGCAGAGGAAGGGCTCGCCACGTACGTCGAGCCGATCGCACGTGCCCGGGCAGGTGACCTGAGTGCCGAAAAGGTGTGGGGGGACCTCCTGCGCGGCCTGCCCCAAGGTCTTCCGCGCAAGGGCGATGAGGGCCTGGATCGGACGCACACCTGGGGCCGCACGTACTGGGGCGGCGCCTTGTTCTGGCTGCTGGGCGACATCCAGATCCGCGAACGGACCGGAAACCGCTTCGGGCTGGAACACGCGCTGCGCGCGCTGGTCGCGAACGGAGGAAACATCGCGGATCGCTGGCCGCTCCGGCGGGCGCTCGAGGTGGGCGACCGTGCGACGGGAACGAAAGTGCTCGAAGAGCTGTATGCAAAGATGGCCTCGGCGCCCGTCGACGTGGACCTCGATGCTCTCTTTCACCGGCTGGGAGTCGAGGAGCAGGGGAGGAGCGTGAAGTTCGACGATCGCGCGCCGCTCGCCCCCATTCGACGCGCCATCACCGAACGGCGCTGACCGTCTTCGAGCAGCGAGTTGCTACAATGTGCGGGACGTTGGACGGGCGATGCATCCATGAACCTCGCGCGACTGGCAACTGTCGACTTGCTCGCAGCGCTCAGCGACGCGCGCAAGGTCGAGTTGGAGATTTTCCAGGGGATTGCCGACTCTCAACTTCTCGGGCGCCAAGCTCATTTCCTCGAGCCGCCCATCTGGGAGATCGGCCACGTCGGCTGGTTCCAGGAGTACTGGATCCTGCGCCACCTCGATCGCGCGGAGACGATGCTCCCCGGCTCCGACGGCATCTACGATTCATTCTACGTCTCGTATCGCTTGCGGTGGGGGCATCCTTACCCCTCCCGGGGCGACACGCTGAGCTACATCTCCGAGGTGCTCGAGCGATCGGTCGGGAGGCTCGAGGGCCGCGAGCCGAGCGAGCCGGAGAGATACTTCTACACGCTCGCGACGCTGCATGAGGACATGCATGCGGAGAACCTGACGCTCATCCAGCAGACGCTCGCGTACCCGCGGCCGAAGCTCTCGTCATTCGAGCGCTCCGCGGCGAATCCACCCGTCGACGAGGCCTACCAGCCGCAGGACGTGGCGGTGCCGGGCGGTACGTTCATGCTCGGCGCGGAATCTGGAGAGCCTTTCGTCTTCGACAACGAAAAGTGGGCCCATCCGGTCGAGCTGGAACCCTTCCGCATCAACTCCACGCCGGTCACCAACGCGCAGTTCCAGGCCTTCGTCGATGACGGCGGATATCGACGGCGAGAAGTCTGGAGCGCCCAGGGATGGGATTGGCGCCGGCGCGCCCGAATCGAGCATCCTCTGTTCTGGGTCGCCGATGGCCGGCGATGGTGTGAGCAGGTGTTCGATGAAGTCGTGCCGCTCCGTCCTTGGCACCCCGTCGTCTGCGTGAGTTGGTGGGAAGCCGAGGCGTGGTGCAAATGGGCGCGGCGCCGGCTGCCGACCGAGGCGGAGTGGGAGATGGCTGCGAGCTTCGATCCGAAGACGGGAAGCAAGCGCCGCTTCCCCTGGGGCGAGGCGCCGCCGACACCGGATCGGGCAAACCTCGATCATCGCGCGGGCGGGACCGTCGACGTGCGCGCGCTCCCCGCGGGAGACAGCGCGCTCGGCTGCCGGCAGATGATTGGGAACGTCTGGGAATGGGTCGCGTCCACGTTCGCTGCCTATCCCGGCTTCGTCTGCGATCCGTACAAGGAGTACTCGCAGCCGTACTTCGGCAGGAAGAAGGTGCTGAAGGGGGGCTGTTGGACCACGCGCGCGCGGCTCATCCGCAACACCTGGCGCAACTTCTACATGCGGCAGCGCCGCAACATATACGCGGGATTCAGGACCTGCCCCGTGGGCGACGGCTGACCCGAATTGATCGAGATCGTCAGAACTTGCGTGAATGACCGCGGCGTGCTGAATACGGGGGGAGCGGCAACGTCAAAGGCGGCAACCGTGATCTGCGCGCGCCCAAATCACGCTCTGTTTCGCGGACTCGGCGCTGCGCTTGCCCTGCTGACGTTTGCCTCTCCGCTGCTGGGGTCGTTCCACGAGGCAGCCGTTCCGCACGTCACCTGTCCGGAAGACGGCGAGCTGATCGATGTTCCGGTAGAGCGCGCGCACAACCACGCGGCGGTGTCCGACGAAGGCCCATCGCTGTTCGCGGAGCGCGATCCCGCTGCACCTACGCCCGCGGGCGCGCATCACGACCATTGTCGGATCGCGCTGCAGGCGCATTTCGGTGCGCAGCAACCGGACAGGGTTCGAGTCGTCCGGCCGACCGCCCTGGTCGCGGCGGCCCCTGTTCCAGCGGAGCGGCCGAAACTCCGTAGCCTCGCGCTCTACCGGATCGCTCCGAAGGCATCGCCGCCGGCCTGAGCCGCGGTCCGCCTGCGCGCGGCCGAGCCCGAGCTCCATCCCGCAGCTCGAGCCAAGAATTCCCATCTTGAATCACGCGCCAGAGCTCCGGCGCGTCGTCCCGGTCAGCGCGGCGCGCACCGCCTTTCCGAACCCAGAACCCTGGAGTCGCACTCTTGCCTCTTGTCCGGAACGAACGTGTCCTCTCTTCGCGCAGGGTCTCCATCGCCCTCGTCATCGCCCTGGGTGCAGTGGCGTTGCGGTCCTTCGCGCAGACCGCGGAGCACGTGCGTCCGCCCGCCGTCGAGAAGAAGGTCGACGCCACGTTTCCGACCCAGGGGCTCGGCACCCGCCACCAGGTCAAGGTCGTGGTCCGGGTGATGGTGGCGACGGATGGCACGGTGGTGGACCCGGAGATCGTCGAATCCGGCGGTCCGGCGTTCGACGCCGCCGTGCTCGATGCGGTCCGCCGCTGGAAGTTCCGGCCCGCCTTGCGCGGCGACGTGCCGGTGCCCAGCCGCATCCGGATCCCGTTTCTCTTCGTCCCTCCCGCAGCCGCGGGCGCTGCGGGCAGCCTCGACGGCGGAGTGGCAGCGCCTCCCGTCGCGATTGCTGAAGATGCCGGAGTTCCGGCAGCCGTCGTCAGCAGCCTGGATGGTGGGATCGCGGCGCCGGTTCCCGATGTGACCCAGCCGCCCGCATCCGAAGGTTCGGAAGCCGCTCCCGCCGAGGAAAGCGTCCGCGGGAGGGCCGACGGCGGCGAGGAGGTGATCGAGGTGACCGCCGCGACTCGTCGGCACGTGCCGACCCGCGGCACCTCGGACTTCCAGATCGAAACGGCGCAGCTCGCCGAGGTCCCGCGCGGCAACGCGTCCGAGTTCCTCAAGCTCGCGCCGGGAGTCTTGCTCACCAATGAAGGCGGCGAAGGGCATGCGGAGCAGGTCTTCCTCCGCGGCTTCGATGCGCGCGAGGGCCAAGACGTGGAGTTCTCCGTCGACGGCGTTCCCATCAACGAGAGCGGCAACTTCCACGGCAACGGATATTCGGACACGCACTTCATCATCCCCGAGCTCGTGCAGTCGCTGCGCGTCCTCGAAGGTCCGTTCGATCCACGGCAGGGCAATTACGCGGTTGCCGGCAGCGCCGAATTCCATCTCGGTCTCACCGAGCGCGGCCTTCTCGCGAAGGTCTCCGATGGAAGCTATGGCACCCGGCGCGCGCTCATCGCGTATGGGCCTCCCGGTTCCTCCACGGGGACGTTCGCTGCCGCGCAGCTCTACCAGACCGACGGATACGGTCAGAACCGCGACGGACACAGCGCATCGGCCATGGCGCAGTACGAAGCCCGGAACGGCTCCAGCCTGTACCGGGTCACCGCCCAGGCGTACACGGCGAGCTTCCATACGGCGGGCGTATTGCGCGAGGACGACTTCGCCGCCGGCCGGGTCGGGTTCTACGACACCTACGACTTCCTCCAGGGTGAAGATGCGGCGCGATACTCGATCGCTGCCGCGGTGGAGTCGCGCACCGACCGCATCGCGTTCACGAACCAGGTGTTCGCGATCTATCGCCCGCTCCGGCTCAGGGAAGACTTCACCGGGTTTCTCCTCGACGTCCAGGAGCCTGACCAGCGGGCGCACGCCCAGCGCGGAGACTTGATCGACCTGCAGGTCAAGGAGACCACGCTCGGCGCCCGCGGTTCGGCCCGATTGTCCGGCGAGTGGCTCGATCTGCAGCAACAGATCGAGCTCGGGTACTTCGCGCGCCATGACATCGCCTCGGGCTTCCAGCAACGGATCGAGGCAGCCACCAGGGCCCCGTATCTGACCGAGGCAAACCTCGACTCCAACCTCGACGACATCGGGCTCTACGCGGACGCCAACCTGCGTTTCCTTCCCTGGCTCGCCCTGCGCGGCGGCTTCCGCGCCGATCTCTTCACCTACAACGTGCAGAACCTCTGCGCGGTCCGGTCCGTCGAGCATCCGTCTCCGACCAGTCCGGAGCCCGACGTCTCCTGCAAGACCCAGGAGGGAACACTGGGCGCGCACCGGGAACCGAACCAGTCCGCCTCCACGGCCAGCTCGACGACCATGCCGCGCGCCTCCGTCATCGTCGGTCCCTGGGCCGGAGTCTCCCTCTCCGCGAGCTACGGCCGTGGCGTCCGGTCGATCGATCCGGTCTACATCACGCAAGATCGCGCGACACCGTTCGCATCCGTCACCGCGACGGAGGCGGGCATGACCTTCGAAGGGACCATCCTGCCCGACGTGCGGATGGCGTTCGGCACCGCGATCTTCCGCACGCACGTCGACCAGGACCTCATCTTCAGCCAGACGGCGGGGCGCAACACCCTGGCGGGCGGCACGACGCGGGTGGGCTCGGCCAGCGCAGTGCGCATCTCGGGCCCCGTCTTCGACGTCAGCGTGAACGGGACCTACGTTCACGCGACGCTCGACGATACGGGCTTGCTCATCCCGTACGTCCCCGATCTCGTGCTGCGCGGCGATGGAGCGGTCTTCACCGACCTTCCCTGGAAAATCCTCAATCTGGAGGGAAGACCGGCCCGGATCACCCTCGCCACCGGGATCACCTTCGTGGGTCGGCGGCCGCTGCCGTTCGGCACGCGCAGCGATCGGATCTTCACCATCGACACGAACGTGGAGATCGGCTGGCCGATCTTGCGGGTCGGTCTGTCGGTGACGAACCTCCTCGACAGCCAGTATCGCCTCGGCGAGTACAACTTCGCCTCCGACTTCCACAGTCAGTCCCAGCCCACGCTGGTGCCCGTGCGCCACTTCGCGGCCGGTGCACCGCGCGCGTTGCTCTTCACCATCACCACGAACTTCGGGGGATCTCCATGAGACGGGTGTTCCTCGCTGCGTTGCTCGCCGCTTGCGGAGGCACGACCGGCAGCAACCTGGTGTCGTTTCGAGCGATGGTGGGCGGCCCCGCCGACGCGACCGCCCCGCTCTCCTTCGATAACGGCAAGGGCTACCACGTATCACTCACCCGGGCCCTGCTCCACGTCGGGGCTGTCTACTTGAACGAGTCGAACCCGAACCCCGGAGCCGGGCCCGGCCCGTGCATCCTTCCCGGCATCTACGTCGCCGAAGTCTTCGGCCCGGTGACGGTCGACCTGCTCTCCCCCGTGCTGCAGCCGTTCCCCACAGACGGGCAGGGAACCGAGACGCCCGCGAAGACAGCCGAGGTGTGGCTCACGGGCGGCGACATCAACGCACAGACCGACCTCACGGTGATCTTCGACGTTTCGGGAACCGCGACGAAGGATGGGGCCACCTATCCGTTCCAGGCCACCTCGCACATCAGCGACAACTGGGCCATCCCGGTCTCCAACCCCGCGCTGCCCGGCGCCAATCCCATCTGCAAGCAACGGATCGCCACCCCGATCCAGGTCGACTTCACGCCAACCGACGGGGGTCTTCTCACGCTGCGGATCCACGCGAGCGGGATGTTCCAGGACGTCGACTTCGCGACCCTCGGCCCAGCCAACGGGTCCTCCACGCTGGAGATCCCGGACGGCCCGCTGGGCGCGGGCCTCGTTCTCCACACGGGGTTGTTGTCCGCCTTCGGTGTCTACGAGCTCAGCTGGTCAGGCTGAATGAAAGGGTAAACCATGAAACGAAGTTTGATCATCGAAGCCGCAATCGCGATCGCGCTCCTGCCCTTGATTTCTTGTGGGGGGTCATCTTCGAACGGCGGCAAGATCCAGTTCACCGCCTCGGGCGAGGTGCTGGCGCTGGGAGGGTACGGCTTTCCCCCGGCCTCGGGCGCGGTGGCATTCGTCGATGGCTGGGAAATCCGGTTCACCAAATTCCTGACGACGATCGACAAGATCAAGCTGTATACGAACCCGGATTCCTCACCCACCGATCAATCGCAGGTTGGCTCGCTCGTCGCCGAGGTCGACGGGCCGTGGGCGATCGATCTGCACAAGGGCGGCCCGCTCGTCGGCAAAGGGGGTACGGATGAAAAAGCCTATCCCATTGCAGTGCTGGACAATCAGAACAAGAACGGCGCGAATTCATTCGATCCGGCCACCCGTTACGCGTTCGGGTTCGATCTCATACCGGCGACCGCTTCCGCGACGTTCCTCCAGCTGCAATCCAACGATCCCGACTATCAGGACATGATCAGCAACGGGTATGTCGTTCTCTACGTCGGGACGGCCACCTGGCTCGGGAACGGCACCGGCGGAGCGGCTTGCACCTCGCCTCCCGGCAGCAGCTTCGATTTCACCACGTTGCCGCAGGTGGTGAACTTCAAGCTCGGGTTCAAGACGCCGACGACGTATCTGAACTGCCAGAACCCCGACAACGACCCCGCTCTGGGCATCGGGGGCGAGGACCACCAGCGCGGCATCCAGGTGCAGGCGAACAACACCGTCGTCGCCCAGGTGACGGTCCACACCGATCACCCGTTCTGGGAGAGCTTCGTGCACGACTCGCCCGCCCACTTCGACCAGCTCGCCGCCCTGGCGACGAAGGACGCGAGCGGCAACTACAACGTGACGATGCAGGCCACCCTGGGCGTCGACTACACCCACTTCAAATTCGGGTCGGCCGATCTAGCCTGGCGCAGCTGCGTGCCGACCGGTGGGCAGGGCCAGTACAATTTTCCAAATCAGAACCCATACATGGGGTTCGTGAGCGGGAACATCCCCCACAATCCGTCCGGCGACCCGACCACCTCGATCCGCGACTACAACGACTACATGTACTACAACCAGAGCACCCAGGGTCACTTGAATTCCGACGGCCTCTGCTTCGTCCAAAGACATTATCCCTCTCACCCGTGAGGGACGGAGGGGGTCGGACTGCTCGAGCCGGGCCCCCTTCCTCACCAGGGTCTAACGTGCGCCTCTTTTCATTCGCATTGGTTGCCGCCGCGGCTTCGGGACTCTGCTTGCTGAGCTGTGCCTCGAGCGGCTCGAGGTTGGAGAAACAGATCGCGACTGCCGCGGCGGAGCGCGATCAATTCTGCGACGAGGACGGCGATCAGGCCGCCGCGGATGTCCTGCGGGCGGTGGAATCCGCCGAACCTCTGTACGTGAACGTGAGGCTCGGCAAGACCTGGGACACCCGACTGCTGGGAGCGCGCTTGTGGCTCCCGGCGCGCGAGGGATGGACCGCGCAGTGGCTCGAGCGCACGCTGCGTTGCCACGAAGCAAGCTCCGCCCTGCAGCGTGAGTTCGCCCCGGCGGCCGACCCGTTCTGGCTGCCCGACTCGTGGGTCGACATCGAGGTGGTGCCCGACCGTGGAGCATTCGTTGCGATCCTCCGCGTCAACCGCGTCGATGAAGGGCGGCAGGTGTATGGCAGGGCGCGAGATTTCGTCGCGATCCCGCCTGGCGAACGATGGCGCGGCGCCGGCGCACACCTCTGAGCCGGCAAGAGAGGGCGCTCAGGGAATGTCGAGGACGACGTTGCCGATGACCGCGCCCCTCTCGACGGCCTCGTGCGCTTCTGCGATCGCGTCGAGCGGGAACCGCTGGCCGACGGCGTGGACGAGCCCTCCCAGCGCGAGCAGCGTATTGATCTCGTCCAGCACCGCCGCGCGATCGGCCGCCGAGATGTCGTAGATCAAGAACAAGCGCAGCGTCGCGCTGTTCACCATCAGCCAGGAGGCGGGAATGCTCGCCTCGGCGGCGCCGGTGCCATACACGACCGCGACACCATGGGGCCGCAGGACGGCCGGCAACAGCTTCGCGTTGGCAGTCAAGTCGACTTCGATGACGGCGTCGACTCCGCGCCCGTTGGTCAAGGCCTTCACCCGGGCGCCCACGTCCTCGGTGCGGTAGTTGATCACGCTGTCGGCGCCGGCCTCGCGCGCGTGCGCGGCCTTCGCGTCGCCGCTGATGGTGGCGAGGACGCGCGCCCCGCGCACCTTGGCGAACTGGACGGCGTAATGGCCGACCGCGCCGGCGCCGCCGCTCACCAGCACCACGCTCTCGCGCTGCACCTGGGACAGCTGGACGGCCTGCAGCGCCGTCAGCGCGGGAATGCCAAGGCAGGCTCCGGACGCGTAGTCGGTGTTCTGTGGCAGAGGGACGGCCTGCGCGCTCGGCAGGGAGATGTACTGGGCGGCGGTGCCGGATGCTCGTTTCCACTGGCCGTTCCAGATCCAGACGCGCTCGCCGATGCGGCTCGCCGGCACGCCGGCGCCGACGGCGTCGATGTCTCCTGCGCCATCGCTGTGCGGGATGATGAGCGGCGCCGCCATCCCCCGGCCGGAACCGCCGCGGCGGGCCTTCCAGTCCGACGGGTTGACACCCGACGTGCGCAAGCGGACGCGCACCTCGCCGGGCCCTGGCTCCGGTTTCGGCTGCTCAGCGACCTTCAAGACTTCGCGTGCCGCTCCCTGCTCCGTGTAGAACGCTGCTCGCATGGATCCCCCTCGCGTCAACGCGATGCGATGACGGGGCGCCGACTTCGATTCGGCGATCGCGCGCGAGATCGGCTCAGGCGAGCCTTGCGTCGAGCGAGACCGTCAGCGCCACGCCGACGCGATGCGCGCGTTCACGGACGATCTCCGGCGAGGTGCGCAGGACGAACGCAGCCTCTTCGAAGGAGAGCTCCTCGACGTCCCGCAGCACATAGCAGGCGCGATCCATCGCGTCCAGGCGACCGAGTACCTCTCGAACCCGTCCCGCCAGGGAGCGAGATGCTCCAGATCCCGCCTGCGCCGGAGACGAG
>Ga0209689_1000452_pt1 | contig 28106 bp, 21 predicted proteins | sample GraSoiAngelo_149_FD_187119 | JGI IMG/M metagenome (GOLD analysis project Ga0209689, IMG submission 187119) | Grasslands soil microbial communities from the Angelo Coastal Reserve, California, USA - 14_1009_09_30cm (SPAdes) (version 2) | ecosystem: Environmental > Terrestrial > Soil > Grasslands ... | reverse complement strand
CAAGTGCCATCGCATGCGCTGCATTTCACCCACACAGTACGGCGGCTTATGGGTAGCGCATCAAGCTTTCCGTGTAAGACAACGGCGCTCAAACCCTTCTCTCCACGCAGAGCGCAGAGCGTCTGCGTAGGCATGCCTCGCCGGGACGCAAGCAGGATTCTCGTTTCGTAGGCGTCCAGCGACCGGCGCGAGAACCCGGCCCTTGCGATGAAGATCGCAAGGGCCGTTGCGTTGCAGCCGTCGCAGTTGATTACCGCTCGGAGGCGGAGGTATCGAGGTCACAGGACGTTCGACCCTCCTCCGCCCCCTCTGTCCTCCCACCACACTAAGGCAGGAAGTTGGCGGTGACCGACCTCGCCGCAGTGATGGACACGGTACAGGTCGTCCCCGACGTCGAGTCGCAACCGCTCCAGCCGCTGAAGAGGGAGAGCAAGTCCGGCGTGGCCGTGAGCGTCACCGTCGTGCCGTAGTTGTAGGAGACCGTGCAGTTGGGCCCGCAGTTGATCTGGTTGGGACTGCTGGGACTGGAGCTGGCAGTCACGGTCCCATTCCCGGTCAAGAGCCTCGTCTTGGTCACGGTCAGGGGGAAGGTCTGCAGCGTAAGTGTGGCACTGACCGACTTCGCCGCACTCAGCGTCACCGTACAGGTCGGGCCAGACGTCGTATCGCACCCGCTCCAGCTGGTGAAGTTGGACCCGGTGGCGGGCGCTGCCATCAGGGTCACCACCGTGCCGCTATCGTAGGTAGCCGAGCAGGTGGCCCCGCAGTTGATCTGCGTGGGACTGCCGGGACTGGAGCTGGAGGTCACGGTGCCGGCGCCGTTGCCCGCCTTGCTCGCGGTCAACGTCACCCTCACCGTGAAGTTGTTCGTGCTCGTCGCCGTCCCGCTGGGCGTGGTCACGCTCACCAGCCCGGTCGTGGCTCCCACGGGCACCGTCGCCTGGATGGCCGTATCCGAGGTCACCGTGAAGGTGGCGCCCACCGCGTTGAACGTCACCGCCGTGGCCCCGGTGAAGTTCGCGCCGCTGATCCTCACGCTGGTCCCCACCAGCCCGCTCGCAGGCGTAAAGCTGCTGATCGTCGGGGGACTCTGCCGGATGGTCACCGACGTGCTCGCGGGCGCCGCCGAAATGGTTGCCCCGCTGCTCGCGTCCGTCCCGGTGGCGCCGGCCGAGAACGTGGCGGTCCCCACCGTGCTGCTGGCCGTGCAAGCCCAGGTGAAGAGCTGGGTCGCGCCGCCGGCGATGCTTGCCGACGCGGGAGTCGATGAGGTCGGGCAGCTCGCTCCCGCGCCGCCGACGGTGAACCCCGAGGGTGTGACCGCGTTCGCCGTCCCCTGGCCCGAGTTCGTCACCGAGAGCGTCACTGCGAGCGGCTTGCCCTGCTCCACCGGATTGGGCGCCGCGGTCAGGCTCGCCGTCAGGCTGGGCGCGGTCTGGTTTGCGGTCAGCGTCGCGCGCCAAAGGAGGATGTCCACCGGGATGCCCGAGTCGCGAAGCGGATAGACGTACACCGAGGTGCATCCGGGCGGAGTCGTGAACTGCACGCTCACCTGCGTCCACGTCGAGCTGTTGATGCTCGAGATGTAGGGCGTGCCGGGGACGATGTCGGCGTTGTTGGTGACGTCGAACACGCTGTACGAAGCGGCCGTGCCGCCGTTGTTACGGGCAAAGAACGAGAAGGTGTAGCTCGTGTTCGGGGCGACCGTGACCTGCTGCACCAGCGCATGGCCGCCCGGCTGCGTCACCACGGCGCGGGTCGCGTGCTGCGTGCCGTCGGGCGCGAGGGCGAAGTTGGGGAAAGAGGTCATGGCCCCCCAGTTTCCCCAGTTCGCGTCTCCGATGCTGTCCGAGGAGATCAATAGATTCGGGCTCGACGGCGGGTTCACGACCAGCGCGGCCGTCTGCGATGTCCCGTTGATGTTCGCGGAGAGCGTCACCCGGGTCGCCGTACTGACGGTCGTCGTGGTCACGGTGAAGCTCGCGCTCAAGCTGCCGGCGGGAACGGTTACGCTGGGGGGGACTGCAGCGCTGGGATCGCTGCTGGACAAGGGCACCGACAACCCACCCGCTGGAGCGGCGTTCGCGAGCGTGACCGTGCCTTGCGCGGTATCGCCCCCGACGACGGCCGTGGGGATCACCGACAATCCGTCGGCGGCCGGTGTCACCGTGACGAAGCCGACGTTGCTCGCGCTGCCTCCCCGGCCATCCAGGATCTGCGAGGCGATGGTGAACACGGTGCTTGCGGCCACCGCGGGCGGCGTGAAGACGGCCGTCGTGCCGCTCACCTGCATCGATCCGCCGTCGGCCGACCACTGGTATTGCACGGCATCGCCATTCAAGTCATTGGCGACGACGAGGAAGGTCGCGGTCTGCGTGGCGCGGATCGTGTCGACGGTCGCCGTGGGGCCCTGGATGAAATACGGCGCGACATTCGCCGTCGCCGTCGCCGGAAGACCGAGCACCTGGATTTCCGAGAGGCCCGTCGCCGTCCCCTGTGCCTGGTTGATGGTGAAGCGGACCCACGTCACCGTCTTCGGGGGAAACGTCACCGGCAGGACATTGCCGTTCGGCGGCAGCGCACCGACACTGATGCTGGTCCCATCGCTGAAGGACAGCGTGCCGGCGAGAATGTTCTCGGCCCAATGCGGCCGGTCATACAGGTTGACCTGCGCGATCGAGACCGAGGAGGGCCAGCCGAGCTGGATCCATGCTCCGGCGAGCTCGTTCAAAGTCACCCACTCTCGAGCCGGATCGTGCGGCGCGCCGTCGATGACGGCGTCGACCGCCTTCAGGCCCCCTTGATTGTTCGCGGTGTTCTCCGACGAGACCGTCACCTGGGCGGTGATGGCCAGGTTGGCCCCAAAGTCGGACAGCCAGAAGAGCTCGTCCTTGCGCGCAAAGGAGAGGAGCCAGGGGGTGAGCTGCGACTGGTACTGCCTGATCGCCCGGCACTTCAGGTTGACCGTCGGGTCGAGCGACTGCATCTCCGCCGGCACCACGAAGCGCAGCAGCCGGTTCCAGTCGAGCTGCGTCGCCATCTGCGGCGGCGGGAAGGGGACCGACGGGGCACACCCGCCAGCGTCGGGCCAGTTGCCGGGGGCGGGCGGCCAGACGAGGCTCTGATAGAGCTTGCTGTAGGGAGCGACGCCCGACCGGTTCAGCGAGACCAGAGCTTCGGTGACGAAGAGCGCCGTCGCCTGATGATCAGGGTGGGCGTCGAAGTTGCTGAGGGTATAGATCTCGTCCGGCAGATAGCCCGTCAGCAGCGCCTGGATGTCTCCCGCCACCGTGACGTGGTTGTACGGCCCGGGGCTGCCGTACTTATAGCTGTGGTAATCCATGCCGCCCAGCCCGCGGCTGCCGAATGTGGCGGTCCGGCCCGTACTCCCGGTGATGACCTGGGTCGGCGAGGAGGCGTTGTAGATGTTTAACATCCCGCCATCGGGGTAACCGAGAAAGATGACGTCCTGTTCGGTGAGGCCGAGGACCTGGGCCGCTGCCACCGACTCGCCCTCACGCCCGATGGGATCGCCGCCGACCTCACCGTTGGTAACGACCACGATCTTGACGGAGTCGCCGCTGGTCAAGCCGGCGCGCACGCGGCCAGCCGCGATGAGTGCCTCGTCGTCCGGGTGCGGAGCGAAGACGATGATGGTCTTTCCGGCCGCGACCGAAGGTAGCCCTGCGAGCGCCAGGAACAGGGTCAGCGCGCCGCGCGAAAACGCGCGCTTGTGCCGCGATATCGACATCCCAAGCCGGTCTCTCTCTGACTCGTGCATTACGACTTCTCCTGCTTGCGCGCGAAAGTCGTCGATCGAGCAGGCGAGCCGGCGCTCTCCCACCTGACGGCGCGCATGCGCGACGGCTCGGCCTTTTCGACGAGGTGCTTGGACCTGCGGAAGATCAGAGCGAACTCTTCAGGACCGCCGGTCCCTGTTGGGCAACTCAGCTGGATCGGCAATCGGCGCTCCGGCGTGTAGCCCGGGTGGGGGGGTGACTAGCGCCGTTGCGAGCAAAATGTCTGCCAGATCTGGGCAGACGGAATACTCAAAGCTTTTCACCCTTGCTGGAGCGAACGCTGCCGGTAGAAACGAATTTCTCCAGTAAGAAGTACCGGCTCAGGCCTGGAAATGAGTAGGATTTCTTACCGGGAGTCCGTCAGAAGTTATCAATTTGACGGATCGCGGTGACTACCGAATCAGATCCGCGGCCCTGCCGCTGCTCGCATAGACTGCACGCAGTGTGAGGAAGCGAGGGCTGATGTTGGAAGTCGGTGTGGTTGCGATCGGGCGAAATGAGGGAGATCGGCTCGTACGCTGTCTCCGGTCGGTGTCCGGTTTCGGAACCATGGTCGTATATGTCGACTCAGGCTCGTCCGACCGCAGCGTAGAAGCCGCGGCGGAGCTAGGCGCGATCGTGGTCAAGCTCGATCCGTCGGTTCCGTTCGGCCCCGCGCGGGCCCGCAACGAGGGGGCCTGGCGGTTGCTCGAGCTCGATCCCCCTGTCCAGTTCATCCAATTCATCGACGGCGACTGCGAGCTGCGCGAGGGCTGGTTGGCCGCTGCGGCGCGGCAGCTGAAGGAGAACCCACGCGTGGCGGCCGTCACCGGCCGCCTGCGCGAGCGGTCTCCGGAGGCGTCGATCTACAACCGGATCTGCGACATCGAGTGGGATGGACCGATCGGCGAGGTAGCAACCTCTGGCGGCATCGCGATGATGCGCCTGCGAGCATTCCAGGAGGTCGGCGGCTTTGATGCCTCGGTGCTCGCTGCCGAGGACGACGACATCTGCTTGCGCCTGCGGCGCAAGGGCTGGACGATCGTCCGGATCTCCGCCGAGATGGCGCTGCATGACGCTGGGATGACGCGGCTCGGGCAGTGGTGGAGGAGGGCCATGCGAGGCGGATACGCCTATGCCCAGGGAGCGCAAATGCATGGCGGGTCGCGCGACCGGCACTTCGTTCGAGAGATACGGCGGACCTGGTTCTGGGGATTCTTCCTTCCGGCCCTGGCCCTCGGCGCGGCTTGGCACTCTCGCGGCGCAAGCCTGCTGCTTCTCGTCTGCTATCCGTTGCAGTTCCTGCGGATCTACCGAAGCATACGGCGCCGCGGCGTGGGCGGCGTACCCGGCGCCGCCTACGCAGCCTCTTGCATCATGTCCAAGTTCGCTGAGGTGGCGGGGGCCTGGAAGTTCAAGATGAAGGAACTCCGTGGGGCACCCATGCAGCTGATCGAGCATCGGTAGACCCGGATCCGCCGATCGTCCTTCTCCGCGATCCATCGATGACTGTCAGAACCCTCCAGATCGGATTTGTCGGCGCCGGTTACATCGCCGACTGGCATGCGCGTGCGCTGCGAACCCTTCCAGGTCTCAATCTGCTCGCGGTGTGCGACCGGGACGCCGCCCGAGCCCGGCAGCTCGCCTCGCGATTCGCCGTCGACTCGACTTACACCGATCTAGCCTCCATGCTCGCTGGACAACGCCTCGATGCGATTCACGTCCTGCTTCCTCCCGACCAGCACTTCGCCGCCGCCATGGAATCGCTCGAGGCAGGCGCCCACGTCTTGCTGGAGAAACCGATGTGCCTCCTGGAGGAGGAGTGCTCCGTCCTGGTGCAGCAGGCGAGGCGGAAGACGTGCGCTCTCGGAGTCAGCCACAATTTCCTTCACTATCCGATCTATCGGCGGTTCAAGGAGGACGTTGCCGCCGGTCGTCTTGGCAGGCTCGACCACGTGACCATCGCGTGGAACAAGGAGCTTCTGCAGTTGCGCGGGCGCCCGTTCGGCAGCTGGATGCTCCAGGGTTCGGGGAACATCATCCTCGAGAGTGGCGTCCATTCGGTTGCGCATCTGGTCGATCTCGTCGGCATCCCCGACTCGATCGAGGCGCGCGCCGACGCGCCCATCGAGCTGCCCAACGGTGTGCGCTTCTTCCGGCGCTGGTTCGTGAGGGCGATCAAAGATGCGGTCTGTGTCGAGCTACGGTTCGGGTTCGGGCCCGGCTTTGCAGAACATGTGATTCAGGCCCGGGGTTCGGCAGGGACCGCCACCGTCGATTTCGAGAACGATGTGTATACCGTGCGGCGGCACCGCCGATTCGAACCGGACTTCGACCGGTACGAGCGGCTGGTCGACGAGGGCCGGAATGTGATCCGGCAGGCGCGCCGCAACCTCGCGCGCTACGGCCTCTCCAAGTTCCACCTTTCTGACCGAGGGAACGCTTTCGCTCACAGCATCTCGGGCTCGCTCGCGGACTTCTATTCCCGCGTGCCCTCGAAAGGCGAGGACAGTTTCCAGGGCAACTTTGGCCGTACAGTCGTCGGGACGTGCAATGCGATCTGCGCCGCCGCCGGGGTCGAGGTTTCCGCGCGCAAGCAGTCCTCCGCCGAATCGCGGCGTCGGCCCGCCGTCGCCCCGGCTGCGCTCGTTCTCGGAGGCACCGGTTTCATCGGGCGCTCTCTCGTTCAGCAGCTTCTCGGCGAGGGCGAGACAGTTCGGCTTCTCGTGCGCGATGTCTCGAAGGTTCCTCTCGCGATCCGCGAGGCCGGCGTGGACATCGTTTCCGGCGATCACAGGAACGCCGCGGACCTCGATCGAGCGCTCGAGGGCGTGCGTTTCGTCTACCACCTCGCGCGTGCGAACGCGCGGACATGGAGCGAATTCCAACAACTGGACATCGAAGCGACTCGCAACGTAGCAGAGGCCTGTCTGCGCGCGCGCGTCGAGATGCTCTATTACACGAGCAGCATCGATTGCTACTACTCGGGCGGTCGAACCGTCATCGACGAATCTACGCCAATCGATCCGCACATCCATCGCCGGAACCTGTACGCCCAGGCGAAGGCCGCCTCGGAGCAGATCCTTCTGCAAATGCACCGCGGCCAGGGCCTGCCGGTTGTCATCTTCCGCCCCGGGATCGTCATCGGGCGTGGGGCGAGCCCCTTTCACTGGGGTACGGCCTTCTGGGCATGGGATTCGATCTGCAGGCTGTGGGGCGAGGGACGCCACCCGCTTCCGATCGTCCTGGTTGGAGACGTCTCTCGCGCGCTCGCCGGGGCACGCAAGGTCCCCGGCCTCGCAGGGGAGTCGTTCAACCTGGTCGGGGACCCTTGCCTGAGCGCGCGCGAGTATCTAGAGCAGCTGCAGAAAGCACTCCGGACCGAGTTCGATATCCGTCCGACGCCTGCATGGAAGTTGTTCTCGTTCGACTTGTTCAAGTGGCTGGTCAAATTCCTGGCCCGCCATCCGGAGCGCCGGCTCCCCAGCTATCGCGACTGGAAGACGCGCTCCTTCGAGTCGACCTACGATTCCTCGAAAGCGAAGAAGGTCCTGGGCTGGCAACCCACGAGCGATCGGGCGACGATCATCCGTGTCGGGATCGTGGACGCGGCAGAGGAGTGGTACCCCTGAGCCGGGGAGCGTCCCTGGCAGGCTCAGCCCAGCGAGGCGATGGCTCGAGCCAACGCCTCGCGCAACCCGTTCTCCGGATCGAGGAACTGCTGCTGGGCCGCCCTGCACGCCGCGACCCTCCGGGCATATTCCGTACCATCCTCGGCGAGACGGCGGATGGTCGCCACATAGCTCTCCACATCGTCCGGCTGCGCCGCCACGAAAGCGTCCCCTAAAACATCGATCGCAGGGGTGACGCTGCTCGAAACCACCGGGCGCTGCGCGAGCACGGCCTCTGCGGCGGCCATGGAAAGTCCCTCGCCGATGTCGCTCCGCGTCGGGACTACGACGAGGTGGGCCCATCCGTACTCGTTGCGCAGGGCTCCTTGATCCAGCTTGCCCAACAGGAACACGACGTCCTGCAACCCGCGCGAGCGCACCTGGCGCGCGACCTCGGCCGAGGCACTTCCGTGTCCGCAAACGTGCCACTCGAACTGTCCGGGGAGCAAGGTGTTCAGGCGCTCGGCCATCGCCACCAGGTCGAAGACCCCCTTGTTCGCTTCCACGCGACCGACGAAGAGGACGCGGAAGGGCCGCAGTTCGTGTGGGGGTCGAGGCGCCACGGATTCGAACAGTGAACGGCGGAACTGCGCGCGGTACTGGAAGACGCGGCCTCTGGGCTTGCCTGCGATCGCGTGCACCTGGCGCTCGCACTCGGGCGAGACGCAGATCGTGGCCTGGGCGATGTGCCGCCAGAACCATCCAGCGAGCCAGAGCAACAGCCGCCCCGCCGGCCGCGAGGGCGGGAACCCGGGTGGCCAGAGCACGTTGTGCATCGAGGCGATCACGGGGATGCGCGCGATTCTCAGCGGCGCGAGCAAGAACCAGTGAGTCGTACCGCTGTCGATGATCACCGCATCGGGGCGATGGCACAGCGCAGTCCAGAGGATCGACGCGGCATAGTGGAGCTCCGACAGGTGATAGAAAGCACCATTGGCGTTCGCGAAGCGCTTGGGACGATTCTCCACCACGAACAGTCCCTCGCGGACTACTTCCCTGCGCGGATGCGAGGATACCGCGAACGCCTCCGTGCTGGTCTGCAGACAGTAGTCGAAGAACTGGCTGGAGAACGTGATCGATGTCTCCGCAGTGACCTCGCGACCTTCACTCCACTCCCGGTACACGTGGACCGCGTCGCCCGGCCCGATTGCGTACAGGATCCGTCGTGGCGGCGCCATCGCGTTCCTTCTTCCTTCCTGGGAACCGGTCGTCAAGTCGCAGGGCGAATGTTTGGAATCGTGCAGCAGGTCGATCCGCCGCGGTTCCGGGAACGACTCTCGCGCCTCGGCATCCATCCTGAGCTTGAAAGAGGGCCGCTGCCGCCGCACATTGGCGGGCCGGGTTCAACCGGCGTGCGAGCCAGCAGGTGTTCGAGGGAGTTCATGGAAAGGAAGCTATCCTGAGCCATGGTGCGCAGCCGGCCGGCACCCCGCAACCGGCTCAGGATATCGATGGACGCCAACCCGAGCCCGTCGCCCGGTTGAGGAGTGCGGAGCCCGTCGGCTCGACGATTCTGGCGCTACTCTCCTCGCCGCGGTTGCGCGCGCTCCGCGCGTCGCTCTGGTCTGTCTTCGGTTACGGCGCCGCCCAGGTCCTCCGGTTGGTCAGCAGCGTCATCCTCACGCGCCTGCTGTTCCGCGAGACGTTCGGAATCATGGCGTTGGTCAACGCGGTGTTGCAGGGACTGCTCCTGTTCTCCGACTTGGGAATCGGGGTCATGATCGTCCAGAGCCGACGCGGACAGGAACCTGCATTCCTCGACACCGCCTGGACCATCCAGGTCATTCGAGGCGCGCTGCTGTTCCTTGTCGCGGTGGCCATCGCCTGGCCCACCTCGCGCCTCTATGGCGAGCCGCAGTTGCTCTGGCTCGTGCCCATGGTCGGCCTCAACGCGCTGATCTCGGGGTTCACCTCGACATCGTACTTCACGCTGAGCCGCAGCCTCCATCAGCGGCGTCTCGTGCTCCTCGACCTGGCTGCGCAAGCGATCTCTTTCCTGGTTACGGTGGCCTGGGCCGTAATCCACCCTTCGGTCTGGGCCTTGATGGGGGGGGGCACCACGCTGTTCGCATTGAAGGTCATCGGTAGCCACGCGTGGCTCCCCGGGCACCGTAACCTCTTGCGCTGGGATGCCGACGCCGCGCGCGAGGTGTTCAAGTTCGGACGCTGGGTCCTCGTCAGCAGCGTGCTGACTTTCTGCGCCAACCGGCTCGACTCGCTCCTGCTCGGCGGCAGGCTCAGCATGGCCGAACTGGGGACCTACTCGATCGCGAGCACGTTGGGCCGCCTGCCCTTCGAGTTGATGACTGTCGTGGCCGGTGCCGTGATGTTCCCGGTGCTGGCCGAGGCCTTCCGGCGCAGCGACGGGACGCTCCATCGCGAGTTGTTCCGCTTCCGGGCCTTCCTGCTTGCACCCGCGCTCGCCGCCTGCGTCCTGTTCGCGGTCGCGGGTGATCGGATCATCGCGCTTCTCTACGACCCCAGGTATCAAGAGGCGGGTTGGATGCTCCGCGTGCTGGCGGCCGGACAGGTCGCCGGTATGGTGGGGATTTCTTCCGCTGCGGCCCTCTATGCTGTCGCGGACAGCTTCTCGAACATGTGCCTCGAAGGCGCTCGGGCCGTGCTCCTCGTCGTCGGCATGGCGGTTGGCGGCCACCTGTTCGGTAAGGAGGGGCTGGTGATCGGCGTCGCTGCAGTGGGTCCCCTCGTCTACCCCTTCTGGATCGTCGCTCTTCGCCGTCGAGGCCTCTGGCAGCCGGCGCTCGACTTCGCTGCACTGCTCGCCGTCGCCGGAGCCATCGGGGCTGGCCTTTTGCTGCGGCACTGAAAGCCACAGTTTCCCGAGCGCGGCTACCCTGTGCTTCAAACCGGACTGGAGGCAAATGCATGAAGCTGGATGGCTCGAACAGAAATAGCATCCTCTGCCGGACGCTCGTGCTTCCGGGAGTGCTTCTCTTCGGTTTCAGCTGCTGGGCAGGCGGCGAAGCGCCGGTCTTGAAAGCCCGCGACGGCGGGAGCGCAGTGCGGCTCGGCGTCAACCTCGAGCTCGTCTCCGACTGGTCGCGTTCGCTCATGTTCGCGGATGCGATGAAGTCCGCACGCCACTGGGGCAGTCCCAGCACGCCTTGGGACGAAACGGCCGCGACGGATGCGGACGGGTGGCCAGCAGGAGACGCGGGCGTCGTCATCATGGTCAGCATCCCCAGCAGCGACGGCACCTACAAGCTCTCGTTCGTGGGCCAGGCGAACGTGCAGCCGGTCGCGAGCAGCGGCGTCCAGGTCGCGGGCCTCACCTATGACGCCGCGAGCAACACCAGCAGGGCCGACGTCGTGATCGACAAGACGGCCAGCCAGCTGATGCTGTCGTTCACCGGGACGCAGGGGGGAGTGAAGGACGTGAAGCTGATGCGACCCGGGCACTCGGCGGGGGAGACGTTCACGCGCCGGTTCCTGGCCCGCCTTCAGCCGTTCCAGGTGCTGCGGTTCATGGACTATTCGTCCACCAACCAAACCACCGAGGTGAACTGGTCGGACCGCACCCTGCCCACCGCTGCCACGCAGCAGCGTCGGCTCAAGGACGCAATCGCGGGGAGCGCCTGGGAGTACGCGATCGAGCTGGCGAACCTGACCCGCAAGGACCCCTGGATCAACGTCCCGGACCAAGCGACCGACGACTACGTCATGAACCTGGCGAAGCTGTTCAAGGACAAGCTGTCCCCAGACCGCAAGCTTTACGTCGAGTGGAGCAACGAGGTCTGGAACGACCAGTTCCCCCAGACGCAGCGAAACTCCGCGGCGACCAACGCCGAAGTGGCCGCCGGTGTGTCGAACCTGAACTCCGACGGCGAGACGAATCCGCATTACCTCCCCTGGCGGCGCACGGCCCGGCGGGCGAAGGAGGTCAGCGACATCTTCCGCTCGGTGTTCGGAGACGCCGCGATGATGACGCGCGTCCGGCCGGTCTTGGCGAGTCACGTCGCGCGACCAATCGTGCTGACGCAGGGGCTGGAATTCATCGAGCGGACCTACGGTCTGCCGAGCAAGTTCTTCTACGCGGCCGCGGGCACCACGTATTTCAACATCCTCAACGACACGCGAACCACTCTCACCGTCGACCAGATCTTCGCCGAGTTGCCCGTCCAACTGAAGGTCGGGCTGCAGGAGCAAACGACCTTCACGGCGGTGTGCCAGTACTACAAGCTGAAGAACGTCGCATACGAGGGAGGCCCCCACCTTTACGGCGAGGCGAGCCTGGACGCAAAGGTGGCGGCGAATCGCGACCCGCGCATGAAGGACATGATCCTCCAGAACTACAAGAACTGGTTCTCGGCCGGAGGCGACCTGAACGTCTACTTCAACCTGGCGAGTCCGTGGGACAAATACGGTTCCTGGGGACTGACCGACAACATCGAGCAGGACACGCCCAAGAACGCGGCGATCGCGGAGGTCCTCGAGACTCCGCGGCCGCCCGTTACGATCGGCTCTCCGGTCCCTGCGAGGCTCGCCTCGGACGACGTGATTCTGAGCGAGGGCGTCTACAAGCCGGGTGACGGATCCTTGGGCTTCACCAGCCCGGCTTCGTCCGCCAGCTTTCTCGTGCGCGTGGCGGCGGCGAAAGCGTACTCCGTGGGCGCGCACCTCAAGTCCGACGCGGCAGCCAAGGTCAAGCTTCTGATCGACTCGGACCTGATCACCACCTGGACGCTGAAGGCGAGAGGCGAGACGCCGGCGAGGCCCGCCACGGTGCGGCTCGACGAGGGGCTGCACGTGATCCGCATCGGCGACGAGCAGGGCTCGTTCCGGCTCATGTCGGTATCAGTCGCGGAGTAGCGGCTGCGACCCGCCAGCGGCGCAGACGGCTCCGGAGGCGACCCGATCCCGCGTCGAGCCGAAGAGCATCGCCAGCTTGCGCGCTTCCCGCGAGACGTCGTGCTGGAGTGCGATGAGCACGGCGCCGGCGCGGCCCATCTCCTCGAGCAGCACCGGCGAGGCTTGCAGGGCGGCTCTCATCGCTCCCGCGAGCGCCTCGACCGAACCTGCCGGAACAAGCCATCCCGTCACTCCCGCCTCGAGGAGCTCGGGGTTCCCGGCGATCGCGGTGGCGATCACTGGACGGCGTAGGGCGAGGGCCTCCATCACCACCACGGGCAAACCCTCCGCAAAGCTCGGTAGGACGAGGGCGCGCGAGCCGAGGATCGCCTCGCGCACCTGCCGCCCATCCAGCCGGCCGGTCAGGAGAAAGCGGTCGGTGAGCCCGCGTCGTTGGATCAGCTCCTCCACCTGGTGCCGCATCGGTCCCTCGCCAACCAGAACGATCTGGAAGTCGAGCCCCTCGGCGGCGAGCAGGGCCGCGGCCTCGACCAGCAGCAAGTGCCCCTTTTGCTCGGCGATCCGCGCGACGCAGACGAGCCGCGGATCCGCGGGGACCGGCGCAGCGGGCGCGCGCAGCAGGTCCTCGTCGACGCCGCACCGGACCACCTCGATCTTTGGCCAGTCCTCGGACCGTGCCCAGCGGTAGAGCTGGCCTCGGCCGAAGCTACTGATGGCGACGACGAAGGCGGCACGCTGGACCTTCTCGCGCAGGCCGAGGAACTGGGGTTTGTCGAACTCCTCGGGCCCATGCACCGTGAAGCTGAAGGTCGGCCCCCCGAGCTCGCGGCAGAGCATCGCGACCATCGCCGGGTTGGTCCCGAAGTGGGCGTGGACGTGGTCGGCTCCCGCTCGCTGCAACCAGCGGGTCAGCACGCAGCTTTCGGCCAGGTAGGCGAGGTGTCGCAACAGACCGCGGTCCGAACGCCATCCGAGCCGGATCGCGAGAATCAGGGCGCGCAGGGCTGCCGCCGGCCTGCGCACCGCGCAAGCGAGCACCGAGAGTGCGTGCCCGGCGGCTCCGGCCCCGAGCACCACACGCGTCCGGCCCCGCTCCAGCCGGTCTGCCTCGTTCACCAGCTGCTCCCGCAGCGGCTGGATGCTGAAGCGCAGCACCTCGACGCCCTGCGCTTCCAGGGCGTGGATCTCGCGCCGGATGAAGCTGTGGCTGGTCGTCGGATACTGGTTGACGAGATAAGCGATCCTCAACTGATCTCCCCAGACAGCGAAAACCCCCGGACGAGCACGCTGTGGCGCAAGAAATCGCGCAGCAGCATCGGCGGGGCGCGCTTGGTAGAGCCCAGGACGCGCGAGCGGAGGAGCCACACCAGGTGCCCGGAGAGCCAGGCCAGATCGGCCAGCAGAGCGTACAGCGGGCCACGGTTCTTCACGAAGTAGCGCCGGCGCGACTCGAAGAGATATCCGGGCAGACGCTTGCTGGAGGCGGCCAGGTCGACGCCGGTCGATTGTCCGCCCAGGTGAACCACACGGCTGCGCGGCTCGTGCCAGCACTCCCAGCCGGCGCGCGCAGCCCGCAGGCAGAAATCCACCTCCTCGAAGTAGAGGAAATAACCCTCGTCCAAGAACCCGATCGCGTCGAGGACCTCCCTCCGGATCAGCATGCTCGCGCCGCTGACCCAGTCCGCCCTGCGGGCCGATTCCGGCTGCGGGAGCCCCACCGCCCACCGCGAGAGCATGCGTGAGGCGAGCCCGAGGCGCAGGCCTTGCTCCAGCTCACCGATCGCGGAGTGAAAGCGGAAAGCGGACCGCTGCGGAACGCCCCCGGGCTCTTCCAGCCTGCTGCCGATGATCCCCGCCTTCGGGTGCCGCTCCGCGAAGTCGAGCAGAGCCTCCAGCGCTCCCTTGCGCACCACGGTGTCCGGGTTGAGCAGCAGGAAGTATTCGGCTGGCTCAGAGGACTGCAGCAGTAACCGGATCCCTGCGTTGTTGCCTGCCGAGAAACCTCGGTTGTCTGCGAGCGGCAGCAGCGAGACCCAGTTGCTCCAGCCCTCGGCCATGATGGTCGCGGCAATCCTGTCGGCAGAGCCGTCGCCTGAGCCGTTGTCGACGAGCGCGAGGTTTGCGGGCGGCAACCCGCGCGTCTCGTCGCGCAGCGATCGCAGGCAGGCGATGACCAGATCGGTCGTGCGGTAGTTGACGATGACGGTGGCAAGCCTAGCGGCCATCAATCAGCCCCCATTTGGCGCGGCACCGTGGCGAACGGTCGGGCAAGAGCTGCGGACCGCCGAGGAGCGGCAGGCCGTCTCCGGCGTGCCGCCTTCACCGTCAAATAAAGGCCTACCAAGCTGCCCCCGATCACCGGGAAGATCGGGGAAAGCATGGCATTGAACACATCGTCGATCATGCCGAGAGCACCCGCGACTGCCAGCGCGGCGGTGGGTGTGAGCCGCGTGTCGCTCCACTGCCGGCCCGGGAACAGGCTCACCAGCAGCAGCGTGGGTAGAGCGAGCGCCACGCCAAGGGCGGCGAGGCCGACGAGCCCGGACGTACCCAGCGTCAAGATCCAGAGCCCGTCGATGATGGAAACGTCCTTGCCGGACTCGTCGTACACGCGGGAACGACCCCACCTGGCCCAGCCGAGCCAGGGCCGTTGGAGCGCTTTCGCGATCAACTGGTCCTCGTTCACGATGCGAAACTCGACGGAGGCGGCACGGTCCTCGTTGACAACCTCCTCCGAGAGGGAGACCAGCTGCCGTCCCGTCCAGCCCGATGTGCGCGCCACGCAATAGGCCGGCGGCAAGACGAGCAGGATCAAGAGAGGCATCGATGATCGGAGCCGCCTGGCGGCTTCGAGCACGCCGAGCCCGAGCACGAGCAACGCGGCGGCGCCAGTCGACTTGCAGAGCAACGTTGTCATGGCCAGCGCGGCGCAAAACCAGCCGATCGGCACGCCCCAGAGATCCTCGAGCGCGTGGGTTCTCCAGATCCAGAGCGCGATCAACGTCCCAGAGGTCATGAACATCCCGAGCATGAGCCCATGGGCCATGAAGACGCTGGGGCGGTACCCGCCGAAGCGGATCGCCTGCACGAAGCTACCGAACGGTTGGAAACCATAGACCGTCGCGTGCAGCTGCGGGCTCATCCGGATTTCCCACAGACAGAAGGGCACGTAGGCGAGCGTCGCCGCGACGATGGCCCGGGCAAGATCGCGGAGCGCGCCAGGTTCATCGAAGTACACGCGTCCGAACAAATACGGCACCCCCCAGATCAGGCTCATCTCGAAGACCGCGGAACCGCCATCGTAGGAGCCGAGATCATTCGCCAGGGATGAGGCGAAAGGAGAACAGCAGACCAAGGCCATCGGCAAGTCGAGCAGGCGCGGGCGGAACCGCATCCAGCGGGCTCCGTCGAAGGCCACGCTCGCGAACAGCACGACGGCGGGCACGAACATCACCTTGGCGTGCAGGAGCGGGACCGCATAGGCATTGTCGAACGTCGGTAAGAAAAGCCAGCCAGTGAACAAAGAGACCAACAAGGCGCGTTGAGGGGACAGCTGGATGAAGCAGCCCAATACGAAGAGGACGAAGGCGGCCAACGCAACGGGGACCATGACGTTGGGCGAGCTCATTCGTGGATACACCTCGAAGCGGCGACGGACGATAGTGATTCCCGAGCGAGCGGACAACGCATTCCCACTCGACTTGCCGGTGGCAAGGCCTGCTGCGACACTGCAAAATTGAGCCATCAGGGACCGGATCGACCTCTTTTGAACGATCGCGCCGACGAGATGAAGCGGGTGGTTCGCCACACAGCGGCGGAGATGCTGGCGATCGCCACGGCAATCGCGTCCACGCTGACCTGCTCGGGGCCTGGCAAGTACGTCTGGGTGGACGCCTACGATCCGCCGCCCCAGGCCGAAAAGCCCTCCCTCATCACGCCCGGCGACGTCATCCAGGTGCGGGTGCTCGGCCAGGATCAGATCTCGACGCGCGCGCGCGTGCGGGGCGACGGAAAGATCTCGCTGCCGCTCCTCAACGACGTCAAGGTGGCGGGCCTGACGCCGATCGCGCTCTCGACCGAGCTTCGCAAGCAACTGAAGGATTTCATCAAGGACCCCGTGGTGACCGTCTCCCTGGAGGAGACAGGGCCGCCGTCCATCTACGTGATTGGAGAGGTCGTGAAGCCCGGCGTGTACCCGCTGGACCGGGTGGGGGGCGTGCTGGCTGCCCTGGTCAACGCCGGCGGTCTGACTCAAGACGCGTGCACCGATTGCATCTTCGTGCTGCGCCAGGGTCCGTCCCCGGCCCGGATCCGCTTCACCTACGAAGCGCTCGTGCGCCCGGCAGGAAAGGCGCCCACGTTCCAGCTCCAGCCCGGCGACGTGGTTGTCGTCGAGTAGCGCATGGTCTTCCCTGCCATGGCAGCCTGCCTGCTCCTCGCGTGGAGCCAGATGCGATACCAGCTCGCGCTGCGCACGGAGACGAAGACCCTGCCAGACGGCGCCGGCGACCTGAAGCTCGATCCTCTCCTCTCCGTCGAGGCGCCGAGTCGCTCGCTACAGTTGAGCGCACGCTACCTTCCCACGATCCTCTTGCGGGAGCCGCGCGAGCGCGGCACGTTCAACCTGCTCAATCGCGGTCTGCTGTCGGGAACTCTCCGCCTCTCGAAGGATCGGCGCGTGCTCGCCGAGCAGCGCCTCGCCCACGGCCCCACCGATCTATCGTGGCTCGCGCTCGCGTCGGATGTGGCCCCGCCCACCTTGACTCGTTCGTTCAGGAGTCCCCTGATCGGCGCGCTCGAGTCCAGCTCCTCCCTCTCCTTCGAGCAGACCCTCCGGCGGCGCTTGCGGTTCGCGCTGACAGCCCGTTACTCCCTGAGCGGAGGGCTGAGCGGCGAGGACCAGCTCGTACTGCCGCGCGTGCGGAGCCTGGACCTGGGCGCAAGCGGCACGTTCGGAGCGGGGCGCGAGACGTTCTCTCTGGGGATGACCGGCAGCAGGGGCTGGATCTCGACCGGGCACAGGACGTCGCTCCTCGAGTCGAGCATCGGCTGGCGGCACTCGTTCAGGCACCGGCTCGAGAGCGAGCTCAGCGCGGGCTTGTCGATTCTCGGGGGTGACCCCGCGGAGCGGAGCGGTGTCGTGCCAACTGCGGCCGTAACACTCCGGCGCGAGCTGCCACCCGGTCGCCGAGGCGTCGGCGGCCGGATCACGCTGCGATGGGGTCCGGTCTTGGATCGAGCCACGGGTGCGCTCCTGCGGCGCGCCGAGGGATCGGCCCGGCTGGACTTCGCGCCACTGCCGGCGGTGGTGCTCTCCGCCAGCGGCGGGGTGGCAGTGACGCCGGACGCAGTCCCCCCGGACTCCCGGGTCCTGGCTCAGGGAGCGGTCGGCATTGCGCGCAAGTTGACGAGCGCCTTCACGGTTTCCGCCGGGGTGCGGCTCGTCAGCCTGCCGGGTCTGGAATGGGCAGGCCTGATCTCGACTACCCTGTCCGAGCAGGGTTTCTTGAGGTAAACATGAGCCGAGAGGCTGCCGGGGAAGAGATGGAAGCACGCGGGCCGCTCGATCTGCCTGGAGTCGATGGAGAGGATGGGCCGCCGCTGGCCCGGCGGCCGAACCTGCCTGAGCGGGTTGCGTTCGCAATCAACGCCGTCCGGAGGAGGAAACGCCTCACCGCCTGCGTCTTCCTCGGTGGTGTCGCTGCTTCCTGCCTCTACTTCTTTCTGCGGACGCCGACGTACCATGTCGAAACCAAGATCCTCGCGCAGAAGCAGCAGACGCTCCCGTCGGTGATGAGGCCGGTCGACGATGCGCCGACACGATCGGCTGCGGACCAGGTGCACCGGCGCGAGAACATCCTCGCACTCATCAAGCAAGCGGACCTGTTCACCAAGGGCGCATCTGCGCGGCCGGCATGGTACGCGCGCCTGCCCCTGCTCCGCCGCCTCGCTTCTACTGACGAGGACGAAGCCCTGAACAACCTGGTGATCCGGGTGGACAAGGCGCTGATCGTGACCGCGGGCGAGGGCACCATCACGATCGTGATCGATTGGCCCTCTGCGCAGCAGGCGTACCGGCTGGTAGAGGCGGCGCTCCAGAACTTCCTCGACGCCCGGCACGGGCAGGAGATCAGCGCGATCGAGGAGGTCATCTCGCAGTTGCAGGCGCGCGCCTCCACCCTGCGGAAGCAACTGGACGCGGTCATCCAGGAGGTGCAGCGCGAACCGGAGGGAGAGACCCCGGTCTCGCGGGCGACACCCCGAGCGCAGGGCGAGGAGATGGTGCGGCTCAAGACGACACTGGAGGCCAAGCAACGGGCGCTCCGCGACGCCGAGGAGTTCCAGCGCAAGCGCCTCGCCGACCTCCAGGCGCAGCTCGAGGAGAAGCGGGCCATCTACTCCGACGCCTATCCGGGCGTAGTCAGCCTGCGGCAGGACATCGAGGCGCTCTCGGAGGAGTCACCCAAGATGGCGGCGCTGCGCCACGAGGAAATGAAGCTGCGCTCGGAGTTTTCGGCCCGGTTCGGCAGGGAGGCGCCGGCAGAGGAGGGCGTCAGCTCCACGGCCGCGCGGAAGGCATCCCGCCGGGACAGGGAGGGGTCTCCGGAGCAGCAGGAGCGGCTGCGTGACGCCCAATTCAGCTACCAGCAGATGATCGAGCGCATCAACTCCGCCCAGGTCGAGCTGGACGCCGCGCGCGCCGCCTACAAGTACCGTTACGCGGTGATCTGGCCGGCACAGATGCCGAAGCGGCCGTTGAGCCCGAAGCCGCTGAAAGTGCTCGGCCTCGGCACGTTCGCCTCGTTCGTTCTCGCCGTGCTCGCCGCGGTCCTGGCCGACCTGAGGGCCGGGAGAATCGTGGAGCGTTGGCAGATCGAGCGGACGTTGAACCTGGCGGTGATCGCCCAGCTGAGACGCAGGTGAACCTGCCGGGCATCCTCGACGCAGCCCTGGCGCTCGCAGCCCTGCCCGCGTTGTGTGCAAGCGCCTATCTCGCCGTGCTCGCGGCGCTTTCACGCCGAGGTCCGCCGTCAGCGGCGAGCACGCCTCCGCGGCTCTTCTTCGACGTGATCGTGCCGGCCCACGACGAGGAAGCAGGGATCGGCAAGACGGTTCGAAGCCTGTTGTCGCTAGACTACCCGCGGCAGCTCTTTCGCGTCACGGTGGTGGCGGACAACTGCACCGACGAGACGGCTGCGCGCGCACGAGAGCTCGGGGCCTCCGTCATCGTGCGCCAGGAGGCGCAGCTCCGCGGGAAAGGGTACGCGCTCTCCCTCGCATTCGCGCGCGCGCTGGCCGAAGGCCGCGCGGATGCCGTGGTGGTCGTCGACGCCGACGCTGTTGCGTCGCCCAACTTGCTGCGCGCCTACAGCGAACGGCTCGAGCAGGGCGCGATGGCAGTGCAGGCGGACTACGACGTTCTGAACCCGGACGCATCCTGGCGTACACGGCTGATGAGCATCGCGCTGGCCGCCTTCCACCGACTCCGCTCCCGGGCGCGCGAACATCTCGGAGTCTCTTGCGGTCTCCGGGGCAACGGGATGTGCTTCTCCTGCGCGTTGCTGCGAGAGATCCCGCACGAGGCGTACTCGCTCACTGAAGACGTCGAGTATGGGCTGCGCGTCAGCGAGGCCGGTCATCGCATCCACTACGCCGAGGAGGGGCGTGTCTCCAGCGAGATGGTGACATCAGAGAGAGCCTCCCGCTCGCAGCGACGCCGCTGGGAACGGGGGCGTGGCGAGCTCGCCTCCCGCCACGGGCTGCGCCTGCTTGTGCAGGCCCTGCGCCGGCGCGACCGCATGCTGCTCGATCTTGCGCTGGACCTGCTCGTGCCACCACTGGCAAACCTCGGCCTCTGGGTCGCTCTGGGGATCGCCGCTGCGGGCAGCCTCTCCATCGCGACAGGCCGCCCGGCGATTTCGCTCGCAGTCTGGTCCGCTTGCGTGCTCTGCCTCGCAATGTACATGCTCTGCGGCTGGGCGCTCTCCGGCACCGGCGCCAGGGGACTTCTCGACCTGGCTCTTTACGCACCGCTCTACGTGCTCTGGAAGATCACTCTTTGGATGCGCCCCAGGGAGCACGCGTCCCGAGAGTGGGTCCGAACACGCAGGGAAAGTGCGGTCGATCCCAACCTCAAGTGAGCATCACACAGCCGACGAAGCGGTCTCGACCGACCAGCTCGATGGTGCGCTGGGCGGAGGCGATCCGCGTCCTACCCATCTCGATGCAGAGCAGCGCACTATCGGCGGCGCGGGCCACGGCGATCGCGAGCGGCTGCGCGACCACCGGCTCGATCGCGACGATCACCTGCCCTGTCCGCGAAGCTCCCCGTGGGCTGCTGCCGGACGCCATGCTCGCGGCCACCTGGGCGGCAGAGCTGAAGTCGAGCGCCTCCGCTACGAGGGCCGTCACCGCTGCGCCGTGGAGCCGCGCGCCCACGGCGGCAAGCGACTGCGCGATCCCGACGGCGGAGCCGCCTTCGTCAGCGGGCACCACGACCAATGAGGCCCAGTGCCAGCGCTGCAGCGCGAACCACAACTCCTGGAATTCGGGCCGAGGATCGGCGTCACCGAGCGCCGGCTCGCGGCCGGACTCGAGCGACCGTTTCGTGCTCACCGCTCATCCGTCCTTCCGCTTGGCGGGACCGTCATGCGCCTGCATGCTGATTTATCGATCCCGGACCCAAACGACGTCAAGCGCCGTGCGAAAACGGCCAAGTCACACCGGCGCATTCCACTGGTTGAGCCGCCGGCGCTCACGCGCGAAGGCCTCGCGCTCATCGAGGCGGCGGTCCCGCCGGGCGCGGCGGCGGGCGAGCGCTATGCCCCACAGCAGATGGCACAGCGAGAGGCGCCGCGCCTGAACGGCGCCGCGCTCGCGGCTCATCCAGCAGGGGAGGGCGCGACGCCGGGCAATTCCTCCAGGCGCTCGAGCAGGAGCGGCGGCGCGTGCAGATAGACGGTGGCGCGCCGCTTTTGATCGATGTCGTCGAAGACGCGGCGCACCTGCTCCGCGGTGTAGCCGAGGTCGGTGGCCACCGATTCCGCGGACACGCCGTGGTTCTTGGCCCATAGGATAAGGTCGAGCTTGGAGTAATGGAGTGAGTAATAGAAGTCTTCCTGGGACTGCTCGAGGCTATAGGTGTCCGTCGTCGGCTCGCGCTCCAGGATCTCCTCGATGACGCCGAGGTGGCGCGCCAAGGCGTAGACCTGGCCCTTGTAGAGGCCGGCGATCGGCTTCACGTCGGCGGCGCCGTCGCCCAGCTTGACGAAAAATCCCTGGTCGTACTCGAGGCGATTTGGCGTTCCCCCGACGGCGTAGTGGAGCCGGTCGGCGTGGTAGTACTCCAGCATCTTTCGCGTGCGCTGCTTGAAGTTGGTCGCCGCCACGATCTGCTTGTACTCGCCCGGCGGAAGCCGGTACCGGCGTTCCCCGCCGTCGCCGAGCCGCACCACCAGGTGGAAAAAATGCAGGGATTCGGCGCTGAGCGGATCGCTCGCCAGCACGATCTTCCACGGCATGTCGGGACGGAACTCGGGGACCACTTCGCGCACGGCCGCGTTGCGCGCCTGGTAGCAGCCCGCCGCGTCCAGGATGGGAGCGATGTCCTTCACCTCGTAGGGGATGCGCAGTTTCTCGCAAAGCGCCTTGCCGTAGGCGAGGCTCTCGGGGCTCGAATCGCGCTCCGGGAGGAGGAGCGCGAAGACCCGCTCTGCACCGAGCGCTCGCACGCCCAGCGCCGCAACGCAGGCAGAGTCGATGCCCCCGGAGACGGCCACCACCAGGCCGCGCCGCCGCAGCCGTCCCAGCACGGCCTCGCGCAGCGCATGGGACAACTCGCTCGCCTTCGCTTCCAGGTCGAGCTTCAGCGCATCCTCCAGCCGAGCGGTCATGGTCCCTGTCCCTCCTCGCGCACGGGCGAAGGTGCGCGGCTGGCCGAGAGCTCTGCCCGGAGGAGCTTTCCCGCCTCGTTGCGTGGGAGCGCGTCGACGAACGCAATGGTCGCGGGCACCTTGTACGCGGGCAGTTGCTCGCGGCAGAAGCGGCGCAGGTCCGCCTCGGTGACGGCAGCGCCTGGCCGTCGGACTACGAAGGCCGCCGCCACCTCGCCCACCAGGTCCTCCTTCACGCCCACCACCGCGGCCTCGGCAACCTCGGGGTGGCGCTCGAGGGCGTGCTCGATCTCCACCGGGCTCACCCGGTGGCCGCCGATCTTGAGGATCTCCTTGGATCGGCCCACGTGGAAGAAAAAGCCGTCGCCGTCGCGGTAGGCGAGATCGCCCGTCCACAGCCAGCCGTCGCGGAGGATCGCCGCGGTTTCTTCGGGCGCGTCGAGGTAGCCCAGCGTGACGTTTTCGCCGCGCGCCACCAGATGGCCGACCTCGCCGGCCGCAACCTCGGCGCCCTCTCCGTCGACCACTTTGAGCTCCACGCCGGGGATGGCGATCCCGATGGATCCGTTCTTCTCCTCGCCTCGCTCGGGCGGTAGGTAGCTGAGCCGCGACGTGGCCTCGCTCTGGCCGTACATGACGAAGAGCCGGGCTGGATGGAAGGCGCGCCGCACCCAGCGGATCGTGTCGGGCGCCATGGCGCCGCCCGCCTGCGTGAGATAGCGCAGCCGCGGCAGCGCCAGCGAGGACACGTCGATCTGGCGCCGGATGATCTCGAAGGTCGCCGGCACGCCGGCGAAGCCGGTGCAGCCCTCGCTGCCCATGGCCTCGAGGACGACGCGCGGGTACATGAAGCGGTTGTCGAGGAACACCGACCCGCCTGCGAAGAGATGGGTCTGCAGCACGCTGCGGCCGTAGCAGTACGAGAGCGGCAGGATGAGCATGGCCCGGTCGGTCGCGCCGAGCCCGAGGTACTGCACGATCGAACGCGTGTTGGCGTCGATGTTGGCGAAGGTCTGGACGACGCCGCGCGGCTTTCCGATCGAGCCGGAGGTGTAGAGGACGAGTGCGGGGGAGTCGGGGCGCCTTTCCGGCGCCACCATCGCCGGGGCCGTGCCGTGCGCCGGGTCGACCCGCCCGTCCTCGAGGATCCGCCCTGCCTTGCCACCCAGGGCCTCGCGCAGTCCCGCGCTCAGCTCGCCGGCGTGCACGACCCAGAAGCGGAGCGGCTGCGAGCGCGCTACCTCGCCCCAGCTTCGCGCGTCCCGGCCCAGCACGAAGGCGTGACGCGCGCGCGTCTGCGCCGCGCCCGCCTTGAATGCGTCGGCGCCCCACTGCCGGTTCATCTCCACCGCGCACGCGCCCAGTGAATGCACGGCGAGGCCCGCGACCACCGTGGCCGGCAGGTTGGGGAGCGCGATCAAGACGCGATCCCCCGGGCGTACGCCGGCGGCGGCGAGATGGGCTGCGAGCACGCGCATGCGCTCGGCCAGGTTCCCGTAGGAAAGGCGCGCCTCCGGACTGTCGACCGCCGGCGCCTCCGGATTGCGCTCCGCGTGCGCGAGGACCCAGTCCGGCAGGAAGGGGGAATTCATCCGGCCTCCAGCTCCACTGCTTCCACGTCGCGCTCTGGCACCGGCGCCGGCGGCAGAAGCTGATCGGCCAACAGCTGCGTGGTCGCCACCGCGGTGAGCGCCTGGCTGTCCGCCTCGCTGGCCGCCGCGGTCAGCGCGGAGAGCTTGGCCACGAGCTTCTCCACCTTCTCTTCGTCGAAGACGCCGACCCTCCGCACCGCGTCGCGCGAGAGCAGCTCGCGCGCCCACGCCGGTGCTTGTGCTCCGGTGAGCGCCGCGGCGATGGGGGCCCTGTAGGGGAACTTCTGCCGCCGCAGGATCGCCTCTGGCACCCAGCGCGCCGCGTAGCGCCGGAGGATCCATTTCTCGGCCAGGCCGCGGAGCTTGAGCGGCTCGGGAAGCGCGGCGGCGAACTCGACGAGCCGATGGTCGAGGAACGGGAAGCGCCCCTCGACGGAGTTGCCCATCAGCATCCGGTCGCCCTGGGCGCTGAGCAGGTAGCCGGCGAGTAGCGTCTGCATCTCCAGGTACTGCGCGCGCGCCAGCGGTCTCCAGTCGCGCACCCGCGCCGGCAGCGCCGCGAGCACCGAGGCCACCGGATCCTCCGCGGCGGCCCGCTCGGCGAACGCGCGCGACAAGAAGCGCAGGATGCGGCCGCTCGCCGACCATCGCGGCAGGTGGGAGAAGCCGGCGCTTTCCGGATCGTCCAGCCCCACGCCGAAGAACTGCTGCAGAAGCTCGTGGCCCTGCTGGCTCATCGGTAGGTAAGGGTAGAGCCGGCGCAGAAGCGCCGGCCGTGACTTCGAGCCGGGCCGGCGCGCCCAGAACTGACGGACGCGCGTCTCGCGGTAGAGGTCGTAGCCGAGGAAGATCTCGTCCGAGCCCTCGCCGGTGAGGACCACCTTGGTGTCACTGGCGCGCACCAGCGCGCTCAGCCGCAAAAGAGGCGCGGGGGCCGAACGCAGAAGGATCTGCTCCGCTTGCCGCGCCACCGCCGGCAGGAGCTCTCCGATCTCGCGGACGCTGACGAGCACCGAGTGATGTCGGGTGGCGAACCGGCGGGCCACGTCGTCCTGGAAAGCGCGCTCGTCGAAGCTCCGATCGACGAAGCCGACCGAGAAGGTGTTGAGCGTGCCGCCGAGCTGGGACTGGGCGATGCCGCAGAGGAGGCTCGAGTCGAGCCCGCCAGAGAGATAGGCCGCGACCGGGACGTCGGCGCGCAGCCGGAGTCGCACGGCGTCCTCGAGGAGGGCGCCGAGCTCCGCCTCGGCGTCGGCCGCGTCGAGCTGCGCGCGCGGCTCCACGCCGAGGTCGGGGTCCCAGTAGCGCCAGGTCTCGAGGCGGCCGTCAGACCAGCGCGCCACCGACCCGGGCGCGAGTTGCGAGACGCCCTCGAACGTGGTGCGCGGGACGACCGGCGACCAGAGCTGCAGCGTCTGTTTCACGCCGCGCGCATCGAGGGCCGGGGCGACCCACCCGCTGGCGAAGAGGGCCTTCGCCTCCGAGGCGAAGGCGAACCCTTCCGCGCTCTCGGCGTAGTGCAGCGGGAGGATTCCGACGCGGTCGCGGGCCAGCCACAAGGTCCGGCTGCGCGGGTCGTAGATGGCGAAAGCGAACTGGCCGATGAAGTCGAGCACGCAGTCGATGCCGCGGTCGAGATAGCAAGCGAGGATGACCTCGGTGTCGGACCTGGTGCGGAAGGCACGGCGGGAAGCGAGCGGCTCGCGTAGCTCGAGGTAGTTGAAGATCTCCCCGTTGAAAACGATGGTGACGCCGCTGGCTGGGTCGCGCATCGGCTGGGACCCGCCCGCGAGGTCCACGATGGAGAGGCGCGCGTGGCCGAGCGCGAGCCCGTCGAGGAGCAGCGCGCGCTGGGCGTCGGGGCCGCGGTGCTTGAGGCTCGCAGCCATGCGCCGCAGCCGGCCGCCGAAACGATCGCAGCGCTCCTTTTCGGAGAGCCCGAAGGGAAGTGTGAAGCCTGCGATCCCGCACATGGCGACGCCTTCAGGCGGCAGTTCCGACGAGCCGCTTCCGCTCCACGAAGGCGCACACCTTGGCGAGCGAATCGAGGTTTTCCGGAACGAGCTCCGCGTCCCGGATCTTGATGCTGTACTCCTTCTCCAGGAAGGCGATGAGCTCCAGCATGCCCAGCGAATCGATGATGCCGCTGCGCAAGAACGAATCCTCGTCGGAGAAAACGTCCACGAAGAAGGATTCGACGATGAATGCTCTGATGCGGGCGCGCGTACTCATCCGCTCACCTGGGAAGGCCGCGCTCGTCGGCCGCGCGTGGCTCATCGGAGCGCAGGCTCAGGCTCATGCAGCGAGCGGGGTTCCCGATGGCGAGGCTGCCGGGGGGGACGTCGCACGACACCACGCTGCCCGCCGCCACCACCGAGCCCGAGCCGATGGTTACGCCTGGCTCGATGATGGCCCCGTGCGCGATCCAGACGTCGTCGCCGATGAGGACGGGCCCGGCGCCGGCCTTCCCGCGGTCGCAGACCCGCACCAGCGAACCGAACAAGCTGCGGCTCCCGATCCGGATCGAGCTCCAGGCCTCGAGCGAGACGCCGTAATTGAAAATGCTCCTGGAGCCGATCTCGAGAAGGGCGCCCGGCCGGCAGGCGAGCTCGGTCGCGATCATCCCGCCGAGAAACTCCGCGCGGTCGCCGATGCGGATGGTGCCCTCGTTGGCGACGCGCACGAATCCGGTGGCGCGCACGCGCGCGCTCCGCTCGCAGGCCCGCAGATACCATGCCGCCCGGAGGATGTTGATGGCGCTGCGCACTCTGTCCGTGAGCGAACGCGAAGGCAGGTTGAAGTCGTCGGCCAGCGCGTCGCGTCCCATCCCGAACGGTTCGCCGGCGGGCGCGGGCCGGCCCGACGCGCCGAAGCTCCGCGAGATGACCGAACCCGGAGGCACCACCGCGCCCTTTCCCACGCGCGCGCCTGGCAACAGGATGACGCGCGCGCCCAGCTCGGCGCCCTCCTCGACCACCACGAGACGCGACGGCGGCCGCCGGAGGCGCTCGCGGCCGACCAGGTGGAAATGATTGTCGAGGATCTTGCAGAAGCTACCGACTTTCGCGCCGGCGCCGATCTCGATCCGCGAGACGGCTTCGAGGGAGGCGCCTCCCTCGATGTGCACGCCCGGGCCGATGTGGATCTCGGCCCCTCCGTGCGCGTACAGTTCGATGGGCGCGGCGTGCGCGTCGAGCACGACGCCGTCGGCCAAGTGGACCTCGCCCATACCTCGGACCCAGACTCGCCCACGCGCGATCGTCGAGGGACCCACCGAGGCGCAGCGGCGCAACTTCACTCTCGTGCCCAAATCCGCGAGCAGCCGGGGGAGGTTGGGGGCCGTCATGAGCTAGGGCAACGAGGCGAGGAGCGCGACCAGCTCACGCGCAAAGCGCGGTCTGACTTCGGGGCGCAGGTGGCCCCCGTCCTCGGTGTAGTCTGAGACCAACGCGGGGACCTTGCGGCCGTTCCAGTCGTGTAGCTCGCGCTGGCCGTTCGCCGCGGTGGATTCGAGGCGGGCGAGATCGAAGACGGGCTCCTTGCCACCGTAGGCTTGGCGCAAGAGCTCGTTGAACTCCTCGCGCTTGGCGTTCTCGACCAGCCCGCCCGGCGCGCGCCCGAGGAGCCGCTTCAAGCTGGCTCTGGCGCCGCGCTCCATCGTGGTGAGCGGGGCGGTGACGTGCACGAAAACGGTGCGCGGGTACCGGGCGCGGAGCGAGCTCAGCGTGGCTTGGTAGCGTGCGAACAGGCCGGGCACATCGGTGCCCCCGGAGAAATCGACGTAACAGAATTTGACGAAGGCGACGTCGGAGGCGGACGCCGCCGAGGACAGGGCACGCGCGAAGCTCTCCAGCTTGAGCCCCGGGTTGCCGTTCTCGGGCAGGAAGGCGTGCGCGAAAGTCCCGGCGGGAAAATCGGCGCCCTCCGAAACCTCGACCACTCGGAGCCGGACGTCGGGATAGCCCGCGGCGACCTCACGCAAGCCGTCGATCAGGTTCATCCCCACCGACTGGTGGCCGAAGAAGATCCGGCGATGGGAGAGACGCAGCAACTCGGCCCTGAGCACCGGATCCCGCGAGACGTCGGCGCGCGCCGCGAGGGCCAGGGCGCCCAGCGAGAACAGGCAGGGGCCCACGCAGCCAAGATGGTGCATCCACGCCATCCGCCCTCCTTTGCCCGAGAGCGCAACGCTCCCGGAAACTGGGCTGTAAAAGTATGTCTCGGGGCGATTGCCGCAAACCTCGGCCCTTGACAAGTGCCCAACGTCTGACATCCGGCGGCCGTGGCAGCCCTCAGTTGCTCGGGTTGGCCGCGCGGCGCTGACCCCGGCGCGCCCTGCCC
>Ga0209689_1000451_pt1 | contig 28119 bp, 27 predicted proteins | sample GraSoiAngelo_149_FD_187119 | JGI IMG/M metagenome (GOLD analysis project Ga0209689, IMG submission 187119) | Grasslands soil microbial communities from the Angelo Coastal Reserve, California, USA - 14_1009_09_30cm (SPAdes) (version 2) | ecosystem: Environmental > Terrestrial > Soil > Grasslands ... | reverse complement strand
GAGGATGACCTGGCTGGTCATCGGGACTTTTCTTCCGTTGACAACGAGGGCCTCGAGGCGCTCGACCAGGAACTGTATGTCCACGTCACCCTCCCGCAGCGCGGTCAATGTACCGCAGGAATAGGAGCTTCTCCTCCCCGATCTCCTTGACCCGTGCGATGTGTGTGGAGGCCGGGACCGTGGGCACATGTTTGCCATGGGCACGCATCACGACGAGCCCGTCCGGAGCGACCGCCGATCGGAGCGCCTCATGCCCCAAGGTGGCCTCGGCGATGGCGACGTCGGCGAACGGTGGGTCGCAGAAGACGACGTCGAACGAACCGCGCGGGCGAGCGTCGAGGTAACCGATCACGTTCGCCGCGATGACGTCGGACCGCTCGTCGAACCCGGTAGCCGCGAGATTGCGACGAAGCGCTTTGACCGCCTCGGCGGCGCGTTCGACGAAGGTCGCCCGAGCGGCACCGCGCGACAGCGCCTCGATCCCAAGGGTTCCCGCGCCTGCGAAGAGATCGAGGACGTTCGCACCTTCGAGCTCGGGTTCGAGGATCGCGAAGAGCGTCTCGCGGATCCGATCCGTCGCCGGCCGCGTACCGCCGCCGCGCGGTGCGACGAGCGTGCGGCCCTTGGCCTCACCCGCGATCACCCGCATCAGGCGAGCGCGTAGCGGCGCCAGAGCTGATCGACGGCGCGGGAGAGCTCGGCATGCTCGGACCGCGCGAGCGCGGCATCGCCGGCGAGGATGCGATCGGCCTCTTCCGCAGTTTCACTGATGAGCTCGGGGTCCACATCCGCGAGATCGACGATGCGCAGCTCGGGGACACCCGACTGCCGCTCGCCGAGGAACTCGCCGGCACCACGGATCGCGAGATCACGTTTCGCAAGGTCGAACCCATCGAGCGGCACCTCGCGGCCGTCATCGTCGCGCTTCTTCGCGGTCATCGCGGCGAGCCGCTCGGAGTCCGACGCGTCGGAGACGAGAACGCAGTACGAACGCTCCGATCCGCGACCGATGCGCCCGCGAAGCTGGTGCAGCTGCGCGAGGCCGAAACGCTCCGCGCCGAGGACGACCATGACCGTGGCGTTCGGTATGTCGATACCCACTTCGACCACCGTCGTCGCGATGAGCACGTCGACCTCCCCATCGGCAAAACGGCGCATGACCGCGTCCCGTTCTTTGGCGGGCATGCGGCCGTGCATGAGCGCAAGGCGGAGCCCGCGCAGCTCCTCCTTCTCAAGATCCTTTTCGGTCGCGATCGCACTGGGCACGTCGTCGCCCCCCTCCTCCGCAGGATCGATCCGCGGCGTCACGACGAACGCCTGCTGGCCACGTCTTACGGCGAGCCGAACGCCTTCCCAGACCCGCGGGAGCTGCTCCGGCGTGCGAAGGTGCGTCACGATCGGTTGTCTTCCGAGCGGGAGCTCGTCGATCACGGAAATGTCGAGATCGCGGTAGATCGTCTGATTCAGCGTCTGCGGGATCGGCGTCGCCGTCGTGAGCAGAAGGTGGGGGTCGGTGCCGGTCCCCTTCTCGCGGAATGTCGCTCGCTGGCGAACCCCGAACCGATGCTGTTCGTCGACGACCGCAAGAGCGAGCCGCTTGAACGCGACGTGCTCCTCGACCAGGGCGTGCGTACCGACGGCGACGTCGATCGACCCGTCGGCGAGCCCCGCGAGGATCTCGCGTCGCCGGTCGCCGGTGACGCTGGATGTAAGGAGCGCATGCGTCGGGCCGCCGTTCGCGAAGAGCACGGCGAGAGATCGCGCGTGCTGCTCGGCGAGAAGCTCGGTCGGCGCCATGAGCGCGGTCTGCGCCCCCGAGCCGGCCGCGATCCGCGCGGCGAGCGCCGCGACGACCGTCTTCCCCGAGCCCACGTCGCCTTCGAGCAAGCGGGACATCGGCACGCGCTTTCCGAGGTCCCCGCGGATCTCTCCAAACGATTTTTGCTGCGCGCCGGTGAGCGCGAAGGGCAGCTCGCCGATCCACCTCGCAAGCTCCGCGTCCGGAACGAAGAGCGGGAGCGCCGACGCCTGCGCGGTCCAGCGCGCGCGCCGTTGCGCGAGAGCAAGCTGCAACACGAGAAGCTCGTCGAACGCGAGCCTTCGCCGTGCCGCGAACAAGCGCTCGACATCGTCAGGGAAGTGGACCTGCCGAAGGGCCGACGCAATGTCAGGAAGCCGGTGCCGCTCGCGGATGGCCGGCGGCAGCGGCTCAGGAACCTCGCCCACAAGGCCGGTCCGTCGTGTGCCGCCCTCGATCGCGGTGTGCAGCCAGCGGCGCATCTGGCCGGGCTTGATGCCTTCGGTCAGCGGATAGATCGGGACGAGCCGTCCGGTATGCACGGCCTCGGCATCGGCGCGCTCGAGCGTCGGCTGGCTGAACTGGAGCGTGCGGCCGAAGAATCTGACCTTTCCCGAGATCCGCACGCGCTCGCCTTCGCGGTGCGTCTCCTTGACGAACGCGCGTCCGAACCACGTCGCGCGAACGTCGGTGGGCGTGCCGTCTTCCTCGGCGAGCTCGGCCTCGGTCATGAGCTTGCCGCTCGCGGTGCGGCGCTGCGAGATGCGCCCAAGGGTCGCGACGGCCGTCTGACTCGCGTTCGGGACGAGCCGGCGCAAGGGAACGAACTTGGAGAAGTCGTCGAACCGCGAGGGCAGGTGCCAGAGGAGGTCGCCGATCGTGTGGATGTTCATCCGCTCGAGGAGCTTCGCGGACTCGGCGCCGATCCCGGGGATGCGAGTGACCGGAAGGTCGAGCGAGGTCGCGGGCGGATCAGCCGCTCTGGTACGGGCGGCGGTCGGTGTCATGTGCAAAGCATGGCTCCGCGAGGCGGTCAGTGCTGGAACAGGCGGAGATCGTGGAGGCCGAACGGCTCGGCAGGCGGCAGCTCCGCACGGATCCGCTCGACCGAGAACATCGTTGTCGGCACGAGATCGGCGGGCGGAGCTTCTGCGAACGGAAGCGGCTCGGTGACGCTCTCCGAAAGGATCCGCACCTGTGCCGCCGCGACGAGCGGGACCGTCATGCTGCGCTCGAAGAGCCAGCCGAGCATGCGGTGAAAGATCACCGGCGTGGGGATGACCGGGACGGTGCGTCCCGCGGCGGTCGCAATTTTCTTGATCGCGTCGCCCGCACCGAGCTCCTCCGGTCCGAGTACCGCGACCGTCCGCCGCGAAAGCCGAGGATCGATGAGGGCGGCCTGAGCGATCCGTACCACGTCGCCAACGAAGACCGGTCGGAGTCGCGTCGGGCGCAGGCCGACGAGAGGGAAGAACGGAAACGTGTAGAGGGCGCGGCTCACGTGATCGAGCAGGTGATCGCCTCGGCCGTAGATGACCCCTGATTTCAGGATCGTGTAGTCCAAGCCGGACGTGCGAACGATCTCCTCCGCAGCCCATTTCGATTCGTGATATGACGACCCACATCCCGGCCGAGCCCGCAAGAAGCTCAAATACACGATCTTGCGCACTCCCGCGGCGCGCGCCGCGTCGACGACGACCGCGGTGCCCCGAACGTGCACGCGTTCGTACGTCTGCGATCCGAGCTCGCGGTTGATCCCCGCGAAATGGGCGACGGCCTCACACCCGGCGAACGCTCGACACAGCGACTCGGCGTCATCGGCTGGCGCCGCGACGAACGTGGCACCGCTCACGAGGATCGACGGGTCGCGTCGGTCGATACCGCGTGCGACGAGAGTGACGTCGTTCCCATCCGCGAGAAGTGCCCGCGCCAGATGCCGACCGACAAAGCCGGTCCCGCCGGTAACTGCGACCTTCATGAGCGCCTCGCCGCGATCCGCCGACGCTGCCGCACCTGCGTCGGGCAGACCGCGCTGAGGTACGCGTTGAGGCTCCCGATCAGCGTCGCCGGCTCGAGCCGGTAGAGGATGCGATTCCCTTCCCGCCGCTCGTTGACGAGCTCCGCCCCCTTCAGGATTGCGAGGTGCCGCGAGATCGAGGGCGCGGATATCGCGAAGCGAGCGCCGATCTCCCCCGCGGCGAGCTCCCCACTTTTGAGCTCCTCCAGCATCTGGCGCCTCGTCGGGTCGGCCAGTGCCCGGAAGACCCGAGCGGCGTTGCCCATCCCGGCGAGTATTTAGCTAATTCGCTAAGTGCGCAATCACCCTTTGGTCCTATTCGGCGGCGACGATGAAGGGATAGTGCGGCTGGCCACCGTGGGCCACCTCCACCGAAACGCGCGGACAGGTCGCGCGCAAGCGCTGCGCGGCGTGCTCGACCCGAGCCTCGTCCACGTCCGCGCCACCGTACAGCGTGAAGATCTCCGAGTCGGTCAACCGCTTCGCCGCCTCGCAGAGGACGATCTCCTCGTCCTCGCCGTGTGCGACGACACGGCCGTCGAGAAGGGCCATCGCCTGGCCCTTTCGCACATGCTCGCCGTCGATGGTCGCGTCGCGCACCGCGCGCGTGACCTCGATGCCGTGAGCGCGGTCTGCCACCTCGCCCATTGCCTTCGCGTTATCGGCGAGCCCTTTCGCCGGGTCGAACGCAACGAGCGCGGCCATGCCCTGCGCGACGTTGCGCGTCGGCACGACATGCACGGCGATAGTCGAGACCTTCGCGGCCTGCTGCGCGGCGAGGATCACGTTCTTGTCGTTCGGGAGGACGATCACCGTCGTCGCGTTCGCCGCTGCGATCGCGGCGAGGAGCTCCTCAGTCGATGGGTTCATGGTCGGCCCGCCCCGGAGCGCCGATGCGCCCAGCGATCGGGCCACCGCGGCAAAGCCATCACCTGGGACGACCGCGACGACGCCGACCGAGGCGGCCGCTGCACGCGGCGTCGACGCCACGACGATGCCGGTCGTCCGCTCGTGCTCTGCCGTCATCGCGTCGAGATCCTCCACGACGACGTCGGCGATGCGCCCTGCGGTCAGGCCGATGCGAACGATCTGATCCGGCTCGAGCGTGTGGACGTGGACCTTGAGGAGCTGCTCGTCGCCGACCACGAGGACGCAGTCGGCGCCGAACTTGAGCATCTCCTCGCGCACGGCCGCGACCGGGCGCGAGGGGTTCTGCACCAGGAACTGGACGTCGTACGCGCCCTCCCACGAAGGCGCCTCCGACATCGCCGCCGACGCGCCCGCGGGACGCTCCGCGGGCGCCATCCGATCCAGCGGGATCTCCTTGCCGGTGAAGCTCGACAGCACGCCCTCGAGGATCAGCTGCAGTCCGCGCGCGCCCGCATCGACGACGCCGGCGGCGCGATTGGTGGGGTTCTCCTCGCGCGTCCGCTTGACGGTGGCCTGCGCGTCGGTCGCGATCCGGCGGAATACCTCGACGACATCGTCGGCCGGAGCCGCGGCGGATTTTTCGAACGAGGCGGTGAGGCTGAGGATCGTGCCCGGCGCTGGCGCGCTGACGGCCTCGTACGCATACTTCCGCGCCAGCTCGGCCGCCCGGCGGACGTCGGCGACACCGGCGGTCTCCTTACCCGCGAACGCTTCCTTCAAACCGCGGATGACCTGCGAAAGGATCACGCCACTGTTTCCCCGCGCCCCCATCAGTGCACCGTACGCAGCGGCGGCGCTCACTTTGTCGATCGTCGGCTCCGCATCGCGCGCGTGCTTCACCGCGGCGCGCATCGTGTGCAGCATGTTCGTCCCGGTGTCGCCATCGGGCACGGGGTACACATTGAGCGCGTTGACTTCGTCCGCACCCGCCTCAAGACGCGCCGTCGCGGCCTCAAGCGCGCGCAGCAGCGCAGCGCCATCGAATTGCCTAACGATGCGGGCGACTGTAACATTTGAGTTCACTTCCCCTGAAGGAGACCTGCTGCGATGCCACGCGCCTGCGCGATCTGCGGCAAGACGGCCGCCTACGGATACAACGTGAGTCACTCGAAGGTGCACACGCACCGTCGCTTCGACGCGAACCTTCATCCCGCCGTCATAGACGGCGCGAAGCTCCTGGTGTGCACGCGATGCCGCCGGAACCAGACGAAGGACGCGCGCATGGCGAAGAAGAAGGAGCGGGCTCGCCGCTAGAACGACCCAGCCGCGCGACGGTACGCTCCCACCGCCGTGTCGACACGATCCCTGTGGCAACACCAGGATTTCCGGAAGCTATGGATCGGACAGACGATCTCCCAGCTGGGATCGGTCGTCACTCGAACGGCGGTTCCCCTCGTCGCATTGCTCGTCCTGAACGCCGGCCCATGGGAGCTGGCGATCCTGGTGATCGTCGCCAGCGCGGGAATCCTTCTTGTCGGCCTGGTCGCCGGCGCGTGGGTCGATCGGCTGCGGCGGCGTCCGCTTCTCATCTGGGATGACTTCCTCCGCGCTGCTCTCCTCCTCTCCATCCCCGTGGCCTATGCGCTCGGCGGGCTACGGATCGAGCAACTCTACGTGGTCATGTTCCTCGAGTCGTGCCTCGGCGCACTATTCGACGCCGCATATCCCGCGTACGTCCCGACGCTCATCGGCCGCGATCGCCTCGTCGAAGGGAACAGCAAGCTCGCGACGAGCTCGTCGATCGCCGAGATCGGCGGCCCCGGCCTCGCGGGCACCCTCGTACAGCTCTTTAGCGCGCCGTTCGCGATCTTCGTCGACGCCGTGTCCTTTCTTCTGTCGGCGCTGTCCCTCCTTCTGATTCGCGCGCCGGAGCCTGCGCCCCCGCCGCGGGACACATCGAAGCGAATCGTGCACGAGATCGTCGAGGGTCTAGGTACCGTGCGCCGTCACGCGATCGTGTTCCCGCTCGCTGCGCGATCCGTCCCCGCCCATGTGTTCGGCGCGTTCTACGGCGTGCTCTATTCGATCTATTTGCTGCGCGAGCTGCACCTCGACCCCTTCCTCCTCGGCATCGTGATCTCGGCGGGGGGCGTGGGGTCCCTCGTTGGCTCGGTCTTCGCCTCGCGGGTCATCAATCGGCTCGGCATCGGCCGAGCACTAGTCGCGACAGCGATCGCGGCATCGGCGCTCGGTGTCCTCACCCCGCTGGCACAGGGACCGGTGGCCCTCGCGACGCTCATGGTCTTCTTACCGCAGCTCATCGGCGACGGGCTGCAGACGATCGAAGGCGTCGCCGAGCTCTCGCTCATACAGGGCGTGGTGCCTGATCGCGTCCTCGGTCGCGTCAACGCGACGCTCGACGTCGTCTCGCACGGGATCGGTTACCCCCTCGGCGCCCTGATCGCCGCGTTCGTCGCGGAGCAGATCGGAGTGCGCGGCGCGATCGCTATCGGTTGGGCCGGCATGGCGCTATCGATTCTCTGGGTCGTCTTTTCCCCGGTACCTAGCCTGCGGGCTGCGTCGGATTTCGTCGCCCCCGACTCCTACGTGACACCATCGGGCGCCGCGCGATGAGCCCGCGCCGCCGCAAGGAGGAGCTCGCGGAAGAAGCGGACCTTCACGCCGGCCGGGAGCTTGCCTCAGAGCCTCAGTGCAAAGCGCCTCACACCGCGGTCGCCGCCTTGCCTTCCGCGACCTTGAGCTGACCGCATCCGGCGGCGATGTCCTGGCCCTTACTGATGCGGAGCGTCGCGGCGATGCCCTGTTCCTGCAGCACTTTCGTGAAGGCCTCCATCCGTTCGACCGACGGCCGCCGGAAGCCTCCGGCCCCGGGGTTGTAGGGAATGAGGTTCACGTGCGCGTCCTTGGTGGGTCCGTGCCGGACGATCGCCGCGGCGAGCGAGCGCGCCGTCTCGACGGAATCGTTTATGCCCGCGAGCAGCACGTACTCGAAGGTGACGCGCCGCTTCGTCCGCTTCACGTAGCGCGCGGCTGCCGCGAGGACATCCTCGACTCCCCATTTCCTATTGATCGGCATGATCCGCGCGCGCGTTGGATCGTCCGGCGCATGGAGCGAGACCGCGAGGTTGATCGGAAGGCCTTCACTGCCAAGCGCATCGATCCCGGGTACGACCCCGCACGTTGAGATGGTCAGCCGCCGCGGGCTGATGCCAAACTCTTCGGGGTCGATCAGGGAGCGCACGGACGCGAGCGTCGCGTCGTAGTTATTGAACGGCTCGCCCATCCCCATGTACACGACGTGGGAGACCCGCTCGCCGCTCGACGCGAGCTCGCGCTGCCAGTGCCGGATCTGGTCGACGATCTCGGCCGCGGTGAGATTGCGGACGAGACCCATCTCGCCGGTCGCGCAGAACGCGCAGGCCATCGGACAACCGGCCTGGGTCGAAACGCAAACGGCGTTGCGCGCGCCGTGGTGCGGCATGAGCACGCTCTCGATGTGGTGGCCATCGCGAAGCTCGAGGAGCGCCTTGCGGGTCTCGCGATCCGCACTCGCCTCCTCGCGCACCGGCTCGACGGAGGACCAGCGAAAGGATCGCGCGAGCGCGTCGCGAAGCGACTTTGGCAGATCGGTCAGTTCTTCGAACCCGCGCTCGGTCCCATGCGTCGCGTGCCGCCGGATCTGTTTCGCCCGGTACGCGGGCTCCCCGTGCTTGTCGAGCCAGACGACAAGCTGGTCCCTCGTCAGCTCGCTTATGGCGGTACGACTCTCGGCCATCGGCTCGAGCGTAGCGGCGCGATTCAAGAGGGCACGCGTTCCGCTGCCCGGATGTCGCGCAGCCCGCGACTCCATTCGGCGCCGGTCATCGCCCGCCTGCCCGCAGGCTTCACTTCCTCCAAACGCAGCCATCCGGCGCCCGCGGCGACGTGCGGCACTCCGTCACGAATCTCCAGTGTCCCGTGCTCTGTCCCTCTTCCCCCCGCGACCGACGAGCGCAGCACGCCGATCCGCTGACCGCGGAACGCGATGAACGCTCCTGGATCCGGCGTGTAGGCGCGCACTCGGCGCACGAGCTCCTCCGCCGGACGAGCGAAGTCGAGCTCGCCTTCGCGTGGCTCGAGCTTCGGCGCGAGTGTCACTTTTTTGGTGTCTTGCGGCTTCCGCACCAGCTTTCCGGCGAGGTAGCGCGGCATCTCGCGCTCGAGCAGCTCGCCGCCGAGCCTCGCGAGTCGCGCCTCGAGCTCGCCCTTCGTCTCGTCGCCGATCTTTGTTCGCGCCTCCGCAAGGATCGGTCCGGCATCGAGCTCCGCGGTCCCCTCCATCAGCGTGACGCCGGTCTCGGGATCTCCGGCGAGGATCGCGTGGGCGATCGGAGCTGCGCCGCGCCACCGCGGGAGGAGCGAAGCGTGCACGTTGAGCGCACGGCCGCTGACCGCGGCGAGGAGCGACTTCGGGATCTTGTTCCCGTACGCCGACCAGACGAGAAGCTCGGGCCGAAGCGCGAGGATCGCGGCGGTCTCTCGCTCATCCAGCCGGGCGGGCTGCCGGATCGCGAGGCCCATCGCTCGCGCAGCCACCTTCACCGCGGGCTCGCGCACCACACCACGCGATGCGGGGCGATCGGGTTGCGTAACGACCCCGACGATTTGAACGACCCCGCTCTCGCGCAGGCGGTCGAGTGCCTCGAGCGAGCGAACCGCGAACTCAGGAGTCCCGAGGAAAAGAGCGCGCTGTGCTAGGCGGAAACCCGTTCCTCCTCTTCGGGCTCGACCGTGTGGAGATCCTCCCGCGATCGGAGCCGATCGACGTACAGCGTGCCATTCAGGTGGTCGGTCTCGTGGAGCATGCACTGCGCGCCGAACTCGTCGCCGACGAGCGTGAAGCGTTTTCCGGCCAGGTCGTTCGCGACGAGGCGCGCCGCCACCGGACGTTCCAACATTCCGTAGAGGCCGCGCACCGAGAGACAGCCTTCGCTTGTCTCTTCCTTCTCTTCGCTCGTCCACTCGATCGTCGGCTCCAGAGCGACAATGCCCGCCTCGTCGACGTCCATGATCGCGACGCGGAGGGGCACGCCGACCTGCGGCGCCGCGATCCCGATCCCGTGCGCGACCACCATCGAGGCGAACATCCGAGCAACAAGGGCTTCGAGCTCGGGACGCCCGAGCCGGGGCTTCTTCGCCGACGCGTGGAGCACCGGGTCGCCGATCTGCCTGACCTCGACGGCGTTCGCCGAGAGGAACTCGCGCGACGACCACTTCGCGCGGCGTCCGGAGTCAATGCGCCATGGCGTGCCCTTCGTGACGCGCAGCCGCGGCGGCGGCGGCTCCTTCGGCTCCTTGGTGTCCTCGCTCATCCGAGAAGTGTCACCGGGTCCACGTCGACCGTCCACTCGTCGCTCACGGTCACGCGGTCGAGAACGCGTTCGGGATCACCGCGCAGAACGATCTGCGCGCGATAGCTGCCGGCGCGTTTCGCCGCGAACGCGGGCGCGGGACCGAGCACCTCGGCATCGTCTCCGGCGGCCTCGCGAAGCCGCGCCGCGAGCTCGCGCGATCGCCTCTCTACGGTCTCGATCTTTTTCGCCTGCGTCGATAAGAGCGTCAGCCGTCCGAAAGGCGGATAGCCGAAGCGGCGACGCCCCTCGAGCTCGGCCTCGGCGAACGCAACGTAGTCGTGCGCGGCGGCTGCGCGGATGGCGTAGTGCTCCGGTAGATAGGTCTGCACGATCCCGCGCCCACCGGCCTCGCCGCGCCCCGAACGGCCGAGCACCTGCGTAAGCAATTCGAACGTGCGCTCGGCCGCGGTGAAGTCGGGGAGGTTGAGGATGGTGTCCGCGTTCACGACGCCGACGAGCGTTACGCGCGGAAGGTCGAACCCCTTCGCGAGCATCTGCGTGCCCACGATGACCTGCGCGTCGCCGGACCGCATCCGCTCGTATGCCGCGGCGTGGGCCCCCTTCGCGCGGATCGCGTCGCGGTCCAGCCGGATCACGTTTGCGCGCGGAACGGCGGCGCGCACGTCCTCTTCGACGCGCTGCGTCCCTACCCCGAGCTGCTTGATACGCGCGCTGCCGCACGCCGGGCATACCTCGGGCGCTTCCGGCTCGCGGCGCCCGCACCGGTGGCAGACGAGGGACCCGTCCGCGTGATAGGCGTACGGGATCTCGCAGGCCGGGCATTTCGCGACATAGCCGCAATCGCGGCAGAGCACCACCGTAGCGAACCCGCGGCGATTCAAATAGAGGATGGCCTGATCGCCCGCTGCGACGGTGCGCTGGAGCGCTTGCCGCAGCGCCTGCGAGAGCGTGCCGCGATTGCCCGTGCGGAGCTCGAGGCGCAGGTCAACGACGGTCGTGCGCGGCAGCGCCAGATCCCCAACGCGCTCCGGCAACGGGAGAGACGTCAGCTCTCCCCTGCGCGCGGCCTCGTAGGTCACGACCCGCGGCGTCGCGCTTCCGAGCACGACAGCGGCACCGGTGATGCGACCGAGCTCGAGCGCCGCGTCGACCGCGTGATACCGCGGATCGCTCTCCTGCTTGTAGGAAGGCTCCTGCTCCTCGTCGACGACGACCAGGCCCACGCGCTCGAGCGGCGCGAAGAGCGCCGAGCGCGAACCGATGACGACATCGGCGATTCCATCGAGTATTCGCCGCCACTCATCGAAACGCTCGCCCGCCGAGAGTGCGCTGTGGAGGAGCGCGACGCGGTCCCCGAACCGCGCGATGAACCGCGCGACGACCTGCGCCGTGAGGATGATCTCCGGCACAAGGACAATCACGCCCTCGCCTCGCGCGAGCGCGGCGGTGGCCGCACGCAGGTACACCTCGGTCTTGCCGCTCGCCGTGACGCCGTGAAGAAGGAAGCCGCGGCCCGAGCCGAGTGCCTCGGTGATGGCACCGATCGCGACAGCCTGCGGCCCGGTCGCGGCAAGATCGCGGGCGCGGTCCTCGTCGGGAAGAGCGAACTCGATGGGAATGCGTCTCACTCCTCGCCTGCCCGCGACGACAAGGCCGCGGCGTGCCAATGCGCGCGCGGCGTCCGCCGAGCCCCCCGCGTCCGCGAGGTCGCGGGCGGTCACCGCGCCGGCGGCCAGCGCGCGGAGTGTGGCGAGCTGCCGTGCGCCCACGCGAACCGATCCGGCGAGCGCGTCCCGGCCGGCGGTCTCGAGCGCGAACACCGCCTCGGTCCGCTCGCCGCGCGCCGAGTCGAGGCGAGGCGAGCGGGCACGCGACGCGAGCGCCGGCGGGACCATGGCCCGCACCGCATCCGCCAAGCCGCAGCGGTACCGCTCGGCGATCCAGCTGGCAAGCGCGAGCTGATGCGGCCGAAGGAGCGGCAGTGGATGGACGAGTGCGTCGACCGGCCGGAGCTCGCGCCCCGCGGGCGCGCCGTCCAGCGCGACGACGACGCCGGGAACGGCGCGCTGTCCCAGACCGACGCGAACGAGGTGCCCGGGAAGGAGGTCGAGCCCATCGGGGACGAGGTAACTAAAGGTGCGAGCGGGTCCGCGGAGGCCCGCGAAGACGGCGACCTCCGCGGTCTTCGCGGTCACAGCTCGTAATGCCGCGGCCTTCTCATCTCCTTTCGTACGATCTCGGCGATCTCCTTCACGGTCTTGTCGATCTTCCCATCCTCGTTCACGACGACGTAGTCGTATTCGGGCGCGGCGGCCATCTCGATCTCGGCGTTACGCATGCGAAGCTCGCGCTGGTCGTCGGTCTCGGTGCCTCGATCGACAAGCCGCTTGCGCAGCGAGGCCAGCGACGGCGGCATGATGAACACGGTCAGCGCCTCGGGCAGCATTGCTTTGATCTTCCGCATTCCTTGCGGCTCAGGCTTGACGATGACGATCCGATGGTCCCGGAGGGTGTCCGCGAGCGCGTCCTTGCGGACTCCCTTGAAGTCGCCGTGCACCATCGACCATTCGAGGAAGTTCCCGGCCTCGATCTCCGCGCGGAACTTCTCGGGTTCGTAGAAGTAGTAGTCGACCCCGTGCTGTTCCCCGCGACGTGGCTTGCGGCTCGTCGCGGTGACGTACACCACAGCATCTTCCAGTTCTTTCACGAGCCGGTGGATCACCGTGTCCTTCCCGCCGCCGGACGGCGCGGAGATGATCACGAGCAGACCACGACCGTCGACGCTCAGCGAAGCTCCTCCAGCAGCGGTGTCGCCGTGACCGGCGTCCCAAGTCCGGTCAGGTACGCGGCGAGGTCAGGCGCGAGCGGGGCGGTGAAGGTGCGTTCGCCGCCATGCGGCAGGCGGACGGTGAGACGCCATGCGTGAAGGAATTGGCGTTCCAGACCGCTTTGGTCGCCACGCTTTCCATACACCGGGTCGCCAACGATAGGGAGTCGCGCGTACGCGAGGTGCGCCCGGATCTGATGCGTCCGGCCGGTGACTGGTCGCACGTGAAGAAGTGCCCGTCGTTCCGGGCCCGATGCCCACGCCGCGATCCGTTCGAAGCGCGTCGTGGCCTCGCGGCCACCCGCGCGGACGACCATCCGTCGCCGGTCGCCCGGGTCGCGAAGGAGAGGGGCCTCGACAACGGCGGGGGTACTTCCAGGGTCGCCCCAGACCAGGGCGAGGTATTCCTTGCCGAACTTCTGCGCCTGGATCTGCCTGGCGAGGGCGAGGTGCGCGGTGTCGTTCTTCGCCACGACGAGCACGCCGCTTGTGTCCTTGTCGAGCCGGTGCACGATCCCCGGGCGCGACGCCGCGCGGCCGGTGTCGGCGGTGATCCGTCCCACCACCGCGTTCACGAGCGTTCCGGTGGCGTGCCCGTAGGCCGGGTGCACCACGAGGCCGGCCGGTTTGTTCACGACGATGACGTCATCGTCCTCGTAGAGGACGTCGATGGGGATGTTCTCGGCCGCAAGCGAGAGCGCGGGCTCGGCGTCCGGCACGTCGACGACGAGCTCCTGGCCGAGGCGCACCTTGTAGGCCGGCTCGACCGCGTTGCCGTCGACGAGCACGTGGCCATCTTTGGCAAGCCGGGCGATGGCGCTGCGTGAGAGAAGGCTGCGCTCCGCGAGAAAGCGGTCCACGCGCTGCCCGCCTTCGTCGACGCGCAGCGCGATCCGCTCCCCCATTACGCCGGCTTCGGCGTTGCGGCGCGGTGCTCCTCGTACCACAGCGCCGCGGTGACGAGAATGATCCCGACGACGATCGAAGAGTCCGCGACGTTGAAGGCCCAGAAGCGGACGTCGCCGACCCCGACGTCGACAAAATCGACGACGTATCCCTGGGTGATGCGGTCGAGGAGATTTCCGAACGCGCCGCCCAGCTGCATCCCGAGGGTCGCCGAGACGAGCGACGAGTTGCTCGCGATCTGCCTGTAGTAGTAGACGATCGCGAGCACCGCGACGACCGAGAGCACCGATAGAAGGGTGGTGCGCTCCGGAAGAAGGCCGAACGCCGCTCCGGTGTTCTGCGCGTGGACGATCCGAACGTAGTCTCCGATGATCGGGCGCGTCGTGCCGAGCGGGATGTTCTCGCTGACCCAGGCCTTCGTGACCCGGTCGAGCGCGAACACGACGATGGCGACACCTGCGACGAGGAGGAGGCGCGAGGGTCGCATGCTTAGGCGGTCACCATCCCGCCGTCGACGACGAGGACCTGGCCGGTGATATAGCTCGCCTCATCGGACACGAGAAAGGCGATCGCGTTCGCGACGTCTTCGACGGTCCCGAACCGGCCGAGGGGAATCTGCTTCAGGATCGTCTCCTCCATCTGCTTGAGAAGCGCGTTCGTCAGATCCGTCGGCACGAAGCCCGGCGCCACGGCATTGCAGGTGATGTTGCGGACAGCCATCTCGCGCGCCACGGTCCTGGTGAATCCGATCAGACCTGCCTTTGCCGACGCGTAGTTCGCCTGTCCGGCGTTGCCGGCCACGCCCGCGACCGACGACACGTTCACGATGCGTCCCGACCGCTGTTTCATCATCGGACGCATCGCGGCTTTGGTCACGAGGAACGCGCCGCGGAGATTCAGATCCACGACGGCGTCCCAGTCCTCGGCGCTCATGCGCACCAGCAAGTTGTCCCGCGTGATGCCGGCGTTGTTCACGAGGATGTCGAGCCGGCCCTCACCGAACGCGAGGGCCGCCTTGACCACGTTCTCCGCCTGATCGTCGACCGAGACGTCGCCCTGGACGAGGGTCGCCTCGCCGCCACCCTTCTCGACGAGGCGCTTCGCCTCCTCGGCGGCCTCCGCGTTTCCCTTGTAGTTGATCGCGATGCGCGCGCCGTCGCGCGCCAGACGGGCGGCGGTGGCGCGGCCGATCCCGCGGCCCGCCCCGGTGATCAGCGCGGTTCGCCCTTTGAGCTCGACACCCATGTGCCGCCGAAACTAGCAGGGACGCGGCTTAGAAGGGCGGCTCCGTCGGCGACCTACGCGCCATCTGCTTGATCAGAAGCTCTCCGATGCGGCGCGCGCCTTCCTCCTTCGTGAGGTCGGGATCGAAATCGCCGCCTTCCTCGTCTGCGAGCTCCTGCAGATAGGCCGACTGTGCCTCGCTCATCCGGCCTTCAGCCGTCGCCTTTGCCGGCCGCGATGCCGCTGCTTTCCGCGGGCGTCGCGTCGGCGCCGACCGCGTGGAGTCGCCCTTGCCGCGATTCAGGAGCTCGTCGATCCGCCGCGAGGCGGCCGCCTTGCTCAGGCTCGCGTCGAACTCCTGGCCCGCGTCCGCCGAAAGACGTTTGAGGAACGACGCCTGGGACTCGGTCATCGGCTCGCCGGCGCTCTTCCACTCTTCGGGGGGTCGCTCGAGCGGCTTCGGCACGTGCGACGTGCGTGCAGCCGCGATGCCAGCGCTAGGCGGCGCGGAAGATCAGCGAGGCGTTGTGTCCGCCAAAGCCCATCGAGTTGGAGAGCGACGTCTTGATCGGCCGTGCACGCGCGTCGTTCGGCACATAGTCCAGATCGAGCGCGGGATCCGGCGTTTCGTAGTTGATCGTTGGCGGAACACAGCCATCGCGCATCGCGAGCACGCACGCCATGGCCTCGAGCGCCCCGGCGGCCCCGAGCAGATGGCCGGTCATCGACTTTGTCGACGAGATCATGAGCTTGTACGCGTGGTCGCCGAAGACGCGCTTGATCGCCGCGGTCTCCTCGCGATCGTTCGGCTGCGTCGACGTCCCGTGCGCGTTGATGTAGTCGATGTCCGACGGTTTCATGCCGGCCTGGTCGAGCGCCATCTTCATGGCGCGCGCGTTGCCCTCGCCCTCCGGCGACGGCGAGGTGATGTGGTATGCGTCGGCTGTGGCGCCGTAGCCGATGAGCTCGCCGTAGATCTTGGCCTTGCGCGCGAGAGCGCGCTCGCGCTCCTCCAGGACCAGCACGGCGGAGCCTTCCGAGAGGACGAAGCCGTCGCGGTCCTTGTCGAACGGCCGCGATGCCCTCTCGGGCGCGTCGTTTCTGCGGCTCATCGCGTGCATCGTCGCGAAGGCGCCGATCGGAAGCGGGAGCACCGCGGCCTCGGCTCCTCCGGTCACCATCACGTCGGCCTGCCCCCGCTTGATGAGCTCAGCGCACTCGCCGATCGAGTGGGAGCTCGAGGCGCATGCCGACACGTGCGTGAGGCTCGGCCCGCGAACGTCGAACTGCATGGAGATCTGAGCTGACCCGGCGTTGGCCATCAGCATCGGGACAAGGAACGGCGAGAGTCGCGAGGGGCCCCGCTCTTTCATGAGGAGCACCTGGTCGATGAGGGTCTCGATGCCCCCGACCCCCGTCGCGATCGCGACGCCGATGCGCTCACGATCCGGCCCGCCACCCTTGAGGCCGGCATCCGCGAGCGCCTGCGCGGCGGCGGCGACCGCGTACTGCGTGAATCGATCGGTGCGCCGGATCTCTTTGCGGTCCATGTATTTCGCCGGCTCGAACCCTTTGATCTCCCCCGCGATCTGCGTCTCGTAGGGCGAAGGATCGAAGCGGGTGATGCGGCCGATGCCGCTCCGACCGTGGACCAGACCATCCCACGTGGTCGCCACATCGAGGCCCAGGGGCGTCACGGCCCCGAGGCCGGTGACGACGACGCGGCGCGTCACCGCGGCGCGGCGGCGGCGCGCTCCCGCAAGATCGACAGCGCTCCGGTGATCGAGAGGGGGTCCGACACGTTGAGGAGCTTCACGTCGGCGATGCGCTTCACGAGGCCATTGACGACCTGGCCCGCGCCGATCTCGACGAACGTCGAGGCGCCACGCTCCGCCATGTACCTAACCGAGCGAAGCCATTCGACGCGGTTCGAAAGGTGCCGGACGAGCGCGTCAGGTATCGCGGACGCGGACGGGTGCGGCATCGCGCTAACGTTCGCGACGATGGGCACCACCGGCTCGTGGAAATGAAGCGTGTGCATGAACGCGGCGAGGTCGGGGCCGATCCGGCCCATATCCGGAAAGTGGAACGGCGCCGATATGCGCAGCGGGACGACCTTTCGCGCGCCGTGCTTGGTCAAGGCTTCGCTCGCTCGCGCCACGCTTTCGCTGTCGCCCGCGATCGTGACCTGCGAAGGACCGTTGTCGTTCGCGACGACCGCGCTACCCCGAGGAAGCGTGTCGTTGATCACGCGCTCGACCTCTTCCGCGGGAAGGCCGACGATCGCGGCCATCGCACCCTTCGCTCCGCGCGACGCGGCAAGCCGTCCGCGCTCGGTGACGAGGCGCAGGGCGTCCTGGAACGTGAGAACGCCGGCGGCGACGAGCGCTGTGAACTCACCAAGGGAGTGGCCCGCCACGAAACGGGGGCGCAGCGACGCCGGAAGCGCGGCCACGCCGCGCGGTTCGACACCATCGCTCGAGCGGTGGCCGAGCTTTGCGTTGACCGATTCGATGAACGCTTCCAGGATCGCCACGCTCGTCGTCAAGATGGCAGGCTGGGCGACCGTGGTGTTGTCGAGATCCCCTGACGGGCCGGCGAAGCAGATCTTCGAGAGCTCGTACCCGACCGTCCGGTCGGCCTCATCGAACGTGTCGCGGGCGCGCGCCGACTGCTCGTAGACCGCGCGGCCCATGCCGACGATCTGCGAACCCTGGCCCGGGAAGACGAATGCGAGATCTCCCACTTGAGACACAACGATAGCGGCCGCACGTCACCGCGTCGAGGCCTACGAAATATTCCGCTACACTCGCTTTGCAGTGAATTCCCGACGATACGTTCAACGCGAGCGAGCACGCCGGGCAGCGCGGACGTCGAGCGCGATCGAGTCCGCCGCGTTGCGCGAGGTCTCGCGCCGCGGATACGCCGATCTCCGCGTGACCGAAGTCGCGCGACGCGCCCACGTCGCCCCCCGGACGGTCTACCTCCACGCACCGACGAAGGAACGTCTCGTCGAGATCGCATTGCGGGGACGGGCGCAGGGGTTGATCGGTCGGATCGAGCGATGGCGGCCGCGCGGCGAAAGCGCGGATGCCGTCCTCGGAGAGCTCATCGCGATGCACGAGCGTGAGTACCGCGCCGAATCCGTCCTCCTCGAGACGCTGGTCGACGGCGCTCTGCCGCGCGACGTCGCCGCGCTGCTTCGCGAGCTCGACGGCGTCCGTCTCGCGAGCATCACGCGGACGATCAACGATCTCGCCCGACGTGGCGGGCTCAGGGTGCGTCCGAGCGACGCCATCGCGCTCGCGCACGCGCTCCTTTCTTATCCGACCTGGCGGACGGCGCTCACCGGTCCGGGACGCCGCCGCGCTCCGCGGCTCATCTACTCCGCGCTGCGGAGCGCCTTGCTCTAGCAGCCTGCGCGTAGGCTTCGGGGGTGACCGCAACTGCGTCCGGCGCGACCCTCGGGGCCCGCATCTCAGGTTCCCGTTCGGCTTGGCTCGCCTGGTCAAGCGTCGTTCTTTATCTCGCTCTCGTGGGCACAAGCCTCGGATTGGAACTTCGCTTCGTAGGCCGACTGGGCTTGCCCGACCTCTGGGTCGCCCTTGTGGTGCTGACCTACGCGCTTATCGGTGCGCTCATCGTGAGCCACTCGCGCGCGCGCTTGATCGGGTGGATGTTCTGTGGCGCGGCGTTAAGCTTCGGCTTCTCGTCGTTCGCGGGTCAGTACGCGATCCAGTCTTTGGTCGTAGCACCGGGCACGCTTCCGTTCGGACAGGCGATGGCGTGGTTCGGATTCTGGACAGACATGCCCGGAATCGCGGTCATCGCGCTGTTTCTTCCGCTCCTTTTCCCCGACGGCCGTCTGCCTTCAACTCGCTGGAAGCCGGTGGCGTATTTCGCGGCGGCGAGCGTCGTCGTGGCCGTCGTTATCACGATGCTCGCGCCGGCGACGTATGCCGATGCAGGCTACCCGTCGATTCGGAACCCCGTTGGATTGGACGGATACGCCGCGCTCTTCGACAGGCTCGGCTTACTGCTTCAGCCGCTGCTGCTCGTGCTCCTTGTCGTGAGCACCGTTGCGCTCTTCGACCGCGTGCGACGCGGGGGCGCGGAGGAACGGCAGCAGATCAAGTGGTTCGCGTTCGCCGGCGCCGTTGTGCTGGCCTCGTTCGTGCTCCAGGCCGGCACTCGTCTGGCGCCGGAGCTTGCCGGCGCGGCTGATTTACTCGCGATTCTCGGCCTATCCGCGATCCCTGCGGCCGTGGGGGTCGCGATCCTTCGATATCGCCTGTACGACATCGATCTCATCATCAATCGGACTCTGGTCTACGTCCTGCTGACCGCGGTCCTCGCCGGCGTCTACACCGCGGTCGTCGCGCTATTCCAGCGCATGTTCGTCGCGCTCAGCGGCCAGGGTTCGGATCTGGCGATCGTGATGACACTGTTCGTCTTGGCCACGGTGTTCACGCCGATCAAGAACACCCTTCAGGAGCGCGTGGACCGCCGCATCAAGCCGACGTCGGCGCGGACGATCGCGCATGCGACCAGCATCGACGACCTTTTGATGCTTTCGGAGCTGCACGACCGCGGCGTGCTCACCGACGACGAGTTCTCTTCGAAGAAGAAGCAGGTGCTCGGGATCTAGGGCGCCTCGGCCATTTCTTTGAGCGCAGCGGCCCGCGAGATCAGGAACCGACGCAGGTATCCCGCGAGGAAGAGCCGGTCGACGATCGCGCCCAGCGGCCCCAGAGGACTTTTGAACGTGAAGGTGTCGACCATCGTCGTGCCACCGTCACGGGGCACGAACTCGTGGACGTGCCGCATCGATGCAAATGGCCCGCGCACCATCTCGTCCTGGAACATTCGTGGCCGGTCGAAACGCGTGATCCGCGCCGTCAACCGCTGCCGGACGCCGAGATGCTTGGCCTCCCAGGTGACCTCATCCCCGAGGCCCATCAAGCCGGTCGTGACACCGCCGACCGCTCGTTCGTGGGTGCCGGCTGTCGACCGGAGATGAGCATCAATGTCTCTCGCGAGATCGAAACAGCGTTCCGGCGGAGCGGCGATGGCCGTCTCGATCCGAATGCTCGGCATCGAGCTTCCGATTACTCCTTCTCGAGCTCGATCTTGCCCGCGACGCCGTTCAGCTCGCCCTCCCACTTGTGGCCCCGGTCGTGGAGCCCCTGGCTGATCTTTGTGGCGAGCGCCTCCTGCGCGATGAAGTCGCCGTAGCGCTCGAAGGCTCGGGAGATCGGCCCGTCGTACCGGAGCGCGATGCGATCGGAGATCTCGAGCTTGGCTTCCTTGCGCAGATTGTTCAGGTGGTGGGCGAGCTCGCGCGCGAGGCCCTCGAGCTCGAGCTCGGGCGTGACCTTCGTCTCGAGCGCGACGGTAGCGCCCGCGTCGCGACCCACCGCGTGGCCGGGCGCGCCCTCGTGCGAGATGAGGACCTCGGTGTCGGAGAGCTCGAAACCTTCGACGCTGATCGTCCCGTCCCGCCGTTCGTAGCGGCCCTCGGCGAGCGCTTGACGCACCCGCGGAAGGTCCTTGCCGAGCTTGGGTCCGAGGACCTTGAGGTCCGGCTTCACGGTCTCCTTCACGAGTCCCTCGGCCGCGTCGCGGACCTCGATCGCCTTCACGTTGAGCTCGTCTTTCACGATCTCCGCCAGCTCCGATGCGCTGTCGAGCGCGCCACGGTCGCGGTCGTTCGCATCGAATACCACGATGAGCTTGGGGAGCGGCGTCCGCGTCTTCACGCCCGCCGACGAACGCGCCGCACGACCAAGCTCGACGACGCGGCGAGCCGCCCGCATCCGCCGCTCGAGGTCGTCATCGACGCGCTCCGGGCTTTCGTCCGGATACGCGGTGAGGTGGACCGACGCCTCGGCGCTCGGCGAGCTCGAACGAACAAGGCCCTGATACACATCCTCGCTCAGGAAGGGCACGACGGGCGCGAGAAGACGGATCAGCGTCGTGAGCGCCTCGAACAAGGTCTGATAGGCCGCGAGCGAATCACGCTTCGAGCGCGCCTTCCAGAAACGCGAACGGTTCCGGCGGAGATACCACGTGGAGAGGTCGTCCCAAAAGCTCTCCGCCTTCAGCAACACCGTCCGCACGTCGTAGCTGTCCATCGACGCCCGGCTGTCCGCGACGAGGCGAGCCAGCGTCGAAAGGACCCAACGGTCCATGACCGGCCGCTCAGCGAGCGGGATCTGCGGCTCCGATGGGTCGAAGTCGTCGTACGTGGCATACGTCACGAAGAACGAGTACGTGTTCCAAAGGACCAAGAGCTTCCGCCGCAGATCCTCGAACGGCGGCCACCCGAAGTACATCGTTTCTTGCAGGTCCTCGCGAGCGACGACCCAGCGGATCGCGTCGGCGCCCACGCGCTCGCAGGCCTCGACGAGATCCACCATGTTCCCGCCCGATTTGTGGAATTCCTCGCCGGGTGCCGCGAGCATCGGCTGGAACGACTCGCACACGCGATACGGCGCCTCACCGGTGAGCACGACCGAGAAGAAGAGCTGCGAGTAGAACCAGAGACGGACCTGCTCGACCATCTCGACGATGTACTCGGCCGGGAACCACTTCGCCCAGTGGTCCTTGTCGTGCAGCCAGTCGAGGGTGGAGAACGGGACGATGCCGGCGTCGAGCCAGCAGTCGCCGACCTCCTTCACGCGCTTGCTCGCCGCTCCACACTCGGGACAGCCGACCACGACGTCGTCGATCCACGGGCGGTGCAGCTCGCGCAGCTTGTCGAGACCGCTCTTCGCACGCTCGCGAAGCTCCTCTTCGCTCCCGATGACGAAGAAGTGCCCCTTCTCGCACGTATAGAAAGGAAGGGGCAGGCCCCAGTAGCGCTTCCGGCTGATGTTCCAGTCGCCCATGTTCTGGAGCCAGTTCTCCATGCGGCGCCCCGCCGCCGGCGGCAGCCAGGTCACCTTCGCCGCGGCGGCCATGAGCTTCGGGCGCAGCTCGTCCATCGAGATGAACCACTCGTCGTCGACGCGGAAGACGATCTCCTCGTGGCAGCGCCAGCACTCGGGATAACGGTGGGTGTAGTCCGCCGCCCGGAAGAGCCGGCCACGCTTTTGGAGGTCATCGGCGATCTCGCGCGCGACGTCACGCGCTTCCTTGCCCTCGAGCCAGCCGTACCCCTTGACGAAGCGCGCCATCTCGTCGATCGGGACGAGGACCGGGAGCTTCTCGGTTTTCGACAGCGCGAAGTCCTCGGCGCCGCACCCCGGCGCGATGTGGACGAGACCGGTCCCTTCCGCGGCGGTGACATCCTTCCACTCGATCACGCGGTGGCCGACAACGCCCTCGCTCGACGCCGGTAGCGCGTCGAACGGACCGCTGTAGCGAAGGCCGAGGAGCGATTTGCCTTTCACCGTCTCGACCACGCTCGCGTTGTCCCACTTCTGCTGGTCGAAGGTCTCCTTAGACACGATCAGGATCTCGTCCCCCACCCTCGCGCGAACGTAGTCGAGGTCGGGATTGACCGCGAGCGCGACGTTCGCCGGCAGCGTCCACGGGGTTGTGGTCCACACGAGGAAGCTTTCGTTCTTCCGGCCCTCGATCGGAAAGCGGACGTAGACGGAGAGATGGGTCATCTCCCGGTAGCTGTCGATCATCTCGTGCTGGGACAGCGCCGTGCCACATCGCGCGCACCACGGCATCGAACGGTGGCCTTTGTAGAGCCAGCCTCTTTCCTGGCAGACCTTCAGGACGTGCCAGATGTGCGAGATGTTCAGGTCGCTGTAGGTGAAGTACGAGTTCGCCCAGTCCATCCACTGGCCCATGCGGATCGAGCCCTTGGTGATGGCGGCGGCCGAACGGTCCACACGCGCTCGGCACGCGTCCGAGAACTTGCCGATCCCGTACGTCTCGATGTCGCGCTTGCTGTTGAGATTCAGCTCACGCTCGACCTGCACCTCGACCCAGAGACCCTGGCAATCGAAGCCGTTCTGGTAACGCTGATGGAAGCCGCGCATCGCCTTGTAGCGCTGGTAGATGTCCTTATAGGTACGGGCCCAGGCGCTGTGAACGCCCATGCCTTCCACGTTCGCGGTGATCGGACCGTCGAAGAACGAAAACCGCGGGCCGCCCGCGTTCTTCTTACGGAGCATGTCGAAGGTGTCCTCGCGCTCCCAGAGGTCGAGGACGCGGTGGTCGACCTCGGCGAGGTCGAGCTTCGCGCCGACCGGCCGGAATCGCGCCCGTTCGCGTGCCTTGGCCATCGCTCGACCTCCTTCTACAAACAAAAACGCCGTCCCGACGTCTCGGGACGGCGTGAGCCGTGGTACCACCCAAGTTGACGCAGTCTGCGTCCACTCGTTGCGCCTCTAACGGTGCGCGCTCCGTCCGGTTCTACTCGTTTTCTTCCGGCAGCTCGGGGTTGATGGCCCGTCAACGCTCTTGTCGTTCGAGTGTACGCACTTGGGCTCGGTCCGAGAAGGGTTTCGACCGCGGGCCGATCGCGGCGGCCATTGACATATGGATGGTTAATATATGTATATTGAGCGTAATACGGTTGGAGGTGGGCACGATGGTGAAGGCCGCAGCGCTACGGGAGGTTCGAATGCGGGCGGACAAGGACGGCTGTCTCAGCGGGCCGGCTTTCAGCGGAGCCCTGAACGCGGTCTGGAAGGAGTCTCGGGAACGACCGGAGACTCAGATCACCCTGTTGCTGCTGGACCTGGACAACCTGCACCAGCTCAATACGGTCCACGGACGCGAGGCGGGCGACCGCGCGGTCAACGCGGCGGTGACGGAGCTCTCCCGCGCGGCCAAGCGCGAGAGCTGGACGCTCGGCCGCATCGGCGGTGACGAGTTCGCCCTACTGGCGCCAGGTCTGACAGTCGAGTCCGCGTTTCTGCGCGCCGACACGCTGCGTCGCGACATAGATGCCGCCTTCGCGAAGGCGCTGGCGCGCGGCCAGCGGTGTGCGGTGAGCATCGGCGTCGCCAACATCCCGCGGGATGCGAAGAGTCCTGAGGACCTCATGCGCAAGGCGGACCTCGCGCTGTACGCGGCAAAAGAACAGGGCGGCGACACCGTCGGCCTGACCCCCGCCGACGACATGGTCTTGAAGTCCTCGTACTACAGCGCCGCGCAGCTCGCCCGCCTCAAAGGCCTAGCCGAGCGCAAAAAGACCAAAGAGGCGGTGCTCCTGCGCGAGGCCCTCGAGGACGTGCTCCGCAAGTACGACCGCGATTGAACCTCACGGGACGCTAAGGCGTTCTTTCAGTTGTGGTGACCCGCTCTGTTCTCGCCGTGCTCATCGCTCTGACAGCGACGGTAACCACGGACCGTGGCGTTACCCCGCCTGGACCGGCAGGGGTCGCGGAGCGTGACGGTGTGACCTTGCGGCTCGAGCTTGACCGCGACGCGATCGTGCCGGGCGACCTGCTCTGGGCAACGCTGACGATCTTGAATACGAACGACCACGACGTGAAGTGGACGGCCGGCGGTTGCAGGATCCCCGGTCTGGTCGAGGCGCTGCCCCTGCTGCCGAACGCTGGACGACACTGGCCAGGGGTCCTCGGCAGCTTCAAGTCATGGGCCCTCAAATATCCCGAGTCGTACGCGTATTTCGTGGACGAGACGAGTTGGGTCTACGGCGGCGGAGCCTGTCCCGCGGCGCAGTTCACGGAAACCCTTCCCGCGGGCGGGACCCTGCGCTCGCGGTGGGTCTGGAACGGCTTCACATCGAACGCCGCCTCGGGCTCTCGGCCTGCGCCCGGTGGTGCGATGGAGATCGCCGCCTCGTTCTATCTCGGTGAGCCTCGATCGCCCACCCAGCTTCGGGTCCTCGTGCCCGTCCGCGTCACTGGCGCACACGATCCATACATCACCGCCGGGGCCGCTCTCGATCGCGCCTTCGACGATGGCCGTCTGGCGCGTTGGCTCGAGGCGCGTCCGACACCCGCCACATCCGGGACCGGAGGCGTCGGCGACATCGTCGGCGGGATCAAGCTCGAAGGGAACATCTGGCGAGTACTTGCGGCGCAGAAAACTCTGCTGCCCGACTACCGTTCGAGCGAGATCGAAGTCCGACTCGACGTGCGCGACGGGAGGGTCGTTTCGGTCGTCGAACGTTAGCGTTCGCGCAGTGGATCTCAACCGGGCGCAACGTGCCGAGCTCGACGAGCTGGCGCTCACGTACGGCCTCCCCCGGCGGCTGGACGCGGCGATCACTCCGTTCTTCGATCCGGTCCAACGGCCCGACCGGTTCGCCGAGGTCTGTATGGTCATCCGCCGCCACAACGGAAAGATCCCGCTCTCGATAAAGACGTTCTATCCCCGCGGTGCCTATCGACTGCCCACGGGAGGGATCCACCACGGCGAGCGGATCCTCGACGCCCTGCGTCGCGAGACCGACGAGGAGACCGCGCTCGAGGTCGAGGTCCGTCGGTTCCTCGCATGGATCACCTACCGCGATGTCTCCGCTCCGGAGGGTCCCCCGCTCTTTCACACACTCGCGTTCCTTCTCGACGAGGTCGGCGGGACCTTCAAGACGCGTGACGAAGAGGAGCAGATCGAAGACTGGATCGAGGTCGAGCCCACGGCGCTATCCGACGTCGCCGACGGGCTGGACCACATCGCGAGCGCACCGTCGAAAGACATCGGGGGCGATTGGGCGGACTGGGGTCACTTCCGCGCGATCGTGCACCGGGTCGTCCACGAGGAGCTGTCGCGCTAAAACTTTTCGAACCGGAATAGCCGGACCGCGAGGATGAAGCCGGCTAGCGTCCAGACCAGTAAGCCGAGTATCTGGGTGCGGACGTCCCAAAGTGTCGCGCCCTGGACGCTGATCTCACGCAGCGCGTCGTTCAGCAGCGTCAGCGGGAGCAAGTTCGTCACCGGCCGGATGAGCGCGGGCGCCGCATTCTTGGAAAAGAAGACGCCTGAGAAGAAGAACTGAGGAAGAGTGATCAGCTGTGCGATGGCCGGCACCTGATTCTCGCTCGTCGCCCAGCCGGCGAGCGCGAACCCGATCGTGAGGAACAGGACGCTCCCAAGGAGCGCGATGACCAGGAGTGGAGCGAGACCGCCGACGATCGTCACGTTGAAGAGCACGAGCGCGACCAGGAGCAGCACGGCGACCTGCCCCGTCGCAATGACGAGCCGCGTAAGCACGTGCGCGGCGAGCAGGTTCGGGACCCGAACCGGCGTCGCCATGATGCGACGCAGGACACCGCGCTGCTTGTCGGCAACCAGCGCGAACGCGACCGAGAAGACCGCGAGCTGCATGACGTTGACGCCCAGGATCCCTGGCACAAGGAAATCGACGTATCGCAGGCGCACCCCCTGCACGGTCTCGTCTTTCACGGCGATCACCGGCGCCGTCTGGGTGATCGCGAACGAGAGCCGATCGATGACCTGCGACACGATCTGGCGACCGACCGCGACCTGCTGCGGCCGCGCGTCGTCTCCGTAGACGACGATCTGCGGGACGGTCTGTCCGGGTCGCGCCGGCGCGATGCCGAAGTCTGGCGGGATGAGGATGAGCATGTCGAGCTCGGTCCGGCGCAATTTCGTCAAGGCCTGGTCCGTCGGGAGCTCGGTCAGCTGGAGCGTCTCGATCCCATTCAGGATCTGGACGAGCTGCGCGCTCGACTGATTCTTCGCCTGATCGTCGATGGCGACCGACACCCGACCGAAGTCGCCGAGATTCAGGTAGCCAAAGATCACCATCAGCATCAACGGCACGATCAGGCTGAAGAAGAGTGCCGTGCGGTCGCGCAGGTAGGCGCGAAGCAGGAGGGCGAAGAGGCGGAGAGTTTGCCTCATGCGTCGCGAATCTCGTGACCGGTGAGGTCGAGGAAAACGTCTTCGAGGTTGGCTTTCTGTTGCAGGACCGGCTTCGTGAATCCCCGGCCGAGAAGGTCGTCGATCAGCTTCCGTGGTGGGTCGAGCGCGACGATGTTCCCTTCGTCCATGATCGCGACCCGATCGCAGAGGATCTCGGCCTCGTCGAGGTAGTGCGTCGTAAGGAAGACCGTTGTGCCGCGCGCCTGGATCCTCCGGATCAGCTCCCAGAGATTGCGCCGCGCCTGCGGGTCGAGGCCGGTGGTCGGCTCGTCGAGAAAGAGGACCTGCGGCTGATTCACAAGAGCGGTCGCGATCGATAGCCGCTGTCGTTGGCCCCCCGAGAGCTTCGCCTGCGGCTGCCGCGCACGCTCCTCGAGCTCGACCTGACGCAGAAGCGCCAGCTCGTCGACCTCGAGGTCATAGCAGGCCGCGAAGAATCGCACGGTCTCCCGCGCGGTCAGGTTGTCGGGGAACGCGCTCGCCTGGAGCTGCACGCCGATGCGGCGCTTCACGCCGGATGGGTTGGAGAACACATCCACCCCCGCGACCGTCGCCGACCCGCCGTCCGCTCGTCGGAGGCCCTCGAGTATTTCGACCGTTGTGGTCTTCCCCGCTCCGTTCGGGCCAAGCAAGCCGAACACCTCACCCGGCTCGACGAAGAAGCTGATGCCGCGGACCGCCTCGATGTCGCCATAGCGCTTCCGCAGGTCATTGACTTGCACGATCGGTGGCATGACCCGAACGCTAACGATTGGCGACGAACGCGGCGTACGCGAGGTCGTGGAGATAGAACGCGAACGGCAGGATCACGACGGCCGCGACGACGATCCGTACGACGATCGGGTTCGGGCGACGAAGGCGCGTGTACGTCACCACGAGCGTCGCCGTGATCGCCGCCAGGATCGGAACCTGGGCCACCCAGTGCAGCGGGTCGGCACGGTCGACCACGAGCGCGTAGATCACCGCGCCATCGAGGAGTCCGGTTGCGAGCCCGACGACTGCGAACACGCCGGCGTTGCGCACCGGATCGCGCAGGGCGAGCACGAGCCCAAGCCCGAAAGCGAGAAGAACGGCGGCGATCATCCGTTCGTAGATCCGGTTGTACGGCAGGAACAAGAACGCAGATGGAAATGCGATCGAGAGGATCACCGGAAGGATGAAGAGCGTCGCGCAGACGATCCCCACCGCGCGAGCGCCGCGCAGCGTGGCGGAGTCAGCCGGAAGCGGGCGCTCCATCTAGGGGAGTCCGAGTCTCGTACGCTAGGGGTTCGGTGTCGAATCG
>Ga0209689_1000450_pt1 | contig 28125 bp, 23 predicted proteins | sample GraSoiAngelo_149_FD_187119 | JGI IMG/M metagenome (GOLD analysis project Ga0209689, IMG submission 187119) | Grasslands soil microbial communities from the Angelo Coastal Reserve, California, USA - 14_1009_09_30cm (SPAdes) (version 2) | ecosystem: Environmental > Terrestrial > Soil > Grasslands ... | reverse complement strand
CTGTCGCGCAACGAATAAGCGCGCGATTTGATGTATTCCCGGGGGCGTTCGCCACGAATTGGACGAACAAATGATCGCAGCTCGCGTGCGTCTAGTTTTGGCTTGTAGCCGAATTCCGGCATGAGATCGCGGCAATGCCATTCCACCCATCCGATTTCGTCTTCGGATAGTTCGCGCTGCCAGCGCGTTGCCGGTTCTGGACTGATCTGTGAAAAATTAATCCGGGCTGCTGAGTTACCGCTCCAAAACCGGCCCATTTTTGTCGGTGTGAGTACTGTTTCCTGGTCGAAATTGATCTCGAGGTAAGCGCAAACCTGTTCCATCGTTCTGGCCGGTTCGCAGACCAATTGTTCATACGGCACCACAAGGCCAGGAACTTCACCATTCCGCACACGCCTGGCCAGTCGCGCAGCGACCAGCCAGTGGGCGATCACGTAATAAGTTGAGAACCTTCCCGTTTGCCTTGTTTTCTCCAGCGCGATCTGCGCCGCAAGGATGGCACGTGGATCGCGCATGGTTACCAGAATTTTTGCGCGCGGAAAACGCCTGAGAATTTCTGGAACGTGATTGCGATTGGCCGGAGTTTTTTCCACCCACCGACCGATGGTGTCGAGCGGGCGTTCCAGGGTTGCCGCGTACGCTTTGACCATTAGGACTAGCAGATCATCCTGCGCGTTGGCGGGATCCAATGCCGCCCGCTCGAAGGTCTCCAGAAATTTCTCGCGCGGGAACGCCGCGTAGTTCCGCTTGCCCCATTTGCATGGCCCGCCGAAGAGCACATTCGACAGCGATTGTTTGGTCAAATAATCAAACTGCGCGCGGCGACCGCGCGGCGCATATTTCGTGAGGACGGTGGGGAAATAGGCCGTTTCTTCGGGCAATGCGAGCAACTCGGGGTGATTATCGAGTAGCGCCACCAGAAGTGTGGTGCCGGATTTCGCCTGGCCTGCGATGAAGCAAGCTCGCTGCTCGAAAGTCAATCTCGAAACCATCGAGGGAGCTTACAATAGCTAGCCGCAAAATGATAATACCCAGCCGCTTCGGCGGTCCGCTACTGTCCTTTGTGAGACCTCAAAAACCACTCGACAAAGCGCGGCAGTCCTTCGTTCAATCGCGTGGTTGGCCTGTAACCGAGCAGTTTTCTCGCTTTCGAAATATCCGCGCAAGTGAGAGGCATATCGCCGGGTTGCTCTGGCAACTGGTTGATCTTCGCTTTTTTCCCAAGCGCGTTTTCGATTGCAACGATCAAGTCTTTCAGCTGGATCGTTTCGCTCTCACCCAGATTAAAGATATCGAAGAGCGGGCCATCGTATTGAAGCGCGGCGATTGTTCCCTGAATTACATCATCAATGAAAGTGTAATCACGTCGCGTGGTGCCGTCGCCAAATTGTTCGATGGGCTGGCCGGCATAAATGCGCCTGGTGAATTGATGAATCGCCAGGTCCGGCCGTTGCCGCGGACCGTACACGGTGAAGTAACGGAGCGCTACTACGCGCAACCGGTAAAGATGCGAGTAAGTCGAGCAGAGAAACTCGCCGGCAATCTTCGTCGCGGCATACGGGCTCAATGTCTGAGTCAGGTGTTGATCCTCAGAAAAGGGTACGGTTTTCGAAGCACCGTAGATCGACGAACTGGAGGCGAAGATAAATCGCTCCACGCCGGTTACACGCGCCGCTTCGAGCAGATGCAATGTGCCGGTAACATTGGCGTCGTAATAAAGTTGTGGATATTGAATAGATGGTCGAACACCGGCGCGAGCGGCCAGATGCGCGATCACTTCGAATTTCTCGCGGTGAAACAAATTTCGCACTGACGCGCCATCCCGGAGATCGACATGATGAACGGTCACATCTTTGGCGAAACCGGCGATATTCGCCTGCTTGATTTGCGGATCGTAGAAATCATTGAAGTCATCGAGGATCACGACGGCGTGTCCTGCCGCGAGCAAGTGTTCAACGAGATGGGAGCCGATAAAACCGGCTCCGCCTGTGACCAAAATTCGCATTTGCCGAGAAGTTCAACCACGAAGCACAAGAAGTGCACTAAAAATCTGCAGTGGAGTATTGGAGTGACGGAGTACTGGAGTAGTGAGTTTTCCTACTCCAATACTCCAGCGCTCCATCACTCCAGCGTTAAAAATTGCGCCAGTGCATCAGCAGATAAATCCAGTTTAGTACGAGGGCCGAGATGACTGCGATGCGCACGAATGTTTTCGTCGTTTCCGTGTAAAAACAGATTCGCAAGCGCGGCCCGCGCGTTGCGAGCGTCGCAAACGCGTAGAGATCAAACGCCGTCAGGCCGCAGAGTACTGTGAATACGAGTGGATTCCATTTCAATGCAGTCAGAAAGTGACCGTGAAAAAATTGAATCCCACACCGCGTCATACCGCACGTGACGCATGGGAGGCCAGTGATCTCGTGAAACACGCAGCGCGGCCATGGCAAACCAACTGTTAGCCACGCTGCCGCCAGGCTCAGCGATACAAGCGAGACGCTTAGCCAGATTAACTCGTGATCGATTTCACCTGGAGCAAGACACCGGACGCGAAGCCGCATTTTGCCGGGAAGTTCAATGTTGTGACGTGCTCCAAGCGGCCAATCCACCAAACATGAACGCAATGAGCAGTACGCCGCCGCAGCAAACAATCAGCGGCAGGAAAACAGCGAGCACCGCGCGGCCTGTGTCGGTTTCATGGGCACGCGCCAATCCGATGCAGTTGCAAACGAGCGCCCAAACGCCAGCGATCAGTCCGCCACAAACCGGGATCATCTGCAAAGGACCGGTGGAACCCTGAGAAAAAGCAATGACGCGGAAAGTGGTTTCAAATGATTGATTCGCGCCGCCGACTATCATCAAACAGACATGCACGATCGCGCTGCCGATGAACAGTCCGATTACGATGAACAGTGGCACCAGAACGATAAAGCCGGCAGAGACGCCCATCCCAGTCATCGCAGCAAACGTGTCGTGACGATCGGCGAAGAAGCCCACGGAGTGCAACCCCAGTGAGAATAGAACCGAGACGATGCCTCCGAGGCACCCACCGATGAGCGCATAAATGAGCGGCTCGCCTAAACCACCTTCGCGTTTCATGATCGTGAACGCCTCGCCCGGTTTCGTAAGCACCATAACCAGGGTCTCGACGAATGCGTTAAAAAAGCCACGTTCTTGCCGATGATCCCACGGCAAACCGCTTCGCGAGGCGGCAGCTTCTGAGGTTGCGCTCGCGCCGGTCTGGGGAGGCGGTGCAAGAGGTGCCGCGGCTCCCAATTCTGGGAACTGCGAAAGCGGCTGCCAGTTTGCCATTCCTTCGTGCCACCCAATGTCCGTCGGAACGAAACGGCCAGTACGCAGACCTTCACGAACTTCTTCTTCGGAAAATACGCCTAAACTTGTGGCGCCCCGGTTAACGTGAATCATCGCCATAAGTGCTCGTTCTAACGAGCTATCTGTACGAAGTCAATGAATTCGCTCACGTTAAAGAATTGAACCGTTGAAACGTTAAAGCGGCGGATTCGTGCTTTGTCATTTTGAGCAGAAGCAAAGAATCTCTGAACATTTTTGTTGAGTCTCGCCTGCGCAAGTCGGTAGCCAGAGATGTTTCGCTCCGCTCAACATGGCAGACCGAGGAACGCTTCAACGCTCCAATGAATCAGGATTCAACGTTTGGTGCGTCGAGCGCTCGCCAGAAATACCAGGCGGCTGCTGAGCGGTAGGGACGCCATTTTTCACCGAACTTCATGAGCTGTTTTGGGGTGGGGAGTTTTCGGCGACCGAAAGTTTTAGCGAAACCTTTGCGCACACCGTAATCATCAACGGGCCAGACATCCGGTCGGCCCAGATCGAAAAGAAGGAGCATCTCGACTGTCCAACGGCCAATTCCACGCACCGCAGTCAGGCGCGCAATGATCTCATCATCGGTCATCCGGATGAGCGCGCGACCAGCTGGCACTGTGCCGTCGATTGTTTTTGCCGCCAGATCTTTTAGCGCAGCAGTTTTCGCACGAGAAAGACCAGCGGCGCGAAGCGTTTCATCCGGCGTTGCGAGAAGTTGTTCGGGATCCAGCCATTTTCTTTTCGGATAGAGAGCGCGGACCCGTCCAAAAATGGTGGCAGCGGCTTTGCCGCTCAGTTGCTGGTAAGCGATTGATTCAGCAAGTGCGTCGAATGGTCGAATGGACACCGCGGGCGTGATGTTGTAGCGACGCGAGCGAGCGATCAACTCAGCCATTCGCGGGTGACTCGCTCTCAGAAGCTGGTGTGCGTGTTCGTGGTTCATGAAAGCTAAAATTTCCGGCGCGCTCAGCGCGCGTAAATAATCTCACCGCCAATCACTGTCATTTCGTTCCGAGTTTCAAGAATTTCCATCTCAGGAATTTTCATGATGTCTTGTGAGAGAACAGTGAAATCAGCGAGCTTGCCGACTTCGATTGAGCCTTTGTCTTTTTCTTGGAAAGCGGCGTAGGCGGGCCAGATCGTAAACATTCTCAGCGCGTTTTCGCGCGAGACGGCTTGCTCGGGATGCCAACCTTCGCCTGACTCGCCTCTGATGCTTTTACGTGCAACGGCGGCGTAGAATTCGATCATCGGTTCGCCGCGTTCGACTGGTGCGTCGGAACCTCCGGCAATGATGCAGCCGCTCTTGATGAAGCTTTGCCACGCATAAGCGCCGATGAGACGCTCCATTCCAAGTCGAGCCGGGGCGAAAAACAGATCGCTGATTGCATGGGATGGCTGCATTGAGGGGATCACACCAAGTTTAGCGAACCGAGGAATGTCGTTTGGATCGACAATCTGCGCGTGCTCGATGCGCCAGCGCGGTTCGCGAATTTTCCGTTCGTCGGGCGGCGCGGCTTTGAACGCCTGCTCATAAAGATCAAGGATTAGTCGGTTAGCCCGGTCGCCGATCGCGTGCGTTTCCACTTGGACGCCACGGCGAAGCGCGTCTTCAAACATCGGCCGGAGGTCCTCGGGTTTCTCCGTGAGAAAACCGGACGTTTCGGGCGCGTCGCTGTACGGTTTTAGTAGCGCTGCGCCGCGAGAGCCGAGCGCGCCATCGACGAGCACTTTAATCGTGCGCTGGGTGAAATGGTGATCGAACGCGTTAACGGTGGGTCCTTCGCGCAAGAAACTCTGCGCGTCCTCACCGGGACCGTAGACGGCATTAACGAATCGAATTTTGATTTTTCCGTTTTCGAATGCTTTCCGGATAAGATCGACGTCTTCTTTGTGGCTGCCGGCGTTCTGGATCTCACACCAGCCGAGTTTGATCTCGCGGTCGATTCCGCGCAGCAGCGCCTCTTCGCGCTCGCCTTCCGTGGGTTTGGGAATGTTCCTCGCCACAAGGTCTTGCGCATTATCGAGCAGCATTCCGTTTGGCTCACCGTTCTTTCTTAGAATTTGTCCGCCAAATGGATCCACGGTGTTCTTATCGATTCTGGCGATTTTTAGCGCGGCCGAATTAGCAATCGAGGCGTGGCCATCCGCGCGTGTGAGAAATACAGGATTGTTTGGCGCGATTTTATCGAGATCCTGGCGCGTTGGAAATTGCGGCGGTTTCCAAAATGTTTCGATCCAACCGCGTCCAGTGATCCATTTACCGGGGCCCGTTTTGTCGACGCGCTCCTTCACCCTGCCCAGAAAATCTTCACGTGAATTTGTCCCTTCCAGGTTCAATCGCATTTCGCGCTCGCCGATCCCGAAAATGTGGCAATGCGAATCAGTGAAGCCGGGCACCATCGTGCGACCGTGAAGATCGACAATCTTCGCAGCGTGAAATTTTTTTGCGTCTTCGTTTGAGCCAACGAAAACGATTCGATTGGTCTTTACCGCGACCGCTTCAGCGTCCGGTTGCTTTTCCGTGACAGTGTAGATGTTCCCATTCGTCAGAAGAAGATCGGCATCCTCAGCGCGCATCATTGTCCCCATGAAAAATCCAGCCAGAAAGAGAGCCAATCGCCATTTTCGTGCCGAGCTCGCAGAATACCCTAACCGACTACTGCAGCAATCATGCCGGCAGTTTCCCCTCGGAATCAATTGCGTGCTTCCAGGCTTGACGTGTTGCCGAACTTTTGACGTCATCAGTTTTGCCAATTGTTTGCTTTTCTGTATCGGAAAAACCGAAGGCTCTTTGTCGACATGAAATTGAATAATGAATTTTATTTTGCTACCGCTGGACAGATTTATAGAATCTTGGTTTCCCCTCAGGCGAAGAAGAAACCTTAACCCTTTGGACCGTCTGAACGCAGCGCATTTCGATTTCAACATTGATCCGTTGTGGTGGCCGGGGCAGCCCGCGGAGCCACATTGATCTTGATATTCCATGGCCAACTTTTTTCCACGCTGGACCAACTGGATACCGATCAAACTGGTGATCTGCGGCATTGTTGCGGTCTCTGGATTGACGGCAGCGACCTGGTATTACGCGACGCCAAAGTACACAAAGATTGGCTACGAACCGATCCAGCCAGTGCCTTTTCCGCACGACATCCACGTTTCGCAACTGGGAATGGATTGCCGCTATTGTCACAGCTTTGTGGAAATGGCGGCCCAATCGAATGTGCCGAACACCCAGACCTGCATGAATTGCCATACACAGGTGCAAAAAGATAATCCCAAACTGGAGCCGGTGCGGGCGAGCTGGAAAACCGGTAACCCGGTGGAGTGGGTCTGGATCTATCGCACCGTCGATTACGTTTATTACAATCATGCGGCACACGTGAATCGCGGCATTAGTTGTTTCAGTTGCCACGGCCCCGTCAACCATATGTCGACGGTCTATCTGGCCAAGCCGCATAGCATGGCCTGGTGCCTCGATTGCCATCGGCACCCCGAGAATTTTCTTCGGCCCGACGATCAGGTTTTCAATCTCGATTGGAAACCGGACGATGTGAAACCGGCGGAATTTGTGGCGAAGTACGGGCAGCCGCATGACGCGCGCGGTGATTTTTCGAAGAAGAAGAACCTAAGCCAGGAAGAGATTGGCCAGACGTTGAAGGAGCACTGGAACATCAATCCGCCGACAAACTGTCAGGGGTGCCACCGATGAAACGCGTATTCCACCATCCACCGGAGCCGACAACGGGCAAGCATTACTGGCGTGGCCTGGGCGAGTACAGCAATTCCCCCGAATTCCGGCAATGGCTGGAACGCGAATTCCCTGCAGGTGCGGCGGAGCTGAATGGCAACGAGTGGTCACGACGCGATTTCCTGAAATTAATGGGGGCATCCATGGCGCTGGCAGGAGTTGGCCTAACGAGTTGTCGCAGGCCGGAGCTGCACCTTGTTCCGTTCACAAAGAACGTAGAGTGGACGATTCCCGGAAAATTTCTCTACTACGCCACGGCGATGCCGCGGCGCAACGGAGCAATTCCTCTCATCGCCACGACGGTCGATGGGCGCCCGATTAAGCTTGAGGGTAATCCGTTGCATCCAGCTAGTCGTGGCGCGACGGACACTTTCACTCAGGCGTCGATTCTCGACCTTTACGACCCGACCCGCTCGAAACGATTTGTTCGTAACGGGAAAACAAGCAAGCGCGAAGATTTCGAGGCCTACATCAAAGAACTTCGCAATAAGTTTCTCACCGATCACGGCGACGGCCTGGCGTTTCTTGTCGAGGAAACGAATTCGCCCACACGCGAGCGCTTGCGAGGAGAGCTGGAAAAAAATCTCCCTGGAGTGCGCTGGTGCGTTTATGAGCCATTCTGGGGTCAGGGAACAACGGTGGCGGCGCAGACTGCTTTCGGAGTTGGGGCGCGCGCGATTCCCAAGTTCGATCGCGCCGATATCGTGCTCGCATTGGACAGTGATTTTCTCGATTGCGGGCAGGGCGATCTCGCGTCAGTGCGCGCGTTCACTTCTCGTCGCCGCGTCAGCACGCCCAAAGACAGCATGAACCGGCTTTATGTCGTAGAAAATCGGTTTACACTAACGGGCGCGCTGGCGGACCACCGGCTACGCTGTCCGGCTAGCCAGATCGCCGCGATCACGCACGCGCTTGCAGCCAAAATTCTCGCGGGAACAAACGATTCCGCTCTTGGATCGGTGATGGGAAGTGTCCAGGGCCCGGCAGCCTTCGGCGGTAACGCATTCGATGAGCGATGGATCACCGGCTTGGCAAACGATCTGATGGCAAAACCGGGAGCGAGTCTGGTGCTGGCTGGTTCATCCCAGCCGGTTGCAGTGCAATTGCTTGCGTATGCAATGAATGCAGCGCTCAAAAATCTTGGCCAGACATTGGTTGTTCGCCAAATGCCGCGCAATCCCCGAACAATCGATATTTCTCAACTCGCAGCCGACATTAACGACGGGCGGATCAAACACCTTTTCATTCTTGGCGGCGATCCGGTCTACAACGCGCCGCGCGGGTTGGCGGAGGACAAGCAAAAAAGTCTGCCGCTCGATTGGGCTGAACTGCAAAAACGCGTGCCGGAGATCGTGCGGCTCGGCTATCACGAGGACGCCACATCGATGTTGAGTCAATGGCACGTTCCTGCTGCGCATTACCTTGAATCGTGGGGAGACGCGCTAACCGCCGACGGCGATTACTTATCGATCCAGCCGATGATTTTGCCCATCTTCGGCGGTCTCTCAGAAATCGAATTGCTCAACGAACTGCTCGGCGGACCGAAAACTGAAGGACCAGAGCTCATTCAAGAAACGTTTCGCTCTACAAATCCGTCTGGCGATTTTCAAACCGCGTGGTCGCGCTTCCTTCACGATGGGTCTGCGGCACATGTTCAGCCGCGTGATCAACCGTCGTCGTTCAGTGCAAATGCAGGCGGCCCGCAAAATTCGTGGACATTGCCGCCAGCACCGACGCCAGATTCACCCGAGGTTGTGCTAACAGCCAGTTATTCGATGGATGACGGCCGCTATGCTAACAACGGTTGGCTTCAAGAATTACCGGATCCCATAACGAAGCTTACCTGGGACAACGCGGCATTAATTAGTCCCGCTGATGCGAAGAAGCTCGGCGTGCTGACCGGCGATTTGCTACAGATCACAATTAACGAAAAGAGCGCCGGCGGGATGCCGGTCAAACGCGAGCTAGTCATCGCGGCGCTCGTGTCTCCTGGTCACGCCGACAGCTCCCTTTCGATCCCGCTGGGTTACGGGCGAAAAATGCCGGAATTCGATGGATTGCCATACGCGGGTGGCGCCCTGAAAGAAAGACCAGGCATCGCGGAGCAGGGCGGTTTCAACGGCTACTTTCTACGGACGGCGGCAAATCCATATTTTGTCGCCGCTGGCGCGAAAGGGATTGAGAGCGTGCAGGTGACAAAAGTTGGTCGCACCTATCCGTTCTCGATTACACAGGAGCAATTCAGCATCGAGGGCCGGGGTCTTGTGCGCGAGGCGACGTTGGAAGGCTACCGGGCAAATAATGAGTTCGCGAAAAAAATTCCGGGCGAGGAGGAGTTGCCGCATCCACCGCCGAGCATCTACACGCATCCGCCGCTAAAGGCGCCGCAGCAGTGGGGAATGAGTATCGATTTGAACGTGTGTACCGGGTGTAGCGCGTGTGTGATCGCCTGTCAGGCTGAAAACAATGTTCCCGTCGTCGGCAAGCTACAGGTATCGCATGGCCGAATCATGCACTGGCTGCGAATTGATCGCTATTATGCCAGCCGCAAACCGTACAGCCAGGACCGCGGAGAATGGCCGGAGAATCCCGAAATCGTGCATCAGCCGATGCCGTGCCAGCATTGCGAGAATGCGCCGTGCGAAACCGTTTGTCCGGTCAACGCAACTGTTCATAGCGAGGACGGTCTCAACGTCATGGCTTACAACCGCTGCATCGGCACACGATTTTGCTCGAACAACTGCCCCTACAAGGTGCGGCGATTCAATTTCTTTGATTACAACCAGCGGCCAGTTGGCAAGAGAAAGATCGTGGGCGCATTGAACATTTACGAAGAATACTTCGCGCCGCTGACCACCAAGGGCGCGCCGGACACGATCAAGATGCAGAAGAATCCGAACGTGACCGTGCGGATGCGCGGCGTGATGGAGAAATGCACCTTCTGCGTGCAACGCATCGAAGAAGCAAAGATCGGGGCGCTCGCGCGCGCAGGTGCTTCGCCGGAAACGCGAATCCCTCGTGATTCTTTCACCAGCGCCTGCGCGCAGGCGTGTCCCACGGAGGCGATTGTCTTTGGCGATATCAAGGATCCGGAAAGCCGCGTGTCAAAAATGAAACAGCAGGATCGGAATTACCGAATCCTGGATTATTTGAATGTCGTCCCGCGAGTCAGTTATCTCGCGCGCATCCGTAATCCAAATCCGAAGATGCCCGACGCGCAGAACATTGGGGTCGCAAGCTTTGAAGAGAAATCAGCATGAGCAATTTGCCACTATCTATTTTCGGTTTTGGAGCCCCTGAAGCGATCGACGGCCTGCAATCTGCAATTTAGTCATGGACGCAGCCCCAACAGTACCCGAAGTCGAAGAGGCGGAGCAAGAACTGACGCGCGTCCCGCTTGTGCTGCACCGGCGCAACTTTAGCTGGTTGACCGAACGGATCTCCGGAGTGGTGGAACAACCCGCCCCGCGCTGGTGGTGGGTGGCCTTCGCCATCACTGCAAGCACCGCGACCTTCGGACTTTTTTGCATTGGCTACCAGATTTCCACTGGAGTCGGCACATGGGGAAATCAGATCCCGGTGGGCTGGGCCTGGGACATTACCAATTTCGTTTTCTGGATCGGTATCGGACACGCCGGCACGCTTATCTCCGCGATTCTGTTTTTGCTCCGTCAAAAATGGCGCACGTCGATCAATCGTTCCGCGGAGGCGATGACGCTGTTTGCGGTGATCTGCGCGGCGATTTTCCCGGGTATCCATGTCGGCCGGTTCTGGATGGCGTGGTATATGGCGCCTATGCCGAACAACTGGGGGATCTGGCAAAATTTCCGCAGCGCGCTGATGTGGGACGTGTTTGCGGTCTCGACCTATTTTACTGTCTCAGTCCTGTTTTGGTACACCGGTTTGATTCCGGATTTGGCGACGTTGCGCGATCGGGCAACCACAAAGGTCAGAAAGTTTCTTTTCGGAATTTTCGCGTGCGGCTGGCGCGGATCCAATCGCAACTGGCGCCATTACGAGATGGCATACCTGCTTTTGGCCGGCCTTTCTACTCCGCTGGTCCTCTCGGTGCACAGCGTGGTATCATTCGACTTCGCTTCGACGGTTATACCGACCTGGCACACCACAATCTTTCCGCCCTATTTCGTTGCTGGCGCGATCTTCGGCGGGTTCGCGATGGTGCTCACCTTATTGCTACCGGCCCGCGCGATCTTCAAATTGCATGATGTCATTACGCCGCAGCACGTCGACAAAATGGCAAAGATCATTTTGTTGACCGGCTCCTTCGTCGCTTACGCGTATACAATGGAGTTTTTCGTAGCCTGGTACAGCGGCAATTCCTACGAAAAGTTCGCCTTTTGGAACCGCATCTTTGGCCCCTACTGGTGGTACTGGTGGTTTGGCATGCTTTTCTGCAATTGCCTGTCGCCGCAACTTTTCTGGTTCTCGTGGTGCCGCCGGAATGTGTTTGTCGTCTTTTTCGTCTGCATGTGTGTGAACGCAGGCATGTGGTTTGAGCGCTTCATCATTATTGCCGGCGGTCTTGTACGCGATTTCCTGCCATCGTCCTGGAGAGTGTTTCATCCGACTTGGGTGGATATCTGGACCTACATTGGCACGATTGGGATTTTCACTTCTCTGTTTCTGATTTTCATCCGTTTTCTGCCGATGATTGCCATGTCGGAAGTTAAAACAGCAGTGCCTGAGGCGGACCCGCACTACGGCACTCCACCCGGAGTCCAATCGGTATCTCCCGGCGGAAAGGAGCGCACGCGATGATGAGGACTCCTGCCGGCCACAAGGTGTACGCAATGGCTGCCGAATATCCCAGCGCAGCCGCGCTCTACGAAGCAGCAAAGCACGTCCGTGATGCGGGCTTCAAACGCTGGGACGTATTTTCTCCGTTTCCGATCCATGGAATGGATGATGCCATGGGGCTAGGAAAATCCTGGTTGAGCGGATGGGTCTTGTTCGGTGGCGTCACCGGTTTGCTTACCGCGGCTGTCGTCGAATTTGGGCCGTCATCGATTCTCTACCAGCTCGATGTGCACGGCAAGCCGTGGAATTTTTGGACCGTGCCGGCGTTCTTCCCAATCATGTTTGAACTGACAATCCTTTTCAGCGCGTTCGCTGCATTTTTCTCGATGCTGGGCATGAACGGATTGCCCCGCTGGTATCATCCGATGTTTAACTGGGAACGATTTATCCGCGTGAGCAACGACGGATTTTTCCTCGCGATCGAGGCGCGTGATCCACGATTCACCGAAAACGGCGTGCGCGAATTATTGGAAAGAACCGGCGGCGAACACATCACCATTGTGCACGAGGACTGAATATGTTGCGCGGCTTTCTGGTAATTTTTATTCTGTGCGGCATCGCGATCCTCGCGGTCTTTGGATTTCGTGGGCAGAGAAGCACCGCGCCGCCGACCGAGGTTTTCCCTGATATGGTGCGCCAGATGAAGGTTCGTGCGCAAGCACCGCTCAATCTTTTTGCGGACGGGCGCGGACCACGTCTGCCAGTCGTGGGTACGGTGCCGATTGGCTATGAGATGCCAAAGACGGGGTCAACTCAGCAACCAGGGGTCGACGTGGGTCCCTGGTCCCATCCCCGCCCTGATTTTGGTGCCGGTACCGATTACTACAATACCGGCAAAATGGGCGATCACTGGGGAACAGGTATTCCGGTTCCGGTCACGCGCGACTTGATGGAGCGAGGGCAACAACGTTTCAACATCACTTGCGCGATGTGTCACGGCGCTACCGCAGCAGGTAACGGGATCACAAAGCAATACGGACTCGCGACTGTCGTTTCCCTTCAGGATGAACGAATCCGTAAGATGTCTGATGGCGAGATTTTCAATACCATTACGAATGGCAAAAACACCATGATGGCCTACGGGCCAAACATCATTGTACCCGATCGCTGGGCGATCATTGCATACTTGCGGGCTTTACAGCGCAGCCAAAACGCAACGGTGGCCGATGTCCCTGAGGACCGGCGCGCGGAACTGGAGAAACAATGAGCGAGCGTTCCCACACTATCCCGACACCCGAAGGCGAATACTTCGAGAGCAATCGCTTTGCAGGTCTCTCATCGCTCCTCGGATTGATTGCCATTGTAGCACTGGCCCTTTGCGTCGTGGGCGCATTTTTAAATCCACATCAATTCAGTTATTCGTGGCTCTTTGCATTCGCGTTTTTCTTCACGCTTTGCGCGGGCTGCTTTTTCTGGACGATTGTGCATCATGCCACTGATGCCGACTGGTCAGTGGTGGTGCGGCGCCAGTTGGAAAACATTGCAGTGTTGCTGGTCGTGCTCGCGATTCTTTTTGTGCCGATCCTTCTCCTTCGACGCCATCTGTATTCGTGGATGGATATCCCGCCTGGTGTGGAACATTCGCTGGATGCGAAGCGCGCCTATCTCAATTGGTATTTCTTCCTGATCCGCGCCGTTGTGTTCCTGGGCTTTTTCTTTTGCGCTTCGCTCGCGTTGCGCCGCCTGTCAGTGAAACAGGACAAGGATGGAAATCCACGCTTCACAATCTTAATGCGCAAAGTCGCGTTTATCAGCCTGCCAATGTTCGCGCTTTGTCTCACCTTTGGCGCGTTCGATTGGTTGATGAGCCTGAACTATCACTGGTTTTCCACAATGTTCGGCGTGTACATCTTCGCAGGTGCAGCAGGCAGTTCGATGTCGCTGCTGGTTCTGGTCATCACGGCATTACGGCGGGCTGGATATTTGAAGGATGTCATCACGGTTGAGCATTACCACATCATGGGAAAATGGATGCTCGCCTTTACGATTTTCTGGGCCTACATCGGCTTCGGCCAGTACATGCTCATCTGGTATGCAAATATACCGGAGGAGACGCAGTTTTTTATCACCCGAAACACTGAATCGTGGTGGGCGCTGAGCATGTTATTGGTCGTAGGACGCTTTTTTGTCTGTTTTGCGATTCTGCTCTTGCGATCGATCAAAAAGGAGCCGCGGAATCTTTGCTGGGTCGCGGGATGGATTCTCTTCATGCAACTGCTCGACATGTACATCATCGTGTTGCCGGCCTTACACGGCACCGGTGTTCACGTCAGTATCTGGGATTTGCTTTCCCCGATCGCCATCGGCGCAACGCTAGGTTTTGTTTATCTGCGAATTGTGGCTCGGACTTCTCTCTTTCCCGTCCGCGATCCGCGCCTGATTGAATCTTTGAACTTGGTGAACTGATATGGCCGGTACCGAATCACTTCGTCAAGTCGCCCATGCACGCGCTCCATTGTCGGCGTGGTTCGGCATCGTGCTTCTCTTTGCACTTTTTGGTGTGATCGTTCTCGCAATCGTTGGGCCGTCGCCGCGTAGAAGCGATTACGAGGAAACCCGGGCAAAGAAGCGCGCGGAGAATTTGAAGACATTACGCGACGAAGCAGACAAGGTTTTGACGAGTTACGCCTGGGTGGACAAAAACAAAGGCGTCGCTCGCATTCCGATCGAGCACGCCATGGAATTGACAGTTACCGACCTGGCCAAACAAAAGCCGGCGCCTGCAGGTCCGATCGCTACGCCGGAAACGCAGGCAACCGCAGCCGCTGGTACGAGCCCCGCTCCCGCCTCTCCACCAGCTCCGGCCGGGTCCCCACAATTGGGTGGCGCATCGCCTGTGGTATCGCCAGCCGCGCAAGTTCCAGCATCGCCTTCGCCCGCGGCTCAGTCGTCGTCACCGAGCCCGGCTTCACCCAGCCCCACGAAAAGTCCATGACCATCCTTTACGTTTCAATGTTTCAACGCTTTCCTGGCCGCCGGAGCCTTGGCGAAGGAGGCTGCGCTCAATGAATCCTGCCGGAATACCACTTAAAGAACCGTCCGTTTCCGCTGCTGCAGGTGACACGGAGCAATTGGAACGGGCCCTCATCGACGCGTCAACACGCGTGCCGGTTTTGATCTTTTACACTTCGGCGGTGGCCTGGCTGATCCTTGGCACGTTGCTGGCCGGTTTTGTTTCGTTCAAGCTGCACACGCCGGATTTGCTTTCTGACATCAGTTTTCTCACGTGGGGACGCGTGCGGCCCGCCCATATGAACGTGATGGTGTACGGCTGGGCGTCCATGGCTGGCATGGGCACGGCAATTTGGTTGATGGCTCGATTGTGTCGCACAGTCCTGCGGTATCCGCTGCTCTTGGTTGCGGGCGCTGGATTTTGGAACTTGGGAGTTTTCTTGGGCGTGGGTGGAATTCTGCTCGGCGATAGCACTGGTTATCAATGGCTCGAGTTTCCCAGCTATGCCGCGATTATTCTTTTTGTCGCTTACGCGCTCGTTGCCTCCTGGGCCGTGCTGATGTTTCGGTTTCGCCGCGGTGAACAAATTTACATTTCCCAATGGTATTTACTTGGTGCGTTCCTCTGGTTCCCGTGGCTTTACGCGGCTGGCCAGTTAATGCTCTTTGTCGTCCCAGTGCAGGGAGTGTTGCAAGCGGCTGTCGGCTGGTGGTACGCGAATAATCTGCTTTTTCTCTGGTTCGGCGCGATCGGTCTCGGCACGGCCTACTACATGATTCCCAAAGTAATCGGTCGCCCGGTATACAGCTATCATCTCGCAGCGATCGGTTTTTGGAGCTACGCGCTATTCTCGAGCTGGACCGGGATGCAGCGCCTCGTCGATGGACCGTTCCCAGCATGGATGGTCACAGCCAGCATCGCAGCCACAATCCTTACGTTGATTCCCGTGGCGACCGTTGGCCTCAATCATCACATGACGATGCAAGGTTATTTCCCGCTCATGCGTTACAGCCCTACGCTTCGTTTTACCGTCTTTGGCGCCATGTCTTACACAGTCTTTAGTCTGGTAGGTATTTTGATTTCGCTGCGCTCCGTGGCCCGCTACGTGAATTTTACTGAAGCGAGCATCGCATATTCGCATCTCGGTCTTTACGGATTCTTCACGATGGTAATTTTCGGTTCGATGTATTACATCGTGCCACGGCTAATTGGACGCGAGTGGCGCTATGGGTCATTGATCAAACTGCATTTCTGGGCATCGGCCTACGGCATCGGACTGATGACGCTGATGCTTCTTGCTGGCGGTTTTCTTCAGGGAGCGAGCATGGAAAATCCCTCGCTCGCTTTCAGTGAGAGCGTCGAAAGTGTGTTGCCTTACCTGCGCGGGCGTAGTTTGGCGGGCATTCTGCTCACCGTGTCGCATTTCATCTTTGCGTATCATTTTGGGCTCATGCTCTTCGGCCTCGGTCGGAAGTCGACTGTGCCCACATTTCTTAACCCGGTTGAAGCGGAGGGAGCTGAAGCGCACATATGAAAGGACTCGCCCCTCTTTTCCTCGGAATTTTCGGGACATTTGCGTTCTCATGGGTGGGATTGACTGTGATCCCCAATTGGCAAATCGGACACCTCAATCCTCAATCTGACGAGGACGGCACAGATATCTATCCGATGCCCCAATCAGGAATGGTCCAGTGGGGCGCGCGCGTTTACGCCGCCAATGGCTGCATCTATTGTCACAGCGAGCAGGTGCGCGCCGAATACGCGGGGGCCGATATCGACCGAAAATGGGGCGATCGCCGCAGCGCGCCTCGAGATTATATTTTCGAACGACCTGTTTTGCTTGGGAAGATGCGCATGGGCCAGGACCTTGCGAACATCGGGGCCCGCGCGCCAGCGGAACAGGAGAGTCCTTCGCCGGGTGGAGGCGGGAATCCAGCAGGCTCACCAAGTGGCGCGGCTCAAAGCCCGTCACCATCAGCGGCCCAGCCGAAGGCTCAGGGCGCGCAATCGCCAGGAGCTTCTGCGGCGCCTCAACAGCAACCAGCAGCTTCTCCGGCAACGTCACCTGCGGCGTCTCCAACTTCCCCTGCATCGAAGCCAGCTCCGATCGCGAGAGCGGGCACAGGCATCGCTTCTCCCTCTCCAGGAGTAGCTGCTGCTGCTGCTGGAGCTGCAAGTCCCGGTGCACCACCTCTTGCGGGACCACCGTGGCCCGAGCAGACGGCGGGCTTGCCACCAATGTATTCCGCTGCCTGGCATCACGTGCATCTTTATTCGCCGCGCAGCATCAACTTTGATTCCAACATGCCGTCGTATCGTTTTTTGTACCAAGCTCGCCGTATCAGTGACGTTCACTCATCAGATGCATTGCGGCTTACCGGCTCCGACGCTCCGCCTGAGGGATGGGAGATCATTCCAACTTACGATGCGAAATGTCTTGTGGCGTACATGATGGCGCTCAATCAATCGCATCCATTGAAAGAAGTTAAATCGGCCGGATCGGCATCCGCAGTGTCGCCAGCGGCTTCACCTTCGGCTGCGCCCGGAGGACAGCCACCACCCAAATGAACGAGAGCACTCCAACACCGGAGCCGCATTCCGGCCAGGGTATGGATTACAGCGAAATCGCTGACGTTCAGGATGTCCATGCCGCGGTGCAGCGGGAAAAACGTGAGCCCCGTGTAGGTCGCGAACCGCTTTCCATCTGGTTGATCGCAGTTTACGGACTGGCAGTATTTTTTGGCGGCGCTTATCTTGGCCGTTACTCGGGAAATTTTAGCGGTGAAGCGCTTGACCCGTACGGCGGTGAAATGCCAACCATGAAAAAGGTTACCGGGCCGCAGGGCGCCCAACAGGCAGCCGAACTTTCGCCGCATGATCGCGGAAAGAAGATTTTTGCCGCTAATTGCCAGACGTGTCACCAGGCAAATGGTCTCGGTGTGGCCGGTCAATATCCGCCGCTGGCTGGCTCGGAGTTCACCACTGGTGGTTCGCAACGACCGGCGATGATTGTCATGAAGGGTCTGCAAGGACCCGTCACCGTGAAAGGCCAAAAATTCGGTGCCGCGGTAATGCAGCCTTGGGACAAGACATTGACCGACCAAAAGATTGCGGACGTTCTCACATACGAACGTAGCGAGTGGGGGAACAATGCCAGCCCAGTGACAGCCGAACAAATTGCTGCGCTGCGCAAGGAACTGGCTAATCATCCAAATTCGTTCACCGAACCGGACATACTAGCAGTCCCCGCCGAGGAAGATCTTCCCGGCGGCGCGCCCGCCGGTGGTGCGCCACCCAAACCAGGCGAAGCCGCAAAGCCTGGCGAACCACCGAAGCCGAAAGGGTAGTATGCAGATTGCCCGCCAGTGTGCGGTCATTCCGCGTGTTTGATTTCCGCGTCGCGCTTAGAAAGCGCTAGCCTTCTCGATTCGGAGTGCCGAGGATGTGGCTCTTCGGCGGCATCATCACGTTGTCGAAGTTTTGAGTGAACATCGCAGCCGCGAAGAAAGCGACGGCGCGCAATGTTTCGTTGCCGATATTGACGAGGTCATGTTTTACCGGCGTTGGAATCGCAAAAACACTGCCAGGACCTACCCGGTAGGTGCTGCCATCTTCCATGTGCAATTCGCCGGTCCCAGCAATGATGTACTGCGTCTCTTCGGTAGCATCGGTGTGCCAGCCGAGGCGATGTCCTGGTTCAATTTCATATACGATCGTCGAAGATGCGGTCGTGCCGTAGCCGCCATAGACGGCAAAGGCGCCAGCCCAATGAACTGATTCATCATCCTCAGCCCAGACTTCAGCGCGCTTAAGTTTATCGGATGCAACGACTGGATTCATGGAGCTGAGAGTAAGGTTTTTGGTGTGGACAGGTCAATAGCGCAAAAAAACGTCTTCACGGTTTGCAGGCGACACGCCTGCCATTACGGCAGCGCTTCGGCGAGCACCTCGGCCATGTGCTTTGGCCGGATATTCGTCAGATCGGTAATTTGATGTCGGCAACTTGTCCCTGAGGCGATGATCTGTGTCTCGCGCCCTTGATTCTCGAGTTTATCGATCAAATCCTGAGCGACTTGGATGGAAAGATCGTACTTCTCGGCAAGCGCGCCGAACGCGCCCGCCATCCCGCAGCAGGCTGTATCGAGCACGATGGCCTTCCTCCCGGGCAAACGTTCCGCAAGTCTTCGCATGAACGCAGGATTTATGATCGATTTGGCATGACAGTGTGCATGGATCGCGAGCGTCGTCTCGGAATGCTTGAACTGCAGCGCAGCTGGTTCCTGCTCAAGCAGATCGTCCACGAATTTTTCGAACAAGAAACAGCGATTCGCTATCTTCTCCGCGCTCTCGATCTTAAGCTCGGGATAATCTTCCACGAACATCGACCAGCACGACGGCTCAAGAAAGAGAATCGGCGGGGCCGAGAGTTGAGAGTTGAGAGTTGAGAGTTGAGAGACGTTGTGCCTGGCGAGCTTCACCGCGGCATCGAGATTTCCCTGGCTAAAGGCTGGTCGTCCACAGCAGCGTCGGTTCTTTGCGAGCGAAACCTTGAACCCGAGAGCTGTCAGCACCGTAACTGCGGCAATTCCGATGTGCGGTTCGTGGTAACGCGCAAAGGTGTCGTCCCAAAGAATGACGGGGCCTCTGTGAGGGACGCCACGTTGCGGCGTTCGGTCGGCGCGGCGCGCCGACCCTACCACGTGCTTCACGAACCATTTGTCAAAACGTTCCTCAGCGTAATGTGGCAGGGAACGTCTCGCTGATATTCCAATTGCTTTCTGCATCGCGATACGGACGGGCCGGTAATTGAGGATGCGGTTTGTCAGCGACGGCATCGCGCAGCCAATCTTGCCTAACAAATCGACGTTGCTGAAAAGGTGCTCGCGTAATGGTAAACCGTCGCGCTGATATCGCGCATGCATCAGTTCTGCCTTGATCAGCGCGAGATTCACATTGGATGGGCATTCGGGTGTGCACCCTTTGCAAGAGAGACAATTGCTTAGAGCGGCTTCCAATTCCGCCGAATGCAACGGATCGTCTCCATTGACCCGCAGTTCCAGCGCAGCGCGGACTATGTTGGCGCGGCCACGCGTAGACATGACTTCTTCATGGGTGGCCATGAACGTTGGGCACATGATGCCGGTTTCTTTGAGACAACCCCCGCAACCGTTGCATTGTTCCAGGTTGCCGATGAACGAATGGTCTTTGAATGCGAAGCCGAGCGCGGGTTCGAAGGGAAGTTCGAGCGGTCGCGTGAAGTTTTCGCGCAGATGATTGTCTATTCTGTGCTGCACGGCCTCCCGCAACCGCGGGATCCCCATCTCAAAAATTTTTCCCGGATTGAAAATGCTTTTTGGGTCGAACGTTCGCTTGATCTCGCGCATTACTCCGAGCAGCTCATCGCCGAGTTGCTCGCGCATGTATTCCGTGCGCGCGATGCCAACACCGTGCTCGGCGGAAAGTGAGCCTTTAAATTGGCGTACCAGCTCGGAGGTTTGATCTGCGACTTGGCGAAACTTTTTTAGGTCATTTGCGTTGTGCAGATCGAGCACGGGCCGGACATGCAAAAGTCCACTGGCGGCATGACCATAATAACTCGCCTCCAACCCAAGTGGTTTCATGATCGATCGCAATCCGCGCACGTATTCCGGTAGCTGCGCCGGGCGAACGGCGGCGTCTTCGATAAACGCAACCGGTTTTGCCGGTCCGATACAGCCGGTCAAAAGTGAGAGGCCGGATTTGCGCACCGACCAGACGAGATTCATTTGCGTAGGCTCGGTGAGGATCTTGGTGCGCAGGCCGACTTTTCTCGATTGTAAAATCGTCAAACGTTCCGCGACGTCATCATAGAACTCGACAATCAAAATCGATTCACAAGGTCGCGTGTCGAGCTCGAGCAAATCGCGCGCGCCCTGAAAATGAAGCTGGCCTTTGGTTTGATCGAGCAAAGGACGATCGATGTGCTCGATCGCGGCGGGTTTAAGGTCGAGAAGCTCAACCGTAGCCTGCATCGCTTCATCCACTGAAGAAAAAAAGATCAGACCCAGGCCTTTCTCACTCGGCAGCGGTGAAATCTTAAGTTCGGCGGAGAAAATCGCAGCGAGCGTTCCTTCGCTGCCCGCGAAGATATTTGTGAGGTCATTCGGCGCGTGCAGGAATCTTTCGATTCCGTAACCGGGCCAGCGTTTTATCAGGCCCGGCGGCCAGCGCTCGGCCATTTCCGCGCTTCGCGCACGAATCAGATTCTCGATGTCAGCTCGCTCCGAGCATAACGATTCGTGCCCTGGGCCGATCTTTTCGATGCGCCCATCGGCCATCACAACTTCCAGCGAGGTCACGTGATCGGCGGTTGTACCGTAAACCGGGCAACGTGCGCCGGACGAATTGTTCGCAATCATTCCACCAAGCGTCGCTCGTGAGCTGGTTGCCACGTCCGGGCCAAAACAAAATCCGTGGGGCCTAAGAAAATCGTTGAGATGATCGAGAACCACGCCTGCCCCGAGACGCACGCTGCGTTTTTCGAGGTCAAGTTCAGTGATCTGCCGGTTGTACCGTGAGAACTCCACAATCAACCCTTCGCCGATCGCGTTCCCCACCAGACTTGTGCCGGCCCCGCGCGGAGTGACTGAAACGCCGGCGTCGGCGGCTGCGCGAATCACTGCGCTTGCTTGTTCTGCGTCTTTCGGAAACGCCACGCCGCGGGGCTCGATCTGGTAAATCGAAGCATCAGTCGCGTAGAGCTGTCGCGTCAGATTGTCAAAGCGAACATCACAACCGGTTTGTCTGATTTTCCTTTCCTGCGCGGAAGTCATCTCCTGAGCATGAACTTAACGCCAGATGCAAACGTAGCACACGCTTCTTGCCTCTGGGCGGTACGGCCCTGAATTTGTCATTCTGAGCGGAGCGAAGAATCTCAAGAACTAATCAGAGATGTTTCGCGGAGCCTGTCCTGAGCGAAGCCGAAGGGCTCAACATGACAGAGGGGACCCAAACGACTGTTTTACAGCAAATCCATCTGCGCATTCTCTGACGCTGCTTCGGCAAAGCGAACGCCGACGCCAATCAGTCGCACCGGCTTCCCAGTGCGAGCAAATGCTTCGTCCAGAAGAGCACGAAAATCTGGTAGCGTAGGCGCAAGGCCGGCGCGCTCGGCAGTGGTCCGCGTGAAATCGTTGAACTTCAATTTCACGAATATTTTTGTGATCTCGCGGGTTGATTCCTTCTGAGCGAGATCAGCCATCAAATCCTGGAAGAGTTCCTCGAGCTTTTCTTCACACTGCTCGAGCGTCGTCAGATCAACAGCGAAAGTTTCCTCAGTGCTTAGCGACTTGCGCGGACGATCCGGTTCGACTGGCCGGTCATCGATGCCGCGACAGAGATCGTAAAGATCCAGACCGAATTTGCCGAAAAGATCGACAAGCTCCGGACGCGAGAAGCGCTGCAATTCGCCGCATGTCTTTACGCCGAGTTCTTCCAGTTTTCGCTCGGTCTTCTCGCCGATCCCCCAGATTTTGCGAACCGGCAAATCTTGAATGAAACAGGGCACTTCTTCCGGTTTCACTTCAAATTGGCCGTTTGGCTTGTTCATTTCGCTGGCGATTTTGGCGATCAATTTATTGGGACCAATTCCGGCCGATGAGGTCAGCTTTGTTTCCCGAAAGATTGTCCCGCGGATGACCTGTGCGAGAGATCCCGGTGCGCCGGGATGGGCGCTCACATCGAGATAAGCTTCGTCGAGCGACAAGGGTTCGATTAACGACGTGAAACGATACAGAATTCCACGAATGACCGCAGCTTCGCGCCGATAAACATCGAACCGCGTCGGTAGCACGATCAAATTCGGGCAACGTTGCAGTGCCATGAACGTCGGCATCGCCGAATGCACTCCGAATTTGCGCGCTTCATAATTGCAGGTTGTCAAAACGCCGCGCCGGTCGCGCGCGCCTCCCACGGCTACGGGCTTGCCGCGCAATGAAGGCCGGTCGCGCAGCTCAATCGCGGCATAGAAGCAGTCCATGTCGAGGTGAATGATGAAGCGCGGCTTGGATTCTTTTTCCACCGACCGAATGTAGCATCAACGCCGAACACTTTCGGGCCTGTCAATGAACCGGGGATTGCATTTTCATATGATTTGGATCATGACAACCGAATCGCATGACGGCACCTGTAACGCGCGTTTTCTTGGTGAGGCATGGCGCCACCGTTTTGAGCGCCGAGGATCGGTTTGCGGGTGCAACCGACGTGGAATTGTCCGAGGAGGGCCGCGAACAGACGCGACGCCTTGCCGAGAGATTAAGTGACGAAAAAATTGCCGCTGTTTATGCGTCGCCGATGGGTCGGACAGTCGAGACCGCTCGAATTCTTGCTGCGCCGCATGATATCGAGGTTCAGACACGCGATGGCTTCCGGGAAATTTCGCATGGTCACTGGGAAGGGATGAAGCGGCGCGACGTTGAAGAAAAATTTCCGCAGGAAATGGCCGAATGGGAAAAGGACCCCTACACGTTTGCACCGGCAGGTGGGGAGAGCGGGCTTGCCGTAACGGCGCGCGCCTTGCCAGCGTTGATCGATTTGGTACGCGAGCATCCCGGCGAAAACATTTTGGTTGTATCTCACAAGGCGACAATCCGACTTTTGCTGAGCTCGTTGCTCGGATTCGATCCGCGGCGGTATCGTGATAATCTCGACCAAAAACCGGCTGCGCTGAATATTGTCGATTTTCGAAACCCGACGCGCGCGCGATTGACCCTCTTTAATGACACCTCGCACTATGACAAGGCGTCCATCCCGGAAATTCCGAAAGCGCGCTTGTCGAAATGGTGGAGCACCGGTGCCTAGCGCCCGCGGTTCTCAATCAGCTCGCCATCTTGAGATAATACCGTGATGAGATCCTTTATCGCCGAGGCCGTCGTGGGCGGGGCGCGACCGCCGGGTCGCTGTCTTTTTGGTCAGTGGAAATGTTTTCGACTTTGCAAACCGCACTTCCCTCTAGATATTGAAATGATAACTTTCTCCTGAAATGGATTCTTCTGCTTCGATCGAAACACATCACGATCCACATTCACACGCGGCCGAACACGAACATCACGAGCTTGGTTGGTGGCGCAAATATATCTTCTCCACCGATCACAAAGTGATCGGGATTCAGTACGGTCTTTGCGGTCTCGCCTTCCTGTTCCTTGGCTTTTGCCTGATGATGTTGATGCGCTGGCAACTGGCTTATCCCGGCCAGGCGCTGCCAGTGATCGGCAAATTTCTCCCGCATATTTTTGGAGCCGGCTCGATGCCGGACGGGAAAATGACGCCTGATTTTTACAACTCGCTCGGTGCCATGCACGGCACAATCATGATTTTTCTGGGCGTAGTGCCGTTGGCGTTCGCTGCGTTTGGAAACTTCGTCGTGCCACTGCAAATCGGCGCGCCGGACATGACTTTCCCGAAAGTGAATGCTGCAAGTTTTTGGGCGTTTGCGGTGGGCGGTGTGATCATGCTCATCAGTTTCTTCGTGCCGGGCGGTGCAGCCAAGAGTGGTTGGACTTCCTATACGCCACTTGCAGCTTTCGCCGATTCCGGGCCGGGACATGATCCGTTGTTCAACGGCCAGACTCTCTGGCTGATCGGATTTATTTTCCTGATCACGTCGTCGTTGCTTGGCGCCGTCAATTTCATCACCACGATCATTCAACTGCGCGCCAAAGGGCTGACCTGGATGCGGCTTCCATTTTTTGTGTGGGCGCAGTTTGTCACTGCATTTCTGTTACTGCTGGCGTTCCCGCCGCTCGAAGCTGCGATTGTCATGCAATTAATGGATCGCGTTGCGCATACCAGCTTTTTCCTCCCAAGCGGTCTGGTGGTGAATGGCGCGCCGGTGTCCATCAGCGGTGGTGGCAGCCCGCTTTTGTGGCAACATCTGTTCTGGTTCCTCGGGCACCCCGAAGTTTACGTTTTGATTTTGCCTGCATTCGGCATTGTGGCCGAAATTCTGGCGAACAATTCACGCAAGCCGCTCTGGGGATATAAATCGGTGGTTTTTTCCGTGTTGGTGATCGGGTTTTTGTCGTTCGTTGTCTGGGCGCATCACATGTGGCTCACCGGCATGGGCTCGGCGGTCAGCGCATTTTTCCAAACGACCACGTTACTGATTTCTATTCCGTCAGTGATCATTTTGAGCGCGTTTTTCATTTCGCTTTGGGGCGGCTCCATTCGCTTCAATGTGCCGATGCTTTTTACGATTGCGTTTCTGCCGATGTTTGGAATTGGCGGTCTTACGGGCATTCCGCTCGCATTTAATTCGGCCGATCTTTATTTGCACGATACCTACTACGTCATCGCGCATTTCCACTACATCGTCGCGCCCGGCACGATCTTCGGACTTTTTGCCGGCGTTTATTACTGGTTCCCGAAAGCAACTGGCCGAAAAATGAGCGAGTTCTGGGGGAAAGTGCATTTCTGGCCGACGCTCATCTGCATGAACATGATCTTTCTGCCGATGTTTTTGCAAGGAATGGCCGGGATGCATCGGCGCTGGTACGATGGTGGCCAGGGATGGAATGTGGCGAATGAGCACACCGTTTGGGGTTTGACCGGGTTCCAATGGAACCAGCCAATCTCATGGGCGGCCTGGATAATGGGTCTCGCCCAAATTCCATTCATAATTAATTTCTTTTGGAGCATCAAACACGGCGGGAAGGTGAACGACAATCCGTGGGAAGCGACTACGCTGGAGTGGACTGCGCCTTCACCTCCACCGCACGGAAATTTTGTTGATATTCCTGTGGCTTATCGCGGTCCCTACGAATACAGCCTTCCCGGGCGCGAACGCGATTTCACGATGCAAAACGAACCGGTCGAACCAAGTGAGCGCACTCGCCGGAAGCCGCCGGCCGAGCCGGTCCTGGTCTAGATCCGAAGCAATGGAAATTCCGTACACAGTCTCAACCCGTCCCGACACCGGACTTTGGAACGCCAAGATTGGCATCTGGCTTTTTCTTGCGTCGGAAGTGATGCTCTTTGGCGCGCTTTTCTCTGCCTACATTTTTTTGCGCATCGATGCAGCCCCTGGGACGTGGCCACACGGCCTGCTCAATGTTCCGGTAGGCACGATGAATACCGCGATTTTGATCTTGTCGTCCGTCACAGTCGTGCTCGCGTGGGCGGCGCTAAAGATGAGAAGATATCGCGCCTATTGGTGGTACATGCTTGCCACTATTACGTGCGGTGTGATTTTCTTGACGGTCAAACTTGCCTACGAATGGCCACAGAAGTTCGAGCACTTCGGCGCTTACATTAAGCCCGAAGCGCTCGCGAAGTACGAGCAGTATTTGGGGAACGAGCGGCGCATTGAAAAGGGGTTCGAACCGCGAATCGAGATCACTGGTCACTTGCACAGCCAGAATGCGAAGGAATACGAAGTCGCGCTCGATCCAGTGAACGCCGATCCGGATAATCCAGTAATGGATCGGCCGCACTTTTTCCCGCTTCCCGTCACCGACAAAATCGCGACGATCGAGAAGGCAGACGTCCAGCGCGCGACGATGTTTTTGCCCACGCACAGCGCCTATTTTGCGAGCTATTTTACCATTACAGGCCTCCATGGATTGCACGTGCTGGGCGGCGTGATCGTATTCATTTACATGTGGCTGCCGGTGAGCAAAAAACTTTACCAGCGCAATCCTGAGCATCTGGCTAATCGCGTCGAGGTGAGCGGCCTGTTCTGGCATTTTGTCGATCTGGTCTGGATTTTTGTGTTCCCGCTTTTTTACCTGCTCTAAGCCATGAACAATCCGCCCGATGTTTCGCAAGATCCCAAGGAGTACGAGGAGTACGCGCATGGCATACAAAAGCACGTCAGAGGTTATTTGATGGTAGGCGCACTCTTGCTCACGTTCACTGCCATCACAGTCGCTCTGTCCTATGTCGATTTCGGAACGCGCAAAGCCAACATTAGCATTGCGATGTTGGTGGCGATGCTGAAAGCAGGAGCCGTAGCCGCGGTTTTCATGCATCTTGCCGCCGAAAAACGCCTGATTTACCGCATTCTGATTTTCACCGGTTTTTTTGTGCTGGGACTCTTCTGGCTTATATTTTTGGCGTGGTACGACTACCCAGTATTTCGCTAAATGTCGCTTAAAGGTTTCCATATTGTTTTCATTATTTTCTCCACGCTGCTTGCGCTGGGAGTTGGACTGTGGTGCGTCTGGGTCGATCTAGTGGAAGGCGCGCCGATTTATCTCGCAGGCGCCATCGCATCGTTTGTGGCCGCCGTTGCGCTGATCGTTTATGGGGTCTGGTTCTATCGGAAAATGAAACGACTGCGGATCATCACATGAAAACGAGGATTCTGTCGGCTTTGCTTTTATTTATCTTTTCGCCCGTTGGGCAGGCACTGGCGTGTCCGTTTTGCTATGGCGCGAAGGATGGAAAATCGACCGAACACATGGCAGTGGCGATCTGGTTTCTTTTTGGCGCTGTGATGTCGGTGCTGGGCGGAATCGGGGCATTTAGTTTTCATCTTTGGCGGCATGGGCGCATGCCCGCCGAGCCACATCAGGAGATCACCGAGGAAGATTTGAGCAAATATGAGTAGCCTGGCGCTGATCAACGAATTCCTGGGACAGCCGCCCAACGCTTCATCGCACGGATATCAAATCGATCACATCCTTGAGTTCTGCCACTGGTTCATGGGAGCGCTTTTCGTCGGGTGGTCGGCGTTTTTTATTCTTACGCTGATTCGGTTCCGGAAACGCCGACAGCCCGGTGCAGATCATAAGGGTGTGACGAGCGGCATCTCGACGCATCTGGAGTTTTCAGTCGTCTTGATCGAGGCGGTGCTTCTCCTCGGCTTCGCGATTCCGCTTTGGGCGAAGCGCGTGAATCAGTTTCCGCCGGGCAAAGAAGCGCTGCTCGTCCACGTTGTCGCGCAGCAATTCAGTTTCAATTATCACCTGCCAGGACAGGATGGACAATTTGGCCGACGCGATATCAGTTTTGAGAGCAGCTCAAATCCGCTCGGCCTCGATCCGAATGATCCCGCCGGTAAGGACGACATCGTGACAGCTGGCGAACTTCACGTGCCGGTGAATCGACCGGTAGTAGCCGAACTTTCGTCAAAGGATGTGATCCATGATTTCTTTTTGCCGAGCATGCGAATCGGAGGAGACGCAATTCCCGGCTCGCTCATTCCAGTCTGGTTCACTCCCATCAAGACCGGCACCTACGAGGTGATTTGCGCCCAGCTGTGCGGTCTGGGTCATTATGGAATGAAAGG